>Ga0316209_1003428_pt1 | contig 10799 bp, 9 predicted proteins | sample 6monopyrite_MG_FD_204945 | JGI IMG/M metagenome (GOLD analysis project Ga0316209, IMG submission 204945) | Microbial mat bacterial communities from mineral coupon in-situ incubated in ocean water Damariscotta River, Maine, United States -... | ecosystem: Environmental > Aquatic > Marine > Coastal...
AAATATGCAATACGCTTAATATTTCACGCGCTACATTCTACAGATACCTCTCTATTCAGGAGTAATAATCCCTTAACCCGAGTTTCTGTTCCATTGCGCGTCAGACCCCTGTTAGATGCATTAGAGAGAATTGAGGTCTCTATTAGAACATCAATTGCGCTAGAAATAGGACAATATCATCCATTAGCTTATCGTAGCCCTAAATACCTGCACGGAAACTTTGCCAAAAAATTCATGAAAAAAAAGCCACAAACGAAACATCAGGAATGGCTATCTATAGTAGATAAAAAGTTTTCCAATTCAAAAGAAGACTTTGTAAAACATTTCAAAAAAAACTACCCAAATGATCATTTACCAATTTGGATTTCTGTGGAATTGTGGGATTTTGGGGCTATGTCATATCTATATGGCGGCCTTCAAATAGCTGATAAAAATCAAATAGCACAAAAATATAATATCCCATCAGGCGATCTTCTAGAAAGTTGGGTCAGGTCTTTGGGAGACATTCGAAATATATGCGCCCATCATTCTCGTCTATGGAATCGACCACTAGTAAATCAACCTAAATATCCTCAGGTTTTACAAATAAATGAATTAGACCATCTTGTATCAGATCAACTCGCAAAATCACGAATATATGGTGCAATAGTTATAATATTGTATCTACTCAGAACAGTCCATCCTTCTACAACTTGGAAACAAAGACTTATAGAACATTTAAAAACGTTCCCTACACATCCCGAGATAAATTTAAAAAGAGCTGGCTTTCCTCAAGACTGGGAAAAGCAAAAAATATGGGAATAGGATCATCACAAAGTTTTTATCGTTGCCCGTCAACGCGACAATCCAACAATTAAGTCTAGTTTTTTTCCTCAAATAGTTGGTTTACGTCCACAAAAACCTTCTCAAAACGATCTAACGTTTCTTTACTAAAGTTCTGCGCTGTAGCTTGAGAAAAGGCCAAAATATTAGAGGGTCTATAATGATTAAACCTTTCAATATTCAAATACTTATTAATCTGAAGGATTATACGGTCAATTTCCTTATTTAAGTCCTCCAATATAATATCATTATGTTCATGAAAAGCTTCATTAAAATATGTTAAATATTCCTCTTTCTGAAAAAGGTCTTCAATATCAGCCTCATTCGCATTATCTATAAACTCATCAAAAAAGAGGATTTTCTTCTTATGTATCAGTTTTTCTCGTATCAAATTGTCTAAACGTGACTTACTGGAAGTATCTATACTGGAATCCAAAAGACAGGCTATATTCAAATTATTACCTCTTAAAAGAGAAACAAAGCTAGCCACCTTCTCCATACCTCCCACTGGAACAATAGTAATATCCTCGTTTAATCCAATACGTTTATCATTTTGAAGAATGCCGGACATTACCTGCAAATAAATAAGGTCTGAAACCCCTTCAACAAGAAGGTTGTTTTTCGAGATATATAGATTTTGTGCAATATCGTACCCAAGTGCCGCCTGTAAAGGAAATAAAGTTTTTGGGTCTTTTTCCTGAATGCTTGTTGATACAATAGAACCGTTTTCTGTTTCCAAAACAGTACGAACTCGCTCTAAATGCTTTGAATCAACCATAAACGGTGAATGTGTTGTATAAATTATTTGGTATTCACCAGATAAGTGCTCAATAAAATCTAACAAATCGGCTTGAGCCGCTGCATGTAAATTTAGGCCAGGTTCGTCCAAAAGAATTATATAGTTAGAGTTTTTGTCTTCCTGAATTTTTTTGAACCAAACGAGGAAAGAAAAAAACCAGTTAAACCCTTTACTACGATTCTTTAATGGTAATGATACCTTCGTTCTATTATTCCGCACTCGAATATCAAGAACATGCTTAACAATACGAAGATTATTTTGAGGGTCTTTTTCTTCAACTTTATCAATATCAAACTGAATATCAAGGTTTTGATTAGTTGACCAAAAAGCAAAAAGCTCTTCTGTAATATTTGCCTGTGTAGCCTCTAATTCAGCTTTAAAATCCTCAAAATCATTAGATGAAACCAATTCATCTGTATCAATTTCTGCCAAATCAAAAAGAGCTTTTGCAGTTTTTAAATCTGCCTCATTTAATTCAGATTTTTGTAATTCTTCAATACAAATTCTAGAGGGAAGTGCATAATACTCATCATAGTATAAAAACTTAGGCAGATTAGGAGATATATAAGTACGATAAATGTACTCACCAAGTACATCACCCCACTTATACGAATTAACAAAATATTTATCTAAAGACTTTAATCCTGAAACTATCTTTTCTTCAGAATATCCAGCTATAATTTTATCCAATTCTTCCTTATTAGACACTTTTTCAAGTTTCTCATTGAGAGCCTTGCTGGATATAGCCAACGCCTTTGTCTTATTTTCGATAAATTTTTTGAAATCTACGCATATCCCACTAACGTTAGATTTTCCATCATAATAATAAGTTTTACTAAATTCTTTTTTTGTAAAAACTTTTGCGCCAACATCTTTATCTATTTTTTCTAACAATACCTCATCTATTGTGAAGTGGCAGGTTATCGCCTTAGCCCTTAGCCCACTTTTCTCCATTCTCTTTTTTTCTTTACGAGGATAATCATGTGTAGTGTTGAATTCAAATTTGTTATCTGCCTCAAAATAATTTGTTTTGGCTATGGCTTCGAGTAAAGAAGTTTTGCCAGATTCATTCATTCCGACAAGAACCGTAATTTTATTATCTACGTCAAAAGACTGATCTGATTCAATACATTTGTATTTATGTATTGTTGCATTATTAAGTTTTATCATATTTCGTATTCCAATATCTGCTACAAAAAATTCTTTCGCTGACGCGACAACAATGTGTGAATTCAATAGCATAACAGGAAAATAATAAACGTAATAGTCGCAATACGATATTTTACTAAATTATCAAATTCCTACTCCCTGCCCCGATCTTTGCCCTCATCAGGCTTTTGCTCGCGCTCCTGCTGTGCGCGTTCAATGTAGGCTTCTTTTCTTTCTTCTTTAGACAATGACGTATCATTCTCCGGCAGGCTCTCATAAGACTGCTTTTCAGTTTTCTGCTCCTGCGCCTTTTGATCAACCTCTTTTTCGCGCTGCTCTTGCATACGATCAAGATAAGCCTGTTTACGCTCTTGCACCGACAATGATTTATCGTTTTCAGGCAAGTTTTCGCCGCGCGTTTCTTCACGTGTCTGCTTCTGGCTTTGAGCCTTGGATTTCTCTTCACGCTCTTTGGCTGCGTCTTTCAGATATTGCTGCTTACGCGCCTCAATATCCTGCTTGTTATCGTTTGAACGAGATTGCTCACGTTGTTTTTCTTCCTCGGCCTGACGCACACGATCAATCTGCTGTTGCTTGATTTCTTCCAATCGCTTATCAGCTTCATAGGTTTTGATATTCCCCTGTAGCTCTTCAAGCCGCGCATTCTGCTCTTTAGTCTTGCCTGTAATAGCGCCAATGATTTTTTCGATGTTGGTTCTATTTTCAAGCTTTGCTTGAAGTGCCAACGCTTCGCCCTGCTCCTGTTTGTATTGGGCTGTGCGAACCGCCGTCACAGCTCTGGCGTTTTCAATGTCTTCTAATTGAGTTGCCAGTGCTTTCTTATCTGTTTTTATCTCTTCAAGTGAATCCTGCGCTTCTTTTAAGCTTGTTTCCTTGGCCTGTATCTCAGCTTCATAGGCGGCCTTCTTCCCGATCATCCTATCAATCACGCTCATAGATGCCAGTTGCTCTTTGGCTTTTGCAAGATCATCTTGCGCTTGCTCTACCCTCTTTTGATGAAATGGAAAACTCTTCTTCTCGCCAAAGCTTGCAAGTGTTGCCTGCCATGTGCCACTGCCCTTCCCGTCTTCATCCTCCCGCTCAAGCTCCAAAACGATCAGTGCCCGTTTCTGCTCAAGCAAAAGCTGCTGCTTTTGATCTTTAAGCTGCATCGTGGTGTTGCCCATATTATCATTACTCGCGATAATAGCGCGGTTAAGATCACCCCGCTCGGTTTTAACCCCTCGGCGTTCTAATTGCGTGGCCATATATCCCATCTTCTGGGTCGGTTCTTTTTGCAGCCCACGCGCCTCAAAGCTCAAATGCTCGGTTTTCACGTCCAGTTTATCCCGCTCAGAAATGCGGTTCATTTCACCTGCCGTGAACGCCCGCAAGGATTTGACCTCTTCTTTTCCTCTGGTGGTGGCCTCACCATCCACCGTGATTTTGTCCGCAGCCAAATCACGGAATTTATTTTTAGACCATCCATCTGACGATCCCTCATCGAAGCCTCTGGTCGTAAATAAAATATGCGCGTGGAAATTACGCTGATCGCCTTCCCTGTTCGGTTGGTGATAAGCAATGTCCACAGCGCAGTTGTAACGGTTCATAAGCTCACGGGATATTGCATCCCCTGCTTCTAACCGTTGCATGGCATTGAACTCATGAGGGAAAGCAATTTCCAACTCATGCGCGGTTGTTGAGTTTTTACGGTTCTCCTTAAATTCAACGGCATTCCACAAAGCAGCCCGATCATTCAAATGATCCGGCGCATTGTCTGGAAGATAAATCCGCGTGTGTTCAATGCCTCCTTTTTTGGTGTAATCATGAACAATTCCCGTGCGCTCATCCACGATGATCTCACCGGAACGATACGCAGCCGCAGCAACAGAGGAACGCCCGGAAGAGCGTCCCACCTGTTTTGCGCTAGCATGTAATTCGTTCGTTCTCATTGTTCATCATCACCAAAAAAGCAAGGGGATTAAACATCCCATGTTTACGCCAAGTTTATACCCTAAAGGGCATAAAATACGGGGCGCTCCTTCTTTCGGGAATATCAACGGCCATATTCCCTGCCCCATCAGGGGCAAATGAACACGAGAGCGGATTGTGCGTTCGTGTTCCAGACAGAGTTTAAGAGAGGGACGTTACCCTCTTTTTTGCCCCACGGGGGCAACAGCTAAGCCGTCTGGCCTCCCTAGAATTTTACCCCGTTTCGTGCTATATTTGCAACCACCTTAATTTTTCGATGGGCATAACACTGGTGCAGGATTCTGACATGAACAACAAAGAAAAGACACTCGCAGAAAAACGCGAAGCCATTATTGAGGCTTACAAGAAAAAGATTGATCAGATTGATGCTCAGCTCGCAGACCTCACAGCCCGTGAAAAACTGGCAGAGCGCAAACGCGACACACGCCGCAAAGTTATCATGGGGGCACTGGCCGGATTCCACATGCGCAAAAACCCCAATTCAGACTTTGCCAAAAAGCTCGCATCGCTCATTGATGAATATGTTATTGGTGACAGAGAACGTGCCCTCTTCGATCTTGATCCCCTGCCCAAAGATGAGCAGGACAATCGGAAACGATCTCAGAAAGAAGCTAGAAAAGAAATTGATGGAGAAAACTAAACGAGCTTAACGTCATAACGTGTGGAACGTCCTGCGCCTATTGGCATCAAAATTCCCTTTTCACTCAAATCCTGCAAATCTCTTGTTGCTGTGGCTTTTGAGGTTTTCGCTATTTTAATGTACTTTTTAGCGCTCATACCGCCTTCAAAACCCTCCAGCCCACTTTCTAACATCCGGCGCACGACCTTTAACTGTCTTTCATTCATTTGCGTTTCATATCGGTCAAAGAGCTTTGCTTTCTTAAGCGTGAAATCAATCTGTTTCTCAGCATCACCTTGTGCATCCAAAATCACACCCACAAAATATGTAATCCATGTTGTGATTTCATTAGATCTTTGTGCGGCCTTTAAATTATCATAATAAGCATTCTTATTTGATTCGATTGTTTTTGACAGACTCAGTAGAACCGGAAAGCCGAACCCTTGTGATAAAGCTTTTTCAGAAATGGCACGCCCTATTCTCCCATTCCCATCTTCAAACGGATGAATAGTTTCAAAATACAAATGTGCAATCGCAGCTCTAACAGCTGTTTTCTTAATTGCATCACTTCCTAGGGGAGCAGTATCATTAAACCATCGAATAAACTGATTCATTTCTACGGGGACAATATCAGAAGGTGGCGCTTCATAATGAACCACTTCTTTACCAATTAAACCTGATACCACTTGCATGGGTTCAACATGGTCACGCCATTCCCCTATTTTAACGCGCCTCGCACCTTGCATCAAAATTTTATGCCAATCAAACAGCATCTCTTGATCTAATTTTTTGTCATATCCGTCACGGACACACAGCATTAGCTCAGCTGCACCCTTAGCGCGCTTATCTTTGACTTGTTCAACTTGCGTATTAAGTCCAAGATTATTGCGTATAGAAGACATAACATCACGACGTGAAATATACTCTCCTTCGATTTCTGATGTTTTAACAGCCTCAAAAACCATCATATCAATTAAGGCTTCAGTGCGGATACTCTCAGTTAAACCTTCTAATACCCCAGAAACACGGCTTATCCTACTCGTAATGTCATAAAGAACATCATCAAGCTTGCTCAGGTCATAAGAAAAATCAGGCCAGTCTTTTAATTGCCAATTATACGTCATGAGCCAATTATAACGATATATCGGCTCAAAACAAGAGTTATATTGAGCCAAATAAGTGTTTTTATCGGCTCAGTACCCAAAACTATGCCACTTCAGGCTCACCGTATTCTTTCTTCAATATCCCGAATATCGAGTTGTGTAAGTGAAGTTCACCCTCTTTCGCGCGGTTAATCATCGCATTGAAATACGCTCCGGTCTTTTGAACGGGTTTGTGCTCTCTTTGCTGCGCTTGGTCGGTGAGAAGAAGACAAATTGCTGCACCTGTGCGCCCTAATGTTGCACACGCCCGGCCCCAGGATGCTTGCGAAATCATCAAATCACCCTTCATTTTGTAAGCAGCATCGACAAAATCATTCCAATTCATCGGACGATTGGCCAGTGGCATATGCGCTCTGAAGTTTTCACTCGCCGCATTGAGGGCTTGTTTGAGGGTAATATGCTGTAGACCTGTCTGAAGAATAAGTTTTTCCTCATCGGTAAAGCTCTCATCTTCGTTTGAACATGTTTCAGCTTGGTGATCTGTCACCCTTTGTAGCTCTAGAGGTCCGCTACTAGCTTTTTGAAAGCTTTTGGGCGAAGCCATACTTTTTGTATCTAATTTATTAGATTGTTTTTTTATTGTAGAGTTATAGTGAGTGACATCTTTGTCACTTCTGCATGACTTTTCTTTTGTTTCTTCTTCAATAAGTGGTGCTTTATCCACACTTTCATCATTAAGGATGTTTAGAGCTTCATTATAGAGTGCTTTATGCTCTGCAAGCAATGTTCTCACGCTTTCCAAGCTCAAATGAGTGCGGATTTGGATGGCCAGTGGCTCATAAGACTTTTGAACGGAGAGAAGATCAGCAGCATAATCGCCCTGCCCGTCCAATGTTAGAAGCTCCATCTCACACATCAATGCTCTGATTTGGCCTCTGTAATATGAGATTTGGCGTTTTGTCTCCATCCAAGCCGCATCAATCATCTTCTTTTCTTGGTACTTCTCTTCTAATGACGCTTTCAAGTAAGCCAAAGGTGTAAGATCAACGCCATAAGCAAAGATAATGCGCCCGGAAGCATCGCGCTTGCCGTAACGCTTATGATTACCGCTATCATGCCAGGTCAAGGCACCTGCTTCGAATAAGGATTGCTCTAAACGCTGGATTTGTCTTTCAGTGACTCCCATATCAAGAGCGGTCTTGGACAAGGATTGATAAATAATAGGTGAGCTGCCCTGCTCCCAATCACAATCTCTTGTGAACGCCATATAGTAATCAAGCAGGTTAATCATGCGCGGTGTGAAGCCGCACCTTTTACCCATGCGTTTAACAAGCAAAAGAAGATCATAACGGTTCACATTCTCTTCTAATCCTGTGAACTCTTCGACCATCTCATATGATTTACGATGTGAGGGTGAGCTGATACGCCCTCCCCTGCTCTGCTTTAGCTCTGATGGAATTTTAAAATCGGAAAATATATAAGCCATAATATGTATATGCCCTGTATAGGTAAAAACTTTTACAAAAGACAACAAAAAAGGCTTTGCAGCCTCTTTTAGAGTTGCATTATGATTCGGCTTCAGCTACCATTGAAAGTGTTAATAATTAATGGCTTAAGCTGATATTGAAATGACCGTAGTCCCCACTGCGGTCTTTTTCTTTTGTTTGGTTACCTTTTAAGGAACACCCTCCATTTCAGTTAAAATATACACCCTGGAACAGGGTATTGAACACTTGTGTATAAACTCGATTCGCCTATGAACACGTTAAAACAGTATCACAATGTATAATTATCAACAAGGTTATGAACAGGTGTATACAGCACAAAGAAGCAAGCATATATACGTTTAATATTTTTAAATAACTGTAATTATTGTATAAATATATAATAGCACTATATAAATAAATATTTTTTATACAGCATATACACTGTTCAATACATGTATATTTATACACAATAATACGGATACACAGCGTATTGTATATGCATGTATAGACACTAATGGTTATAGAATCATTATCGTAAATTCGTTTACGGTGTGCTATACAGTGTATAGTATAACTGTATATTCTTAGTATTAAACAGGATAAAACACATGCAAGTATCAATATCAAAAGCCTCAGAAATGGCTGGCGTTACCAGAGCCACATTCTACAGACACATTGATAAAAAAGGGATTAGCGTTACAAAAGACGAAGAAGGCAATCCCAAAGTTGATGTATCTGAGCTAATTCGCGTTTACGGAAACAAAATCAAAACAGTGTCCGACGATGTCTCAAATGATACAGGTATGATCACCAGTGAACAGCATACTACACAAGGAAATAAAACACCTGTGTCAACTAATGTCAGCGCAGAAATAGAGCTGTTAAAAGAAAAAATTAAACACCTAGAAGAAAATAAAGCATTGTACAATGAAGAAAGGAAACGAGAACGTGTCCAATTCGAAGAGAGGGTTGAGCAATTACAAAAGACACTAGATAAAACTCAAGAAAACCAGAATAAAACAACAGCACTCTTAGAGCATTATACAAAAGGGGAGGGGACTGACAATACATGGCAGAATGCATTAAAAGCATTAGAGGAAAAGATTGCTAACCAAGAAAAAGAAAATAAAGAGAAAGCAGAACGAGAAGCCAAAGAACGAGATGAAATCCAAAAACAGCTAGAAGAAAAAGACAAACTTTTACAAGAAAAAGAGGATGCTTTGGAGTTAGAAAAACACAAATCATTCATTCATAGAATGTTTGGAAAATAAAAAGAGAGTAGGGCGCATTAGCGCCCTTCAATTTTTTGAGGCTATTTTCAAACCTTCAGCAGTGACACAATTTGAATGACTTGCTCAATGGATAACCTGTTCATATTTAAATTTATATCACCGCTCGACCAAATTTCAGCCGTTCCTTGATCAAAGTAAATAGTTTTACGGGCGCGGCTATGATCTGCAATGCGTCCTTGTGATACCGTAACAACAGATTGAGCAATCAAATTCAAATGCGCTTCTTTTTCTTGGTTCTCATTATATCGGAGGAGGGCAGCTTCATACGCTTTCAGATAATGAGGGATCAAACGGCGCTTGATGTCGGCTGCTATATCTTTTGCTGACCGCTCGGCACTAACGCCAATATCTTTATAATCTTCGTGCCACGCACGGCATTTTTGACGCGGAAAAATTCCGCCAATTTTGAAGCGCTCTTTTTCAAGCCTGAAGTATAAACCGCGTCCGCATCCATCTATAATTTCAAATCGCCATTGTGATGGTTCGCCAAGCCGTGAATATTTCCACGGCTTGCCAAGATAAAGAGCAATCTCTTCGACTTTCGCCTGCGGGGTCATGCTGACCTCCGCGCGATTAAATTGCTTCCTCTATGCGGTCTTTTTGATCCGTATTTCTCGCGTATCTCATCAAGGCTTTTTGTACCTTTAGAGCGGCTCGAAAATTCTTCAGGTCTAAAATACCATGCTTTCTTTTTAGCTGCCCATTTAAAGCCTGCTTCTTTAAGCGTATCTTTATGCTGACGGGTTTCACCTGTTACCCATACCCAAGAACCACAAATTTCTATTGCAAGGGTAGGGAGGCCGGAAATCGCATTTAAAGCATTATTGAGCATGTCACCATAATCTGTCTGCTCTGACTTCATCTCGCCTGTGTAATCTTTTAGGGCGTCAAAAGCCTGATTAATGATTTTCATCATCTCTTCGCCTACAGGATTAATATCTGGATGATATTTTTTACACGCGGCGCGATAGGCTGCTTTTGTATCGTCTGGATTTAAGTTTCCCGTTAATCCTAAAATCTTGGCTGCATCGTAAATATTCATTATGCACCCCCAAACAAATCAGTTTGAGGATTGGCCGCGTCTATGATGTTAAAAACAAGCCGCGCCATTTTGATAGTCTGCGCACCTTGTAAGAACGGTTCATCTAAACAAAAATTCGCATAGTCTCGATCTGCCCATATTTTTAGGCCACTTCCTTGATACGCAATACTGATTGAATCTCGACAACCGCCGCCGCCAAATGTACCCAATTCATATTTTAAAGCCTCTTGTAACTCTTCATCGCTCATGGGTTTTTCAGAGCGTTTTTCCCATCTCTCTTTTGATCCTGAATAGCTGTGTACTGCGCGTAAAAATACGCCTCTTTTTTCTTCCTCTGTGAAAGCCTCTGACATGATTTCTAATCCTTTTTTAAAGTGACCAAACGGGAACAGCCCCGTTCATGAAACCTTGCCAAGCGGCGAGCGTCATATCTAAAACCCGCGCATGCGGTATGACGATCAATCGAAAGAAACCGACTTCACAGACTTGTTCCG
>Ga0316209_1003429_pt1 | contig 10797 bp, 8 predicted proteins | sample 6monopyrite_MG_FD_204945 | JGI IMG/M metagenome (GOLD analysis project Ga0316209, IMG submission 204945) | Microbial mat bacterial communities from mineral coupon in-situ incubated in ocean water Damariscotta River, Maine, United States -... | ecosystem: Environmental > Aquatic > Marine > Coastal...
ATGCCAGCGGTGAAACCGAGTACGATGGCTCTTACACGAATAATACTGATTTTCTGCAGCAAACAGCGGGCTTACAATACACTCTTGCCGCAGCACAAAACTGGAACATTAAACTCAATGCCTCTCAGAGTTTAGATGAAGCCGATAACTTCAAGGATGCCACTTTCAAGTCAAGGTTTAATACGGCACGTGATACTTTTTCATGGCAAAATGACATCAACCTTTCAGACAACCAATTACTCACTGTCGGTGTCGACTACCAAAATGATACTGTTGATAGCACGACTAAATATGATGAATCATCACGTAATAACGCGGCAGGATTTATTCAACACCAATGGTTTGGCGAAAAAAATGATCTACAGATTTCTGCTCGCAGAGATGATAACCAGGCATTTGGTGCGTACAGTACCGGCGGCATTTCATGGGGGCATGAATTTGCAAACAAATTAAGACTTATTAGCTCCTATGGCACTGCCTTTAAAGCGCCAACTTTTAACCAGTTATATTATCCGAGTTATGGTAATTCAAAATTAAAACCTGAAGAATCGGAGTCGTATGAAATGGAACTACGTAAAAACTCTGACTGGGGAAAATGGAGCGTGAGTGCATACCAGACAAATATCACAAACCTGATTGCAGGTTATCCTGTAAGTAATGTAGATAAAGCGGAGATAAGAGGTTTAGAACTACGTTTAAATACCGTTATTGCAGGATATAATACACAATTAGAAGTTGCTGCCATTGATCCTCGTGATAAGGACACTGATAAAATATTACAAAGAAGAACCCAACGTACTGCGAAATTAAATATTGATAAAGAATATGGTAAATGGGCTTCTGGAATCAGTATTGTTGCTCAAGGTAAGCGTTATGACGACAAAGCGAACGATAAGTTACTAAAGGGATATACTACGTTTAACTTAAGAACACGTTACGCCTTTACAAAATCATTATCAATCAAAGGAAAAATTGAAAACCTGTTTGATGATGAATATGAAACGGCAAAAGACTACAACAGTCCGGGCCAAAGTGTATTTGTTACGCTAAGTTATACAGGATTTTAATTAGTTAAAGTATGGAAATGACACCACCACTCATAGCAGCAGCAATTGCCTCACTGGCAATGCACACTGCTGTGGTGATGTCATATACAGCACCTGAAATCACACTTCCTGATTCAAAAGGAAGTGCTTTTAGCGTTAAGATTGCAGAAATAAAACATACCATACCGAAAAAAAACAACCCTATACCGGCTAACAAAAATACTTTGCCCCGCCCTGCTCCGATAATCAAAAAAAATATCGTTAAAAACACACCTGCAACAGAAATAAAAAAAGAAGCTGAAGTAAATATAAAAGAACAACAAAACAAAATATTAGCTCAGGTTAAATCAAAATTAATAAAAAAATTAAATGCTAATTTTAGCTATCCAAAACTGGCGCAGAGAAAAAACTGGCAAGGTAAAGTCATATTGTCATTACGTATTACATCTTTAGGTGAAATTGAAAATATAGAGCTGGCAACGAGCTCAGGTTACAACGTGCTAGATAACGCTGCGATTGCGTCACTACAGAAAGTAAAAAATCTGCCAAACATCTCACTCTGGTTTAACAGGGGGATACATTTACAAATTCCGGTCATTTATACATTAACTGAAAGTTAACGAGGCATACTATGGGACACCGCTTATCAAAAATTTATACCCGCACGGGTGACAAAGGTGAAACAGGTCTGGGGGATGGTTCTCGGGTTGAGAAAGATCATATTCGTGTTGAAGCCTTTGGTACTGTTGACGAGCTTAATAGCATAATCGGTATGGTGCTTGCTCACGAGATACCGGAAGAAGTACAGACATGTTTAAATAAAGTTCAACATCACTTATTTGATCTCGGTGGTGAACTTTGTATTCCCGGCCATACCGCACTCGACCAGGACTATATTACTTACCTGGAAAACACCTTAGATGACCTTAATGCTGAGCTACCAAATTTAAAAGAATTTATATTACCAGCAGGTGGTAAAGCAACGTCAAGCTGTCATCTGGCAAGAACCGTTTGTCGCCGCGCCGAGCGACGTATTATCACTTTGTCAAAAAGTGAAACGATCAGTCCATTTAGTATTAGTTACTTAAATCGTTTATCTGATATGTTATTTGTTGCCGCACGAGTACTGGCCCGGGCAGAAAATGGGGCTGAAGTTTTATGGCAACCCTATAAAGATAAGTAAACGATGGGATTACATAAAACGTTACTTCTGCTTGTTCTTTATCTCCCTTTTTCTGTCTTTGCCGCCGAAAGCAACAAAGAGTGCCCACGCATTATAAGTCAATCTCCTTACATTTCTGAAATGCTCAGTTATCTGGGTATGGAACACTGTATTGTCGGAGTTAGCCGTTACAGCAAACGCGATTTACCCCGAACAGGCGGAATACTTGATCCCGATATCGCAGCAATCGATGCACTCATGCCTGATCTTATTATCAGCTCCGACTGGTCAAAAGAAGAAACCTTAAAAAAAGCCACACCCAAAGGAGCAAAAGCCATTCGTCTTAGGAGCTTTAATAAAGTAGATCAGCTTGAAAAAAATATGCTTACTATTATTAAAGAAACTCACTGGCAACAGGCTTTACCCAAAGTAACTTCATTTAAAAAGGCCTGGCGCGCTAAAGTTAAACAAATCAATGGTAATAATAAAAAAGTTTTACTGTTATCATCATGCAGCGGTAATGCTTATTCTTTTGGGCCGAACTCACGTTTATATGATTTATTTACTCAGGCCGGATTTAATGTAGTAGAAACAAAAGAAAAAATTCGCCATGTTCGGGATGGCGAAGAAATTAAACACATCACCGGACTATTAAACCGCTACCAGCCTGAGCTGCTTTTTATATTTGAACGCCGTCTTAAAAAGCAGTGTCAAATGATAACACCCAAAGTGCCCGTCAGTATTTTAAGTTTTAATGGAGAACTATTTCTTCACCCTAATACAAAGATCCTTGACGGACTTGACTTATTAATTAAGAAAAAACAGCGCTGGCAATAAATATGCTGCAACGAGCTGTAGTATTACTGTGTTTTTTTATATTTAATATTTCAAATATTAATGCAGCCACATTATTTGGCATTATTTCTGAACGCTCAGCACCTGAGATAGCTGCCGGTGCAAAAAATTTTAAGCAAAAATATCCTCACCACCAGATAATTTTACGTACACCCGAACAACTTGCCACGGAATCCGAGCAACAATTACTGTCCTATATTAATAATGCCGATGCCATTTTATTTGCTGCAATATTCGGAGATAGTATTACCCGAATTAAACGTCTGCTAAAAAAAAGTAACATAAGATCAACCACTCCCCTTTTTGCAACAAATAGCGATCGACGAATCACTCGCTTATCCCGACTGAATGGGCAAAATGTTTTTAATAATATTAATGAGCAAGAACTAAGAATATTGACTCGCTCACCGGACATTGAGACTGATTATAAAAACCACATCAAAATACTTAGCCAACAATACCCTCAGCAGGCTCAATGGCTACAGGCACGTTCTTATTGGCAAGGTCGCGGTAGTCAAAATATGTCGGGCTTAATTGCCTGGTTGTTAAAGCACAGCGATGAAAATATCACCGTAGAACCTTCACAACCTCTGGCCGCTATTCGTTATTATCAAAATGGAAATATCCTGCAAAAAAAACAACTTATCTTTAATAAAGAACAAGCTGTTGTAGTTATTTTAGATCACAATTTTGCTGATCGCGTGGGTGATCGCGATCTATTAAATGAAATATGTTCCCAAATAAAAAACAAAAATATGCAATGCATCGCCATTCTCTCACGTTGGGGAGAAGCAAGTATGCAGGCAGTCAAAACTTTAGATGATGTTTTGCAACCTGCAACAGCTAATATCATTATTTCACTGCAAGACTTTGCTATTGGTGGCGGACAATATCGAAAAAAAGTCACACAATTACTCTCTCAACTTAATGTCCCTGTATTGAAAGCGATCAGGCTGACAGACCGTACTGCTGAAGAATGGAAACTTTCTACTGATGGCATTCCATGGGATGGAGTGCATTACCGGGTTGCAATGCCTGAGTTACAGGGTATTAGCCAGCCCATGATAGTGGCTACTGCAAGCACCCCGACTATAGATAAATTAACCGGTTTAAAACTATCTCCAAGCCAACCGGCTATTGAACAGGTTAAGCAACTTACGGCAAGAGTAACAAACTGGGTTAAATTACAAAAAAAACACAACAGTCAAAAACGTGTTGCACTTATTTACTATAACCACCCACCAGGCCGTCATAATATAGGCGCCGATAATCTTGATGTACCTGCTTCGCTGTGGGAAATACTAAATAATTTAAAAAAAGCGGGTTATGATACGGGCGTATTGCCGAAAAATCAGCAAGCCTTACTCGACTTAATTCAGCAACAAGGTATTAATTTACCCAATGATCAAAAAGCACTGTCTGAAATGGTCGAAAATATTTCAGTATTATCAGCACAAAAATATCAACAGTGGTTTGCGACCCTTTCACCCCGCGTACAAAATGAAATGCTTTACGGACCGCTGGGTTACTTACAAACAAGTTTATTTACAGCGTTAAGGCTCAATAAACCCGAGTCAGGGAAGCTGTTATTACAGCATGTGGCAGGCGATATTGAACATTTACTCGAAGGGGTTGATCACCCGGCTCGTCAACGTGCACTTGATTTATTCAGACAGTTTAAACAAAAAGCCCATGCGCTGTTGCAAGGGCAGGATACAAAAAAAGAAATTATTGAACTAACAAAAGCACTGCACGCCACCGGCATTGAAGGACTACGTGGCTGGGGACAAGCACCGGGTAATGTTATGGTTTTTAACCATAAATTATTAATCCCAGGAATTCAGTTTGGTAATATTTTTATTGGTCCTCAGCCTCCCCGTGGTTGGGAACTAAATGAAGAATTATTACATGCAAATTTAAGTTTTCCCCCTACCCATCAATATCTTGGTTTTTATTACTGGTTAAAACATGAATTTAAAGCCGATGCATTTATACATCTTGGGCGTCATTCTACTTATGAATTTTTACCTCAACGGCGTGTCGGGCTGAATAAAGATGATTACCCAAATTTAATTTCTGCAAATATCCCCGGCATATACCCTTATATTGTGGACGGTGTCGGCGAAGGTATCCAGGCTAAGCGTCGTGGGCTGGCGGTCATCATCGATCATCTGACACCACCATTAAATGTCACACCACTTTATGATAATTTATTAAGTTTACGTCAACTTATCGAAAGTTATGAGTCTGCAAATACAAAAAGCCCGACTCGTAGCATAGCGATTAAAAATATTCGTAGCATGATTGATGAAATGAAGTTACGTAATGAGCTGGAAAAAATAATGCAAGATGAGTTAAAAATTCGGGGAATAAGTTTCGACCAGATTGATGACGAAATGCTTGTGCACGAAGTGGGCCATTACCTTACGCAAATGCAGGAACAGTTTATGCCGCTAGGCTTGCATGTATATGGCAAAGACTGGACGAAAAAAGCGGTTGATGTCATGCTGGAGTCCATAAACCAACCTGAAATTAAAAACTTAAGACAACAATTAACGAACTCTCCTCAATATGAAAGACAAGCCCTGCTTGCCGGACTGAATGGCCAGTTTATCCCGCCGGGAAAGGGCAACGATCCGATAAGAACGCCGGAGGCATTACCTACAGGAAGAAATTTTCATGCTTTAGATAACAGCCTGATGCCCAGTCGCATTGCTTATGAACTTGGTCTTGAGCTGGCAAAACAGGCACGTAAAGACACAAAACTTGATCCGGGTGGTAGGGAAGCAATTATTCTCTGGGCATCTGATACTGTAAGGGACGAAGGTGTCATGATTGCCTTTGGCTTAGATATGATGGGTATAACACCTGTCTGGAACAGCCGCGGTAAACTAAAAAACTTAAAAAGATTACCGATGAGCGGCAAACGCGTACGCCGTGATACGCTATTTACCACTTCAGGTTTATTTCGGGATTTATACGCAAACTTATTAGTTTGGTTAGACCGGGCTGTTTTACTTGCATTAGATGGCTCAAGTGAAACGATTATCAAACAATATCCTGAATTAAAAAATGCACTCAATGCAGCATTAAAACCTATTCATGAAATGCGACAACCGGGTCATGAACCATTGACAGTTAATCAGGTCGCGGCACACTGGGTAGAACAAACGAAAAAATTACTTAAACAAAATATCGCCGCAAAGCGCGCTGGCCGACAGGCCAGCTTACGATTATTTGGTGATGCTCCAGGGGGCTATGGTGCAGGCGTAAACCGTTTAGTTGAGCGTTCTGCAAGCTGGCAAAAGCGGCAGGAAATTGGAGAAACCTATCTCACCCGAATGGGGCATGCGTATGGTATTGGCATTGATGGCCTGCCGGCTCACAGCGCTTTTAAATCTAATTTAAAAAATGTACAAAACACCTACCTCGGACGCTCAAGTAATTTATATGGCTTAATGGACAATAATGATGCCTTTGATTATATGGGTGGCTTAAGCATGGTAGTGGAATCTTTATCGGGCAAGGTGCCTAATAATCGGGTAATACAAAATGCCAACCCTGAAAATGCACATATACAAAATCTGGATAGCGCCTTACTACAAGAACTACGCGGTCGTTTTTTAAATCCTGCCTGGCTAAAAGCATTAATGCAACATGATTATGCCGGTGCACGAACAATGGGTAGCGAGTTTTTAGAATACCTATGGGGCTGGCAAGTCACAAACCCTGAAATTATAAAATCATGGGTTTGGGATGAAGTAAAAGATGTCTATATGAACGACAAACATAATTTAGGACTCGACAAATTTTTAGAACAAGGCCACAACGTGCATGTTAAAACCAATATGTTAGCCATTATGTTGGTTGCAGCACACAAAGGCTTCTGGCAAGCAGATGAAGAAACCTTAAAAGAACTCGCGGAAAAATTTGCACAACTGGTAAAAGAAAATGGACTTCCCGGTAGCGGCCATACTCAAGCCGAACATCCTATGCTTGAGTGGATAAAACCAAAAATCGATGTCAAACTGGCAACCGCTTTAACTAATATACAACGCGCTGCGCTTGGTAACGTTCAACCTGAAAAGGTTGTGCCAACTAGCATTGCTGAACTGAATGTTTCTGACATAGAAAAAACGCAAAAAAACAAAATTCAAAATGAATTAAAAAAAGAACAACAAGTACAAGAGCTGAACGTTCAGAGCAAACTATTAACCTGGCTTATTTTGCTTGCAACACTCATTATTTTAGCTGGAGGTTTTATCCATGGACGGAGGTCTTAATTCACCCCATCCTAACCTTCCCCTTAAAGGGGAAGGAATCCTCTCTCTCCGGAACAAATCCATAAACGAAAGAGGCGGGAGCGCTAAAATGAAGAGAAAAAACCGTTAGTAACTAACAGGATATAGAATATGTTTAACAGTGAAAGTATCGCCATTATGCACCTGGCCGTCGAGTGGCTATTACAACCGGTCATTTATCTTTTATTATTTGTAGTTATCGTCACACTGTGGGAAGCAGGAACCGCTGTCGGAGAACGTTTTGGTGGTTTACAAAAACTCAAAAAAATAAACAAAATTTCAACTATAGAAATGCTTGCCAGAAAACGTATTGAACGCGCCGATTTAATTGCTCGGGTCGGCCCCATGCTTGGCTTAATGGGAACGCTGATTCCTCTCGGTCCCGGACTTGCGGCACTGGGGCAAGGAGATCTGGAAACACTCGCCAGCGCAGTCACAATAGCATTTGATACCACAGTATTAGGTTTATTAGCTGGCATAATAGGTTTTATTCTTGGGCGTCTACGTCGCCGTTGGTACGATCATTTACTTGATGAGTTAGACAATGGTGCGGCTAATAATGGTCAGTAAAATAAAAAAACGTAATTGGTCACATAGTCGGTTTGACTCACAAGATGAAGAACCTCTGGGCCCACTGGCAAACTTAGTTGATATAATGCTGGTCTTTGCCTGCGGTTTAATTGCTGCCTTAGTTGCCAGCCAGGGTGGTCTGAATGAACATTTTAGACAGACAGGCACAAAGGTTGAAAAAGGCCGCGAGATACCGAAAATGCCCAGTAATATAGGGCAATCAGGCAGCGGTTATGAATCAGTGGGTCAAGTTTATCGCGATAGCAAAAACGGTAAACTGATCCTTATTGATGACACTAAAAAATAACACAGAGAAAAACAGACATGACAACAGATAATGAAGATGCTGCACGTAACCAACGCCACGAAAATCGAATGGCAAAAAAGAAAGCCATTATTGATGAAAAAGTGGCGAAAGCCAATATTGAAAAAGGTGTTATCGTCATTACCACAGGTAATGGTAAAGGTAAGAGTTCCTCCGGCTTTGGTATGGTTGCCCGCTCTCTGGGCCATGATATGAAAGTGGGCATTGTGCAATTTATAAAAGGTGCTTTTTCAACCGGAGAAGAAGCCTTCTTTCGTCGTTTCCCAAATGAAGTGGACTACCATGTGATGGGCGATGGTTTTACCTGGGACACTCAGGACAGAGAACAGGATATAAAAACGGCTTCACTGGCATGGCAGGAAGCAAAACGTATGCTTAGTGATGATAGTTATGATCTTATTTTACTTGATGAGTTAAATATTGTTTTAAAATATCAATATATTGATATTGATGAAGTCATTAACGACTTACAAAGTCGTCCTGAAATGCAGCACGTAGTCATTACCGGACGTGCAGCGAAAGATAAACTGATTGAAATTGCCGATACCGTCACTGAAATGAATGTCGTCAAACATGCTTTTAAAGATGGTGTTAAAGCGCAAAAAGGAATCGAGCTTTAATATGAGCAACAATACAAGCTGTTCATGCCCCGCCCTTCTTATTAGTGCCCCCGCTTCGGGTCAGGGTAAAACCACCTTTACTGCTGCACTTGCGAGCTATCATCGTAACCAGGGCCGCAGCGTTCGCGTTTTTAAAACCGGCCCTGATTTTTTAGACCCGATGATTTTAGAGTATGCTTCAGGCCACCCGGTTTATCAGCTTGATTTATGGATGGTCGGTGAAGCCGCCTGTAAAACCCTGTTGTATGAAGCCGCAAAAGAAGCAGATTTAATTTTAATTGAAGGGGTCATGGGCTTGTTTGACGGCAGCCCCTCAAGTGCCGATCTCGCGCAAACCTTCGGCATTCCTGTTTTAGCATTAATTGATGCAGGAGCAATGGCACAAACATTTGGCGCAATTGCACATGGCCTTTCAAATTATAAAACGGAACTGCCTTTTGCCGGTGTTATCGCCAACCGCGTTGCCAGCAAAGGACATGCAGACATGTTAGCGGAAAGTGTTTCAAGTGAAACAACCTTTTATGGAAGCTTTATGCGCGACGAAAATATTACTTTTCCGGATCGGCATCTAGGCCTGTTTCAAGCTGATGAAATTAGCGATCTTGACAGTAAACTTAACCAGGCCGCAGAGCTCATCGAAAAAACACGGTTAAAAAATTTACCGGATAAGATAGAGTTTAAGCAAAGCAGCCCTACTGAAATAGCCCCATCATTAAAAGGCATTAAAATTGGTATTGCCAAGGATGAAGCCTTTTCTTTTATTTACCCGGCAAATATTGATACCTTAAAAAAGTCAGGTGCAGAAATCACCTATTTTTCCCCACTAAACGACACTTCATTACCTGAGGTTGATAGTCTGTGGCTACCCGGCGGCTATCCCGAATTACATTTGCAAACTTTACAAAACAACAGCATGATGCGTAATGCGATTAAACAGCATTACCATAATAATAAACCCATCCTCGCAGAATGCGGTGGTATGCTTTATCTTTTGAATAGCTTAACGGATAAAGAGGGAAATAAAGCTGAGATGACAGGTATTATACAGGGCGATGGAGTCATGCAACAAAAACTTGCCGGTTTAGGTATGCAGGAAGTTGAACTGAATGCGAACAAAATCACCGCGCATACTTTTCACCACTCCTCTATGACAACAGTATTATCTCCTGTTACCCACGGTATCCGCCAGCGCGGCGGTAGTCTGGGTGAGCCCGTATTTAAAATGAATAAACTCACTGCGAGTTACCTTCATCTATACTTTGCTTCTAATCCAACAGCAATAACAGAGATATTTAATTTATACTATGAATGATAAACGTTACAGTGATGATGATATAGAAGCCATTTACCGCGTTATAGAACAACGCCGTGATATGCGTCACTTTACCAACGAACCCGTTGACAGCGCATTATTAGAACGCTTATTAAAAGCAGCACATTTTGCCCCCAGCGTTGGCTTTATGCAGCCCTGGCGCTTTATACGTATAACCGACCAGGCCTTACGCCAACAAATGCATCAGCTGGTTGAAGAGGAACGTATTGCGACAGCGCGCGCCATGGAGGAACGTGAAGATGAGTTTATGAAACTCAAAGTGGAAGGTTTATTAGAGTGTGGTGAAGTGTTGGTTGTTTCACTGATGGGAGATCGGGATAAACATATCTTTGGGCGCCGCACATTACCTGAAATGGATCTTGCCTCAGTTTCATGCGCCATACAAAATATGTGGCTTGCAGCCCGCGCAGAAGGCTTAGGTCTGGGCTGGGTGTCTATATTCGATCCTAAAAAACTGGCCGATTTACTTCACATTCCTGATTCAGGAAAACCGGTTGCGATTCTCTGCATCGGACATGTCGACAAGTTTTATGACAAACCGATGTTAGAAAAGGAAAAATGGGCAAAACGAAAACAACTGGACAC
>Ga0316209_1003430_pt1 | contig 10781 bp, 10 predicted proteins | sample 6monopyrite_MG_FD_204945 | JGI IMG/M metagenome (GOLD analysis project Ga0316209, IMG submission 204945) | Microbial mat bacterial communities from mineral coupon in-situ incubated in ocean water Damariscotta River, Maine, United States -... | ecosystem: Environmental > Aquatic > Marine >...
CACAAGAAGAAGAATAATTGCGACCAGGTAAACAACAAATGCGTAAGCGACATTTTTCTTTATTGATTGATAGTCCGAAATAGTTGAAGATTCATCAATACCTATTCTAAGACTTGAAACTTTATCTTCACTGTCTACAAAATAAACAGGAACACTCAGGTAATAAACATCATCAGCATTTTCATTAACTGCATTATCTTCTATGAACGTAGTCAATAAAAACAACACACCGTCTTGAGGTGAAATAACACCTCCCTGAAAATCTACTATTTCAACATACTGAACACCGCTACTCAAAATAGATGAACTCAATATATTCACTATATCTTTACGATCATCATGAAGCGATTTTGTCGATAGAACGTCCGCCAGTAACCCAGCCACTTCTGTAACGTGACTGACAAACTGTTCATATGATTTATCTTTATATCCACTGGTAATGCTATGGTATAAAAATGGCATTACTACCACATGAATAAGCACGACTACAGCTATCATATAAGTTGTAATGCTGAAAACTCTTTTATTTGCATGTCTTTTTACCATAACACCTGAACTACCTTAATAGTTTTTGTCTTCCTGGCCGTCTCCTCGGCCATAAAACTCACTGCATATGGATGCTCTTCGAGATAACTTACAATTTCTGCAATGTTTTGAATTTCATTTACTTTTCTCCCGCCCTGCCTGAATATTCTTTTAACTATTTTTCTTCGATACCCACTATCAGTCATATGCATAACATTCTTTAAAAAATTCTTATATGCAACTGGATCAGCTAAGTTAATAACTGTTTCTTTTATCAACCCATCAGATGAAGGCAAACCGAGATACAACCGTCTTATTTCCAAAATGCTAATTTTATGAACTGGAGAAGAATCTGCGGCCACTAACACACCTACTGATTTTTCAGTACTTGCAAAAGCCGAAACAGTATAAGTTAACATAAGAACTAATACAGTGTTTAGAACGCTGATTGACATTCTTTTATTCATGTTTTCTTTAAAAAAAGTTAATCTAGAAAACAAAATCAACTCCGACAGAAACAGCATCCGAGTCTTCTAATATCGGGATAGCAACGCCTTTATCCTGCACTCTATCAAACTGAACTTTTATCGCGGTTTTTTTATTGTAATCCCATCTAAGCCCAATACTGATTGTATTATGATCTTCATCACCACCGAATTTATTTTCTTTTTGATTTAATGCGGAGCGTGTAACATGCGGTGTAAATGCACCTAACTGATAAGCAAGTGAAAGCATACGTGTGTCAACATGAATATCACTTGCTTCTCTGACGTACTGGTTATATTCAGATAGAATTATGAATTTATAAAGGTAAAGGTTTACCGAAATACCTGAGAACCTTTGCTTTACATTCTGAGCTGTAACAACACCACTCACTGAACGATCCAATTGCCCTTGCATAAAAGTAGCTCGAAATTCTAGCCAGTCTTTGGAGACCTCTGTCACAATGCCAACCATATTTTTCCAGGTTTCATCTACTGGCACACCTGATAGAAAACTCAATAATTTGTTATCATTTGAATCTTCTCTTCCAGCATACAAATTTAAAAGCACATCCCATTCACCAATGTATGGCTGATACTGTAGACTCAATCCATTATAATGAGATATTTGCCAGGTATAGTTATCAGCCGGAGGCCTAATCCAGTAGTAAGCATATCCAACGTTAAAAAAATCGGAATAGTAATATAAAGGCAAGCGCTTTCTTCCTGCCTGAATAGTTAACTCGGTGTTCAACTGATAATTAATGTATGCCCAATCAAGATCAATATCGTAGTCTGTAGCGCCATTACTCACAGCTTGAATAACAAATTCAAGACTGTCATCTAAATCAGCAATCAACTGCACTCCAATGGTGGTATCAGGTGAAAATGAAATATCATTATCGTAAATTCCAGTATTGGGGTAATCCGATAAAAACTCATCACCTGAAATCACACGTCCAGCTACAATAGACCCATAACCACTAAGGTTAATATCCGCAAGCGATATAGTTTCATACGATAAAAGCACTATAAAAAGCATCAATACGTTAATTTTTTTAAACAATACAATAACACCTGTAATATGTTGTTTTAGCTTTTGATAATAAAAAATTGTCATTTAATAATTGATGACTGCTGCCATATAAATAGCCGTATAATCAAAGACCCCATGTCCGGAAATAACCGGACATGGGGTCTAGCTATATTATTTATTAATTCTTCAACAGTTAAAATGAATGATGTTCTGGACATAACAGAAATATTATACATCTTTAAACGTTTTCGTTTCAGTGCCAAGATCCATTATTCGATACTAAACAGATATTTTTCAAACCATCATGGAATGATATTTTCTATTACCAAAACTTCTTTTGTCATCTCAATAACACTATCTGAATTTAAAGAAATAGAGGAAATCCCCTGCTCCACCAACCAGTGTGTGATTTCTGGAAAATCAGAAGGAGCCTGTCCACAAATACCGACATATTTATCCACTTTATTACAGGCATCAATGGCCATTTTCATCATGATTTTCACCGCTTCATTTCGTTCATCAAAACCGGTAACCAGCCCTGAATCACGATCCACACCTAAAGTTAATTGCGTTAAATCGTTCGAGCCAATAGAAAACCCATCAAAGTCCTTAAGAAATTTATCTGCTAAAAGAGCATTTGCAGGTATCTCACACATCAAATACGTTTTTAAATTATCACTTCCTCTAGCCAGACCAAATTCTGATAATAATTTTAAAATAGATTGGCCTTCTGCAACACTTCGTACAAAGGGGATCATAATATCGACATTATTCAATCCCATGTTTTCACGCACTAGCCTTATCGCCTGACACTCTAATTTAAAACAGCTTTTAAATTCTTTTGAGGGATAACGATACGCTCCACGAAAACCGATCATTGGATTTTCTTCATGTGGCTCAAACAGTGAACCGCCAATCAATGACGCATATTCATTTGATTTGAAATCCGACATACGTACAATCACCTGTCGTGGATAAAATGCCGCCGCAATCGTTCCGATGCCTTCAGCCAGTTTCTGAATATAATAATCAGTGGGGTTTTTATAACCGGAGATCAATGCCGATATTTCAGCCTTTAATGCTTCGTCCAAATCATCAAATTCTAGTAGTGCACGGGGGTGTACTCGAATACTGTTATTAATAATAAATTCGAGTCGCGCTAAACCAACCCCGTCTACAGGCAGATTAGATGCCTCGAATGCCAGCTCTGGATTCGCCAAATTTAACATAATGCGTGTTTTAGGCTTGGTTAAGCCACTAACATCAATTTTATCTTCGCTGTATTGCAACACACCGGGATAAACATATCCTGTATCACCTTCGGCACAAGATACAGTAACCTCCTGCCCGGTTTTTATTCTACTCGTTGCATCGCCACAACCGACGATTGCTGGTATACCTAGTTCGCGCGCAATAATCGCTGCATGGCAAGTGCGGCCACCACGATTAGTGACAATCGCGGAGGCAATTTTCATTACCGGCTCCCAGTCTGGGTCAGTGATATCCGTAATTAACACCTCACCTTTTTTTAATTTATGCATATCCCCCGCGTCAGCTATAACGCACGCAGTCCCATTAGCAATCCGCTTACCAATACTTTTACCTACTATGAGTGCCTGCGGTTTATCCTGAGAATCAAGCTTAAATTGAGTTTGATACTGTTTATTAACTTCTGACTGAACCGTTTCCGGGCGCGCCTGTAATATAAATAGCTCACCGTTTTCACCATCTTTGGCCCATTCTATATCCATCGGGCGGCCATAGTGGTTTTCAATAATCACCGCATATCGTGCGAGCTGTAATACATCATCATCGTTAATACAGAAACGCCTTTGATCCTCGGCAGCCACTTCCACATTGCGTGTTGACAAACCCGCCGTAGAGTCATGGCTATATACCATTTTAATCGCTTTCTCACCCAGTTGACGACGCACAATGGGCGAATGCTGATCACTCAAGGTTTTTTTGAATACATAAAACTCATCAGGGTTAACTGCGCCTTGTACAACATTTTCACCCAATCCCCATGCTGCATTTATTAATACAACTCCTGCAAAACCAGATTCGGTATCAATCGTAAACATCACACCTGATGAGCCCGTATCGGCACGTACCATCTTTTGCACACCAATCGATAAAGCAACATCCATGTGATTAAATCCTTTATCAACACGATATGAAATGGCTCTATCAGTAAACAGAGAGGCAAACACGCGCTTACAGGTAAGCACTAAATTACGTCGTCCGGAAATATTTAAATAGGTTTCCTGCTGTCCTGCAAATGATGCGCCGGGCAAGTCTTCCGCGGTGGCAGAACTGCGCACAGCAACGCCCACATATTCATTAAATTCTTCACCCAGCTTTTCATAGGCCTCGACGATTTCGTCAGATAAATCCTCTGGCATCTCGGCATGTAGCACCCAGCTACGAATTTGACGCCCAATACGCGCCAAGTCTTTAACATTGTGTGTATCTAAACTATGCAGAGCATTACGAATTTTATCTTCTAACTGGTTATGCTGAATATAGTAGTTATAGGCTTCAGCAGTTGTTGCAAAGCCGTTAGGAACATTAACTCCTGTTGATGAGAGCTTACGATACATTTCTCCAAGCGAGGCATTTTTTCCTCCGACCTGTTCAATGTCTTTTATACCAATTTCTGAAAAAAAACGAATGAAATGCATACTTATCCCCACCCATTAGCACTCATCTGAGTATATGACAAAAATGATGCTTTGGAATTAAACAGGGGGTGTAGATATCATGCGAATTGATTTAGCTTAATTTTTGTGATGATTAAAAACGGCCATGCTTAAGCATCAGCAGGGTACAGTCTTTCACAAAGGAAATATCATTATGTAACAGTGCTAACTCTAGCTCTTCACTTTCTGTACCCGGGTTTAAAATCACCCGGGATGGATTGAGCTTGATAATGTCATCTATTAGCGGGGAGCTACGTTGCGAACCTAAATACACGGTGAGCGTATCTATTGATTGATGAATTTGTTGAAGACTGTGTTTTACCACTAAACCGTCGATAGTCTCTAGTTTAGGATGAACGGGTATTACGTGGTAACCATACTCCTGCAACATTTGCATGGCCTTGTACGCATAGCGATGCGACTTATTACTTGCACCCAGTACAACTACCTGTGGGTTTTGCATTAACTGTTTAAGTGTTCAGGTTTTACGAAATTCATTACCTGTGCTGAATACTCACGATCATAAATGAGTGAAATTTGCGTGTCACCATCTTTAACCTTAGAGCTTACCTGCTTTAAATCCGGCAATCGAAGCGCAAGGTATGCCATGCTGGCGGCTATTAACTGTTCGTCCTCAGAGCTAATTGCCGCCATTAACTGATTGGCAACAAAATAGGCTTTTTGTTCCTGATCCGGAGCAAAAATATTGCCTTGTCCGCTGGGGATACCCATCTCCATCTTCTCGTCCATTTTATTTAAATAATCGAGCTGATTGTCTGGTAAAACTTTATCGCGATCATATTCGATCACAGGTTCACCATCTACCACCGCCATCAGAAGACTCATAACACTCTATCCACATCAATTAAAACAAGCGTAAATATTATCATATTTTAACTCTCCATAAAGGTACAATGCGCTCATAAGCAACAGCTTAGCCACCTATCAACCCTATCTAAAATCAGGAATCTTCATGAGCCAAGCACCCTCCGCCCTGCTACTCATCGCTACTGGCTGCCAACATTGCCCCAGCGTATTACAAAGTCTGTCTGAGCTAGTAAAAGAAGCCAGGCTAGCCAGCCTGGAAGTCGTCAATATAGTTGCAGCGCCCGAACGTGCAGCAGAACTTAATGTACGCTCTGTTCCCTGGGTAAAGCTGGGCAATTTTGAACTGGTGGGCATGAAGAGCAAAACTGAACTAGAGCAATGGATAAACAAAGCCAGCACACCTGAAGACATGAGCGACTATTTTGAAGAACTGATGACCTCCGGTGAAATAAGCAAAGTTCAGGAAATGGTAGAACAGCAGCCAGAATATATTCAGAGCCTGTTAGATATTATGTCTAGTGAACAGTCTGGCTTGTCTGCACGGGTTGGCGTCGGTGCCGTGTTTGAACACATCTCAGGTAGTGATGCATTGGTTAATGCTATCGATACATTAGGCGCCTATTGTAAAAGTCCAAATGCACGCATTAGAAACGATGCCTGTTATTATCTTGGCTTAAGCCTGCATGCGGATGCAAAGAAATATATCCAGCCACTGCTCAAAGATGAAAACCCGGATGTTAGAGAATGCGCGGCAGATGCACTACAAGACATCGACGCAAAATAAATACGCAATATTGCGTTGTATCATAACAATAAAATATATAACAGGCATGATGATATACCGCATTTTACACACAGTAATGGTAATTAAAAATCAATGACTAGCCTTCTCTGGAACAACTTTAGTGCAGCACCTCACCGCCTGTTTTTCTTTAGCGGTGCCATTCAATTAGTTTTACCCCTATTGTTTTGGTTGATAGAGCTCACTGGCCGTTATACAGACTTAATATCGCCGTTAGAAACTGTTATACCCAGTACCTGGGCACACGGCTTTTTAATGATATACGGTATATTTATTTTCTTTATTTATGGTTTTTTAATGACCGTTTTCCCACGCTGGATGAACTCACAGGCCATAAAAAAAGACCTCTATCTTGCCAGTTTTGTCTGGCTGAATATTGGCTTAATTATTTTTGAAGTCAGTGTTTTTTACAGTCGTGATTCCCTGCTGCCCGGCCTTGTAATATTTTTATTAGGCTGGCTACACGGCATCTATACGCTTTTTAAATCGTTGAAAAACAGACCCGCGCAAGATACCTTCTATGAGCGCATTTTACTCAGCGCATTAAGTGCAGGTGCCATTGGTGTTTTATGTTTTATCTGGTTCATTTACAGTGACCAATGGCAATATATCTCACTCTCTTTTAATGCCGGAATCTGGCTATTTTTATTGCCCATACTATTCAGTGTAAGCCATCGTATGTTGCCGTTTTTTAGTAACAACATCATTGACGACTACAACGTATACCAACCTCGCTTTACCTTGTGGATTTTTATTATTGGTTGTTCACTGCACTTTTTATTAGAACAAAAACATTTATCACACTGGTTATTTATTGTAGACATTCCGCTGGCCATAACCGCACTCACACATAGCCTTCGCTGGCAATTACAGCGTAGTTTTCAAAACAGACTTCTGGCCGTACTACATATGGCTTTTTTCTGGTTATTTATTGGCTTAAGCCTACTTAGTATACAAAGCCTTGTGCTTTTCTTATCGGGCGAATATATACTTAATAAAGCGCCGATACACGCACTGACCATAGGTTTTATAAGTTCCATGCTCATTGCGATGGCATCGCGTGTAACAATGGGACATTCAGGCCGGAAACTCGTTTTAGACAATACAAGCTGGTACCTGTTTATAGGCGTTCAATTAGCCGCTATCAGCCGTGTATTGGCCGATATACAATTCGAAGCGGTCATCTACAGTAATAACTTCAATTTAATAGCATCTAGTTTATGGCTATTAAGCTTAACAGTCTGGTGCCTGAAGTATGCTCCGATGTATTTGAAAAAACGCATAGATGGAAAACCCGGTTAAAAAGAGGTTTATTTAAGCGTTATATTTGATACATTGATATCGTAACCTGCGAATAGACGATACCCCCACTAGAGATAAAGTGTTATGAGCGAAGAAAAATATGTATATTCACGCATTTGCAAAAAATGTAACTGCGCACAAGAGTTAGATGACTATGCGATTGATACGCATACCTGCCAAAACAAACACGTTTTCTATTTTAAATGCCCGCAATGTGCCGATTATAATGCCACCGCAATGAGCAATATTCCGCAAGAACAATGGAAAGAGTTTGTACCTGCTGATAAGCTTAACGAGCTAGAAGCTAAATATGAAGCGGCAATGAAAGCACACGGATAAGCAATGTTTTCATTGCTTAGAAAAAACAAATATGCGCTTACTCAAACATCCACTTTTTATAATTTTCACACTATTTATTGCCGGTTATTTTTTTATCCAGCAATACACTCAGCAATATATTTCGGATGCACCGCTTACTTTAACTAAGGCAAACCCACCTTCCATTACTATGTACGGTTCACCAAGCTGTATGTATTGCCAGGTTGCTAAGCAGTTTTTTATAAAACATAACTTGCCCTTTACCGAATACGACATAGATAGCTCGGCTAAACACCGGGAGATGTTTTACATTCTAGGTGGTCGCGGCACGCCTCTACTCATTATTAATAAAGAAATTATTCACGGCTATGACGAGAGACTTATTCGCAAAGCTTTATAGTGAAGAATAAAACTTTAATTAATACTAGCGCCCATAAAAAAGCCCGTTAAATATTATTTAACGGGCTTTTTTACTATACAGGCGATAGCGCCTATATATAGTAAAATTTAAACAAGTGTTACATTAACCGCTTGTGGGCCTTTTTGGCCTTGCTCAACTTCAAATTGCACTTCCTGACCTTCTGCTAAAGTTTTATAGCCTGGTGCCTGAATTGCGCGGAAGTGAACAAATACATCATCACCGTCTTGACGTTCAATAAAACCAAAGCCTTTCTTTTCATCAAACCATTTTACTTTGCCAGTTGTTGTAGCCATGAGTAATCTCCAATAATTTTATTATAAAATAATCGCCTAGATTAAAAACCCATGCGAAAACAGTGCTGAAAGATGCGGGGATTACTTACGAACGAACAGGATGTGAGCTAAGGGCATATCATCGAAATTAGCCATAAATAGCCGCTGTAATCTTTACCAGACAAGCAAAGTGTATCGCATCTTTGAACAAAGTAAAGGGGGCTAAATTAGATTTTGTGCTGCGTAAAAACCATACATTATTATTGATAAAATAACATTGCATCGAGTTTATGAAGATATGTGACTATGTCATTGAAAAACCCACTAAAATCTTAGCTATAAAATTTTAGTGGGACAATTAGTAAATTAAGTAATACTAATTACTTTTTCTCCGCACGTGTTTTTGAGGTCGACCTGGGCTTTCCCTTATCTTTGTTTTTCTTTTTCTTTTTCTTTTTTGCCGGCTCATCCGACTTTAATTTAAGCTTCTCTTTACCCTTACGCGGCTTTTCATCGAAACGCGGCTTAGTTTTGCCCAGTTGATCTTCAGCAGATACACGAGAAATTTTCAATTGCTGCCCAGACACCCAAACTTTCTTCAAATCATTAAAGACTTCTTTAGGCATGCCTGACGGTAAATCAACCAGACTATAATTATCGTTTATCTGTATACGACCAATATTGGAGCTATCCATATTAGCTTCATTCGCAATGGCACCCACAATATTACCCGGCCTCACCTCATGATTATTACCCACTTCTATGCGGTAGCTCGACATACCTTCTGCAGGCTTTGAATCACGATCACGACCTGAATCACGCCTGGATGAGCGCTCACGACCACGACCTGAATCACGATCTCGTTCACGTTCTCTGCGTCGAGGTCGATCTCGACTATCTTTTGAGCGACTATTATCACGATCAAAAGCAGCTGCCTTACGCATCGGTTTATTGCTCAGCAAGAAGGGTTCTTCACCCTGTAGCAACTGTGCAAGCGCTGCGGCAATTTGCAAAGCGGGTACATTATGCTCCTGTTGGAACTGCTCCACCATGGGGTAGAATACGCCCAGCTCTTCTGTAGCCAATGTATCGCTAATACGTTGCTTAAATTTAACGATACGCTGGTCATTAATCAGTTCAGTTGACGGTAATTCCATTAATTCAATGGGCTTACGCGTTGCACGCTCAATGGCATGTAATAAGCGCTTTTCTCGTGGTGCGACGAACAATATTGCATCACCGGAGCGACCTGCACGACCCGTACGACCAATACGATGCACATAGGCCTCTGTATCATGCGGAATATCGTAATTCACAACATGGCTAATGCGCGGCACATCAAGGCCACGAGCAGCCACGTCAGTCGCCACCAGAATATCTAATTTACCCTTTTTAAGATTATTAACGGTTTTTTCACGCAAGCTCTGCTGCACATCACCATTAATTGCAGCGGCAGCATAGCCCCGTGCTTCTAGTTTTTCGGTTAATTCTACTGTCGCGGTTTTGGTGCGCACGAAGATAATCATCGCATCAAACTCTTCAGCTTCTAATATGCGAGTTAACGCATCTAGTTTATGTGTTCCGCTTACAGGCCAGTAACGCTGACGAATAGTGTCTGCCGTTGTAGTTTTAACTTCTATCGTAATTTGATGCGGATCGGTTAAATAAGTCGTTGCAATACGGCGAATTTGTTGCGGCATAGTGGCAGAAAATAAAGCGATTTGGCGAGTCGGTGGCGTTTGTTCCAGTACCCACTCAACATCATCAATAAAGCCCATACGTAACATTTCATCAGCTTCATCCAGTACCAGCGCACTTAGGTTATCGAGCTTTAAAGTACCTTTACGCATATGGTCCATTACACGGCCTGGCGTGCCAACTACTACATGTACACCACGCTTTAGCGCTGAAATTTGGCCACGGTAATCTGCCCCGCCGTAGATTGGCAAGACATGAAAACCCTTCATATGCTTCGCATAGGTCTGGAACGCTTCTGCCACCTGAATCGCTAACTCACGAGTCGGTGCCAGTACCAGTACTTGCGGATCTTTTTGTTTTAAGTCGAGGTTAGATAACAATGGCAATGCAAATGC
>Ga0316209_1003432_pt1 | contig 10773 bp, 11 predicted proteins | sample 6monopyrite_MG_FD_204945 | JGI IMG/M metagenome (GOLD analysis project Ga0316209, IMG submission 204945) | Microbial mat bacterial communities from mineral coupon in-situ incubated in ocean water Damariscotta River, Maine, United States -... | ecosystem: Environmental > Aquatic > Marine >...
TTAATCTGATTAAGTTTGCACCATGAGCAAGTTGGCGGGCGCTCCATTACAAGAAGTTATAACAGAAATTCGGTGGTCCTTAACTACAGACCAAGAGAGAAACGATTACCAGTTTCTAACTGGCGATTTGTATGGTTTGGTAAGCGAAAAATTTCCGCACAGGGAAGTGGTGATTCCTGCTGGGTTGCCCCTTGAGGTGTTTATGGGAAGACCCGCGTTGAGATTTAGAACTTCGGAAAAAGGCTATCCTTTAATTCAAATTGGACCGGGGATTTTAACAATTAACACGGTTGGTAATGAGTATGATTGGGACACTCACAGTAAGGACATTGAATTTGTGTTAACCAATTTTTTACCGCTTCAAACATTGAAGGAAAATCCGTTAATGTTACCCTAGCATACATTGACTTTTTCGAGTTTGAATTTGAAAAGGCCAATGCTTTAGAGTACTTGGCAAAACACCTGAATACGCAGCTTAACTTCGGTTTCATTGATACGGGAGAAATGCCCAAAATATTTAATATCACAATTGGTTATACTGAGGAAGTAGGTACGGTCAATGTGAATATTGCTAGAGGAAATAATCCATCTGGAGACGATGGAATAGCGATCCAAACAAATGTCATCATGGAATCGTTAGAATTTGAACAAAAAGGCATAGAAGATCGTCTTGATGCGGCACATGCTTGGTGCTCCGAATTGTTCAAGAAAATGACCAGGGGAGATTTGTATGATTCTTACGTTAGTAAAACCTAAAAGCATGATTATGGCATCTAATCGCGTGGTAAATAATATCGTTACTGGCTTACTTATTTCCGTCCCAACTTTGGCATTGTCCTGTGAGAGTGCTGTTGCGGAGCAACCGGAAGTAATCGCCAGTTCACTGAATTTTGGACAATCATTTACGGCTACATCAACAAGATGTTCGGTGAAAACTGAGATAAACGTTCATTCTACGAGTGTGACTAAAATTGAACTCAGCGATTTAGATGACTCTGCCGTAAGTGATGTTTCATTCAATCATCTCTATTCAAAAGGGAAAGCCATTACAATTGATGTTAAATCGATTGAGAAAGGCCGTTTTCATCTGAACCTTTAATGACTGAGGTTTGGCAGAATATCCGTGGTATGAACAAATTCTAAAAGGAGAAACAGACCTTCAGCAGGGAGACCTCATTAAGGATTGTCCCATTATTATCCCCATTTCTACTATTGATACGGGTAATATTCCGGCCAAGGTCAAGATATATGACGTGGTGATTCTTTCGCAGTCTTGTGATTTAGAACAACAGAACGTGAAGTTCGTACTGGTCTCCCCAGTTTTTGAGCTATCAGAAGTTAGAAATTCCTTCGATTCGAAAGGGAAGTTTGACGGGTTTGTAAAAAAGACATTGAGAGGAGAGCAACCCAATTATCACCTTCTTAGTAAAAGCAGTTTACTACCCTTTCATGATGAAGCTTTGGTAGTGGATTTTCGGAATGTATATGCTGTTCACATCAAGACACTTGAGTCGTTGGCAAGTGCCAATAGTCGGATTAGACTACTTCCTCCGTATCGAGAACATCTCTCTCAATCGTTCGCAAGGTTTTTCATGAGAGTTGGTCTTCCAACGAGGGTAGAATTGAACTAACGCCCAACCTCCAACCTCACGCCCGCACTATGCGTAGTAAACTCAGGCGCATACATGCATTGCACCTGCGAAATGCCGTTGCTAAAAGTTCCTGCTTGCGTTACATTCAGGTCGTATTCAAAAACGAACGTTCCTTTTGGTAGATAACCGAAGAAGAAGTTCATGGCAGCATCGGTGGTCGAGCGATAGAAGCTCAATCCTTCCTGATATTCTGCTCCCGAGAGTTGTTTCCGTGGTTCAAAACTGGCGACTTGCAAGAAACTTTCGTACGCTTTTTAAGCCATCAGCAATCAGCCAAATGAAGACAAAAAGTACAAAGAACACGATTTCCCCGATAAACATCACAGCACTCCAAAGCCATTATGACACGGGTAATATGATGGCTCCGAACACGCCAAACACGATTATGGTTATAAGAAGTGTTTCAATCATGGTACATCCAAGTTTTCCTCATTCAGTCGAAAATGCTGGCCTCTCGAAGCAAGCTCATCAATAGTATAGACCCGTCTTGATGGAATGCTTAGAGACTCTCGATCCAACTTGGGATAATTCCCTTCATAAATGGAATGGTTGCGGTCATAATATCCATCTTCCTCAATGGTAAAGAGCATAACGATAAGCTCTAGTTTTCGGAGCAATCTGTGAGGAAACTCATCGCCAAATATTTCTTTATATCCATCGAAACCAATGGCCTTTATCATACGCAATACCGCATGATAAATGGTAGAAACGAATAGCCGATGTGTCATCTGCACAGCAAGTAATACCGGTTGTTTCAATTCTTCCAAGGTTTTCTGGTTGTAATCACAGAAAAAATCGAAAGGGGTCTCTTTGTCATAAAACCAATTGTCTTCATAGTTCAGGTCAGGGTCGTTTCGTACAAGAAGTTTGACAAAGATGCGCTCCACAAACAGATCGGTAGTAATGAACTGATTAGCACCACGAAAGACACTTCGCGTATGTCCTTTACTCATCCATCCATCATTGTAATCACCGTATTGGCTGTAAATACGATCTTCCGGAAAACCGATGTATGCCTCTGACACACTATCCAGTAGGTCGCAAAAATTCCAATGATTAGAAGCATCTTCATCGACACGAATATCAATTTCCTGACCATTGTGGCTTATTTGAAAGTATATGCCCCATCCATATTCTGAATGGAGATCAATATCAAAATCGGGTGTGCATAGACCTCTTTGATTCCCAGTAATCTCTTCGAATTCAAAAACATCAAAAATGTGCAGCATTCTTTTTGGCGAGCTCGCATAAAACTGGCATCCGTATGTTCTGTCTTTTTCCATGTGTCAAGCAATACTAATGTAGACAGTAAAGAAAATAAGCCAGACCGTAACCTATTTACGGTTTCAAAAAAGAAACAGCAGTTCACCGCACAACCTCTAACTTCACTCCTTCCGAATGCTTAGTAAACTCTGCCGCGTACATGCACTGCACCTGCGAAATGCCGTTGCTACGGAAAGAACTTATAGACCACAGAACGGTGCATCACACACCTGAAAATGATTGTGTCTGCCTGAACCTCAACCCCTATTCGGTATGCCCCAATGGCAATTCTGCCGTACCCATCATGGCCCATTAACCATTTAAACCCTGGAATGTGTTCAGGTTCTACAACTGTTTGGGCAAGGTCAAATATGAATTCGGCATCATCCAGCACTTCCAGAGAATTCAATTTAGACAAATCTCGAAAGAAACGTTTGCTTGCCCGAACGGTCACTTGGAATACTTTTTCCGCAATCGTTTGAACTCAGCTTTGCCTTCTTCAAATGATAGCAACGACTCCCCAGCATCCTGCTGCATGTACGACATCAGCGCATCAGCCTCCGCACGTTCATATTCCTCCATTGTGAGCAATTTGGCAGAAGCCTCCTGTTCCAGCAAGGTCTTGAATGCCTTCCCTCGGACACTTTTCTCATCGATATTCAGGATATAAACTGCCATGGTCCTACAAAGATAATCATCTCTTCACTTGTAGTCTCACCCCCTCCGAATGCGTTGTAAACTCAGGCGCGTACATACATTGCACCTGCGAAATTCCATTACTGAAAGTTCCTGCCTGCGTTACGTTCAGGTCGTATTCAAAAACGAACGTTCCTTTGGGTAGATAGTCGAAAAAGAAATTCATAGCTGCATCTGTGGGGGATTGATAATAGTATAATCCTTCTTGAGATTGCGCTCCCGAAAGCTGTTCCCGTGGCTCGAAGCTGGCGGCACGCATATCTTTCAGATGCACGTATTCCGTATGGCGGTCGGTTTTCAGAACGATACGCACCTTTACTCTATCACCCACAGAAAGGGAAGTATTTTCGTCCAACGGTTTCAGCAACGGGCCGTTCTCAGTGTCTTCCAAAAGCATCACTTCGCGAGTCATTTTTATCGGGTTGTCTGTTGCAGAAGTTATCTTGTCCAGCTCTTCGAAATACTGCCAATACACCGCGCCCCATGCCACACCATCGTTGTCTTTTGTTACGGTGATGTTTCCCATTTCGGGTGTGATGGAATTGCGCGTCCAATTGGTTTTAAAGTAGCCCGTTCCAGCTTCCGTTTTCAGGTTTTTGTCTTTTCGCGGGTCGATGGTTTCGTTGCCCAATTTTATGGAAACCAAAGCCTCGGTTTCAAAATTGGTGTTGCCCGTGCTAAGTAGCGCATAACACGCCTCGGCAGTTGCTTTCGTGGTTTCCCAACTCTGCGTTTGTTTCTGTTTCAAAAGCCAGATATTCATCTCGCGCACCATATCGGTATCACTTTCCACTTCGTGAAAAGCCTCTAGGATCATCACATGGTTCTCTATCGGGGCCTGATACCAGTAATAACCCTTGTCCATGTTCCAATACGTACCGAATTCCTCACTTGTGAGAGCCGTTTCGCGCAGCGAAACCATTATTTTTTTGGCATCTGTTGCGTAACCCGAACGATTCAGAACAACTGCCGCCAAACCTTTCTGCGAAGCCTCCAATTCTGTCCATTTATTGCGGATGGACTTTAGAATTGAGTTGTAAGTCGTTTTGGCCTTTCCTTTCAGGGCAAAATCATTCAACCAAAAAGAACGCGCGTAGGTCATGTGCAGGTCAGTCCAGCTTGGTTGATAATCTTTGTCTTTCAAAGCTCTGCGGTCGTAGTATTTCACCATTTCCCCGTCCAGGAATTCAATAGCGTTTTCGAGAATGGTCTGCGTTTCGGCATCTATTTCCCAAACGCCCATTTTCCGCATTTTCCCGAAACCTGAAACGATATATCGCGTGATATAGAAATTGGAACGCATTCCGTTGAACCAACCCCAACCACCATCCGGTTTCTGGTTCTGTTTCAGTTTTTTCAGGTTGGTTTGAAGTTCGGTTTCCATTCGGTCGAGATCGAACAATTCGGCAATTCTTCTGCGCTGTTCGGTTTCGTTCTGCGCATCGCGTACCCACGGGGTTTCAGTCAGGAGCGCCTGTTTCAGTTCGGGATTTTTCTCCAGTTCGGAGAGAAAAGCATCACCATTCTTGTTTTCCGCATCGCGTTTCCATTGGTCGAAAACCCGTTTGATGGCAGGGTCTGAATTGGCCAAATGAGTTCCTATTGCATTTGCATAATACCGACTGAAAATTTGCTCGGAACATTCGTACGGATATTCCATCATGTAAGGCAACGAAAGCACAGCGAGCCAAATGGGATTTGGCGTGAATTCAAGCGTAAGCGAATGATTTTTCAGTGTTTCAGAATTGTTGTTTTTCAGCTTGCTGAACGTAAAGTCGAATGTTCCTTTTTCTCTGACGGGCAGCGGCATTACTTCCGTAACCAACATGCGGTTCGGCAATACGGGAATGGTTTTCTCTTCGCCATCAGAATGAGTTCGTGTCTGTCCAAATTCAGATTTCCCAGTTCCCCAAGCTTTTGTGGTGAATTTTATAGCCGAAATTCCTTCGGGAATATCGATTTCCCATGAAGCTACGGCAGAGCCATTTTCAATCGTTAATTGTAAATCGTTAATCGTCAATCGCAACTCTTTTCCAGTTAAGCCATCTTCCAATTCCAAAGAAGCCGTAGCATTTGAAACCGTTGAATCCAACACATTCACTTTCACCTGAAAAACCAGTTTATCGCCTTCTCTTACAAACCGTGGATAATTGGGCGTTATCATTAATTGTTTGCGTGTAACCACTTCTTCGGTAACGGTTCCGATCTTCAAATCTTCCGTAGTTGCGAGGCCCATGAATTTCCATCGCGTAAGCGACTGAGGCGCGTTGAACTTGAAGCGGACGTTTCCTTTCTCATCACTCATCAAATGCGGATGAAAGAATACCGTTTCGCTGAAATCTGAGCGCATTTTGATGTCTTTTGGAGGTTCTGCGTTTAATTCTCCTCCTGCATTTTTAAGCATGACGCCATCATTATCCGCTGATGCATTCGTCACCCGCACCTCATCCATTTTCATTTCTGACTTCTCTGCAACTGCCATTTCGGCCATTACTGTGCTGCGACTGCCACCATCCTTTGCTATTAAGGGAATCGAGTATCGTCTTCCTATGGAATACCCGAACCAGTTGATCTCCTCAAAATTCCGCTGGATGGGCGAACTCGGATATTTCACCCAATTGCGGTTCCAAACCTGCGATTGCGCGCGTTGGAACGAGCTGCTTTCCCAACCGAAACGCGGGCTCATGAAACGGTACGGGCTGAGATTCCAATTGTTGGCAGCCAGCACATCCAATGAGGCATCGTACATGGTGGCGAGCAGTTCGGCCTTGGCGGCTTTTCCGCTCTTGTCGGTGATCTTCACCGTCCATTCCTCCTTATCATCAGGTGCCATTTCCTTGCGGAAGGTCTCCAGTTTCACATCCAACTGCTTGTTGGTGTAGGGAACCGAAAATGTCTTTGACCAACTCAGCAGTTCATTATTCTGCACCGCAGTAACATGAATCTGCGCATTGCCGCGCCACGCCTCCGTTACAGGAATGCTGATCTTCTGTTGCGAATTGGAAAGGGAAAGCTTCTGCGTATGAATCAATTTATTCGTATTGAACCCTTTGTCCTTCACCTCAATTTCAATGAGAAGATCTATGCGCTGATAAGAGGAGGCGACCAGAAACTCGAGGGTTTCGCCTGGCTCGTATTTATCTTGTAAAGCATGAAACCAAGCTGTTGTGGCATAAGGTGGCTTCTTCGCATCGGCATCAGCCAAATTGCAGTACTGCTTCTGCACCACGTCCGTTCCGAAGGCATCTTTTGCACTCAGTTCCACCACATAATAACCCTGTTCATTATTGCTGATGGAAGAAAAAATCACCTCGTCCGTTTCAGCGGTTCTCACCACAGAATGCAAGACCTTCTCCCCCTTTTCCCAAGTACGGAAATCATTTTCATTCTTGTAAACATCGTTGGGGAACCGCTGCACAAATTCTTCCTTTCCCAAGTAGAACTCATCAGGCTTCTGCCAAAGGCGTTTGCGAAGAATCCGCTCATTCGGAATGAGTTTCCACACATCAACCGAAACCTCGGCAGCCTGCTTTTCTCCCGAAAGATTGGTGGCCGAAACGGTGTAGCTGCCAAGCTCCTTTTTCTCAATCACGACAGGAAGTTCAATGTCAATATTCAATGAATGGTAGCCCACGGAAACGCTCGTATTTCCCGTTTGCATTTCACCGCTCCGGTCGGTTACATCGGCCTCAATCTGATAGCTGAAAACAGGCCTGTACCTCGATTTGATGAGCGGGTCTGGCTGCGCGATGAACTGCATTTGAAAAACCCCAGAAGCATCGCTAGTTGCCGTTCCGAAAGCTACCTGCTTGGGTTGCGATTGCGGAAACCAACCCCAACACAGCCACGGATAAGGGAAACGTGCGGTCCGTGTCACGCGGTATTTTACCTCCGCGCCATCCAAGGGAACGCCTGAGTACGACATGGCGATTCCCGAAACAGAAACCGTATCGTTCACACGGAATTGGCCTTTCGGCTGATTGACCGTCACCTCAAACTTTGGCCGTTTGTATTCCTCCATTCTAAAGGAATGCGAACCGCTTTCGTTGCCAATGCGGATCATGCCGTTCAGACCGCCTGTTGGCGCAATGAATGTTCCCGAAAAGGTGCCGAACGCATTGGTTTTCAGACTCAATTTGCTCACTTCCTGTCCGTTGGCATCAAAGAGCTGAACGGTTGTGTTCTTATCCATCAAAGCTTTCACTTCCGAGCCATTGTTGGAAAGGATGATTCCCTTGAAATGAATGGTCTGACCAGGGCGATAAATGGCTCTATCCAAGAAGAAACTGGTCTGGTCATTCCAACGGATGTCCTCCTGATTGCGGTAGCCGTAAACGTTATCGGCACCGATCAGCTTGTCGTTCCCGAGGTGCACATCCACGATCAAACCACGGTAATTCTGACTGTCCGATCTCCACGCGGCCTCCCCGTTGCCATCGGTAGTCAGCGTCTGCTCCAGTTGGTATTTGTTGCTGCGCGATTTGCGGTCGTAAACCATGGTCAGCAGCTCCAATTTGGCATTTGCAATGGGCTTGCCCGAATCCCGTGAAACCACCTTCAAGAGCGTTTTCCCGTCATCATTTGTCCGTTTGATGAGCGCCAGATCGGTCACGGTGATAATGCTGTACGCAACCACATCAGCATTGGTGGAAAGTCGCTTATCAGAGCCAGCAAAAACCACGTAGGTTCCAATCGGCAAACCATCCAACTGAAGTTCGATGCTGTGCTGTCTGAAATCCTTCGGATTGGGAACATCAATTGTTTTTTCGGAAACGGTCTGCGAATTTGATTTCAGCCAATTCACCAGTTTCTCGCCATAATTCTTGCGTGCATTTTCTCGGTATTCGATCGGGTCGAGTTTGGCCACGCGAACGTAAGCAGACCATTTCTCCGCTTCAGATTCCCCGATATTTCGGTAGCGGAACAGAAAACGGAACGGCTTTCCGGGCAGGGTGTGTGCTTCTGCCTCCATGCCCCATTCCCTGCTGCGGATGCGCTCCGAAAGCGACTGGCAATTCCTCGCGCCAAGCGTATTCGGGAACTTGTTGATGTACACCTGACACACGGAATCGGCCGTTCTCCACTTCCAATGGTCGGAGTGCGTTGGGTCTGAAACAGCCGCGCCTTGATTCTGGTACAGACTTGCCAAGTAATAGGCCACTTCGGCCGCAACGGCTGTGGTGTTGTTTTCCTTTAAAAGTGCTTGGAGACTTGCCTCGTACAACGCATCTACATTGGCCGTATTGGCTCTTCCGTGCATGAATTCCAGCCGTTTCAGGTCTTCCGAAACAAAGGCTTCCGTTGAGATTTTTTTTGCTTCGCGAAGCAGTTCCTGATACAGAAGAATGGAATTGATGGCTGGTTGAAGGCCTGAACTTTTCGGTGCTGTCCACGCAAGAAATTCATCCACAGGACCCAGCAATCGTACATCATCATAAACACCAGAACGGTCGAAATTGATGAGGTCGCGCTCCGAAGAACTGTAGAAATCCAACGCTCGCGATAGCAGCAGATGGTACAACGATGGACGCAATTCGCGGTATGTGTCCGAACCCGTCAGGATGGCCGCGTACTCCTTCAATGGCGCATTCTGCAGCACTTTTCTGTTCTCCAGCGACTGCTGAAAATGTTTGTCGGCCTGCTGCGCGATGCGTTTGAAATCCCACGTGAGAATGTTGTCGCCCGCATCTTCGGTCGCGGTTCGATTCAGAATCTGCCAACTGTTGTTGCGGTAATAGCCCCAATGCATTTCGGCCAGCAGCGAATGCAGTATTTGCTTGGTTGGTTCTGGAGCAACCGTTGCTTCATCCTCCAGTCGGATAATGCTTGCCACAAGGCTTTCTTCTTCAAACTCCGCCTGAAATTTTATCTCATGGATAACGGCCTTCACCAACTGAGGGCTGTTGCCATCCTTCACGGCTTGGCCGTGGATTTTTGCCACCACCGCCAGAGCCGATTTTGGCTGGCCGTTGCGAGTAAATTCATCTACCTCTTGCCACCAACCGTCATAGTTATCGCTATTGGTTGGAAAGGCAAAAAGGGTAAATATTAGAATGGAAATCAATCTCATTGGTCAGTTTTTCTACTTGATGTCGAAGTTAGAGGTATTCCATAAAGCCCAGCCCCTCCTGATCTCCCCAAAGGGGAGGAATTGCGCGGGTGAAGCAGGCAATCATTGTTCCACCTTTTCTGCATAATGCCGATATTTGATTTATTACTCAGCCATGAAAGTCACGAAGAAGCAATACATAACCGATGATGAGGGCAACAAGGTTGCTGTGATTCTACCAATCAAGAAGTATGAGAAAATGCTTGAAGATTTGGAGATGAAAGAGGATGTGGCGCTATACGATAAGGCGAAAAAGAGAAAGCAGTCGTTTGTAGATGCCGAGGACGCTTTTCAGGAAATCGAAGAGAAGCGTCAGAAATGACCTACAGGGTTCGGGTTAATCGAAGGGCGCAGAAGAAACTTGCCAAGATTCCAGATCCTTATTACTCGAATATCAAAAAGGCCATTTTGAATTTGGCCGAAAATCCAAGGCCTGTCGGGTACAGGAAGCTTTCGGGACGAAATGGTTATCGCATCCGTGTTGCCGACTACAGAATCATCTATGAGATAGCGGATGACCTTCTGCTTGTGGAGGTCATCGAACTTGGTCATCGCAAGGATGTTTACGATTGAACGTTTTCGTCATTCCTATACAAGTCCCTTGATTCTGTAAATTTGAAATTGGCTATCGAATGATTGATATTCATTCGCCATTAGAACTGAGAAGCGATGCGTGAAAAAAAGGTGAAAACTGAAAAAGGACTGGTCAAAAAATTGCGTGAGATACGCGACAGGATGAACTCGGACATGGAGAATATGGACTTAGGAGAATTGAAGGCTTATCTACGTGAAATGAAGGAAAAACCATCAACCTCTTCCGCAGCATGAAAACGCAGTACATAACGGATGCTGATGGGAATAAAGTTGCCGTGATTCTACCAATCAAGAAGTATGAAAGAATGCTTGAAGACCTGGAGACGAAAGAGGACGTGGCACTTTATGATAAGGCCAAGGCTGAAGATGATGGCGAACGTATTGAATTGTCAGAATACTTTCGGGAACGGAAAGCAGAAAGCCGATAGATCTTGACTCTGCGTTCTCAGCGAAAAACTC
>Ga0316209_1003433_pt1 | contig 10772 bp, 6 predicted proteins | sample 6monopyrite_MG_FD_204945 | JGI IMG/M metagenome (GOLD analysis project Ga0316209, IMG submission 204945) | Microbial mat bacterial communities from mineral coupon in-situ incubated in ocean water Damariscotta River, Maine, United States -... | ecosystem: Environmental > Aquatic > Marine > Coastal...
GTATTCAGTGCCAAATAACACGGGTAACCAGTAGGTTTCCATACAGGGCTTTGTAAATAAATGCGTCTTAGCAAAATTAAGTTAGCGGGCTTTAAATCATTCGTAGACCCCACCACAATAGAGTTTCCATCGAATCTTAACGGTATTGTTGGGCCGAATGGTTGTGGCAAATCCAACACTATCGATGCAGTACGTTGGGTTATGGGTGAATCATCTGCGAAAAATCTTCGCGGTGCCTCAATGGCCGATGTCATATTCAGTGGCTCCTCATCACGTAAGCCGGTAAGTCAGGCGACGGTTGAATTGGTGTTTGATAATTCTGCGGGTAAGTTGGAAGGCCCCTACGCCAATTACGCAGAAATTTCAGTTAAGCGATTAGCAACCCGTGATGGTGTATCTAAATATTTCCTCAATGGTACTAAGTGTCGTCGTCGTGATATTGCCGATCTATTTTTAGGTACGGGTTTAGGACCACGTAGTTACGCGATTATCGAGCAGGGCATGATTTCTCGTTTGATCGATGCGAAACCAGAAGAGCTGCGTGTGTTTTTGGAAGAAGCCGCGGGTATTTCTAAATACAAAGAACGTCGCCGTGAAACTGAAAATCGTATTCGTCATACCCGCGAAAATCTTGAGCGCCTGGATGACTTGCGTGAAGAAATCGACAAACAACTGTCGCATTTGCAGCGTCAGTCGCGCACCGCTGAAAAATATACAGAGTTCAAAATAGAAGAACGTCGTTACAAAGCTGAGCATTTAGCATTGAAATGGCGTGAACTGAACGCAGAAATGGAAAGCCGTGAGCAAGTTATTGAAGAGCAGGAAACACGCTTGCAGGAAGTAATTGCAGAACAACGTTCCGTTGAATCTGAATTAGAGACATTACGTGAACAGCGCGTTGAATCTAACGAATCATTAAATGCAGTACAGGCTCGTTTTTATAGTTTGGGTTCAGAGATTTCACGTATTGAGCAAACGATTCAACATGAAAAAGAAATGCTCGGTCGTCAGCAACATGATTTAGACGACTTACAAAAAGCGCTGCAAGAAATTGAACAATCTTTGCAGGCAGACCGTGAGCAGTTAGAAGAAATTGATTTGGTTCTGGGTGAAGCTGAACCACAGCTGGAAATGCAGCGTGAATCGCAGCAAACTGTGAATGATCAGTTGCATGAAGCTGAGCAGGCGATGCAGGAGTGGCAGACTGCCTGGGATCATCATAATGAGCGTGCGGCAGAACCATCACAAACGGCGCAGGTTGAAAAAACCCGCATGGAACAACTGGAAAAGAATGTTCTTCATTTGCGTCAGCGCCTGGATAAAATTGAAGAAGAAAAACGTAAGCTAGTCGGTGATGATTTAGAAATTCAGTTAGAACAGCTTCGTGAACAAAGCGAAACTTCTGAAATGAAAAAATCAGAGCTGGAAGATAAAGTTGCAGAAGTTATCGATCAAGTTCGCAAGCAACGCGAACAGTCTACACAATTAAATCGCGATGAAGATGAGTTGCGTCGTCAACTACATGCGACGCGCGGTAAGCTAGCTTCATTAGAAGCTTTACAGCAAGCGGCTTTAGGTAAGAGTGGTAATGCAGTATCTGGTTGGCTAGAAAAACATGGGCTTTCTAATAATGCGCGTCTTGCTGAAAATGTTGAAGTAGAAGCGGGTTGGGAAAAAGCCGCAGAAACGGTTTTAGGTTCTCATCTAGAAGCGGTATGTATTAAAGGTATGGACAGTGTTGCCCAGGTACTGGGTGAATTAGAGACTGGTACAGTTAACTTATTTGATACATCTAATTCACAGGCATCAGCGGATAGTGCGGATAGCCTTGGCAGTAAAATAAAATCATCAGTTTCACTCGGTGGCGTCTTAAGTGGCGTTAAAACCGCGGAAGATATTAACCAGGCTTTGGCAATGCGTAGCTCATTGGCGGCCAATGAATCGGTTATTACTAAAGACGGTATATGGCTAGGTGCGTCATGGCTGCGTGTTGCGCGTGATAAAGATGAAAAGTCGGGTGTACTGGCTCGTGAGCAGGAAATAAAAGAACTGCAGCAGCAATTAGAAGAGCTGGATATGCAGGCCGAAGAGCTTGAGGTAAGTATTCAGGGTAATCGTGCACAGTTACAAAATTTAGAGCAGCAGCGTGAACAATGGCAGGCCGAGTTAAATAACACGCATAGTCAGTGTGCACAAATTCAGGCGCAGTTAACCTCTGGGCAAAGTAAACTTGAGCAGTTGTTAAGTCGTAATCAGAATTTGCAGGAAGAATCTGTTGAGCTGACAAAAAATATTGAAAAGCAGCAGGATGAAGCCGAATCGGCGCGCCGTAAACGCAATGAAGCGATGACCCAAATGGAAGACTTGTCACGTGAACGAGAAGAGTTAAGTGGCAAACGTGAAACATTGCAAAATCAATTACTCGAGTCACGCAGTAAGGCACAAAATGAACGTGAATCAGTGCATGAGTTAGCGATACAAATTGAATCGCGTCGTACGCTTAAGCGTAATCTTGAGCAGAACATTGAGCGAATGGCTCGTCAGTTAGAGCAGCAGCAACAACGTCGTGATGAACTTACACGTAGCCTGGAATCTGTTCAATCGACGGACAATAAAGCAGAAGAGTTAGAGGAGTTATTGGCAGAGCGCTTACAGGTTGAAGAGCAATTAACGGAGGCGCGCCGATCTGTTGAATCAATCGACAACACCTTACGTCAGCTAGAACACAAACGTAATGAATTTGAACAGAAGTCACAGATGATTCGTTCAAGTTTAGAGCAAGCGCGATTAAGTACTTCAGAAGTTAGAGTGCGTAGTCAAACAGTTCAAGAGCAGCTGCAGGAAACTGAATTTAAAGTAGAAGATTTGCTGGAAGAATTGGGCGAACATGCACGCATTGATGAATGGGCGCGTAAGGTTGAAGAAATTTCGCAGCGTATTTCACGTTTGGGCCCGATTAACCTGGCGGCTATCGATGAATATAAAGAGCAAGGTAAGCGTAAAGAGTATTTAGATTCGCAACACGGTGATATAACAGATGCTCTGGAAACATTAGAGCAGGCCATTGCGAAAATTGATAAAGAAACACGCTCACGCTTTAAAGAAACTTACGAGCATGTAAATTCACGTATACAGGAAATGTTCCCACGATTATTTGGTGGTGGGCAGGCCTACCTTGAATTAACCGGTGATGATTTGCTGGATACGGGTGTGGTTGTAATGGCACGTCCACCAGGCAAACGCATTAGTCACATTCAGCTAATGTCTGGTGGTGAAAAAGCACTAACGGCCGTAGCACTGGTGTTTGCAATATTTGAATTGAATCCTGCACCATTCTGTATGCTGGATGAGGTTGATGCGCCATTAGATGAAGCTAACGTAGGTCGCTTCTGTACTCTGGTTAAAGCAATGTCGAAGAACGTACAGTTTATATTTATTACTCACCACAAGGTGACAATGGAAATGGCTGAAAAAATGAACGGTGTTACGATGCGTGAAGCAGGTGTATCTCGTTTGGTTTCAGTGGATATCGAGGAAGCAGCAAAAATGGTAGAAAGCGCATAATGGATCAGTTTCGCTGGATATTACTTGGGCTTGCCATTGCGGTAATTGCGGTTATTTATTTTTTGAGTCGCAACCGTAAAAATGCGCAAAACAATCAACCTCTAGAAGCGGCTAATGATGTGCCAGCCTTTAGTGCAGATGAAGATCTTAATAATGATTGGATAGATGGCGTTGGTCCGGTGAAAGTCGTTTCGCAAAGTGATCAGGCAATAATTGAGAGCTTTGAGGAAGCCATAACGGTACCGGATACTTTAGATGTCGATAACCCATTCCCGGGTAATATGCATGAAGTGCATGAGTTCGACATGGAAGTGCCAGAAGATAAACTAGAAGCTGCAGAAGTTCTGGAAGAGGTTCAGGCAGACGAGATACCTGAACAGCCTGACCAGGCAATTGACGATGTGATTGCTGTATTCGTTTTAGTTTCACCGGATGAGAAGGCTATTAAGGGCGAAAAAATACTTAGTGCCAGTTTTGCCCTGGATTTAAAATATGGTGATATGAAAATATTCCATCGTTATGTGGATAGTTCATTAGTAAATGAAGAAGACATTGAATCGTCACATAAAGATATATTATTTAGTATGGCAAATTTGATGGAGCCAGGCTGGTTTGATTTCGATGCTATGCATGAAATGGAAACCAGCGGCATTAGCTTCTTTATGCAGGCCAATTTGGTAGATGATCCATCAGCCGTGTTAGATGATATGCTGATTTGTGCACACCGCATGGCAACCATGATTGGTGCACAATTGTGTAATTCTCAACGTAAGCTGCTAGATGAAGTGCATACCAATGAATTACGCGACAAAGTTAAAAAACTGGTTGAGTTAAAGACTCATATTGCATAACAGGCCATGTTTAAAATCTAACGCTTCAATTGTGCTTGTTTTGCAGCGTGTTTATTTAAAGTTTTCAATTCGCCATGTCTGATAAAATTCAAACCGAAAAAACAATATATCAATTGCGTGAGCAGTTGAATCATCACAGCCATCAGTATTATGTACTGGATGACCCAGAAATTCCCGATGCTGAATACGATCGTTTATATCAACAACTACTGTCGCTAGAAAAAGAATATCCGGAATTAATTACCAGTGATTCGCCTACACAGCGCGTCGGGGATAAACCGTTAGATGGTTTTTCCCAGGTAAAACATGAAGTGCCTATGCTGTCTTTGGATAATGTATTTAATGAAAGTGAATTAACTGATTTTAATAAACGGGTACAACAGCGTCTGGAAGTTGAAGGTGATATTGTGTTTGCAGCAGAGCCAAAACTAGATGGCCTGGCCGCAAGTTTATTATATGAAAATGGAATATTGGTACGTGCCGGTACTCGTGGCGATGGTACAACCGGTGAAGATATAACCCAAAATATACGCACTATTCATTCAATCCCACTAAAATTGCTTGGGAAAAATGCTCCTTCATTATTAGAAGTTCGCGGTGAAGTATTTATGCCGAAAGCCGGTTTTGAGAAACTCAATCAACGCGCTCGAGAAAATGATGAAAAGCCATTTGCTAATCCGCGTAATGCAGCGGCTGGTTCATTAAGACAATTAGACCCACGTATAACCGCACAGCGGCCACTCGCTATGTATTGCTATGCTGTCGGTAAAGTAGAAGGCGCAGAGCAGTTAGGTACGCACAGTGAAATGCTTAAGCAGTTACAACAGTGGGGCTTGCCACTATGTAAGGAGCGTCAAACCGTAATCGGTGTTGAAGGATGTTTGGACTATTTTAAAACAATGTCAGAAAAGCGCGATGGCTTATCATATGAAATCGATGGCATTGTTTATAAAGTTGATTCATTAAGGCAGCAAAAAGAATTGGGTTTTGTTGCAAAAGCCCCGCGCTGGGCAATTGCACATAAATTTCCGGCTCAGGAAGAAATAACATCCGTTAATGATATAACGTTTCAGGTAGGCCGTACCGGTGCTATTACGCCAGTTGCTCGACTGGAGCCTGTGTTTGTTGGTGGCGTCACCGTAAGTAATGCAACCTTGCATAATATGGATGAGGTTTATCGTAAAGATGTACGTGTCGGCGATAAGGTGATTGTGCGACGTGCAGGTGACGTAATACCGGAAGTGGTGCGAGTCATACCGGGTAGTCGTGTCGCTGGTGCGGAAAAAATTCAAATGCTCAGCCACTGTCCAGTATGTGGTTCCGATATAGAGAGAGAAGAAGGTGAATCCACAGCGCGATGTAGTGGTGGGCTTTTTTGTGGTGCGCAGCGCAAAGAATCAATCAAGCATTTTGCATCACGCAAAGCGATGGACGTTGATGGGCTGGGTGATAAATTAGTTGAGCAATTAGTTGATGCAGGTTTAATTGATCACGTCGATGATCTGTATACATTAACGGTTGAACAAGTGTCAAAGCTTGAACGCATGGGTGAAAAGTCAGCGCAAAATCTTATCGATGGATTGCAGCAATCAATGCATACTAGCCTGGCACGATTTATTTATGCATTGGGTATTCGAGAAGTTGGCGAAGCGACGGCGCGAACATTGGCGCAACACTTCACATCGCTTGATTTAATTAAAGAGGCAGATGAAGAGGCTTTACAGCAAGTTGAAGATGTCGGGCCGGTCGTAGCGGCGCATATAGTAAGATTTTTTAAGCAACAGCATAATTTAGATATTATTAAAAAACTCATTGATGCAGGTATTTACTGGGATGCTATAGAAGCCACACAGGCCGAAGAACAAACACTGGATGGTAAAACATTTGTATTGACGGGGACGTTGACCCTGATGACCCGAGATGATGCAAAAAAAGCCCTGCAGGCTAGAGGCGCAAAAGTAACCGGTAGTGTGTCTAAAAAAACCAGTTATGTTGTGGTGGGTGATAGCCCTGGATCGAAAGCAGCGAAGGCTGAACAGTTGGGTGTAGAAATACTTGATGAGGCTGCTCTTGCTGAATTGTTATCGTAAATTTTATATAGTAGCTTGATATGGAGTGGGCTAAGACTATTCACGTTAGTTGTGTGGTTTTATCCTTTAGTGGTTTTTTGCTACGCGGTTTATGGATGATGCTTGATTCGACAATGCTTACTAAAAAGTGGGTGAAAGTCGTACCGCATATTGTTGATACAACATTATTACTCAGTGCATTTTTTTTAGTTTATTTATTAGACTTAAGTGTATTAAATCATGACTGGTTACTAGCAAAAATAATTGCATTGATTGCTTATGTTTTAATTGGCACGGTTGCCTTGAAACGCGGAAAAACAAAAAAAATTAAAATAACGGCGCTATTTCTGGCTATGATTGTATTTTTGTATATCGTATCTGTAGCTGTGACTAAATCAGTAATTGGCTTCATGTCTGTTTTGTAATGTTGTTAGGTGCGTGTTTAGTGTCATCAAGTGACGCTTGAATGCTGCTGATGCCAAAAGTGGCATTAAAAATAAATTCAGACCCTTTACCTTCCTCACTAATAACGTGAATCTCTCCTTTCATTAACTCTACTAGTGCCTTACAAGTGGCAAGGCCTAAACCAATACCGCCGTATGCCCGGGTAGTGGATGTATCAACTTGCTGTAGTGTGTTAAATAGTTTGTCTTGCTTATCTATTGATATACCTATCCCCGTGTCTTTTACGCTGAATTCATATTTTACGCTTTTACTAGTTTGTTCAATGACGTGTGCACTTAAAATTATTGATCCTTGATGAGTAAATTTAACTGCGTTATTAATTAAATTGTTTATAATTTTTTTGAGGCGTTGTGCATCACCTATTAACCAGTTAATGCCAGGTGAAAACATTAACTTTAGGTCTAAGTTTTTTTGATGGGCATGTTGTGTATTAGATTGAATACATTCATTTAGAAGTTTTTCTAACTCAAAATCAGTGTTTGAAAGCTGTATATTCGCAGAAGTTATTTTGGAAAAGTCTAAAATATTATTAATAAGTTCGGCAAGGTTATTAGCTGAATTTTGAGCATGTGATATATATTCAGCGTAATCATCGGTGATTTTATCTTTATTGATTAATTGTAGAAGCCCAATAATGCCATGTAATGGCGTGTAAAGTTCATGACTTATGTTCGCCATGAAGTCTGCTTTTGCTTGTGCGTTATCCAGAGCGCTCAGATGAGCTTTTTCAATGGCTGCTTCTGCTTGTTTTCGCTGACTAATATCATTAAATATAACTACTGTACCGATTATACGCTCTTCTATTTTTATTGGAGAACATGTGTATTCAGCATTAAAAGATTGCTTGTCTTTTGTTTGAAGTATATCTTCATCGATATGTATTCGTTGGCCGATTTCGAGCGATTTTTTGATGTTTTGTAATGGTGAATTATTCGTGAACAGTTGGTTTAGATCCAGGCCAATCATTTCATTACTAGAGCTGAAACTCAACAAACGTGCGGCTTCAGGATTGGCAAAACTTATCTTTTGAAAGATATCGGTTCCAAAAATACCCTGGCCGGCAGAAGTGAGTAATAAGCGACTTTGTTCTTCAGCTAGCTTTAATTGCTGCATGGTTTTATGTTGCAAGTTATCTATTTCTAATAGTCGTGTTGACATGGAGTTAAAAGTTTTAGCAGTGAGTGCTATTTCATCATTACCCTGTATGTTGACCTGGTAGCCTAATCTGCCTTTCTCGATATTTTCAGCAGCAAGTTGTAAGGTAATAAGGTGTCGTGTTAGCCATGTGCCTAATATAAAAGATAAAAATATTATGAGTAGTAGCTCGATTCCCGCTACACTTAATCCGTAATTTTTAATTAGTTGGAAGTCGGCTTTAACACTTTCAGTGGAGATGCCTATCTGAACTGTTCCTAAGGTGAAGTCATCGATTTCTATGTTGTATGAGATATCGAGAATACCATCATTCAGCGCTTGTTGAAGGTTCGAGTCCTCTACAAATGGCTTGTTTAAAGCTTGTTCTTGCCCTGCCATACTTACAACAGAAGCTTCTGAATCAATTAGCTTTACATATACGATGCCAGGGTTTATCAGAATGTCTTGCGTTAGTGACTCGAGTTTTGCAAGGTCGCTTGCCAGGAATGGTTCTTTTGCGGCAGATGCAAATAAGTTTATAGTTGTGTTTGCACGTTGAAGAATTTCTCGATTTTGAGAGTCTTCAATATAGTCCAGCATCGTTACAACAAGAACAAATAAAAGAAGGCTTTCTATAAGGCCTATGCCTAGAATTGTTTTTAATCTGAACGACACTATTTTAGTATCTCGATTTTTAATTCTCGGACGTCATCCCAGTCTGAATTTTGTGCGCTTTCCAGTCCTTTTAATTTTATCTTCGCAAGTAATTTTTTTGTTTTTTCTACTGATGATAAGTTAATGAATGATTTTTGAATATCTTTAACATCTTCGCTGGGAACTCTTTCGTGTGCAGCAATTGCATGAGGTGTGAAACCGTCTGATGTCCAGAGAACAGTAAGTTGATCTTTAATGCTTGCTTCAGTGTTTTTAAATGTGCGTATAACTCCGCCACCTGCAGCTAATCTGCCCTTAGCTACATTTCTATATACGGAGTCATGTGATGATACGTATTTTGGAGTGATGTTCAAATTGTGTTGCTTAAAAGCGGATTGAGTCAATATGCTAGCGGCAAACGCAGCAGGAGAGGGGAACGCTATAGTTTGATTACTGAGATCTTCAAGTCGCTTATAAGGTGAATTTTTTTTAACAACGATGATTCCTTTAATGCGTTTATCTTTTGCTTTTAAAATGGCGTTATAGTTCGATAATTTATGGAACACGGTGTAATGGTACGGATTCATGTAGGAAAAATCATATTCCCCTTCAGCCAGCTTTTTTTCAAATTCAGGAATATTTTTTGCGGTCTTAAAAATGAGCTTGTGTCCGCTTTCTGTACTCACCTGGTGCAATATTGGAACCCAGAGCGCAGCTAATTTACTTGCAGACTGCTGCGGAACAATACCGAAGCTGTAGGTTTCAGCGTTTGATAATGAAGGGAAAATAAAGCAGCATGCCAGAAGGGTTTTGAAGGCTGAAGCCATGACTATACCTGTCGTATGGTTTTGTTATCTGATTAGATTATAGACCAGTTTATTAGGGTGAATAAGTTAGAGTGGGCTTGATTGATATGAGTCACTGATCAGCTGAGTCTGAGTTATCGATGGTGTTTTACTTATATAGACATCCTTGTCATTTTTTGGTGTTTCATACGGTTTATCTAATCAATAGTTAAGCTTTATGTGGTTGAGGTAGTTATCAGTACTTTTTAGGCACTTTCCCATGCCTGTTTTCGACATAGGCCACTCATGTCGCAGTAGCTACAGCTCTGCGCATCACCCCAGGACGATAGTGGTGTGCCTGCTTTCATTTCATAAATGCTAGATTCGAGTCGCTGCAGGCTATCCTGTTTTAATTTTTCCAGTTGTTCTGACTCGATAATGCCAGCCTGTTTTACCTCACCTTTATCTAGCTTTAAATAGAGGGTGCTATGAATATTTTCCATTAGCATGGCATAGCTGGTTAGCTGGATATTTTCAGCCAAATCAATATCTTGTTGTTTTGCAGTCGCGCCAGTTTTGTAGTCGATAATAGACTGTTGATCAGTCTGCTTGTCAATTCTATCTAATCGTCCAACGAGTGTGATGTCATCGTTTACCGCCTGTTCCCTGTGCTCTTCTAATTGATATATATCCCATTCTTCCTGGCGTTTTATTTGCCAATTTATATAGGCAGATGCGGTTTGTAGCCAGCGATCTAACCAGCCGCGTTGTTGTATAGAGTCTTCGCTATATTCATTGAAAACAATGCGCGATAAATTTTCAATGTGGAGTAAGGCCTGGGGCCTGTTTTTATTTGTTAGTATTTCAGGAAAAGGCGCGGGCAAATTCGTGCACTGTTGGTGAAATGCCTGAAGTATTAAATGAACCTTTTCACCGTATTCACTCTTCATTAATTCCTGAGTAATTTCTTCTAATGGTTTGAGTCTTAAAGCATCAGATGCAAAGAACTTGTATGGGCAATCAATTAAGCGTTGATGGCGAGAAGCGGAGTAAGTATTGGGTATTAATTCGTCGTGTAGTGCCGGTTTGGCCTGAGCGGCTATCTTTATGTTTTGTAGTAATGCCTCAGAGCGCTCGGTAACCGGGTTTGTTTGTTGGATTAATGTATCAAGCCTTTTGTCTTTAAGTGATGCTTGAAAAGCGTGTAGGCTGAAATCTTGCAGTGAGCTAACCCAGGGAGAAACTTGCAT
>Ga0316209_1003435_pt1 | contig 10771 bp, 9 predicted proteins | sample 6monopyrite_MG_FD_204945 | JGI IMG/M metagenome (GOLD analysis project Ga0316209, IMG submission 204945) | Microbial mat bacterial communities from mineral coupon in-situ incubated in ocean water Damariscotta River, Maine, United States -... | ecosystem: Environmental > Aquatic > Marine > Coastal...
TATACTGACGACTAATTAAGCAGAGCGCAAACATGGCGCAAGCAAATAATAAGGTATTGCTCGAGCCTGCCTATGTGCTGCATAAGCGTCCGTATCGTGATACCAGTCTCTTGCTCGAGGTTTTTTCGCATTCATATGGTCGCGTTGGCCTGGTAGCCCGGGGTGTTAAGGGTAAGCGAAATCAACGTCAGGCCTTGCTGCAGCCGTTTATGCCGCTGCAACTGTCCTGGTCCGGTCGAGGTGAACTAGCTTCGTTGACGGATGTTGAGGCAAGCGGCACCGCACATATGCTAATTGGTCCGGTATTGTTGAGCAGCTTTTATATTAATGAACTACTGACTTATTTGCTGCACCGCCATGACCCACATCCGGATTTGTTTGAGTATTATCGATATACTTTCAACCAACTAGACAGTCTGAACCAGCCCCAGCTGTTACAACGGCATCTGCGTTTGTTTGAAAAGCAATTGTTGCAAGAGATCGGTTATGGTCTGATGCTTGAGTATGAGCTGGTGCAGGGTGATCCAATTGATATGCATCGTAGTTATCACTACCATCCAGGCCAGGGACCAATGTTGGCGCAACGGGAGGATGCTAATCAAGCTATGTTGTTCAAGGGTGAGTCTTTGCTGGCGTTGGCTGAAGAAAGGCTGGATCAGCCACAGCATCTAAAAGATGCAAGGCGTCTGACCCGTCTGGTGCTTGATTATTATCTGGGTGGCAAGAAATTGCATAGCCGGAAGTTGTTGATGGATTTACAGCGCGGTACCGAGGCGGCTGCGCTGAGTAGGCAGCAAGATTAGTTCTGCCCTAATGGAATGGAGTGAAATATGTTGTTGGGTGTAAATATTGACCATGTTGCAACCCTGAGACAGGCTAGGGTTACCCGTTACCCCGATCCGATTCAGGCGGCGATTGAGGCGGAGCAGGCTGGCGCGGATGCCATAACGCTGCATCTGCGTGAAGACAGGCGCCATATTCAGGAACGTGACGTGGAAATGTTGAAGAATATTTTGCAGACGCGCATGAATCTGGAAATGGCCGTTACCGACGAGATGCTGGTATTTGCCGAGCGTATCAAGCCGGAAGAATGCTGTCTGGTTCCCGAAAGCCGTGAGGAATTGACCACCGAGGGTGGGCTGGATGTGTTGGGGAAAAAGGGTAAGATAAGTGAGGCATGTCAGCGTCTGGCTGCTGCGGGTGTGCGTGCCTCGCTTTTTATCGATGCCGATCCTGCCCAGATTGATGCTGCTGCTGAGGTGGGTGCCCCAGTGATTGAAATCCACACCGGTCACTTTGCTGACGCTGAAGATAGTCAGGCACGCGAGATTGAGTATCAACGGATTGTGGCGGCTATCAAGCATGGTGATAGTTTGGGTTTGCATGTTAATGCCGGGCATGGGCTTAATTATCAGAATGTTTGCCAGATTGCCGCTATTCCTCAAGTCAAAGAGTTGAATATAGGCCATGCGATTATTGCCAGAGCCGTTTTTACTGGTTTGCAAGAGGCTGTGAGAGAAATCAAACGCTTGATGTTGCAAGCGAGGGTCTAGTGATCTACGGCATAGGGACCGATATCGTTGCCATTGCCCGGATGGAGGCAAGTCTGGCAAGGTTTGGTGACAAGTTTGCTCGGCGCATACTTACCAAGCAGGAAATGCAGGGTTTCGCAGAGAGTGCTAGTCCGGCCAGTTTTCTCGCTAAACGATTTGCTGCCAAAGAGGCTGCGGTTAAGGCTTTGGGGACCGGGTTTCGCGATGGCATTAGCTTGGGCCAGATTTCTATCAGCAACAATGATCATGGCAAGCCTATTTTAAGCTTCTCTGGGCGGGCGCTGGCAGTCTGCGATTCTCTCGGAGTAGGCGAGGGACATCTAAGTTTATCGGATGAAAAAGACTACGCAATTGCTTTTGTTACGCTTATGCGACGGTCGTGATAGCCACAAAAATAGTGAATTAGGCCTGTGTGTTGGGAATGCGACAGGAACAGCAAGTAATTGTAGTAATTAATGAACTAGGTCTTGTAAAGGTAGGGCAGTTTGGGTAATATACTGCGCAGTTGTTGCGGGGTGGAGCAGTCTGGCAGCTCGTCGGGCTCATAACCCGAAGGTCGTAGGTTCGAATCCTACCCCCGCTACCAATATTTGTATTGCAGGAAGCCCCGTGTTCGGGGCTTTTTGTTAACTGGAGTTTGGTGGTCAAAACCAAGGCCAGTGTGATAAAAGATTTAGGGTTGTGAGGTGGGCCGCTGGCCCATTTTTTGTTTATTAGGTGGGGTAATGATCCGACAGGCGTCAACAAAAGTACTGAAGCTGCTAGAGCCCATAGTCGAGGGCTTGGGTTATGAATTTGTTGGTGCTGAGTATTTGTCGCAGGGCAAACACTCGGTGCTGCGTGTCTTTATAGACAAACCTGATGTAGGTATTTCGGTTGAAGATTGTGAGACAGTGAGTCGCCAAGTCAGCAGTATGCTGGATGTGGAAGACCCAATTACCGGAGTCTATAGTCTTGAAGTGTCGTCACCGGGGATGGATAGACCGTTGTTTCGTCCTGAACACTTTGAACAGTTCATTGGTCGTGAAGTTAAATTGTTGTTATCCGTACCACTTAATAATCGTCGTAAGATGACGGTTTTGTTGGTGCAAATGAGCGACGGAATTGTGCATGCTGAGCTTGAGGGCGAGGCAATTGAAATTGATTTTGAAAATATTGAAAAGGCACATTTGGTGCCTAGGTTTGATTGATGGTCCTGCGGGTTGAATTGATTAGTGTTGCGAGAGGCTGAGCGATGAGCAAAGAAATATTGTTGGTTGTAGATGCGGTGTCCAACGAAAAGGGCGTCTCCAGAGATATTATTTTTGGTGCTATTGAAGCCGCTTTGGCGATGGCGACCAAAAAGCGTCACGGTGGTGAAATGGAGGTGCGTGTTTCAATTGATCGTGACAGCGGAGAATTTGAGGCCTTTCGTCGCTGGGAAGTGCTCGATAACGAAGACGAGCTTGAAAACCCGGATGCCCAATACACGTTGGACGATGCCCAGGAAAAACAGCCAGGTATTACCGCTGGTGAATTTATCGAGGCACCACTCGAGGCGGTAGAGTTTGGTCGTATTTCGGCTCAGGCTGCCAAGCAGGTAATCGTGCAAAAGGTACGTGAAGCTGAGCGCGCCCAGGTTGTTGATGCCTATGTCAGTCGCATTGGTGAATTGGTGATGGGCGTGGTCAAACGTGTCGATCGCGGCAATGTCATCCTTGATCTGGGCGGTAATGCAGAGGCTGTGATTGTCCGTGAAGATATGATTCCGCGTGAGTCTCTGCGGCCTGGTGACCGCGTCCGTGGTTTTCTGCGTGATGTCCGTTCAGAACCACGAGGCCCTCAGCTGTTTGTTAGTCGTACGGCGCCTGAGTTGCTGATCGAGTTGTTTAAACTTGAAGTGCCTGAGGCTGGCGAAGGTTTGATCGAAATTCGTTCAGCGGCACGTGATCCCGGTGTCCGAGCCAAGATTGCGGTCAAGAGTAATGACCAGCGTATCGACCCGGTGGGTGCTTGTGTTGGTATGCGTGGTTCGCGCGTCCAGGCGGTTTCAAATGAACTGAGCGGCGAGCGCGTTGATATCATCCTTTATGATGATAACGAGGCACAGTTCGTTATTAATGCCATGTCGCCAGCCGAGGTTGTTTCCATTGTTGTTGATGAAGACAGTCACACCATGGATATAGCCGTTGATGAGGAAAACTTGTCACAGGCCATCGGTCGCGGCGGTCAGAATATTCGTCTGGCGAGTCAGCTGACTGGTTGGGTGTTAAATGTTATGAACGAAACTGATGCCGAGCAGAAGAGTGAGCAGGAATCTGCAGCTGTACTTGAGACCCTGATGGAACAACTCGATGTCGATGAAGAGGTTGCTACTATTCTGGTTCAGGAAGGTTTTAGCTCGGTCGAGGAAGTGGCCTATGTACCAGTCGAGGAAATGCTTGAAATCGAAGAGTTTGACGAGGATATGGTTGAAGAATTACGTAATCGTGCTCGCGATGTTTTATTGACCAAGGCTATTGCCGGTGAAGAACATGCCCATGAGGCAGATGCAGATCTTCTTGAGCTTGACGGTATGGATGACAGCTTGGCAAATGCACTGGTGGCAAAAGGCATTTTGTGTCGTGAAGACCTTGCTGAGCAGTCTCTTGATGAGATTTGTGATATTGAAGGTTTGGATGAAGAGCGGGCCAGTAAATTGATTATGGAAGCGCGTGCTCCTTGGTTTGCCGAAGAGCAACAGGGATAAATCAGCTGCCTGGAGGGTACTGTCAATATGTCAGAAGTAACAGTAAAACAACTAGCCGAGGCAGTAGGGATTCCTGTCGATCGTTTGCTTAGCCAATTAGGTGAGGCGGGTATTGGCGTGCCCTCAGATGCTGACGCAACTATCAGTGACTCAGATAAAATGAAACTGTTGAAGCACCTGCGTAAAGGTAATGACACAGCCGAGGCTGCAGCTTCAACGTCCAAAAAAATCACTCTCAAGCGTAAAACTGTTAGTGAGCTGAAACAAAGCAGCTCTGGCAAGAACAAAACAGTGAGTGTTGAAGTTCGTAAACGCCGTACTTATGTCAAGCGTAATGTGGCAACTGAAGAACCGGCTGAACCGGCTGATATAGAGCAGCCTGAATCAACCGCAGTGGAGGTGGTTGAGGTTGAACCCGTTGTAGTTGAAGACCCGCAACAAAAAGAAGAAAGATTAGCGGCTGAGGAAGTGCAGCGTGTTAAAGCCGAAGAAGAACAACGTCAGGCAATCGCGGCGGCTACAGTTGCAGCTGCTGTGGCGGCTGCAAATAGCGAAGTGCAAGAAGCTGTCAAAAATGCCATGCAAGAAGCGAAAAAAGTGGCTGCAGCAGCAACGCTTCCTTCGGCTACAAAGGCAGAACCTTCTCCTGCTGATACAAAAAAAGACTCCCCCAAAGGCAGAATGCGTGCTGCAAAACCTGCGGCCGATCATGGTCGTGGTAAAAAGAAAAAGGGTGGTCGCGAAGAGCTGCATGTTTCTGCAGACAAGTCAGGCCGACGCAAAAAGAAGCCCGCCAAGCGCGGTCGGGTGGTGGTTGCGGATGGCCCTCACGGCTTCCAAATGCCAACGACACCAATTGTCAGAGAAGTAAGCATTCCTGAAACTATTTCAGTTGCCGAGCTAGCGCAAAAGATGTCGGTTAAGGCTGGCGAGGTTATTAAGGTGATGATGGGCATGGGTTCCATGGTGACGATTAACCAGGTGCTTGATCAAGAAACCGCGACTGTTGTGGTTGAAGAGATGGGTCATACGGCCAAGCTGATGCGTGAAGATGCACTTGAAACAGAGTTGCTTGGTGCTGCTGTTGAACTTACTGGTGATGAAGTCCAACGTGCCCCTGTGGTTACTATCATGGGTCACGTCGACCATGGTAAGACATCTTTGCTTGATTATATTCGTCGTGCCAAGGTTGCATCTGGTGAGGCAGGTGGCATTACTCAGCATATTGGCGCCTATCACGTTGAAACTGATCGCGGCATGATCACTTTTCTTGATACACCGGGACACGCGGCCTTTACTTCCATGCGTGCTCGTGGTGCACAGGTTACCGATATCGTTATTCTGGTTGTTGCTGCAGATGATGGGGTAATGCCACAAACGATTGAGGCAATTAAACATGCTAAGGCGGCTGGGGTGCCTTTGATTGTTGCGGTTAATAAGGTTGATAAGCCTGATGCTGATTCCGAACGGGTTAAGCAGGAGCTAACAGCTCATGAGGTTATCTGCGAGGAGTGGGGAGGAGACACGATCTTTGTCCATGTCTCGGCCAAAACAGGTGAGGGTATTGATGCCTTGCTTGATTCGATTCTTTTGCAATCAGAAGTACTGGAACTAAAAGCACTTCAAAAAGGTTCTGCAACGGGCCTGGTTGTCGAGTCGGCTTTGGACAAGGGCCGCGGTGCGGTTGCCACTATCCTGGTACAAAATGGTATTTTGAATAAGGGTGATATTCTACTGGTGGGTAAAGAGTATGGACGTGTCCGCGCCATGTTCGATGAGAATGGAAAACCGGTTGATTCAGCTGGACCATCGATTCCAGTTCAGGTCTTAGGGTTGTCGGGTACGCCTGACGCTGGTGATGCGGCGGCGGTAATCGCTGATGAGCGCAAGGCACGTGAAATAGCCTTGTTCCGTCAAGGCAGGCTCCGCGATGCCAAGTTAGCCAAGCAGCAGGCGGCCAAGCTTGAAAATGTATTCTCGCAAATGGCCCAAGGTGAGACCGGCAACGTAAATCTGTTGATCAAAGCAGATGTACAGGGTAGTGCCGAGGCATTGAGTGACTCATTACTTAATCTTTCTACTGATGAAGTTCGGGTCAAGATTGTTGCCAGTGGTGTGGGTGGTATTACTGAATCTGATATCAACCTGGCGCTGGCCTCGCAGGCGATTGTGGTGGGTTTTAATGTACGCGCAGATAGTTCGGCCAAGCGCACTGCCCAGGACAATGAAGTCGATTTGCGCTACTACAGTGTTATCTACGACATTATTGATGATGTTAAACAAGCGATGTCTGGTCTGTTATCTCCAGAAGTTCGTGAAGAAATCATCGGTATGGCTGAGGTTAGGGATGTTTTTCGGTCGCAGAAGTTGGGCGCTATCGCTGGTTGCCTGGTTGTTGATGGTACGGTTAAACGCAGCAACCCGATTCGTGTACTGCGCGACAACGTGGTTATCTATGAAGGCGAGCTTGAGTCTCTGCGTCGTCACAAGGATGATGTCAATGAAGTTAAGTCGGGTACCGAGTGTGGTATCGGTGTTAAAGACTATAATGACATCCAGTCTGGTGATCAGATCGAAGTTTATGAGCGTTTTGAAGTCGCTAAAACCATTGACTAGCCTTTACGAGCTGGAAAGTAATGCCAAAAGAATTTAGTCGTACCAAGCGGGTCGCCTCGCAAATTCAACGTGAGTTGGCGCAGTTGATCCAGTTTGAGGTCAAAGATCCGCGTGTAGGCATGGTCACCGTTTCTGCTATAGAGCTGTCACGTGATTTATCTTATGCCAAGGTTTACGTCACGGTTCTTTCTGCCAATAATGACGTTGGCGAAGCGCTTGAGGGACTTAATAAGGCCGCTGGTTTTTTGCGCCGTGAGCTGGGCAAACGCTTGAGCATTCGTGTAACACCGCAGCTGACGTTCCTATATGACGCCTCGGTTGAGCATGGGGCTAATCTAAGTGCCTTGATTGACAAAGCTGTTTCCGGCTCTGGCAATAAAGAATAATTATTCGAGTCTCGTGTTGAGGTTGTTTTAAGGTGGCTCGTGATCGGGTAAAAAAGGGTAGGGCAGTTAACGGTATCTTGTTACTGGATAAACCGGCGGGCATGACATCCAATGCCGTGCTTCAACGTGTTAAAGCCCTATTTTTTGCCAAAAAAGCAGGTCATACCGGCAGCCTTGACCCAATCGCAACTGGCTTGTTGCCAATCTGTCTTGGTGAAGCAACCAAGGTTTCCGCCTTCCACCTTGATGCCGACAAAGGCTATCAGGTCACCATCAAGCTTGGCCAAACCACCGCCACTGGCGATATTGACGGTGAAATCACTCAAACCTGGCAAGTGCCGGTATTGACTCAAACACAACTTGAGCCGATTCTGGCGGGCTTTGTCGGTGAGATCGCACAGATCCCGCCTATGTATTCTGCCCTCAAGAGGGATGGTCAGCCGCTCTACAAGCTTGCTCGCAAGGGTATTGTGGTTGAACGCGAGCCACGCCTAATAACTGTTTATTCGATCAAACTTATTGAGCTCAGAAACGATGAAATTGACCTTGAGGTGATTTGCTCGAAAGGGACATATATTCGTACTCTGGCCGAAGATATTGGTGAAAAGATAGGCTGTGGTGGTCATGTTAAGGTGTTACACCGCATCCAGAGTGGAAAATTCCGTATCAATAACGCGGTGACCTTGCCGCAACTGGAGGCGATTCGCGATCAGACCCCCGCCGAAGCCTTGGATGAACTTTTGTTCCCCATTGATTCTGCATTGCATGATTATGCTGCAGTAACATTAAATCCGGACATGACCCGCTTTGTTTGTATGGGGCAGGCGGTGCGTGTACCAAAGGCGCCGACCACGGGGCTGGTCAGATTGTACGCCAGTCAAAATGAATTTTTGGGTATCGGTCATATCCTTGAGGATGGCCGTGTTGCACCAAAACGCCTGATAAATCACGCCGAATGAGCCAAATCCCTGTTTTTATGGGGATTGAGGCAATTCCGTGCTTGTTTCGGGTCCTTTGCGGCTGTAAAATACGCCGTTTTAAGCATCTAGTTGTTTTGTAAAATCTTGGGAGAGATAAATGTCATTAAATGCAGAAGCCAAACAGAAAGTTGTTTCTGATTATCAACGCGCTGAAAGAGATACTGGTTCTCCGGAGGTTCAAGTTGCATTGCTAAGTGCCCGTATTGACCAGTTATCAGGTCACTTCAAAGAACATGCCCATGACCATCATTCACGTCAGGGTCTGTTGCGTATGGTAAGCCAGCGTCGTAAATTGCTGGACTATCTGAAGAAGAAGAATCTGGATCGTTACCGTGATCTGATTTCGCGTCTGGGCCTGCGTCGCTAATTGCGGCGTAAGTGGTTCATATTAAAAAAATTTTCAACGATTTAGATTTCGTTAAACATCACCCAAAAATCTTAAGGATTATTGATGACATCGATTAAAAAGGTCTTTCAATATGGTGACCAGACGGTCACTCTGGAAACCGGTGAAATAGCCCGTCAGGCTTCTGGTGCCGTACTGTGTAGCATGGGCGATACTGCCGTACTGGTTAGCTGTGTCGCTAAAAAAGAGGCGGAAGAAGGTCGTGACTTCTTTCCCCTGACAGTAAACTATCAGGAGCGCACCTACTCAGCAGGCAAGATCCCGGGTGGTTTTTTTAAACGTGAAGGCCGTCCATCTGAGAAAGAGACCTTGACGTGTCGTTTGATTGACCGTCCAATTCGTCCGCTGTTTCCTAAAGGTTTTGTCAACGAAGTTCAGATTATCGCCACGGTCGTTTCCTTAGACACAGATATTGACCCTGATATTCCTGCGTTGATCGGCGCCTCTGCGGCAGTGATGCTGGCGGGTGTCCCTTTCCAGGGTCCAATCGGTGCCGCTCGCGTCGGTTATAAAGATGGCCAGTTCCTGTTGAATCCCTGCATCTCCCAGCTGGGTGATTCACAACTTGATCTGGTTGTTGCCGGTACTGAAGATGCGGTTTTGATGGTTGAGTCTGAGGCGAAAGAGCTGTCTGAACAGGTGATGCTGGACTCGGTGATGTTCGGTCACGAGCAGATGCAGGTGGTGATCAATGCGATTCGCGAATTTGCTGCCGAAGCAGACGTTGAAGCATGGGATTGGCAGCCGGAAGCTAAGGATGAAACCTTGGCCGCCGCTGTTAGCGATAGTGTTAAAACTCAGATTGATGCTGCTTACCAGGTCAAAGAGAAACAAAGCCGCTACAGTCAGTTGTCTGAGATTCGTAGCCAGGCTGTTGAGGCCCTGTCCAGCGCCGATGACGCGCAATGGAGCGGTGCTGATGTCAGTGCTGCCGTAGGCAGCCTGGAAAAGAGCGTTGTGCGTAACCGTATTATCGAAGGTCAGCCTCGTATCGATGGTCGTGACAACAGCACTGTTCGTCCAATCAATATTCGTGTTGGTGTGTTACCACGTACGCATGGTTCGGCTCTGTTTACCCGTGGTGAGACTCAGGCCCTGGTCGTGACTACTTTGGGCACCGGTAAAGATGCTCAGCTGATCGATGCTGTTGAAGGTAGTCGTAAAGATCCTTTCATGCTGCACTATAATTTTCCTCCATTCTGTGTCGGTGAGACCGGTTTTGTTGGTAGTCCAAAACGTCGTGAGATTGGTCATGGTCGCCTGGCTAAGCGCGGTGTACAGGCCGTAATGCCAAATATGGACGAATATCCATATGTGGTGCGTGTTGTTTCAGAAATCACTGAATCAAACGGTTCAAGCTCCATGGCCTCTGTTTGTGGTTCCAGTCTGGCGATGATGGATGCCGGTATCCCCTTGAAGGCACCTGTTGCTGGTATCGCTATGGGCCTGATTAAGGAAGGCGATCGTTTTGCTGTTCTGTCTGACATTCTTGGTGATGAAGATCATCTTGGTGACATGGACTTCAAGGTTGCTGGTACCTCAGAAGGTGTGACGGCTTTGCAGATGGATATTAAGATTACCGGTATCACTCGTGAGATCATGGAAGCCGCACTGACACAGGCCAAGGGTGGTCGTATTCATATCCTTGGTGAAATGGCCAAGTCAATCTCTACGCCTCGTGAAGAGTTGTCTGAGTTTGCCCCACGCATCATTACTTTCAAAATCAACCCTGACAAGATTCGTGATGTCATCGGTAAGGGTGGCGCAACCATCCGTGCTCTGACTGAAGAGACTGGCACCAGCATCGATCTTGATGACGATGGCACTGTTAAGGTGGCTTCTGTTGATAAGGCGGCTGGTGAAGAAGCCAAACGTCGCATTAATGAGCTTACCGCCGATGTTGAAGTTGGCAAAATCTACGATGGCAAGGTTGCCAAGTTGATGGATTTTGGTGCTTTCGTGACCGTCCTGCCAGGTAAAGATGGTCTGGTTCATATTTCTCAGATCTCTAACGAGCGGGTTGAGAATGTTGCCGATAAATTGTCAGAGGGTGAGACGGTTAAGGTCAAGGTTCTCGAAATTGACAAGCAAGGCCGTATCCG
>Ga0316209_1003436_pt1 | contig 10770 bp, 12 predicted proteins | sample 6monopyrite_MG_FD_204945 | JGI IMG/M metagenome (GOLD analysis project Ga0316209, IMG submission 204945) | Microbial mat bacterial communities from mineral coupon in-situ incubated in ocean water Damariscotta River, Maine, United States -... | ecosystem: Environmental > Aquatic > Marine >...
GAGAAGTTTCCAAAATCTGGTCATAAACCTCCTGAACTTGAAAATTCAAGATATCTAGAGCTAATTGTTATTCCATGCCGAATATTTTATAGGGTTGAAAAAGACAAAGCATATATGCTTTATGTAATGCGTAGCGAAAGGACACTTAGAAATTTCTTACTAGATGATCGTGCAACTTAATAATTAAAGGTGTCGGAGTGATTAAAAAATGTTCAATTATTTAACTTCCTCATACTTGTTTAATAATCAATCCCTCCTTACCTTTTTCGATTTTTTCCACACGCAGTAATGTGCATACACACTTTAGAAAGAAAACTATGGTTCAAATTTATATTAAAAAACTAGTTATCGTGGCCTTACTAATCACAGCAGGTGTATTGTTGGAAGCATACGGCTTACTCGATGCCGAGAAGATGCTTAATATAGCCAGAGGATATGCTGATCATTGGTGGTTAATTTTGGTGTTAATTCTACTGCAAGTTATTATGTTTACCTTTGCACTGGCAGGTTCCTTCTTTCTCTGGATTGCCGCGCCACTTTATCCACCTGCAATGGCTACGTTCATCCTTACCGCTGGCGCCACTCTGGGTGGTATCACTGCATACTTATTTTCAAAGCGTCTAACAAATGAATGGGTGCATAGAATTGAAAACTCGCATACGTATAAGTTGCTCCATAAACAAGATAATTTTTTTACTTTATTTGCCTTGCGAGTATTTCCAGCTTTTCCACATGCACTAGTTAATTACAGTTCGGGTATCTTAAACGTTAAACTAAGCCACTTTATACCCGCAGCAATATTAGGCATTTCCATAAAATCTTACATATATTCGAATGTGATTTATAACACTACAACATCTACATCAGTAGAGGACCTGTTAGATATTTCTACTTATGGGCCATTAATATTATTATCCATAATTACCTTGATAGGTGTTTTCATTAAACACAAACAGCACACTAAAACTGAATAGATGTTAATTAAAGGGAATTAAGGTGTCGGAAGGATTAATTAATAACCAATATGATTAAGTTAAAGAACTGATCGTTTTTTAATCCCTCCTACACCTTTTACTCCCATTAATTCCTCTATCGCCTAAATACATTCCCTGTTTAACCTTGCTACTTTGTATGTGTTTTTAGTAAAATACGACTAATTTTTAATGAGTTGTATTTATGTTCAATTTTTTTCGAATAGTCAGTGCTGTTGAAGGCTTGTCATACTTAACAATATTAAGTGTTACGCTAGATCTAATAAGTAGGGAGTACATTTTCAATATAGGCATGTTTCATGGAGTTTTATTCATGCTTTATCTTATAGTTTCCTTAATCGTATCAGATAAAAAAGGTTGGCCCATATTTACCTGGTTTGCTCTATTTATTGCATCGGTAGTACCGTTTGCTTTTATTCCGGTTGAAATGTATCTACGAAAAGAATTAAAGAGCCTGGTGACAATTGAGAATAATTAACATCTGCAATCTGCCTCATTAAAACAAATCGTGAGTTTATGAATATACTTTTAGTCGAAAAAAAAAAATAAAATGACTAATCCCCTGTATTTTTTTTTGAGTGATATATCAGAGGGACTTTGTACTAAGATATATAACAAGTTTCAATCTTATGTGCAGTATGGTGATGTTTATCATGGCAAACACCTGAAAACTTTAAATCCAAAAATTTGGAAATATAAAGGCACTATCTATAAGCTGAGAATTGATAACGGTAAAGAATCAGCAAGAGTACTTTTTTCTAAATCAAATGATGGTAATTTAATCATCATTCATGCTTTTTTGAAATCCACAAGAAAAACACCGGCGAAAGATGCAAAACAGGCAATTGCAATCTACCAAATGACAGAATGCCTTGAAACAGTCACATGGGATAAACAATCAATATTAATGGGAACAGACTCCTAATAATTTATTTAACATAAAACCTATAAAATAGAAAATATCATATCTGTATAACGAACACTTTTTGCCTTTGAGGGTATCATGCTTATGATCACCTCTTTATTGGCTCTATTTCATCACTCATGCTGGACATGAGCTACGCTATTCACAGGATTTAACTGTCTACAAAGTTCATTTACTGGCTTCTGTCCTGCCAAATTTCTGATGAAAAAAAATGAGCCTAAATCTGAAGCTGAATTAGCCTTAGAAAAATAAATAGCAGTAAGTGGAGGCAGTTTCAATTATTTCTAATATTGAAGAAGATTACCCTCTACCTCCCCCCTATTCGCCCTGTAGGGTCAGCTAATGATTTAGCTGAAACTCACATTACCTTTAAACCCAACGACAGCTGTTGAGCAGTAGATCTATATTGACTACAATAGTGAAAATTTTAATTACTAGGCCGCCAAGATGAATGACACCAAAACACTACCCGATTTACCAGATCACCTTTCGGGTAACCCCAACAGCCCGCACCATGTGGCCGAATGTTTCGAGCAAGATATTGGTATTCTGCTTAACGGCAAGGAGCGTTTCAATGTTGAGGAATATTGCATTAGTGAAGGCTGGATAAAAACCCCTTCGCCTAAAGCATTAGACCGTCGGGGACAACCGCTTTTAATAAAGCTAAAAGGAACAGTTGAAGCCTTTTATAAGTAAGTTGTTTTCCCTTCTTGATTCACTTCAGGATTACATAAGAAATTAATGGGATTGCTGACAGTTGTGAAGCATTAGTAAAACACCTACTTCTTTAAGTTCAAGCGACACGCATTCTTAACTAGGCGCCACATATACAATAATGAAATCAATAAAATTGACTCCGTCATACCTGCGCAGGCAGGTATCCAGTGTCTGCAGGTCTTCCAACGTCACTAGATTCCTGCCTGCGCAGGAATGACAAGTTAACGGGACAGCAGTGTAATGAAATATGTAATCAAAATTTTACTGATTAATGCTTTAATACTTGTACTTCTACTATTCGGTACTTTTAGTACGTTCATTATTTCAAATCATTTAAGTGGGACTGAAGAAAGAAAGAATTACCCTGAAGCTATCGAAAAAATTAAAGCAAGTGAAGATATTAATTGGTTAAGAAACTCTTTTGCCGCCACTGTAAAACTTAGGCATAACACTAATACTGGCTTAGTTAAATGGCATAATAAATCATTTTACTTCCTTTTAATTTTAAGTGGATTATGCGCATTAAATATTTACTTATTATTCAATCTAAAAAAACAGCTAAATTCCAACAAAAATTAATGTGACCGATGAAAACTGTGAAACAACAATTAAAGGTATCGGAGGGATTAAAAACCGATTAGTTCTTTAACTTAATCAGATTGGTTAGTAATTAATCCCTTCGTCACCTTTTTAATCAACTTGGTCGCTAGGCATATTATACTAATAGGCAATAAGACTATGAATCAATTTACTATTACAAAGATCCTTGATTTCTTTTCATTTGTGACATTAATGTTAATGCTTTCTACAGGTGTTTTTCTTAAGGTCACATTACCACCAAGAAGTGGTGGAGATGAGGTATGGGGATTATCCAGACACGAATGGGGCGACATTCATTTTTACCTTTCCGTTATTTTTTTGTTGTTTATGTCTGCACACTTAGTGGCACATGCAAAATTCATCAAAAGTGTAATAATCGGTAAAGCACCAACAGAAAAATACTATCGAATAGTGGCTGGAATTATAGGCGCAATAGCATTAATTTCTCTTGCATTTTCTCCAGTCATTTCTCCGGTAACTGATGTTAAGCGAGGGCAGCAGCATTTTCAAAATCGCTAAAAAATTAAAAGTGCCGGAGGATTTAAAAACTGATCGGTTCTTTAACTTAATCATATTGATTCACTACTGTCCCGTTAACAAAATGAAATGTCTGCTGACACGCTTATATAGCAATTCATATATTGATTTCATGTTGCAATAGACATGAAATCAAAAAATTTACTCCGTCATACCTGCGAAGGCAGGTATCCAGTGTCTGCAGGTCTTTCAACGTCTCTAGATTCCTGCCTTCGCAGGAATGACAAGTTAACAGGACAGCAGTGATATTGATTAATAGTTAATTCCTTGTCACCTTTTTAATTTTTGGGAACGACATGTCATCGAATACAGTTACTCAAGAGGCAGCTCAAACAGTATCCCCTCGCCAGTGGGTCAGATTAGTTGTGCTATATCTCCTTATCCCGCTGATTTTATTGATATGTGGTGGGGACCTCTGTTGGTGGCAGGCGTGGGGCTACTCCCTGCTGATCTTAGCCGCTGGCATTGGGGGACGTATATGGGCGGAACAGCGACACCCCGGATTGACGGCTGAACGACAAAATATTGAAAATATCCAAAACGCAAAGACCTGGGATAAAGTGCTTGCTCCTCTGATGGCGGTGAGTCTCGTGTTTCCTATGGTTATTGTGGCAGGGCTGGACCATCGCTATAACTGGTCCCCCGAATTTCCGCTATGGTTAAATATAATTGGACTCATATTGATCACTTTTGGTTACGCCTTTGCTACATGGGCAATGGCAGAGAATCGTTTTTTCTCCAGCGTGGTACGTATTCAGACGGAGCGCGGGCATGTGGTATGTGATACCGGCCCGTACCGGTTTGTTCGGCATCCGGGTTATGCTGGAAATATTCTTCCACTGTTCGGTATTGTTCTTGCGCTAGGCTCGATATGGACACTGATACCTGCGGCGGTGGCAGCAATTATTACGCTAATTAGAACAGTACTTGAAGACCAGACTTTACAGGAAGAATTACCAGGCTATCGAGACTATGCACAACATGTGCGTTATCGATTGATTCCTGGGATATACTGAGAGACCTATAATTAAAGGTGTGATAATTAAAGGCATCAGAGAGATTAAAAACCGGTCAGTTCTTTAACTTAATCATATTGGTTAATAATTGATCTCTCCGTCAGATTTTTATTTTAATAATTATATTTGAGGAAACAATATGAACATAAAAAAGACTTCAATAATTATATCGTTTTTTGTATTAACACTTTTCTCTTTTAATACACTAGCAAGTAATCTAATAAGATTTTATACAGACCATGACTCGTATCAACTAGTACCTCCCAGTAGAATTACGAATATTTATATTGATGTTGAAGACAACGAAATTGAAATTTACATTGATGGCGACAAATCTGTGTTATGGAAAATAACATTAGAAAACAACCCTGAAAATGAAGCATTAAAATTAATAGAAGCTATATATTCTGTTACTCGAAAAGAAATTCTAAACGTTAAAGTATCTTCATTCAATTAGCATTACTGGGTAATAAAGTTTGCACGTAAAAAACACATACTTTAACGCAGCGCAAAGCCATCGCGCACCGTACCCAAAGCATTATATTTTTTACCCATTTATACAAATGATATGACATGAACTAAATACCGCATACTAAATCTATTTTTTAAATAAAGGCGAATCGCGATGAAAGAACATATGCATAACGATAGAGCAACAAATTACCAGAAAAATAGCATGTCACTTATAGGGGCGGTATCTATGGGTACCGGTGTCATGATTGGCGCGGGTATTCTTGCTTTAACGGGTCAAATTGCAGAGCTTGCCGGTTCATTGTTTCCTCTGGCATTTCTGGCCGCAGCTGTTGTAACTGCTTTTAGCGCTTACTCATATGTGAAATTATCTAATGCATATCCTTCGGCCGGTGGCATTGGTATGTTTCTTCAAAAAGCCTATGGAAGAAGCACCATAACAGCGGTCGGTGCATTATTAATGTACTTTTCAATGGTCATTAATGAAAGCCTGGTAGCACGTACCTTTGGAACTTATAGCGTGCAAATTTTTGATATTGATCCTGGCAGCTGGATTGTGACTGCTTTGGGTATTTCTGTTCTTATATTTGCTTTTTTATTGAATATATCCGGCAATCGAATGATAGGTTTATTCTCCCTTATCATGGCATTTATTAAAATTGGCGGTATTCTTGTTTTTGCCATTGGTGGGCTCTGGATTTCTGGCGTGTCTATGGAAAGCGTGAGTACGGACACATCTGATTCATCGGTTACAGGTTTTATTGCGGCAATGGCATTAGCCATACTGGCTTATAAGGGTTTCACTACAATTACCAACAGCGGATCAGAAATAATCGATCCGCATCGTAATGTCGGACGAGCAATAGTAATATCTATTATTATCTGCGTACTAATTTATTTTTTAGTAGCGATTGCAGTAGCGAATAATTTAAGCATATCTGAGATTATTGCTTCAAAAGATTATGCATTAGCACAAGCTGCAAGACCGGCATTTGGCGATTATGGCTTATGGTTTACTGTTGCAATTGCCATCATCGCGACTATTTCTGGTGTTATAGCAAGTGTATTTGCGGTGTCTCGTATGCTTGCCATGCTGACCGAGATGAAACTTGTGCCGCATAGCCATTTTGGAATGCCTGGGGATATACAGAAACATACATTAGTATATACCGTTACAATCGCAATATTTTTAACCATATTTTTTGATTTAAGTCGTATTGCTTCATTGGGTGCAATATTTTACCTCATTATGGATATTGCGATTCACTGGGGTGTTTACCGTCATTTGCGTAAAGAAGTTAATGCTAACGCAGCTGTTTTACTAACGGCTATTATGTTTGACATTGTTATACTGGCCGCTTTTCTTATAATTAAAGCTGAGCAAGATATAATGGTTATCTATTCCGCATTAAGCGGCATTATTTTAATAGTTATTGGTGAAAAAATATTTTTGAAAAACTTCAGGAACGCGGCAGAATAATTTATTCCAGTTGCATAAAAAATATAACAACTTCTTAAATCTTAGCATACAAAATGAGCACGCCATTTAAGCAGGATATTATGCACGTAATACAAAAAACTAAAAGTGATCCCTTAACCTGGTTTTTTTGAATCGCGCTTTAAAAACATTTGTAAGAAAAATAAAATTGTAAGATCACTATTGTCCCATTAACAAAATGAAATGACTGCTGATACGCTTATATAGCAATTTATATATTGATTTCATGTTGCAATAGACATGAAATCAAAAAATTTAACTCCGTCATACCTGCGAAGGCAGGAATCTAGTGACGTTGAAAGACCTGCAGACACTGGATACCTGCCTTCGCAGGTATGACAAGTTAACGGAACAGCAGTGCTGTAAGATATAAAATAAAACAGATTCAAAAATTAAAATTTAAAAAAATATAATTTATCTATTTAAGCCGATAAAATAAAATTGTTAGAATAAATTAATTATTTTATTAATAACTTCATCACCACTATCCGATACACCAAGCATGAAGAACTGTTTTGGTAATTGTTGTAATGACTTTAACACCGTAACTGTCTCTAGCAGGCCTATTTCATGACTGGATATCTTACCCATCGTTGATATTATATTATTGGCATCAAGCTGGATGAAGGATAAATTTGTCTCTTCTGACCTCATTGCATCAATAACAAGCAGGTGATCGTAAGGTTTTATATTATCGATAAGGCTAAGACCGGGGCGATCCAGTTTGAATAGTCGCAGTCCTTTTTGTTTTAACGCTGCAATTGTTCTGTTATGCTGCAAGCTATCAATCACCTTCCAGCCAATGTCATCATCTTTGTTTGGCGAGCCAATACCGATGATTGCGCTTTTTGTCAGGTCTGCATCACTGAATGCTGCTATCGTTTTTTTAGTATTTTCTTCTTCGGTAATACCATTGCGGATCAATTTCAGATTCAAAAAATGTGTCGCGCAGGAAATACAAGGGTCATAATTTCTGATAACTTTTTCTGCATGAAGCTGGATTTCTTCTTTTGGTTTTTCAAGACCAAAATTGATCAATGAATTTTTCAGATCCTCTTCGATACGGGATTGATTCTGGCTGGTCGGTGGCACGATAATCGCTTTTTTAACACGGCCTTTTTCATCCATGTCAAATCGGTGCCATAAAAAACCACGCGGCGCTTCGGTACAGCCGTAACCGGTACCGGCTTTAGGTTTAAATTCTACATATGCCTGTTCTATTTTTTTATAATTTTGTAGCAGCTGCTCCGCTTCAAAAATTGAGGAAGCAATTTCAATCGCCCTGGCTATCATGCTATGAAACATATTTTTAGAAGGAAACTGTGCTTTTAGTCCTTGCATCAGCGTTTGTATTTCATCGGGTAATTGACCTGCGTTTAAGTTAAGCCGTGCCAGTGGCCCGACCAGATAAGGCTTACCATGAAGCAGGCAATGCAGTGCTGTGCTGTGATCGATATGCATTTCCCTGAAATGATCTTCAAACTCACTGATGGCGATATCGAGCCCGTCATCGCTGATCAGACGACCTTCGTTGAGTGGGTACTCGCTATCGTGATGCAGTGCAACTGAAACAAAATCCTGCTCATCGTCGGGCAAGGACAGCGTGTCCAGCCAGTGGATCAGATCGATCGCATCCTGCTTTGCATCACTGCAGCGTTGCAATAGCTCAGCAACTGATTTTTCATCGGGCGCTCGACTAAAGCCGCCAATTTTTGCACCCACCGGATGCACCGAACGCGCACCGAATAGTGCGATCAGATCATTGCCTAATTCCTGAAGCTTTAATCCACGGCGAACTTCATCAGCGTAGTGAGCAGACATTTCTATGACGCTGTTAAAGCCAAGAAAATCCGGTGCGGCCAACAAATGAATATGCAGACTGTGACTCTGTATCCATTCACCACAGTAAAACAGGCGACGCATGGAACGGATCCAGGGTGTTGTGGTGACAGAAAAAATAGATTCTATCGCGTGTGACGCACTCATCTGATAAGCCACAGGGCAGATACCGCAGATGCGTGCAACGGTATCGGGAACGTCGTAGTAGTATCGGCCTTCGAGAAATTTTTCAAAATATCGCGGCGGTTCAAAGATGCGTAATTTAAGATCGGTGATCTGTTTATTTTTTATGCTCAGATCGAGCGCGCCCTCACCTTCGACGCGCGCCAGTACAGGTACATTTATTTTGATCGTTTCTGTAGACATAATCAGGGTTTCCAGCGAATGCCTTCTTTATTAAATGCTTCGGCGTTGTTATTGATGAATAAAAAACGCTGCGCCACTTCTTCATCGAGCAACCCCAAACCCTGTAATCGGTTTGCCATAGCAGGTGTGTTAGTATTTTCAGCCGGCCCATAACAACCATAACAGTCTCTGCCAACATGAGGACATAAAGCACCGCAACCGGTGCGAGTGACTGGTCCCATACAGGGCTCATTTTTACTGACCATCACACAAACAGTCTGCTGGCGTTTGCATTCCATGCAGACTTTGTCATTGTCTACTTTGGGTAAGACACCAAATAACAGGGCGCGAATCGCGCTGACAATTTGATGTTTATTAATCGGGCAACCCCATAACTCCATATCAACTTTAACGTGATTTTTAATCGCTGTGCTGTTATCCAGACTATCGATAAGCGATGGATTAGCATAGATGCCCGCAATCCATTCATTGGTGTTGGCCATATTTCGCAATGCCTGTATTCCACCTGATGTGGCGCAGGCGCCTATGGTCATTAGATAAGTACTGTTATCGCGAATCTTCTGTATTCGCTGTATGTCTTTAGAAGTGGAGATACTGCCTTCTATAATGGCGATATCAACTTCTGCTTCTTCATCGAGCGGCCCGGCTTCTGCAAAATGTTTAATGTCGATCAACTGACTCAATACCAGCAGTGGTTCACCCAGATTAAGCAATGCAAGCTGACAGCCATCGCAGGAGCTGAATTTATGAACGGCAACAGTCACTTTACTCATAATGACGCCTCACTTTTAAAAACCTCTGGTGTCAAACAGGGGCTGGATTTTATCGTAACTGAATACCGGGCCATCTTTACAGATGAACTGGCTGCCGTACTGACAATGGCCGCAATGCCCCACAGCACATTGCATATTTCTTTCCATTGAGAGGAATAATTGTGCGGCCGGTACCTGTTCATTCAACATATACTTACAGGCAGCTCGCATCATACCTTCCGGGCCGCACATCATAACCGAGACATTATCAGCATCGAATTCGAGCTGATCGAACAGCACGGTTACCGGGCCAATATGCCATGGCCAAAGAGATTCACCGACATCAGCGGCAAGCAGCACTTTGGTATCCGCTAGCTTACGCCAGTCGTCGTAACGATCTTTCCAGATGAAATCGGCAGAATGTTTCACGCCCTGTACGATGTTGAGACGACCATATTGATCACGCCGCTGTTCAATGTAGTTGATCACGGACACCACCGGCGCGCAGCCCAGACCACCAGTGACGATGACCACATCTTTGTTTTTCGATTCCAGCATCGGCCAGCCACGACCATAAGGGCCGCGTAAACCGATGCGATCACCTGTTTTTAGATTGGCCATACCGCGGGTTACTCGTCCCAGCACACGAATTGTATGATCAATAATATGGCTGTCTGCGGGATCAGATACAATGGAAATAGCAATTTCGCCGACACCATATAAGTACAGCATGTTGAACTGACCGGGTTCGAACACGTAGCTATCCTGTATGTCAGGGTCGGTAAATTTTAAGCGCAGTGTAAACAGGTCGGCTGATTCCTGAATACGCTCCAGGATGACAACTTCATAGGGTTGATAAGGATTACTCTGTCGATTTATCATGGCGTCTTTCCTTGCTGATGCGTCATGACTTTTGTTATCGATTCAGTTACATCAATACCGACCGGACACCAGGTGATACAACGTCCACAACCAACACAGCCCGAACGTCCATATTGATCAAACCAGCTGGAGAACTTGTGCGTTAGCCATTGCCGATAACGCTGGCTGGTGTCAG
>Ga0316209_1003438_pt1 | contig 10770 bp, 10 predicted proteins | sample 6monopyrite_MG_FD_204945 | JGI IMG/M metagenome (GOLD analysis project Ga0316209, IMG submission 204945) | Microbial mat bacterial communities from mineral coupon in-situ incubated in ocean water Damariscotta River, Maine, United States -... | ecosystem: Environmental > Aquatic > Marine >...
AGGCAGGTTTAATGCCCAATGGCGGCACGGCTTTATTTCAATGGCTAGAGCATGAACAGGCGAACGATCTTTATCAGGCTTTCGCTGAAAAAGGCGTGTTAATCCGGCTTTTTCATAAACAGGGAAAAATGACAAAGCCAAGTCTTCGCTTTGGTTTACCTAAAAATGCAAAACAATGGCAGCAATTAAATGAAACATTAACATCATTATCGACTCTGATAGTGAATAACAAGATAAGTGACGAAAAACATTATGTATAAGCAATTAAGTTTATTTTTTATTTTTTTATTTTTTACTCATTTATCAGTAGCCGCGATTAAGGTGGTTGATGATAGCGGCAGAACAGTTGAATTAGATTTTCCGGCGAAAAAAATTATTAGTTTAGCTCCACATATCACCGAATCACTTTATGCCGCGGGAGCGGGTAAAAAAATTATTGGCGCGGTGTCTTATAGCGATTATCCCGAAGAAGCAAAAAAAATCCCTCGGGTTGGTGGTTATCCTACCATTGATATTGAAAGAATTGTTTCTTTACAACCCGATTTAGTCATTGCATGGGCTTCAGGTAATAACTCAAAACAAATTGAAAAATTGATGTCGCTGGGTTTAACGGTATTTTTGAGTGAACCACGTTATCCGAAAGATATCGCGAATACTATCAAACGCTTTGGTATGCTGGCAGGAACGAGTGATGTCGCAAATAAAAAACATGATGATTTTTTGAGTCATTATGATAGTTTAAAAAAACGTTTTTCAGACAAAGAAAAAGTCAAAGTGTTTTATCAAATCTGGAATAAGCCCTTAATGACAATCAGTGGTGAGCACCTTATTTCAAATATTATAGAGCTTTGTGGTGGTGAAAATGTTTTTTCGGGTTTAAAAACAATAACGCCTAAAATATCATTAGAGTCTGTCATTGCAGAAAAGGCTGAAGTGATTGTTTCCGGTGGTATGGGGAAAGAACGGCCTGAGTGGTTAGATGACTGGAAGTCCTGGCCAGAAATGCCCGCGGTTAAAAATCAACATCTTTATTTTGTTGACCCATCTTTAATGCAACGTGTTGGCCCAAGAATTCTGGATGGAGCTGAAAGGCTTTGTGATATATTTGAAAAGGTGCGAATGCATTAACGTATATATCGTTAAAAATATATTTGCATATAACTTATTTCAGTATGAATTTTTTATTACAGGCTGTGCTACCTCTCATCAAAATTTTTATTTTTTATTAAAAAACAATCATATAGGATTTTTATTCTGATTTTAAACCTATAATTTACTTCATATAATTTTTCTTGCACATTCAGTATAAATTAATGTACTATTTTCTCATGGGTTCCTAAAGACGATTCTTGTCTTGGGATGAAACAGGAAGTCCGGTGACAATACTGCAAAGTAGTATTTAGTCCGGCGCAGCCCCCGCTACTGTAAGTCTGACGCACTTGTGTTTTTGCCACTGTATATTTTTATATGGGAAGGCCATCAAGTAAGGATGAAGACAAGCCAGGAGACCGGCCCTACATTAAAGCTTAATTAATTTTAAGAGCTTTTAAATTGGACAATGCCCCCGGGGTGGTGGGCTACTGGATCCGTGTAAACGTGTTTAATTTTACCGGTATTTTTTTCTATTAAGCAAATTGTGGCTTAGGCATCATTTCGCATACAGTTTTTATTGGGACGTTCTCAGGCTGTTTGAGTTCAGACCGGTATTACCTCTTTGGCATTGATGTGATTTTTGCTGCACAAGAATGATCGCTTATTTTGAAACTGAAGCGGTTTTTGCTCTGAGTAACCGCATGTGGTTATTGGAAAAAATATATTTAAGTTTAGACACGCGCATGATCGATGAAACTAAAAATGAAAATCCAGCCTGAGTAGGTTAAGCAGAAAAACCATTGCTATCTGTATTGATGATAGTGGTTGTTTCTATTATCAGCTGAACTTGATCTGGTTAGAGGCAGATACTGCGAAAATTTAATTTTATCCTTATGAAAGGTGAGTGAGCCTCTACATTGGGAATAAAACTGAACAAATAACAGACATAACTATAAATAAAGGGAAAATATTATGCATATAGAACCAGGTTTAATTACACAGGTAAAATTAGCGATGGCAAATATTGTGGCCAGCGGTATGTTATTAACTTATGCGCGTGAACTACTAAAACGCCCGACAGACATTATTCGTTCTTTAATTGCAGCATTTTTCTTTACTGTATTTATGCAAAGTTTTCACATGCAAGTCGGCCCGTCTGAATTACATTTTATCGGTGCGATGGTTATGTACCTTACTTTAGGCTTTATTCCTACTTTACTGGGTTTTGCAGCAGGTTTGTTGTTACAAGGTTTGCTTTTCGAGCCAGGGGATTTACTACATTTAGCGGTTAACACCTTGTCTTTAGTTGTTCCTTTACTTGCTATTCATTACACATTAGGTCGTAAGTTACGAGAAGGTGCGAAAGTCACGTTACAACAAATTGTTGCTATGGATGCCATGTATTATGGCGGTGTTGTTGCAATGGTGGGTTTTTGGTTGAGCTTGGCGAATATTGTAACGCCGCTTGCAGCATGGGCAAGCTTTGCTTCATCTTATTTGATTGTTGTTGTCGCTGAACCTGTCTTTACTTATGTCACGCTACGCTTGTTGAAAAATCATGCTGATAAAAAATGGATCAATATGTGTTTTGCTGTTAACGAATTAAAGTTCGCTAAATAAATTTTATTATTGGCAGGGTATAAAGCGGTGGCAAAAGTTTGGTTTGTAGGTGCAGGGCCGGGAGCTCCTGATTTAATCACGGTGAAAGGTCGTGATTTAATTGCGCGAGCTGATGCGATTTTATTTGCCGGTTCACTGGTATCTGAAGCAACAACCCGTTGGGCTAAAGAAGGTTGTGTTATAGCGGATTCAAAAGGTATGACGTTAGAACAAATAACGTCGTGGTTAATTGAACAAGCTAATGAAAATAAAGAGGTGGTTCGTTTGCAAACCGGTGATCCTGGTTTGTATGGGGCATTAATTGAAATGGTGCAGCCACTTGATAAAGCCGGAGTTGATGTTGCCGTGGTTCCCGGTGTGTCTTCTGCTATGGCCTCTGCAGCAGCAGGTGTTGAAACTTTAACGCTTCCTGAAGTAACACAAACGGTTATTTTGACCCGTGTTGAAGGCCGCACACCCATGCCGCAAGGTGAGTCGCTTGAAGAACTCGCGGCACACCATTCTACCTTATGTATATTTTTATCGATTACGTTATTAAAGAAAGTACAAAAAGCATTATTAAGTGCCGGTTGGTCAGATGACTCACCTATTTTAGTCGTACAAAAAGCCAGTTGGCCGGGTGAGGAAAAAATTGTTCGCGGTACGATTGCCGATATTCGTGATAAATGCATTGCGGAAAAAGTCACCAGTCAGGCCATGATCATTGCCAGTCCAACGATTGGTTCACGGCAGTGGACTGAAATTAAAAAATCTAAATTATATGATGCCAGTTTTTCGCACGGTTTTAGAAAATCAGAAAGTCAAAAAACGAAGCAGCAGGAAAAAGGTTAACTATGAGTGATACAGTATTATTAGTCGGACATGGTTCTAGGCATCCTGCCGGCAATATAGAAGTTGAAAAATTTACTAATGAGTGGCGGCAACGTAATGCAAACTGGGATATAGAAGTCTGTTACATCGAATTTGCTAATGTACTTCTGGATACTGGTTTTGATAATGCGGCTAAAAAATCTGCAAAAGTCATTGTGGTACCCTTAATTTTAAATGCTGCAGCACATGTGAAGATGGAAGTGCCAGCACACTTAGCTGAAGCACGAAAACGTCATCCTGAAGTTGAGTTCATTTATGCTCCACATTTAGGAGCGGGTGAACCTGTTTTAAAAATACTTAAACATGAATTACGTCAGGATATGGCTCAACTTGATATGCCTGATCCAAAAACAACAGGGGTTATTTTGTTGGGGCGAGGTTCATCAGATCGTGTCGCTAATGGTGAGGTTGCTAAAATGGCACGTTGGTTATGGGAAGAACATGACCATGAACTGGTTGATATTGCTTTTACTGGTATTACTTTTCCGCGTTTAGAAAATGTTGTGCAGCGTCAGGTTAAGTTGGGTATGACACAAATTGTTATTCAACCTTATTATTTGTTTAATGGTACTTTAATTGAACGGATTAAACAGCAACATCAAAACTTATCTGAGCAATATCCACATATCCGTTTTTGTTTGGGTAACTACTTTGGTTTTGCTAATGAAATTTATCAAACAATAGAACAACGTGTAGCAGATGCAAGAGGTGAAAACGGAAAAACCAATGGCATGATGGAGTGTGATGGTTGTCAGTATCGTGAACTTGCTGAAGAACACGGGCATGGTCATCATCATCACGATCATAAATAAATCATTAGCCAGGTATACTATGATGAGTAATGTGATAACTGAACAGCTTACCCAAGCCGGCCAACAAATTGAACACGATTCCTTTGCTATTGTTGATCAGGAATGTGGTGTACATAATTATCAGGATGACCAATGGCAGGTTGTTCGTAGGATGATTCATGCGACTGCAGATTTTGAATTTAATGGTTTAGCACGATTTCATGATAGCGCAGTGCAAGCCGCAATGGCTGCAATTAAAAGCAGTGCAGCGATTGTGGCAGATGTGGAAATGATTTGTGTGGGCTTATCACAACCACGCTTAGACTATTTTAAAATGAAGACGCATCATTTTATTGCAGATGATGATGTTATTGCACAAGCGAAAAAAGAAAATACTACCCGTGCTGTTCAGGCAATGCGTAAAGCGCATAAACAAGGTTTAGTCGAAGGCGGAATTATTGCCGTGGGTAATGCACCAACGGCTTTGCTTGAAGTTGAACGTATGATTAAAGAAGAAGGCGTTAAGCCAGCTTTAATTATTGGTATGCCCGTGGGGTTTGTTTCTGCGGCAGAATCAAAAGAATCTGTTAGTCAAATACAAGAAGTACCCTGGATTATTACACATGGACGTAAAGGTGGTTCAACGTTGGTTGTCTCAGCCATTCATGCTTTACTGGCAATAGCCGAAGCAAAATTTAAAACAGCATAACGTTAATTAACATGATGCAAAAAAAGAAAAAAGGGACACGTAAAGGATTTACCACCGGGGCGTGTTCTGCCGCGGCTGCGCGCGCGGCAACATTGGGTTTAGTGGAAGGTACAATCCCTGAACAAGTAGAAAGTGTGCTACCGAATGGTCAACGTGTCTTTTTTTCTGTTAGCGAACCGCAATTAAATTTAAATCATGCACATGCGGTTATTGTTAAGGATGCCGGTGATGATCCTGATTGTACCGATAAAGCACCCTTAACCGCGGATGTTCGTATACTTGATGATGAAGTTGATGAAGTAATTTTAAAAGGTGGAGAAGGAGTAGGTGTGATCACGCAACGTGGGCTGGGACTGGAAGTGGGTGGTCCTGCGATCAACCCTGTACCGCGTAAAAATATTATTGAAAACGTACGTGAAGTTGCTGCAGGTTTATTAAAAGATAAAGGCTTAGAAGTCACCATTTCTGTACCGGGTGGTGAAAAAATGGCAAAAAAAACGCTTAACTATCGCTTAGGTATTATCGATGGCATTTCCATTTTAGGGACGACAGGTATTGTTCATCCTTATTCAACCGCGGCCTTTCGAGCCAGTGTTATTCAGGGAATTGAAGTGGCAGCTAATCAGGGACAAGACACCGTTGTATTGACCACAGGTGGTCGAACAGAAAAGTTTGTGATGCGTGAGTTTCCTCAGTTAGCGTCAACCTGCTTTGTACAGATGGGTGATTTTTTAAAGTATGCATTGGATACATCGGTAACTGAACAAATTAAACATGTGATCATTGGTGGTATGGTCGGCAAACTCACTAAAATGGCACAAGGTGAAACCATCACGCATGCCGGACGAAATAAAGTAAACACAGGGCTACTCGCGGAGCTTGCCTGCAACATTGGCGTAGATGAAACGGTTTGCGCAGATATTCGTAATGCAGAGACAGCTCGTTATGCCAGTGAGCGCATGGAAGAGTTGAACCTGATTGATGAATTTCATCAGGCTTTATGCGAAAAGGTAATAGAAACATTACGACAGCGTTACCCTGAACAGTTTAGTTTAAGGATATTAGTTTGTGATTTTGAAGGCATTAAATTAGCTGAAGCTGAGGACATGCTGTCGTGAGAGATAAAAAAATGGCTTGTCGTATTATCGGTGTATTAGATAATGGGATTGATGGGCTTACACCTTATGCGCTAAATAGTATTAAAGAAGCAGATGTCGTTATTGCAGGTAAACGCAGTTTAGACCTTTTCAAAAATACATTTTTAAGTTCGGCTGTTCAATATGATTTAACCGGGCGGTTAACACAAGTTCCTGAGTGGATTACACAGGCAATAGCTGAAAAACAACGGATTGTCGTTTTGGCTACAGGTGATCCTTTGTGTCATGGTATCGCTAAATATTTAATTGGCAAGTTAGGTGCAGATACATGTGAAGTTATACCGAATGTTTCCACTCTTCAATTAGCGTGTTCACGTTTAGGAATTGCATGGCAAGAAATTAAGATTTGTTCGGTACATAGTCGTGATGCAGGTGAATGGGTAAGAGGTGCAGAGCCCTCGCATGGTTTGTATGGTTTATTGCAACAGTTAAAACAACATCAGACGGTTGCTGTTTTTACCAGCCCTGAAAATTCTCCGGCACGGATTGCACGTATGCTGCAAATAGAAAATATGGCTTCTGTTTTTACCATGTCAGTAGTCTGCAATATTTTACAGAAAACTGAAAGCATCATTGAATCCCTCAGTATTGATGAAGTGGCAGAGAAAAACTTTGCTGACTTAAATATTGTTGTTTTACAAGCTAAAGAAAATGGTAAGGTGCCGGTATTATTTGGTCTTGAAGACAGCAGTTTTTATCAACGAAAGCCAGACAAAGGCTTGATTACCAAACGTGAAGTACGCGTGGCTTCATTAGCGTCTATGCAACTCCGTCGCGACAGTATCGTTTGGGATATTGGTGCAGGTTCGGGCTCGGTCGGTTTGGAGGCTGCCCGCTTGTGTAGTGACGGTCATGTTTATGCGATTGAAAAAAATGAAGGCGATTTTATCAATGCGCTAAAAAATCAACACGACATGAAAATCAGTAACTATACCTTGTTACACAATAAAGCGCCGCAGGGTATAGAACATTGGATGGATCCTGATGCGATCTTTATTGGTGGCTCTGGTGGTAAGTTGATTGAGCTCATTAAATTAGGACTGCAACGATTACGCACTAATGGTCGCTTAGTGATGAATTTTGTTACGTTGGAAAACATGGCAAGCGCAACGCAGGCACTGAAAGAATTAGATGCCGCATGGTCATTTACTCAAATAAGTGTTTCGCGTAGTCAACCTATCCTGCACATGTATCGTCTTGCTGCCGAAAATCCAGTTTGGATTGTGACAGCAAAAAATAAAACAGAACAGGTTAAGACATAATGAAAACAAAAGGTTGTTTATACGGCGTATCGTTAGGCCCGGGTGATCCGGGTTTAATAACACGTAAGGCCTGGGAATGTTTACAGCAAAATGCCGTTTGGACTTATCCAAAACGTAATAAAAAAAGTGATAGTTATGCTTTTGATATAGCTATGCGTGCAGGACTTACGCTTCCGGCTGAACATCAGGCTTTAATTTTTCCGATGACGCATGATGAGTCAAAGCTAACCAGACACTGGTTAACCGCTGCACAAACAGTATTGGAATATTTACAGCAGGGTAAAGATGTCATGTTTCTGGTTGAAGGAGATGCCTCAACGTATTCAACCTTTGGACATCTGGCTCGCACCGTTCAAGGTTTAGATTCAGATGTTGAACTTAATATTATTGCTGGTGTTGCTTCCTTCCATGCCGCTGCCGCACGCATTCAGATTCCAATAGCAGAAGTTGACGATACCATTGCAATTATTCCAGCAGGCTATGGTTTAGCGATGATCGAAAAATTATTAAAAGATTTTGATACTTTAGTGTTGTTAAAAGTTAAACCTTTGCTGGATGATATTATTGATTTATTAAAACATAAAAATATTTTACAACATGCCACCTTTATTGAAAAATCCGGTGCGCCTGAAGAACGCGTGGTAGATGATGTTGTCAGTCTTTATGGTGAAAAAGTGAATTATCTTTCGCTATTACTAATCAAAAATCCTGAACGTGTTCGTGGTGAAGTGATTCGCGGTTGTCGTAAAAAGACAACAAGTGAATAGAATTAAAGAAAATAAGAGAATATATAATGAGTGAAATGAATGATGCTGTAATGCCGCGCATTGCGTTGGTTGCGATTACTAAGCATGGTGCAAACCGTGTCAGCCAGTTAGCTGAAAAAATACCTGAAGCAGAAGTGATCGTTGCAGAAAAGTTTGCTGACTTAATGTCAGCAGTACCCAATAAGATAATAATTTACACTGGTGCATTACGGGCACAAATGAGTTCTTTATTTTCAAACTATGATCAAATTGTGTTCTTTATTTCTTTGGGTGCAGTGGTGCGTTTAATCGCGCCACATTTAAAATCAAAGGATGACGATCCTGGAATATTAGTTGTTGATGATGCTGCTCAGTTTGTTATTCCGGTTTTATCAGGTCACGTCGGTGGTGCCAATGCTTACGCTGAACAGGTTGCCGCTTTAACCGGAGCAACAGCGGTTGTCACAACAGCATCGGATGTGGGTAAAACTATTGCGGTTGATATTTTAGGTCGTGAATTGGGTTGGAAAGTTGAAGCACCAAAAATCAATATCACCAGAGTCTCTGCTCATGTTGTTAATGAAGAACCTGTCGCTTTTGTACAGGAAGCAGGTAACAAAGATTGGTGGACACGCCCGACAGCATTACCTAAAAATATTCATTTATTTTCAGCTTTTTCTGATGTTGATCTGGATAAGTTCAAAGCAATATTGTGGGTGACAAATGCAGAAATTGATACACATTTATGGCAGCAATTAGAAGAATGTTTGGTGGTTTATCGCCCACCACAGGAAAGTCATTAATATGCATGTTGTATTAGGCGTGGGCTGTGATCGTAATACCCTGCTTGAAACATTAGAGCATGTTGTTAATGCAGCTTTGCAAGAATTAAAGCTTGATTACACTGCAGTTAAAGCCCTTGCCACAATCGATAAAAAAAACGATGAAGTGGCATTACTGGCTTTAGCAGAAAAATATCACTGGCCACTAAAGTTTTTTACGGCAACAGAGTTGGCTAAGGTTGATGTGCCGAATCCATCTGAAGTGGTGATGAAATATATGGGAACACCCGCGGTTGCAGAAGCAGCAGCCATACTGGCTGCGAATACTGATAGTAATAATTTAATTATTGAAAAAAATAAATACCGTGGAGATGATGGTAAAAATGCCACTGTTTCGGTTGTGAGGATAAGTAATGAGTGAAAGTAAGAACGGAAAAATATTTCTTGTAGGTTTTGGCCCGGGTAGTGCAGAAACCATGACCTATGGTGCACGTGAAGCGATTGAGCGGTCGGATGTTGTTATTGGCTATTCAACCTATATTAAGTTGGTTAAAGATTTATTAGATGGCAAAGAAGTTGTCCGTAAAGGTATGACCGAAGAAATCGATCGCTGTGTTGAAGCCTATGATCAAGCCAGGTTAGGTAAAACGGTTGCTCTTATCTCATCGGGTGATATCGGTGTTTATGGTATGGCAGGACCAACCTATGAAGTATTGTTACAATCGGGATGGACACCAGAAAGTGATATTAAGGTTGAAATTGTACCCGGTGCAACCGCTTTATCTGCATGTGCTTCGTTAGTAGGGGCACCACTAACACATGATTTTTGTTCTATTTCATTATCAGATTTGTTAACACCGTGGCCCAAGATTGCGAAGCGCATTACTGCTGCAGGTGAAAGTGATTTTGTTATCGCTTTATATAATCCAAAAAGTGGTCGTCGTACTCAACAAATCGTTGAGGCACAACGCATATTACTGCAATACCGTAAGCCTGAAACTCCTGTTGCGATTGTGAAATCAGCCTATCGGGATCTGCAAAATATTCAGATGACTACTTTAGACAAAATGTCGGAACATAAGATCGGAATGTTGAGTACCGTATTGATTGGTAATTCGACTACATTTATGCAAGAAGGGCTGATGATCACACCGCGTGGCTATGCCAATAAATATGACAGTATTACCGGCGATACAAAAGAGGGTGAAAAAGCAGGGCGTTCACTGAGTATGGGGCTTATTGGTTGGAAGGCCGTGGTACGAGAATTTATGAATAATGGAACACATCATTCTTTGCGTGATGTTGCCAGACATTTTGATGCGCCAATGGAATACATTATTGAAGCGATTAATGAAGGCACAGATGAAGAACCTGCAAATGGTTATTTTGCAAAACCTATTGCTGCGCAAAATATTATGTCCGCACTAAATAGTAGTAAGGAGCTTGGTAAGCTTCGCTGTGTTGTTCGTACTGAGGCTGGTGCGGTTAGTGAGATGATAATTAATAGCGCTGACTTTAAGCAGCGTGGTGACTGGTTAAATATTGAAAACGATTATTTTCATTGTCATATAGACTGGTCACAAGTTGCTTCAGCATGGTTCGTTTCACATGAAAAAAAACTATTGGGATTACAGTTTTTTAATCAACATGGTGAAACGGTATTCAATTTGTCTGTGGTTAAGCAGAATGGGGCGTTTTCGGATGCAGCCATACTAAAATATAAAAAAGCTTGTAATGAACT
>Ga0316209_1003440_pt1 | contig 10770 bp, 8 predicted proteins | sample 6monopyrite_MG_FD_204945 | JGI IMG/M metagenome (GOLD analysis project Ga0316209, IMG submission 204945) | Microbial mat bacterial communities from mineral coupon in-situ incubated in ocean water Damariscotta River, Maine, United States -... | ecosystem: Environmental > Aquatic > Marine > Coastal...
CCGGTCGTTGAATTTCGCGTGAAAGTGACGATTGCATTGTCATTGAGAGCACTCACAAACAAGCTCTTTCCATCTGGAGCCATCGCCAAACTTCGAGCTCCGCCTAACAGCGTAATGCTGCCGGTTCCATCCGTTTGCACCTCTAAAAATGTAAGTAGCCCTGTTGTGGTATTGCGACTGAGTGCAGCAACTTTGCTTTCCAACTGACCGGAAACATAGAGTGTTGTTCCATCTGGTGATAAGACCAAGGACGATGCGCCCTGTAATCCATCGAATCCTCCAGCGTCGTCGACATAAAGAGTCGAAAAGGTGAGGGCTCCTGTAGTAGTGTTTCGGGTGTACATTGAAACACTATTGTCATCCGTTGATGTAACGTAAAAGAATGCATTGTCTGAACTAATAGCAATATTATTGATTGGGCTTGATGTTGCGTTGAATCCTTGGCTTAGGCCATTGTTGGCAGTGTCCAAGTGGGATTCTAGGAATGTTAGGGCTCCGGTGGTTGTGTTGCGAGTGAAAACCACAATTGAATCGGAGGTTCCTGTAACAGCGTAAATGTTTAAACCATCTGGGCTTGCGGATAGTGTGACGGGGCCATTCAAATCCACGATTGAGTTGGCTCCGCTAATATACTCAGCTAATAATGTAAGCGCACCAGTAGTAGAGTTCCTTGTGAAAGCCACAACGGCATTATTTCCGGGTGAAACCGCATAGATGTTGTTGCCATCAGGGCTTACCGTCACACCAAATGCGAATAGCAGACTCGTGATGGTGCCATTTCCATTAGCATGAGTTTCTAAAAATGTTAGGGTGCCATCAGTCGCGCTTCTTGTAAAAGCACTGATCGCGTTGCTTTGAAAACTTGCTGTGTAAACATTTTTACCGTCAGGAGAAACCGTAACGTCCGAGATACCATTGAGGCCAGCCACGCTGTTCACACCGTTTAATTGAACCTCTTGCCAAGTGATGTCTTGTTGTGCATGTATAGGGCTCGCTAAACTCAATACCCCTGTTAGAAGCATAACTAACATGAGTAGTAATTTCATTTGAATCTTGTTGTTCGAAATATTATCAAAAAATAAATTTTGCATTATTAGCCTTTAATTTAGTTGCAAATTATTTTTGAACTATCCAATGTTGGTCAATACACAATTTAAATGTACATTCGTGCAATGTTAAAAACAATGAAGGATTTGTCAAATTTTTAATCAATCGAATCGACAGTATCTATTAACTCACCCCAAAATGGGAGCTTCTCAATGAAAGGCCAAGATAATCATTAGTTATCTTGATTCGAGGTGAGGCGAGGCGTGTCTTAAATAATAACCTTCGATTAACACGGCCAGAGTCAATATCCAACACAAAACCATGTTAGAGCTAAGAACACGATAAGATCGAGAGGGATAGATTTATTTAGTCAGTTGTATACCTACTCGCTTGCTCAATCAAATTATGAAATGTGGCATCAAGTGGCCTTGGATTTGCCGTCTCTTTTTCGATAATGAGTGTTTCTAAATAATCTTTCTGAGTTCCTGAAAGATTATTAAATAGTTCTGGATAATTTCCATGAAGTTGCTTTGCTTGCATATATCTGGCTGATACTCGCTCATCCATTGTATATTCTAACCACTTATTCATTTTTTCATCTGTTCTTTCCCTTATATCCTTTTCTTCTTTAGCCCTTTTTTCCCATTCCTTTTTAGTTGCTGCTGAGTACTTTCCTACTTCTTTCTTTATTGTGGATTCCACTGCTTCAATTTTATAATCTTCTCTAAGTGCACTTACTATCCCGCCTGCCTTATATCCTTTTGATTTACAGTATTCTATTTTTTCTTTGACGTACTCTACTTTAAATCCTTTACTTGAAAGCTCTTTAAGAGGTTCACCAGAAACTCCTTCTTTCTTCAGTAATTCTTTTATTTCATCATTTTCATCAATAGTTAGTAACTCAACTTTCCCTTTATCCAAAATAGAAGCAGGAATAAATATAGAATCTTGTTTTTGCAATATTTTATTCTTACGCTCCGTGATAAACTTAATATCTAGGTAAGTAGTTTTATTCTCTTTCACAAAACATTCATCAATATTATTATACTTAAAATATCCCATCCCCTTTAAAAGTTCTATAGGCTTCTTTAGATTTTGTTTCCACCTCCAAACTGGAGATTCTTTCATGTTTAATTGCCAAGTACACAGAACATCAAGACTGATTCTTAACCTATAATTTTCACCCTCATCAGTGATAAACTCATCATTATAAGTATTTATGAAAAGAAATAAATCTTTAGATAACTGTGATTGTTCAGGAATACTTACATATGCCTCAATATTGAAATCACCAAGATTCACATCATTTCGAATTCGTTCATAATATCTATTTCCCCAAGTAATTGCTACAAAACTCACTTTATCAAATGATCTTTCATTCTTTTCTATATTCTTTCTTTTCACCTTAATTTCATGCCAAGTTATTTCATCAAGTATTCTAAAAGGTGTTTCAAAATCCCAGAATAATTTTTTTTCATAGTCAAATATACAATTTGCCCTAATTGTATTTACTCTTGTTCTTTCTAAAAAACTTTTAAATTTACTTATATTTGGCCCCGCAATAGCTACTGATTTATATTTTAGAAAATCTGTAACTGGCACTGTAAATGTTCTGGGTTTATCAGGCTGTGTTATAGCCCAATAATTGATTAGAAAAATTAGATCACCATTATCATTCTGTTTGTAATCGCCTTCAAATTTAAACTTTTTTTGAAAAGTTTTTTTCCCACTTATATACGTTCTTGTTCTCTCCATTGCATCATCATTGCTTTTAGGTAGAGCAATGCTTAAATCTCTATCAAGTATACCATCTACCGCACGTGCATATTTGTAGCTTTCTTCCCTCGATGGTGCCTTAAACTTCTCCAATTCTGGAATAAGATTTATAGGAAGCTCTAATTGAACGGCAACTGCTTTTACCTTTGATTTACGCATTTTATAATCTCGTGAAGCATCTTTATTTTTCAAGTGCAGTGGTTTTAATAATTCAATTTACCCACAATTTATCAGTGATATATATTAAAATCAATACGTTATTTTTTCAAGTGCAGTGGTTTTATTAGTTTTATCGCGAAGCAGTGCAGTGGTTTTCGATTCTATCGCGAAGCAGTGCAGTGGTTTTGAATAAATCACCGTAAATGACTTATATAAAAGCTTTTATTGAATTATTATTGCTCTTATTTGAATTCTATCGCGAAGCAGTGCAGTGGTTTTGAATAAATCACCGTAAATGGCTTATATAAAAGCTTTTATTGAATTATCATTGCTCTTATTTGAATTCTATCGCGAAGCAGTGCAGTGGTTTATCGCGAAGCAGTGCAGTGGTTTCAATATGCACTTTCCCCAGTGTTTATGCGGGTTTGCTCATTTCCCTTAAGACTATAAGAATTATTAAGACTTTTATTGTTAAGACAATAATAAGAAAAAAAGAGCGCCCGTCGGGCTTTTGTTGTTGTTGTTTAGAATTTTAATTTTTTTCTGAGTTTTTTTTAAAAATCTTCGCAAACAATTCATATATAAAATATTTCTAATATCCCTAAAGTGTTTCAAAAATCGCCCTAGAGGCATTTTAAAATATATTATGAGGTTCTATTCATATTAACGAACAAAACGTCTTCAGGGGCTCGTGAGGTGTTAAATTTAATATACTGAATACCTCTTTTAATCGTCAATTAGCATCTTATCAAAAAAAAATGTTATACAAATAATGTTATTATAATAACTGAATTATTATAATAACATTAAAAAAGACTTGAATCGGATGAGCCTCTTAATTATTATAGTAGTAATATTACTTTGATAATATAATCACTTAATTATTATAATAACATAATAACAGGGGATCATGATACTTTCACTAATCAGCACCAAGGGCGGCACAACTAAATCAACCATTGTCCTTACTGTTGGGACTTCAAAGGCATTTCAAAAACATTTTAAGTCTGTGGCTCTTGTCGATTTTGACGAACAAGGAACTATTACAGAATGGTGGGAAAGTCGTCAAAATTTAGGATTACCTAAAAAGCATTTCGACGTTTTTAACGTATCGGATCTTTCCGAATCAGAAACACAAAACAAACTATTATCAATTACGGAAAGTCATGATTGTGTGATTTTAGATATACCCGGTCAAAGTACAGCAGGATATGAAACTCAAATAGGGTGCCTATTAGCAGATATAATAATTTTACCTACAAGATCTTCAACCAATGACGAAAGTGCTGTTTTTAAACACCTCGTGCCAATTGTTCATGAGATTCTTTCAAATAACCCTGAGAAGCAGGGGAATTTTCATGTTCTTCCGAGCTTCACTCATCCACTTGCAAATTTAAAAACGCTCGGAGATTATTTCAAAGAAATATTGCCAGATTATATAAAATACTTAAACGCTCCGATTCCAGCTAGAAGTGTCTTTGAGAATTTCAATAGAAACGGTATGACACTGTATGATTACAAAAAGGCGGTATCATCGAACAAGAAACTTGAAGAACAAGCAAATAAAGGAATTGCAGACGTTGAAAGGCTTGCAAAGGCTATTTTGAATCTATCTTGATCAATTGTGATTATATTATTATAATCACAAAGCTATTATGATAATATTGTTATTATAATAATTTATAACTTAAGCAAAGGCGTAACATGTCAAAACCAGCTATTAAAACCAAAGCCACCCAAGTGAAACAAGCTTTCGATAAAATAGGCACCTTATCAAGTAATAAATTTCAACCAGTTAAGGAGGTAAATAAAGAAAAGAAAGAGACGCGAGGAAGGAAATCAAATATTGAAGAACCAAAAAGACAGATCGGGATTTACCTTACACACAGTACAACTAAACGAATGGATATTGCACTTGCTCAAGAAGCATTGGAAGCGGCAAAATCAGAAACAAATAAGCCTAGTAAATCAGATATAACTGAATGGGCTTTAATACAATGGATGGATAGCAAGGGATACTAGAAGGTCAATATTTTTTAGCAAAATTTATTCTAATACTGGAAAATTTCTAACGTTCCCCTCCTGCCTCTTTTTATACTCCGCATACTCTCGGCAATATTCCATATATTCAAATTCATCTTGGGCTTTTTTGACTCTACTTTGTACGGAAAAGCTCAATGGATGTCGTACTTAGATAAGAATAAGATTTTTCACTCAAAGAACGAGGGGTTGATATTTGGGAAATATCGTATGAATTTAGAGGAATCTTATAAAAACCTTTGCTTGATAGCTCCTACAGGTTCAGGGAAAACAACACGTTACGTTATATCTAATATTTTAAAGTGTACTGGCTCTGTGGTTGTTACTGACCCATCAGGTGAAATTTATGAAAAAACCAGTGCGCACTTGAAAGAACAAGGCTACACCATCCAAGTACTCGCCCCAGCAGATTTACAAAACTCATCAAGATTCAACCCTCTAAGCCGTTGTAAGAACAAGCAGGATATAAAGAGGCTCGCTAGTATTCTAGGGGCTTTCAATGCTGATAAAGAGGATTTTTGGACGACTGGAGCAACCAGTATCATCTTTGTTTGTCTTGTCGGTCTGTATAATTTATCAAAACAAACAGAAGAAGCAGACAAATGCAGTATTGGAGCTCTAAGAATATTCTTAAACTCCTTTGGTGTCTCAGGGGAAGGGATTAAAGATGTTTTGAAAAACAACTTAAACCCCGCGGAATGGCTAGAGTTCATGGCCTTTATATCTCAGGATGACAAAGTAATTTCAGGTATGCTTTCAACGGCTAAGGTAGCTCTTGACCTGTGGAGTGATCAAAACGTAATAGATTTTTCAACGACAAACACGGTCGATATTGAAGCCTTGAGAAACACAAAAACGATAGTCTACGTGATCCTTCCTGAACATAAGGTGAAATATTATTCACTCTTGGTGAACCTGTTTTATTCCTTTTGCTTCGAGCATTGCCTTGAACACTCAAAAGGCAATAGTGTTTTCTTTTTCTTAGATGAATTTGGGAACATGGGAAAAATTCGAGATTTTGAGATAATATCAACGACTCTAAGAAAACGAAAATGTAGCATCTCTATTATCCTACAAGCTCACTCCCAGCTTGAAGCCGTGTACGGAAGGATGAACGCTGAAACGATCTGGAGCGGTGGAATGGCTCACACGCTTTTCTTTGGTGGGCTTGGTCTGAAAACTTGTAAAGATCTTGAACAGATTCTAGGAAACTACACACAAGAGGGAATAGTTTCAGCTAAAGCAGACGATAGAGACCGAACCGTGGCCGTGGGAACTCCTTTAATGAGTGCAGATCAAATACGAATGATGAGCAACAAAGAAGCGGTTTTGATCTCAAGTAATCAAAAACCAATAAAATTAAACATGAAACCGTATTATGAAGATTCAACATTGCTTAAATGGAGCAAAAAGAAGATTCCAGAACAAAAGTTATTACTTGAGTCACCTAAATTATCGGCTTAACCCTCTGCCTTTCCCCCGCTCTCTTTTTCTCTTCATCGTATCAAAGAAAGCTTTATCTCTCACGGTATCAGCAATATTCAATACCTCCGTTACTACCCTCTGAACTCCTTTAAACTGCCTACGTACTTTCTCTTGTTTTACCGCTTCAAATTCGAGCTCACGGTTTTTAATCATATCCCAGCGTTCTTGAGTCTGCTTCCATTCCTCCCCCATTCCCAAGGTACGGAACCTGTGCTTGTTTTTAGAAGTTCTGAGCGTATCGATGACCCCAACAGATACTTTACCCCTCTCGAAGAATTTCAAACCATTTTCAGCGAGTTTTGTTATAAATTCAGGCTTACTTGAAATGAATGAATCTTGAAAAATTTTCTCGAGATTTTCTTTAATTTCATCTCTTCGGCTTGGTTTGCCTTTTCTCCCTTGTCTCTGTGTCATTTCTTGTTCGGCATTACTCCGCTTCATCTCTTGTTTTCTATGGTATCCCATCTTGTAAAAATCTCTCTGCTCAAGCGAGGGGTATTTCTGGCGTTTGTACTGCTCAAATTTCCATTGAAGACTTTGGAACTCTGCCTTGCTCTTACGATTTTGTTTCCTACTGCCCAGTAAATTTCCTGATATGAGAATATGAGCGTGTGGGTGTGCTTTATCAAAGTGTAGCTTTGCATATCCTAAACAATCAGGAGCGTAGAGATTAAGCCACTGCAAGACTAGATCTTGCAGGATTGAAGGACTCTTTAAAACTTCCTGAAAGTTTTCAGGAGAGAGAGAAATTTTGAAATGTTCAAGAACCGTTGTATTTTTCCTCTTTGCATGGAATTGGCTAAAATTTTTTAAAAACTCTTCTCCTATTGCCCTGATATCATTTTCTTGAGTTTTCAAATTATGCAGTACAACGTACTCTTTCCGCTCTCGGTCGATGTATTTTAAATCTTCTTCAAAAAAACTTCGGTCTTCATTCAGGTACAAAATTTTTTCAGAAAATGCGTTCTTGTGATGGGCGTTGGTGGCCTGAACTGTTTTTTTTGAATGACATTTCGTGATCACAAAACAAAAATTTATAAAACGTGCTGTAAAACTTTTAATAAGATTCTTTCAAAATTATTTTCATCTTTCGTGTATTCCTCCTGCTTCTGTCTTCTCTTCAATACAAATTGCCTTAAAATCTCGCTTTCCTCATCTGATGGGAAAAAACCAATCTGGGCATTTTCAGAACTGGCGATATCTTTAAGATATCGAGCTAGTGGCTTTTGGGATTTCTTGGCATTTCTGAGAGCTGTTTTGTATTTTTGCTTATCGTCTACTTTGGTTTTGTTCCATTTCACCGTTGATACTTCATAGATATTCTTTTTTGACCGCTGCCTTTCACGCTCTCTTTTTCTCTCTTTTTGTTTTTCTTTCTTCACTTCTTCAGGAAAAACAGCTTGCTGTATTTCTTGGCGGAACTCTTTTGGACTTTTTAACATTTCTCAAAGTTTAGATAATATAAGGGGGTGCAGGGGGGAACCCCCTGCCCTGCGGAGCAATTGCAGGCTGCCCGCCTGCAAACTTGCAAAGATGAATTGAGCTTATTTCTATGAAGATAGAATTTAGTCGAAAATCATATCAAGAAGAAAGCGAAGCTTTCAAAATAAGCTGGGCATTGTAAATTAAAAATTTACATAAAAAAAGGTTAAACTAACCGTCAAAATTTTAAGTAAAATTTAAGTTTTAAACTATGTTGACAACATAGCGATTTTTATAAAAAATATACTGCATGATGTATTTTTAAATAGAAACTATGAATAACGAGCTAGAATCTTTCAAGCAAGATATACATCTTGGGGAGTATGCCCAAGCCGAGTTTGATTTTGAACTGAATAGACAAGCATCAAGCCGTAATAGCTTGGTAATGCAGACAATAAATAAATCTGACAAGATTATAATCACGAAAATGTCAGACGGACATTATTGTTATTTTTCCGTTTATAATCATGCTGATAATGGTTCGATAATTGATTTGATTCAAAATAGGCTTTCTTTAACACTTGGGCAAGTTCGCCAAAAGCTTAGACCTTGGCTTAATAGATCTACATCACATTCAAATATAAAATCGTTTATTCCTCCTATTCAAACAGCAACAATAGATCAAGTATCAATTTTAAAGATTTATAATAGCCTCAATGATCTTAGTGAGTCTCAATATTTAAAATGTCGGGCAGTAGGAAAGGAAGTATTATTAGATGAACGTTTTATGGGGAAGATAAAAATTGATGAATATCAAAATATTGTGTTTCCTCATTTAGATCATGACGGTGTTTGTGGATTAGAAAAACATAATTTCGAATTTAAAGGCTTTGAAAAAGGACTCTGGTCAAGCAATCGTTTTAAATCAGATACCGCGATTGTTATTTGTGAAAGCCCTATTGATTGTCTTTCTTACCATGCCTTGAAACAGCCTAAATTTACTCGATATGCATCTTTTGGGGGCGGGTGGAGTGATAAGACGGCAACAATGGTTAAACTCGCTGTAACAGCAAGTACAGGGCTTAAAGTGGTTTTAGCATTTGATAATGATGATGCAGGCAGACAGTACGAGGAATACACAAAGGCATTATTGAAAGATTTAGACGTGGATATTGATTGTGATTATCCACCTGAACATTGCAATGATTGGAATGATGTCTTGTGTTCGGATATTGTGTGAAATTGCACATTTAGGGAAAACCCGACATGAGATTTCTGTGCAAATTTTTGAGTATAATAGCATATTTAGGGGAGATCTTAATGGATATCTTGAACTTTGCCGTACACATGTTAAGTTTTGTACGGCAATATTGCCGTACAAAACTTAACATGAAGGGATAAGATGAGTGAAAATTTAGAACCAAAAAAAGGCGGAATAAGCCAAGACGATCGTTTAGCTATTGATTTTGTAAAGGAAAACTTGGTCGAATTAAGTGCTATGTTGCATTCTCAGATGACCAACAGCAATGAAAAAAGCGAACTAGACGCTAATGTTCATGACTTCGGTTCTATTGTAGGCTATCCCATTCCCTCAGATGCTCGGATGGAGGTGCGATTGCCCACATCAATGAAAGAAGCGTTTGCGAAGGCTTGCGCGGACACAGGGGTTACTCTTAATGCTCAAATTCGATGTCTCATTATAGAATTTATACGGAAAGTTCAGTCTGATGTTATTGAACAAGCTAAATTATGGTCGGAAACTGGAGGTAAATCGGGTCGCCCATTTCGATCAGAAAATCTAGATTATCCGGAAAATCTGACTGGTTTAGTGCCTGCGAGAGTAGACCTATCAAAAGTTACAATGAGTGACCCAAAAGAACGAAAGTCTGTACTTTAGACGGAAATTGTATAGATAGGATCAAATCCATACAGGTTTTGATCCTTGGTTTGCTCCCGAACTTCGAGTGGTGCCAAGTAGTATAAGGGGAGATGTCTTGTGTTCGGATATTCAGCTTGTCTCAGAAAACGAAAAAAATCGTACGCTAAGCCATTAAAAGAGCCTTCAACATAATGCTAAATATCTTGTGAATTTAAATAGCCACCTCTATCTGTTGTGTAGCATTTACAATTTAATTAAGCAGCTCCTCCTTTGAAGTAAATCAATGAAACGACTATATCGACTTGCGCTAATATTAGTATTAATGTTGATTGCAACTAGCGCCTTAGCAAAAGATGTCATATGGGACTTAAAAAAGATAAAACTTGGAGATACCATAGCCGATGTTCTTAAGATATATCCAAATGCACGTATAAAATCTAGTCGAGAGCCTCGCAAAGGAAGTTTTACAGTTCCCAGATTCAAGTCTGAAGCTAGAATTAAATTTCCCAGTCACAGCGGTCGGTTTAAAGATATTCTCACAGTTAATTTCCTTCCCAAAGATCTTGGTGGGGGAGTATACAGTATTAGTTATGAAAAAAATTTCAATAAGTCGGGTGTTAGTCAAAACGTTAGAGACTTATTTACTCAAAAGTATGGCACGCCAAATGGAATTGTAAAATATTCAGGAGGTCATGAAACGTGGAGATGGGGTGGATTATATTATGTTCCAGAGAAATTAAGGACTTTAACAGGTTTAAGCAAAGCTAAAAGAGCTTTAGCCATTGAATTCGCTCGATTAGAATCACTACAATACCCTAGAATACAAGCTGACTTTAAGCATAATCTTAAAGTCATGCTTATAGCAGAAGACCAGAAATTAAAGATCAAGAAGTACGATAAAGATATGGAATTAAAATTTGGTAGAAATAATGATGTTCGTAATGATAAGGATAATGACGTGT
>Ga0316209_1003441_pt1 | contig 10767 bp, 11 predicted proteins | sample 6monopyrite_MG_FD_204945 | JGI IMG/M metagenome (GOLD analysis project Ga0316209, IMG submission 204945) | Microbial mat bacterial communities from mineral coupon in-situ incubated in ocean water Damariscotta River, Maine, United States -... | ecosystem: Environmental > Aquatic > Marine >...
TTATGGACTTCTTGCGATTTTTTGATGCTCCAGTTAGGCTCGCGGCAAGCCTTTTCCTCGTAGAACACAATCCAGGAGTCGTTTCGAATGCTTTCTCTTTTTCTCTTAATAGCGCCATTCTTTCAGAACCCTATCGTATCCCGGGATGGAGTCGGTGTAGAAGTTCCACTTGCAACCACAACGACAGCACCCATGGGAGTAGGGGCACCCGGCCGTACAGCCGATCATGCAACCCTGGCCATGGCTGATAATCGAGATATTGCGATTGTGTTCCACACAAGTAGAGCACCATTTCAGGGCGCATCTTTGAAGCAGGTTGAGTTGGCATACTTTCAATACCTGGGAAACGAATCCTGGGGCCATGTCGGAACTGAGCTGATTGGCAGTATAGATCATAATCCTATTTTAGGATTCCTTCAGCCCTTGGTGAAATGTGAAAGACCGGATGTCGTTGCAGTAGGCAATCAATTTTTTGTAGTCTGGACTCGAAGATACGATGAAAACTTTTCTGGTCAACAAAGTAATGAGCAGCAGTTTGAGCCATCGGTTCTGGAGTGTTGCTGGGTCGGGTTGGATACTACGTACAACGATGTCCTTGTTCATAATGGTGGCCTGGCTGTTGGCCGAGGAGTTATCTTGGACGCTCATTCACCGCTTGTCGGTGGCCGCACATTCGAAACCCGAGACTGCGAAGGAGTTGCCGACGCCGTCGTGTTAAAGGATTCCGGCTTGTCTCCCAGTCAAGTCAAAGTTGGGGTCGGTTATCCTCATCAAGAGGTTTTTGGGTCCAATAATCGCTCTTTTGATATGCGTCTTGTCACATCAGTTTTTGACACATCGACCAAAAGTTTTAGCGTTCCTATCTTGAATGACGTTCAAACTGGAATCCCATTTAATGGCGCTACCTCAGCAAGTGGAAATAGTGCCGGATTGATTTTGCCCGACTTAGAACCAGCTTTTGAGGAGAATTCATTTTGGTTAACCTATGAAGTCCAGATTGTTCGAGTTGGGCCACCGAACCTTCCAAGTGGAACCATTCGCCTAGAGTATTGGACAGAGAATGCCAGTAGTGTTTGGGCCCTGCAAGCATCGCGTTCCTACAAAAGCTCGGCCAGCAATCCTCCCATGGTGCGGCGGCGTCCGGATATTTCCTCACGCCCGACAACTGCCAACGATGAGATTGTTACGCTAGTTTTTAATGAAACGGATCCAGATCCTTTAGGTTCAGATCAGTCCAAGAATGTAGTTTTGACCCAGGTCCATTACGAAAATGGAGGCTTTGCACCACCGACAAGCCCCATTCCTCTATGGCCGAATTCACCTCAAAAAGATGATGGAAAGCCTGTTGCTATTCACGGGCGCAATCTTTTGTCTGGCCCCCATGCTTTTGCAGATCGAACGGACCCACCAAGCTCCACCTGCGACATCATTTCCGACAAACTAAATACCTATGGGGTCAACCCATTTAGCTCGGTTGGCCGCCCAGCTGTAAGTCACCATTACGAAGCGGGCCACTCCTCTCCAGATTACTTTGCTGTCATTTTCGAAAAGGTTGAGAACCTTGGAGACCCTGAACGAATTTGGATTACGATAGAGTAGAAACGACATTGTCGTGAAGATAATCGACCTCTTCGACGTAGAAGGGGTCGAATTACCTAGTACCCAAATACAAGGTTTAGAGTGAATCAGATATCTGTGTGGTAACCGCCCAACCAGCCGTTGCAGACAGACCTCCGTTCCGCTTCGCTACACTGCGGCTGCTGAACGGCAAAACCGTTGGGCGGACAACTTCGTTTCGAGTAAGATAGGGGAATGAGCACCCCCACTTATGACTCACAAGGGTTTTGGTCTTATGTCCACAAGGATGATGCGGCCGAAGGTGAACGGATTTCCCGGTTGGCCACAGACCTTGTGGACCAGTACGAAATGTTGACAGGTGAGAGCATCTCCCTGTTCCTGGACAAGGTCGCGCTAAAGTGGGGTGATCGGTGGAAGGACAAAGTTGACGAAAGTCTTGCATCAGTTGCCTTCTTCATCCCCGTTCTGACGCCCAGGTATTTGCAAAGCACGGAATGCCGGAGAGAGTTGCATTACTTCGCCCGCCGAGCAACACATTTGGGTGTAAAGGAACTCGTCCTCCCCATTTTGTATGCAGATATCCCTCAGCTGCATGATGATGATTGCCAAGATGAATTGGTGCTCTTGATTCGATCCTTCCAATGGGTCGATTGGAGAAAGCTGCGCTACTCGGAAGTTTCAGCCGGGGATTATAGGCAGGGTGTTTCTGCCCTGGCAGAACGATTGGTCCAAGCCAACCGACAAGCCGAGCGGGCAGATGTGGCAAATAACCTTGCTCCCGAGGAGGATCCCACCGAATCCAGTGATGATGAACTTCCTGGAACTATCGATAATCTTGCGAAATCAGAAGAAGCCTTGCCCCATTGGCAAGCATCCTTGGAAGGAATTGGCGAAGAGATTGAAGAGATCGGGAAGATAATGAATGAAGGAAATGCCGCGATGAGAAATCCTGCTCAAGGCGCCAGTTCATTTGCCTTAAAGCTTAAAGTTGCAAAAGAAATCGCCCAAAGACTAGAAGGTCCGACGAATAGGATTTGGACTTTCAGCAACGAATCCGCAGCTCATTTGCATGATGTAGATGCAGGCTTCCGGGTAATAATTGAGAGTGCACCTGGAGAGATTGAAAGTGATCCTAGTGCCCTCTCTACAATGCAGGGGTTCTTCAAGACAGTTCAAAGCCTCTCAGAATCGTCTCACACGGCCTTTGGGGCGATGAATGAAATGTTGGAAGCAGTGGCACCTCTAGAAAGGATGTCGCGAGACCTACGCCCCCCTATGCGAAAGTTGCGCCAGGGATTAGAGGTCTTAATGGAGGCGCGAGATGTTAGTGATGAGTGGGTTCAGCTTATTGCTGATTCGGGAGTAATGTCTCTGGAAGAAGAGAACGAATCAGTTTCATCCGCACCTTAATGCCATTGCTTGCCGCCCAACCAGCCGTTGCAGCGGACGAGCCGCTGAACGGCAAACCCGTTAGATGGACAATGAAGACACTGCTATCCCTCTGGATATTGTTGGCGGGAAGTTGCCAGCTCCCAGTCACAATCGCTGAATTGCTCACGCTGCACTTGGGGCCCGTGGGGGAAAGAACATGGTCCGCGGATTTTGAGAACACAACAAGCAGGGTTTGGCCCATCGTAGTTCAGAATCCACAAAAGCCTCTCCCTCCTGAAGAAGTATTGAATGAGGGGAAATGGGAGGGGGCTACGCAAACTTGTGGACCTGGCCGCGCCTTCACGGAGATGGACCTCGGCGAAAATAGGAGGTTTGAAGTTCATGAACGCGGAAAACAAGTAGGCGCGTTAGTTATCGAAAAAAATGTAAAGCGGACCCGAGTGCAAACCCCTTGGGTGGTGATTAATAGCGAAGCGGTTCTGCGCTCCCCAACTCACACCGCAATTGCTGGAGAGTGAGAGTGGGATTCGAACGCACGCCTATGTTGATCGGCCTTCGCTTAGTGGGCGTTTGCTTATTGGCTTGGGCAATCTTTGGGTATTGGGAAGAGGTTCATTCTGGACACGCTACGAGTAGAATTCAGGGACCGATTCCCCCAAACGAGCTCTTTGAGCATTCGGGGCCCAATAATCATTTCTACGAAAAGGGCTTCTGGGAGACGGTTAAAGAAAAGCCTTGGTTCTACGGGTTTCTTTTGCTGAAAACTTCAGTGGGAGTGGCAGCCTTATTCATTTCGAGAGTTATGCTTAGCCAGTTGTTTCGGAATCCGGAAAAGTGAGCCATCTAACCAGCCGTTGCAGACAGACCACAGTTCCGCTTCGCTACACTGCGGCTGCTGAACGGCAACCCCGTTATGAATACTGGGATTGACCGAAAGACTTCTTAGTCTATCTAGAAAGGGGCTTAGGCTAATTGTCCTTGGGCGATTTCTCCCGGAGTGGTGCGACTTCACTTTGCCCACTGCTTGCAAGTGCCTTTCATAGCCATCTGAGGGCATTCCTTGCTCCATTTGCCCCTTTGCCTTAGTGTGCTGTTCTGTTCTTGAGGAACACAAACCTCCAATCACAAGAGCCATGAACATCAGTGCCGAACAAATTCCATGGGTGGGTCTGTTAGAAAATAATTTTGATTCGATTTTGCGTGAGTGGCAAAAGTTTTCGCCCGACATGCGGCTGACTTGGCCCCAACCTGGCCGAGAGTTTATGTCCGCAATCATGCTGTTCTTTCATGGCAAGGTCTCGCCTTTTGCAGAACTATGCCCCGTACTAATGAAAACGGCTAGCTGCTTACCTGGGCTGAGATCTGTTACCTACCAAGTAATCCAACCGGGTGGCCATCTCACGCCACATCATGGGGCAACGAGTGGGATTCTACGTGTTCACTTAGGCATTGACGTTCCTGAAGGAAACTGGATTGAGGTTGGAGGTAAACGTACTTATTTTAAAAACGGAAAGTGCTTCGCTTTCGACGATAGTACAGTTCATGAGGTGCATAATGAGAGCAAGCGACCGAGAACAAATTTGATTATTGATTGCTGGATGCCCATGAGCATCTCTGGACAACGAATGAGACGAATCAAGCATCGCTTCGCCCATAGCATTGGGGCCAAACGCTCCGTAATCGCAGACTACTTTAAGGAGACAGTGGAATTCGCGGCAAAGTATAAAGCCACCCACCCCGAGCTCTTTGGTGAGAATGAGGCACAGGCAGGTGATTAGCAGCTTCTTTGCTTTTACCAGGCCGAATGAGAAGAGTATGTGAAAAACTGTTGGTTTGATTCATAACCAGCCGTTGCAGACAGACCACAGTTCCGCTTCGCTACACTGCGGCTGCTGAACGGCAACCCCGTTAGGAATACAGCGCCAGGGCTTGATGGTAAGTCCGGGAGAAGAGTAGAAACCACTGCCTACTGTTGCAGGCAGTGGTGCAAATCAGGAATATTAACTATTCGACACCAATCCAAATTCGCAACAGATCGTTGCTGGTAGGCCTCTTTTCCCAGGTTACAGTCAAATAATCGGTCAAATTGCCGAGTCCGTCGTCGTGTAGGAGATAGCTAGATGCCGGCCGCCCCACTGTGCCTGTGCCTCCTATTGGGATGCTGTCAACTGTCAAGGCTGGTGGCCCTGGATTCAGGTCATCGTATGCACGGATTCTATCTGGTGGCGCACCCACAATGGGTGATTCATCTGCATAACATCGGCGAATATAAGGCGCGTCCCTTCCTCGAAGTGGCGCAGGTTTGCCTGCGTCGATATTGGTTTTGTTCGGGTAGGAAACCTGGCTCGGTGGAAGAACGATACTGCCATTGTCGTAAACCCAATGCTTGTAGATAACGTTCTTGCTGTCATCCGCTCCTGGTAAGGGGTTGATATTCACCTCATTGAACGCCAGGGAGACCCCCTGCTTGGGGTTACCGACTGGGTACGAGGCGATTAGAGGCCGACGCCGAATAACAAATGGATCTCCGGGAGCTGTTTGGAAAGTTCTTCCTGCCACTGAGGTCCAGGTGCCACTTGTGTTTCGCCAAAAATCTAACCTTACAGAGCCGTCAACTTGAAGAACTCCACTGCCATCGAGCTTCTCAACTTGGCTTTCCGCAACAAGCCAGAATGCATTGTCGACGGGAGATGGAGCTACGTCAGGTAAGATCAGCCCCGCGGATGCATCCGGACCATTGAAGGGTATCGTTGATATTAGAGGGGTTGCTGGATTTCCTGTAATAACATTGTTTGAGTCGATTGAGCATGTGACCACTCGCAGTTCGAATTTCCTGTCAAGATCACCAATCGAAGGGTTACTGAAGTTCTTCTGATGGGGGTAAACGACAGCGATAGTAGGGTCGGCATTTCCATTAAGAACTACAGCGTCTGGGACCCCAGCGCACTCTTTTACCCAGAAGTCATTGGTTCCAGAAACACGGTCATGAAAATCTAAGATAAAGCCTTGGCCCTGACTACCAAGCGGGTCGTCGTAAACATTAATGGCGCCCGTAATGTCGTCTTTTTCAATCCAGGCACATTCTAGAACGGCGGGTTGGTTGACATCGCCCGATACGCTTTGGTCATAGCGGCGCGTCCAAACAACGCAAAATCTATTGCCGACAGCGATCGCATCGGGGCGTTCGCATTTAACTCCAGAATCTGTGGGGATGCCGTAAAACAATGGGTCCTTATCAACGCCCCCAACTACTTCCGTAGAGAGATGTTCCCATTCGTCGCCGTTTGCGCCAACTCTGTATTCGAAATAGGCAAACTCTACCTGCTTCATGTTTCCGGCGAGTGTGATGTCCGGTCTGCTTGTATGGAATGCGACAAGGATGTCACGATTGTCGTTCATGGCAACCGTGGCGTGATCAGCCTCTCGCAGGGCGTCAAGGCCTGGAATGCTGGGATATTCAACGATTGGGATTTCCAGCATATTGCCCGCGAATACATCCTTTTCAAAAAATGGATTCTGCGGAACTTTTGCGAGAGAAGTCGGGAGTAGTAGAAGTAAAGGTGTGAGAATGATCATGGCCCCATTGATGATTGGTTATGGAGAAAGCTCGTCGATGGTAGCAAAATGGTGTATCCTTGCAGGGGTTCCACTCTCTTCTTCATCAATACGACGCTCGATGATTCATCTGCTCAAAATTTCGGCCATCGCCCTGGCTATGGCGTCCATGGCTGGCGCGCAGGAGATTCTGCTAATCGACAAGGGAGGGATTTTGGCTTCTGCGGACCCCCAAAGTGGAGATATAGCTGTTATTGGCTGGACTGGCAGTGGGTTGCTTTGGGACGGGCTTGCCAAAGACAGCCAAGGTAGGTTGTTCTCGGCACACGCTCCTCCACTTTCTCCCCGAGCGATTTATGAGTTGGACCCTCAAACCGGTCATGCTACGTTCGTGGTTCAAACGAATTTTGTTGGGGTGTCCGATTTGGTGTTCGGCCCGGGTGATCTTCTTTATTTAATGAACGCGCGCAATGCCCCTTCCATCGGCGGACCTATGGATTTGCACACGATAAACCTCACCACTGGGGTAACGACTTTTGTGGGGGAAACGGGAGTTACATCAATTACCGAAATGGCTTTTGATGGAGGAGTTCTCTGGGGATTCTCGAACGATTTTGGTTTAGTCCAGATCGACTTAAACACTGGCATTGCAACAGATATTAGCTCTAACGTAGTCGAGCCTCCATTCCATTTCGCAGAAGGACTTTGTGCAAGCGAGTCAGGTGTCCTCTATTTTTTCACATCGGATCTATGGCTATTTGATGGGTCGACGGGCGTTGCCAGCCGTGTAGGTAGGGCCTTGCCCTACAGCGATTGGTCCGGAGCAGTTTTTGTAGAAGGCACGGAACCTGCCTTTTCACTTTGGTACGGAGGAGAAACAAACGGCCCGATGGAGATTAAATTCTCAGGTGCAACGCCTGGCGGCGTTGTAGCCCTTGCCTGGACTACCGGGCTTGGTGGACCCACTGCCATCCCAACAGGATTCCCATGTTCGGGACTGCTCTTAGATCTTAATTCCAATATGCGGCTGCTAGAGATTATTACTGCCGGACCAAATGGCTCAGCCAAGTTCGGCCCACGTTTTGTTCCGGCTTCCGCAGCACGTTCGATTCGGGTTCAAGCCATTGACCTCACGAATTGCATGGCAAGCAATGCAGCGACAATTGGATTTTAGCGAGTATTTGAAATTTATTTCTTAGGTTGTCTCTAAGGTGAGATTCCTAACCAGCCGTTGCAGACAGACCACGCTTCGCGCGGCTGCTGAACGGCAATCCCGTTGGGCGGACAGAGGAAAATTTGGATAAGCACAGAAAACCCGCTGTATCGAATGGTAATCCTCATGAGCAGGCGCTGATTCGGGCTTGGTGGTGGGAGTTAAAGCAGGGCAAGGGGCGTTTGGTTTGGGAGTACCATTTGGAGGGTCGCTATGCAGATGCAATTTGGTTTCCGGAGGCGGCGGATAATGGAGTTGAGGAGACTGGCAAAGACAGCCAGCAGCGCTTCCCCATTGCCGGGGAAAGAGTCGTCCTATGCGAGGCCAAATCGGAAATGACACCTGAATTGGTTGGCCAAGCATTGGTGTATTCTGAGTTTGCACGTCGAGCAGGTGGAGATCTTCAAGAAACGATCGTCTTCACGTATAAAGCAGACCAAAGCATGCGAGAAGCCGCTGCTGCCTATGGCTTGAGTGTGATTACGCCAGAAGAACTGAGTGAAATTGGGTAAGGTGCAGCCCAACCAGCCGTTGCAGCCGACCACCAAAGCGCTGCGCGCCTCGGCGTCAGCTGAACGGCAATCCCGTTAGGCGAACAAGAGTAAGATGTCGTACCTGGAGGAACTTCATCCTCCCTAACCAAGGAAATAGAATGGCGATTTGGCTTATTCGTGCAGGCTCACATGGTGAGTTCGAACAAAAGTTTATCCAGGAGTGCAAGGTCTATGTCACCTGGGATGATTTAGATGTGAACTTGTTGGAACTTGGCGAACGGAGCGATCTCATTTCTGAAATGAACGAGAGGTTTCCAGATGCAAAACCGAAGAAGATTCAGAACTGGTCTAGCCAAGTTTGGCCTTTCGCCCACTCCATTCAGCAGGGTGATTGGGTGGTTCTTCCGCTGAAGTCACAGCGTGCAATCCAGATCGGTAGAGTTACAAGCGAGTATCACTTCGAGTTGAATGGCCCTGATCCCTTCTTCCACTGGCGCAGCGTCGAGTGGATTGGAGAAGCGATCCCAAGGGAGCATTTTGGCAAGGATCTCCTCAACTCTTTTGGAGCATTCATGACCATCTGCCGGATTCAGCGAAATAATGCCGAAGCTCGATTGGTTGCAATGTTTAAAAATGGTTGGAGACCTGAGACTATCTCCAGTATTACACAGCCCTCAGATGCTGGAGATTCTACCGAAGGTGATCCAGGAGAAACTGACCTTGAGGAGGCGGCGGGAGATCAAATTGCGAAGCTAATCTCGGCTCGATTTAAGGGGCACGGCCTTACTCGCTTGGTAGAAGGGATATTGAAGGCTCAAGGATACACCACATATCTAAGCCCTGAGGGGGCTGATGGTGGGGCAGATATTCTCGCAGGAGGTGGGCCGTTAGGTTTCGGGAGCCCGAGCCTTTGTGTCGAAGTGAAATCAGAGGATTCACCTATTGATCGTCCAACAGTCGATAAGTTGATTGGAGCGGTGACCAAGTTCGGCGCCCAGGAGGGACTGTTTGTTTCTTGGAGTGGCTTCAAATCAAATGTGCAGAAAGAGTTGGCAACCAGTTTTTTTAGGGTTCGGTTGTGGTCCCAAAGAGAGTTGCTGGAAGCACTCTTCGTTCACTATGACCAGTTGGATGAAGAGCTTAAGGCGGAGTTGCCTCTGAAACGGATTTGGACTGTTGCTGTTCCTGGTGCAGAATAGTCAATGTCAAAATGTCCGGTCGCCTAACCAGGCGTTGCAGCGGACGCGCTTCGCGCGCAGCTGAACGCCAAACCCGTTGGGCGGATTTTCTAGTAGGAAACAATCACGCGATTGCTTGTCTCGCACGTGGTTAAGTCAATGGCCTGTAAACGCACTAGACCGAGCGCCGCAGCAGGAACAAACTGTGGTCCAATCGCAGCTTTGCCTTCCGAGTCTGCAGTCACAATGCTCTGAATGCGCATGCCTGCATTAAGGTCTAAGGCCGTGCCAGCGCAGAGGTGGCCTGCAGGAATGGCGGTCGGACCGCCGGTACCTTGCGCAAAGGCAACCGCGATTTGTCCGAATGGTGTAGCGCCAGCAAGCTTGATGCTCATGGAGCCGTCGGTTACGCCGCTAAGCCAGAGAGAGAAATGTGGTGTGGGTCCATCAATGAAAACCGCCTCTCCCCAAAAACCGAATGGGCTTGCGTAGTTGACAGCACTGGCCACGCCCGTTTCAGAATCCAGCATCCAAAGGACACCATCGATGTAGTAGATTGCTCCTTCTTCGTCGAAGCAGAAAGAGACGGTCGCATTCTGTGGGCCAGTGAAATTTGGGTTTACATCGGTGGAGGCACCAGTAGCTGGATCAATCTGAATGAGGCCTTTAATCCCGGCATATCCCCAGAGAGTCCCTTGCGAATAATTCATAGCGAGAACATTCGTTGCGCCTATGGCCCCAATAAACGTATCAACACCAGTGCTCAAATCTAAGGTGTAGAGATCGAACTTATGGGGAATAGTTGGCGCTGTCCTGTCATTGCCAACATACAAAACGTCGCCGGGACCGAATGCCATTGAGGCAGGACCGCCCAAGTTAGTTTGAACGACAAAAGTCGCATGCCCAGTATTCGGGTTGATTTCATAAATTCCATATCCAACATCATCCCTGCCATATGCAGCAAAAAGCCTACCTTGGGAATCAATGGCCATCGAAGGCCAAAAGTACATCTGCAGGCCGGTAAGGCCAATGAAGGTCGCGTCTCCGGAATTCGGATCCACTGAATGCAAATCTCCCCCGATTCCAAGAATGAGAATTTCTTGACTTGAAAGGCTAGCAGAGGATGCCAATAACGATAGGAGGACGAATGAGGCGAACTTTTTCATCGAATTTTGGAGTTAGGACAGGCTCACTCAAGATTACCTGGTTTATCGATTGCCTTGGCAGAAATTATGGACTTCTTGCGATTTTTTGATGCTCCAGTTAGGCTCGCGGCAAGCCTTTTCCTCGTAGAACACAATCCAGGAGTCGTTTCGAATGCTTTCTCTTTTTCTCTTAATAGCGCCATTCTTTCAGA
>Ga0316209_1003442_pt1 | contig 10762 bp, 10 predicted proteins | sample 6monopyrite_MG_FD_204945 | JGI IMG/M metagenome (GOLD analysis project Ga0316209, IMG submission 204945) | Microbial mat bacterial communities from mineral coupon in-situ incubated in ocean water Damariscotta River, Maine, United States -... | ecosystem: Environmental > Aquatic > Marine >...
GAACGACGCAATTACTTCAAGTTAAAATTACTGATGATAATGACAACTTAATTTCATTGTGTAAATTAACAACTGTAGCCATCCCAAAATCTAAATAAATTTATGAGTTCTGAGCCTTTTTTCAATAGCCTTCAAGAACATCTTGACAAAGAGCTTCCATTTGTTGCTTACAGTAAGCCAAAGTCTTTTCAGATTAAGGCTTTGTTGCAAAAAAATGATACGCTCTATAAAATTGAAGATTACAATGAAAGCGGATTTATTTTTGCGCCTTTTGATATTCGTAAAGATGCGATTCTAATCCCTTTGAGTATGTCAAAAACATTGATGACAGAGGAAGATGTAATTCTTGAAGATTTTGATGTTATTGATAATCTGCATCCTGGTGATAAGGAAAAGCATATTAGTTTAGTAGATAAAGGAGTAGAAGCAATACAAAAAGGCGATTTTAAAAAGGTTGTGCTGTCTCGCTATGTTGATGTAACAAATATAAAAACTGACACTTTACTTATTTTTAAACGTTTGCTACATACATATAATTCGGCATTTGTTTACTGTTGGTACCATCCCAAAGTTGGAATGTGGTTAGGTGCTACACCTGAAACCCTTATGCAAATTGAAGGTAATGAATTTTTAACCATGGCTTTGGCTGGAACCCAGCAATATGATGGTATCATGGATGTTAAATGGAATGAGAAAGAGTATGATGAGCAACAAATTGTCATAGATTTCATCAAAGAAAACATTAATAAAATTTCATCAACACTTGAAATTTATGAGCCAGAAACGATTAGAGCTGGTAATGTTCTACATCTCAAAAGTGATATTAAAGGTAGATTGTTAGAAAATGAAAATAAGCTTCAAAAGTTAATTAATGCGTTGCATCCAACTCCAGCAGTTTGTGGTTTCCCGAAAATTGAAGCCATGCAATTTATTTTGGATAACGAAGATTATAATAGAGAGTTTTATGCAGGGTTTTTGGGAGAACTCAATAGAGAAGTAAAGGTACAACCAAGAACAGGAAAGCTTAATATTGAGAACAGAGCATTTACTTATAACAAAAGAGCTTCACATTTATTTGTGAATTTAAGGTGTATGCAAATGCGTGAAGACAATATAAAAATTTATGTTGGAGGAGGAATTACTAAAAACTCTATTTCAGAAAAAGAATGGAAAGAAACCATAGCTAAAATGCACACTATTAAAAGCGTCCTGTCTTAGTTTTTTGACATAAAAATGATTTCCATTTAGTATCTTTGTTTAATCCTATGAAATATCCAAAAATTCCCTTGGCGCAAACTATAATACAGCTTTGCAAGGCAAAAAAAATTGAGCATATTATAATCTCACCAGGTAGTAGAAATGCACCTTTAACTATTGGTTTCTCGAATCATGACTATTTTACCTGTTATAGTATTGTTGACGAACGTTGCGCTGCTTTTTTTGCTTTGGGAATAGCGCAACAATTGCAAGAACCAGTAGCTGTGGTATGTACCTCTGGGAGCGCATTGTTGAATTATTATCCAGCAATCGCTGAAGCATATTACAGTCATATTCCTTTAATAGTTATCTCGGCAGATAGACCAGAGCATTTAATTAATATTGGTGATGGACAAACAATAAATCAAAAAGGTGTGTATCATAACCATATTTTGTACGAAGCTAATCTAAGTGAGGCTATGGATGAATTTAATTCAAACAAAATTAATAATGCCATAAACTCGGCTATTGTAAATAAAGGGCCTGTACATATTAATACCCCTTTTAATGAACCGTTGTATGATATGGTCAATGAGTTTTCAGTAACTGCCAAAGTTATTCCAATAAACCCAGTTGTTTCTCAGGAAGATTTTTCTACTTATATCGATATGTGGAGCAAGGCATCAAAAAAAATGATTTTAGTAGGTGTTAATGCACCAAACTCAATAGACAAAAAGATTTTACAATTTTTAGCAAACGATGATAGTGTTGTTGTATTTACCGAAACAACATCAAATCTGCATCACGATCAATTTTTTCCAAGCATAGATAAGATAATTGCGCCTCTTGAAGAAAAGGAATTTAAAAACTTACAGCCAGAAATATTGTTAACCTTTGGTGGTATGATAGTGTCAAAAAAAGTTAAAGCCTTTCTTAGAAAACACCAACCAAAGCATCATTGGCATGTCGATGAAAAAAATGCAAACGATACATTTTTTAGTTTAAGCAAACACTTTCAATATCCTGTAAATCAATTTTTTAAAGAATTATTAAAAAATAAAATACTCACCAATAGTAGTTACAAGTCTTATTGGAGCAACATTAAGCTTCATAGACAATTGGAACATGAAAAGTATCTTGAAAACTGTGAGTATTCCGATTTAAAAGTATTTAATAAATTACTACAATCCCTTCCAAATAATGCCATTGTACACTCTGGAAATAGCTCAGCTATTAGATATATGCAACTTTTTGATATTAACAACAGTTTGCAGGTCTATTGCAATAGAGGCACCAGCGGTATAGATGGCAGTACTTCTACAGCAATAGGTGCGTCGGTGGTTTCTAAAAGCCAAACTGTTTTAATTACTGGAGACCTTAGTTTCTTCTACGATAGTAATGCCTTGTGGAATAATTACATACCAAATAATTTTAGGATCATTCTCATAAATAATGGAGGAGGAGGTATTTTTAGAATCCTTCCAGGACATAAAAACACAGAGAATTTCGATACTTATTTTGAAACCAAACACAATCTAACCGCAAAGCAACTTTGTGATATGTACCATATAACTTATCAAGAGGCAAATAGTATATCTAATCTTGAAGATAAACTCCAAAATTTTTATGTACAAGGTAAGTCACCAAAACTTTTGGAAATCTTTACTCCAAGACAAAATAATGACCAAATTTTATTGAATTATTTTAAAGCAATAGAATAATTTTTTAGTGACTTTTTTTGTACTTTGGTGTCACATTGGTAGTTAGTATAATTAATCTTAATAAAACAACGTAATTATGAGTAAAAGAGACGAGCTTATTGCAAAGTATGCTGCAGATTTAAAAGACAAATGTGGGATGAAACCAGATATGGATTTATTAACCAAAGTAACCATTGGTTGCGGACCTTCTATTTACAATGCAGATGCTGCAACAGTATCTGGATCAGATGCTTCAGAGCTAGCAACAGTTAAAAAGAACTTCTTGATTAAAAAACTAGGGCTTAAGGATGGTACAGATTTAGATAAAGCCATAGATAAAGTTATGGACACCTATGGACGTTCAAACAGAAACAAATATAGAGCAGTAGTTTACTATATGTTAACAAAACATTTTGGTAAAGAATCTACTTATTAAAGAGAAATAAGCTTATTATTTATGAGCTTAACCATCATTAAAAGGCGTCGCAATTAGTTGTGGCGCTTTTTTTATTCTGCTTGTAATATGCTTACATTTGCACCATGATACACATTGGAGAATACAATACATTAGAAATACTTAGAGAAAATATACCAGGATTGTTTTTGAGCGATGATGAAGGCAATGAAGTACTTTTACCAAATAGGTATGTTCCAAAAGAGTTTAAAATATGGGATAAACTCGAAGTATTTGTGTATTTGGATAATGATGAACGTTTGGTTGCTGTTACCGACAGACCCTATATTACAAAAGGTGATTTTGCGCTTTTGCGTTGTAACGATGTTACTAATCATGGTGCTTTTTTGGATTGGGGAATGGTTAAAGAGTTATTCTGTCCTTTTAAAGAACAAGCCTTTAAAATGAAAAAAGGAGGTTGGTATTTAGTATATTGTTATTTAGACGAAGAAACCAATAGGTTAGTGGCTTCAAGCAAGACAAACCATTTTTTAGATAATAAAGAATTAACAGTTAATCAATTTGATGAGGTAGATATTATAGTATCTCACCCTTCAGAAATTGGCATGAACGTTATCGTTAATAAAAAACATCGTGGACTAATTTTTAATGAGGACATTTTTAAAGATTTGAGCGTTGGCGATAAATTAAAAGGAATCGTAAAAAAAATACGTCCTGATAATAAATTGGATATTTCATTAGGACAAATTGGTTACCGAAATATTGAACCAAATGCTGAGGCGGTTTTAAATGAGCTAGAAGATAATAGTGGCTACTTACAACTAACCGATAAATCGTCTCCAGAGCATATAAAAGAGACACTGCAAATGAGCAAAAAAAGCTTTAAAAAAGCCATTGGGTCATTGTACAAACAACGACTTATTATTATTGAAGATGATGGAATAAGATTAATTAAAAATTAACTAGCCGCTTTTTTCAACTTCTTTTTTAACCCAATTAATTGCAGAATCGAGATTATTAAAGAACTTTCCTTTAAACTTTAAAAGACGTTTTTCCAATTCAAAATTTTTCATCGAAATATCAGTATAGGCCACTACAGAATTGGCGACTACAGAATTGAACCTACTGGATATAGGAATCAACTCAAACAAATTAACCGAATAAGGAAATAACCTATGGCTAACAATACCAAAAGGTTTGTTGGGTCCATAGATATCCATGCATAGATCAAAAATTTCGGTAAATTCCTTTTTACCTACAATCATTCCCTCAAAAATTTCAGTTATAAGGTAGTCTTTAAAAAAAAATAGAACACCAAATTTTGTTTCAACTATTGAAATAGCATCGTTAGACAAAGTAGATTCTTTGATAGTCATTAAGAGGGATTTAAAATGTTCATTTAAAGTTAAGAAAAAAAAGATAGCTTATACAATAAAGCTATTTTAATATGTATTTTTACACCAAATAACTTAAACTAATGAGTAAGATAAATTGGGAGACAGCAAAAGTATATGAAGATATTACTTACAAAAAATCCAATGGTGTAGCGCGAATAGCATTTAACAGACCAGATGTTAGAAACGCTTTTCGTCCAAAGACCACAAGTGAGTTGTATGATGCTTTCTATGATGCCAATGAGGACACCTCTATTGGTGTTGTGTTGTTAAGTGCCGAAGGACCTTCAACCAAAGACGGTGTGTATTCGTTTTGTAGTGGTGGTGATCAAAAAGCACGAGGCCATCAAGGGTATGTAGGCGAAGATGGTTACCATCGTTTAAACATCCTAGAAGTGCAACGTTTAATCCGCTTTATGCCAAAAGCTGTTATTGCCGTCGTACCAGGTTGGGCAGTTGGAGGAGGCCATAGTCTTCATGTGGTTTGCGATTTAACTTTGGCTAGTAAGGAGCATGCTATTTTTAAACAAACAGATGCAGACGTTACTAGTTTTGATGGTGGCTATGGTAGTGCTTATTTAGCCAAAATGGTAGGGCAAAAAAAAGCTAGGGAAATTTTCTTTTTAGGAAGAAACTACTCGGCACAGGAAGCTTTTGATATGGGAATGGTCAATGCAGTTATTTCTCATGACAAGCTTGAAGATACTGCGTATGAATGGGCTCAAGAAATTTTGGCCAAATCACCAACGTCCATTAAAATGCTTAAATTTGCCATGAACCTTACAGACGATGGTATGGTTGGTCAACAAGTATTTGCAGGCGAAGCCACACGATTGGCATATATGACCGATGAAGCCATTGAAGGGAGAAATGCCTTTTTAGAAAAGCGTAAACCTAATTTCAATAAAAAATGGATCCCATAAAATGTTGATGCTAATGGAGAAAATTAAACCTTGGATTTCAGCTTTTAGGTTACGTACATTGCCACTTTCAATTTCTGGAATTATTATTGGTAGCAGTTTTGCTTACTACAATGGCGCATTTAATATTCTTATTTTTATTCTAGCCATATTGGTAACGATTAGTTTGCAAGTATTATCTAATTTAGCTAATGATTATGGCGATGGTATTAAAGGAACAGATAATGATGAGCGTTTAGGTCCTGAACGTGCTATACAGAGCGGAAAAATAACTCCAGACGAAATGTTTGCAGCCATTAGAAACAATATCCTTATAGTTATACTATTTGTCTTTTTGTTGGTTTATACCGCTTTTGGTTCACAACACTTTCTCTATGCTATGCTCTTTTTTGCTTTGGGTGGGCTAAGTATTTATGCGGCCTTAAAATACACCATCGGCGAGTCTGCCTATGGCTATCGTGCTCGAGGAGATATTATGGTGTTTTTGTTTTTTGGAATTTTAAGTGTTGTTGGTACTTATTTTTTATACACAAAACAACTGGATCATGTACTATTATTGCCAGCTAGTATTATTGGATTGTTAAGTACAGGGGTTTTAAACCTTAACAACATGCGCGATATAGATTCTGATACGTCTGCTAATAAAATTACAGTAGCGGTAAAATTAGGTTTAAAAAAGGCCAAAATATATCATGCAGTTTTAATCGTTGGAGCCATTATTTTGAGTATGCTATTCGGTATTTTATATTATCGCGCAATTACAAATTTTATATTCGTGATTGCATATATTCCTTTAATTATACATCTTAAAGTAGTTTTAAAAATAAAGGAGCCTCAGGCTTTGGATTCTCAATTAAAAGTATTGGCATTATCCACTTTTTTGTTAGCAATCTTGTTGGGAATTGGTCAAATATTTCATATACTTTAAGTAGATTTTTTGTATTTTCATTTTTATAGAAACTTAATATATTTACCATGAAAATTACATTCTTAGGTCACGCAAGTTTGCAAATTAATATTGGTGACATCACTATTTTAGTAGATCCCTTTATTTCGAGAAACCCAAAGGCAGCACATATTGATATCGACGCCTTAAAAGCCGATTATATTTTGGTAACACACGCACATCAAGACCATGTTTTAGATGTAGAAGCCATTGCAAAACGTACCGAAGCCGTAATAGTTTCCAATTATGAAATCGTAAGCCATTATCAAAATAAAGGACTCGAAGGACACCCTATGAACCATGGAGGTAATTGGGATTTTGAATTTGGAAAACTTAAATATGTAAATGCGATTCATACCTTGTCTTTTCCAGATGGTAGTTATGGTGGTCAACCTGGAGGCTTTGTGATAGAAGGGGAGCATAAAAACATCTATATAGCTGGTGATACAGCCTTAACTTACGATATGAAATTAATACCATTACAAACAAAATTAGACCTTGCCATTTTGCCTATTGGCGATAATTTTACCATGGGAATAGACGATGCTCTTATTGCAGCAGATTTTGTAGCATGCGATAAAATTTTAGGCTATCATTTCGATACCTTTGGCTATATAGAAATAGACCACGAAAGCGCTAAACGTAAGTTTTTTGAAAACAATAAAGACCTTATGCTTTTAGAAATAGGAGATTCTATTGAGTTATAGTTGTTAACAAAACTTGATAGTTTTTTGGCTTTTGATATTTTTTAACCTTGCCTTTCGAGTAAGAAAAAACTACCTTAGCTTATCGTACAGTACCGTCAATTAAAACTGAAGATACTTTAACTATTGGGCTTAATTAAAAAACATTGAAACTTAAAAAAGTTTTCATATTAGTAACATATCTTCTTTTGATTTCATGTCAAAATGAAATTGTTGTTGACTTTACTATTCTCTCTAATTGCAATATAATCGATATAAAAACGGGAGAAATTTCTAAAGGCAGTGACATTTGGATTGATAAGGGTAGAATTCTTGAAATCACATCTCACAATAAAAACTTAACCACAACAGATACGCTTATAGATGCTACAGACAAATATGTAATTCCAAGTCTTTGGGATATGCATGCGCACCTTGTTTTTAATGATTGGGTTGCCAATCTTAACACGGCTTTGGGTGTTACTGGACTACGAAGTATGCACGGCGGAAAAGGTATAGAAGATGTTTTAAAACTTAGAAAAGATGGATTTTATAAAGGTTTTGAGTTTTTATATTCAAGTCCAATTACCGATGGGCCGGGAGAAACATTCCCAGGCGTTCAAGTTGCCTCAAATCCTGAAGAAGGTCGTCAATTAGTTCGTGATTATTATGAGGCTGGCTACGATTTTGTAAAGGTTTATAATCTTCTAAGTCCTGAAACATATCAGGCGATCGCAGATGAATGCAACAAACTCGATTTTCCATTTGCAGGTCATGTGCCCATTGAAGTCACGGCTGAAGAGGCTATTTTGGCTGGTCAAAAAAGTATAGAACACGCCATAGGATTACAACATGCTCTTCCAGATCCTAAATCATTCTACAATAAAGATTTAGATTATAATCAAAATATGGCTGTTTTTCTAAAGTCATTCGATGAGTCACTAAAAGATAATGTACTTGCTATTACAAAATCGAAATACACTTGGTTTTGTCCAACACTAGCTAATCTGAAAGCTTTCATAATTACCGAAGAAATAGATTCCATTTTTAGAAATAACCCTCGGTTGAAATACATCCCAAAAGAGGAACAAGATTATTGGTTTGGAGATATAACAGAAGAAGGAACGCCTTCCTATTTAGCAGCGAATGAAAATTGGGTTGAAACCGAAAGAGCTGTATTTAATCTTAGGATGTCATACTTAAAACCAATGCTAGATAATGGCACCAGATTCTTAGCAGGAACAGACATTGGCAATCCAAACATATATCCTGGATTTAGTTTACATGATGAATTAGCTCTTTTTGTTGAAGCTGGTTTCACAGAATTAGAAGCCTTACAAACAGCAACCTTAAATCCAGCCATTTTTGTAGAGCGTCAAGATGAACTTGGAACCCTTGAAAAAGGTAAAATTGCAAACATTTTAATTCTTGATAAGAACCCATTAGATAATATTGAAAACACCTTAACTATTAATGGATTAGTGAGACGAGGAGAATATTTTGGAAAGGATTATCTAAATAAACTACTAGATGACTTGATTAACTAAGCCAAACAACTGGTATAGTTCATTACTCTTAAATTCCTATTCGGAATTTACTCGCTGCTGAACTATGGTCACTTTCTATTTTGCTATCTTAGTCTAAACGCAACGAAACCATACAAGAAACCATAAGCATAAATACAAAAAAACGACTCCTTTTTTTAGCCAAAATACATATATTCTATCAAAAAATAAATCCCTATTTTTGGTTTGTATATGACAGCAGCTTACAAGCAGTATAAACTTCAATTTAAACAACCAAGTGGCACCTCAAGAGGTGTATTAACCAATAAAGAAACCTGGTTTATTATAATTAACGATGGTACTAAGCAAGGTATAGGCGAATGTGGCGTTTTTAGAGGCTTGAGCATTGACGACAGACCAGATTTTGAAGATACACTAAAATGGGTTTGTAATAACATTACAAAAAAATTTGATGACTTGATGATTGAGCTTATAGCATTCCCAAGTATTCAATTTGGTTTGGAAATGGCGTTCCTGTCTTTAAAGAGTCAAGATACATTTACCTTATTTCCTTCTAAGTTTACAAACGGAAAAGATGCTATCTCAATTAATGGTTTAATTTGGATGGGAGATTTAACCTTTATGCAACAGCAAATCAAATCAAAAATTGAAGCTGGTTTTTCTTGTATTAAAATAAAAATTGGTGCTCTCGATTTTAAAACCGAAGTGGACTTATTAAAATCTATAAGACAAGAGTTTTCGGTTAATGATATAGAATTGCGTGTAGATGCCAATGGTGCGTTTTTACCAAGTGAAGCTTTAGAAAAACTAAAAATACTATCAGAACTAGATTTGCATTCTATTGAACAACCCATTAAGCGAGGTCAAATTAAGGAAATGGCTCGATTATGCAAGGAGACACCATTACCAATTGCATTAGACGAAGAATTAATTGGTGTGTTTTCTGTAACAAAAAAAGAAGAATTGCTACAAACCATAAATCCACAATATATTATTTTAAAACCAAGTTTAGTAGGAGGATTTAAAGGCAGTGAAGAATGGATTAATCTTGCAAATAAACAAAATATAGGTTGGTGGATTACCAGTGCTTTAGAAAGTAACATTGGCTTAAATGCCATTGCACAATGGACCTATACTTTGGGTAATAATATGCCGCAAGGTTTAGGAACAGGAGATTTATTTACCAATAATTTCGATTCGCCTTTAATAGTAAAAAAAGGTACATTGCAACTCGAAAAAAATAATCATTGGAACATAAACCTATAAGTATGTATATATCACAAGTTTTTAAAGTAGAACACGATTGGTGGCGTTATGTTATTGGCGTATTTGCCGCTATTGTTGGTGTGGGCATTTTTTCGATGCCACACTTAATGGCATTAATGATAAAGGTATTTGATGGAACAGCAGACCAATCGAAGTTTGAAGATATGAATTACCTTTTGAGCTTATTTGAACCTAATTTAAACTTGGTGTTTATATTGTTGCCTTTTGTTGGCGGACTTATTTGTTTGCTTTTAGTAGTTAAATACTTGCATAAGCAATCGTTTAAAATGTTGACTACGTCTAGAAAAAAAATAGATTGGAAACGTTTTTGGTTTGCGTTTTTATTTTGGGGAATCATTTCCTCTGGTATGATATTGATTGATTATTTCGCAAACCCAGAAGGCTACGAACTTAACTTTAAATTTGGCAAATTTGTCGTTTTAGTAATCATAGCCATAGTTTTAGTACCATTACAAACCAGCTTTGAAGAATACTTGTTTAGAGGGTATTTAATGCAAGGGATTGGTGTATTAGTTAAAAACAGATGGTTCCCTTTAGTGTTAACCTCAACAGTATTTGGACTTTTGCACATTGCCAATCCTGAAATTGAAAAACTAGGCTATATCTTATTGGTATATTATATAGGAACAGGGTTGTTTTTAGGCATTTTAACCATTATGGACGATGGTTTGGAGCTGGCTTTAGGTTTTCATGC
>Ga0316209_1003443_pt1 | contig 10761 bp, 13 predicted proteins | sample 6monopyrite_MG_FD_204945 | JGI IMG/M metagenome (GOLD analysis project Ga0316209, IMG submission 204945) | Microbial mat bacterial communities from mineral coupon in-situ incubated in ocean water Damariscotta River, Maine, United States -... | ecosystem: Environmental > Aquatic > Marine >...
ATGGCTTGACAGCAATGCAAGTGGCAAGATATTAACCTTGGAAGATTTGTTTGAATCGAATAAAAATGGCTTAAAATGTTGTTAAAAATAATAACCTATATTTATTAAGCACCACATAAAAACAAATCATTTTTAATATGAAGAATTTATTTAAAAAGAAAAACGAGTTATCTCAAAAAACAGAAACTGTTTCATTACAGATAGAAGGAATGACCTGTAGTGGCTGTTCATTACATATCGAAAAGGATATCAATAAAAAAGATGGTATTCTAATCAGTTCTGTGAACCACGAAACTGGTAAAGGAGAATTTACTTTTGATACTGCCAAGTTGAATAAAGAGGAATTGATTAACGCTGTAAATAGCATTGGTAAGTATACGGTTGTTAAAGGCAATGAAAAAGAGGATTGTTGTGATTCAATTTCGGATAGCACGACAGATAAAGCGTCCAACAAAGGAAAAAATCAATTCGATTTAATCGTAATTGGAGGTGGTTCTGCTGCATTTTCAGCAGCCATAAAAGCTGAAAGTTTAGGACTCACAACACTAATGGTTAATGGTGGATTAGATTTTGGTGGCACTTGTGTTAATGTTGGCTGTGTACCTTCCAAAAATTTAATCCGTGCGGCTGAAACGGCTTACCATACAACACATTCTAATTTTGCAGGAATAAAACCAAAAGGTGCTGACATTGATTTTGCTCAAATAATAAAAGACAAAAAAGCATTGGTTGCAGCCCTGCAACAGCAAAAGTATATGGATGTTGTGAGTGATTTTGAAAACTTAACGATGCTAAAAGGATGGGCAGAATTTGTAAATAACAACACCATTATTGTTGATGGTAAAGACACATACACTGCAACAAACGTTGTTATAGCAACAGGTGCAACCACGAATATTCCAAATATTGAAGGATTAAATGAAGTTGGGTATTTAACTAATGTGTCCTTATTCGATTTGGAAGAAAAACCCAAAAGCTTGACCATAATGGGCGCAGGTTATATCGGATTGGAAATGGCAATGGCATATAATCGTTTAGGAGTAAAAGTACGTATCATAGAATTTACCGATAGGCCTTTGCGAAGTCAAACCGAAGACATTACTGATGTTTTAGTTGAACAAATGAAAAGTGAAGGGATTGAAATTCTTCCAAATTTTAGAGCTTTTAAATTTGAAAAAGAGGGCAACGATACTATTATTCATTGTAACTGTCCTGATGGTTCTACAACACAAATTGTTGAAAAAGGACATATTGTTGTTGCTACAGGAACCACACCAAATACCTCTAAATTAGGACTTGAAAATATAGACCTAAAACTATCAGAAAGAGGGCATATTGTGGTTAATGAGAAAATGGAAACTAATGTTTCTAATATTTATGGCGCAGGTGATGCTACAAATACACCGCCATTTGTATATACAGCAGCAACCGAAGGCAGCACAGCAGTTAACAATGCATTTTCATTATCAAAACAAAGTGTAGATTATGCATCCTTACCATGGGTAGTATTTACAGACCCACAAATTGCAGGTGCTGGCATGGATGAATATGAAGCCGAGAAAGAAGGTATTCCTTTTGAAGTATCAAAATTAGAGTTGTCTCACGTTCCAAGAGCATTAGCCGCACAAGACACAAGAGGGTTTATTAAACTGATTCGCAATACTGAAACAGATAAATTAATTGGTGCAAGAATAATAGCACCAGAAGGTGGCGAACTAATTCAACAATTAAGTATGGCTATTAAATTTGGTATTACTGTAAAAGATTTAGCCGAAAGTTTCTATCCATATCTAACTTTAGGAGAAGGTATTAAATTAGCAGCAATAACTTTTGGAAAAGATGTATCTAAATTAAGTTGTTGCGCTAGTTAAAACATTTGAGATTGTTTTGAAAACAAGAATATACATAATTGACTTTAGTGTAGCTTAAAAGAGCAATAATATTATGAAAAAATATGATTTTATTGTTATTGGTGGTGGAATGGCTGGAATGCCAGTTGCCAATAAGCTTGCCTACAAGGGATTTACAACTGCATTAATTGAAAAAGATTTATTAGGCGGGACTTGTTTAAACAGAGGATGTGTTCCTACTAAAACAATGCTCTATTCTGCTAAAGTGGCACAAATTGTAAAAAATTCTGAACGATTTGGGGTGATTTCAGAACAGCCAAAAATAGATTTTCTTGCAATTGTAAAGCGTAAAAATGACTTAATAGAAAAAATTAGGTCAGGAGCCTACAAGCAAGTAAAAAAAAATGAAAATTTAGATTTAATAGAGGGTGAAGCAAAGTTTGTGTCAAAGAGCATCATAAAAGTATCTGATCTGGAATACGAAGCTTCAAATTTCATAATAAATACAGGAGCTATTCCAAATATTCCTCAAATACAAGGTTTAGAAACTATAAACTACCTTACAAATGATGAGATATTAAACCTTAAGGAACTTCCAAAATCATTAGCCATTTTAGGAGGTGGATATATAGCAGTTGAGTTTGCTCAAATGTTTTCTCGTTTTGGAACAAATGTTCATATAATACAAAGGTCAAGCCGTCTTATCAATAGAGAAGATGAAGAAATAAGTGAAGAACTTTTAAAGGATTTAAATTTGAAAACATTAAAGTTTACTTGAATGCAGAAACAAGCAAAATCTCTAAAAAGGTTAGAGGAATACAAGTAGATTTCAAAGAAAAAGAAATCAGTAAATCTATAGAAGTTTCTCATTTATTAAATGCAACAGGCAGAATATCAACAGCTAAATTTCTGGATATTAGTAATACAGAAATTGACTTGGACGAAAGAGGATTTATCAAAATTGACAATAATTATAATACAACGCAACCAAACATTTGGGCTATTGGAGATGTAACTGGAAATCCAATGTTTACACATGCTGCAAGAGATGAATCCGAGCAACTATACCAAGCAATTACAAAAAAGTCAGAAATCATTAAAAAAATAATTCCTTATGCAATATTTACTGACCCGGAAATTGCATCTGTTGGTTTAACAGAAAAAGAAGCTGTTGATAAAGATTTTGCCATTAAAATAGGCAAGCAACCTTTTAGTCGTGTTGCTCGTGCATTAGCGATGGGCACATCTAGAGGATTTGTGAAGATTATTGCTAATGAAAAAGATGACACTATTCTTGGCGCTCAAATTATCGGAGAAAGTGCAGGTGAACTAATTCATGAATTTGTTTTAGCAATGAATAATAACATCAAATTTCGAGATATTGCAAAAAGTATTCACATCCATCCCACTTTGGCAGAAGGCGTTAATTCTGCGGCTGGGGGTGTCCATAAACCAGCTGGAACATAAAAAATAAACTATTTAATTATGAAAACAAATATTTGCCCTACATGTGGGTGTTCTCTGGTAAGATTGGGAATTAGTGAAAATAAAGCCAGTAAAGGTTCTTATAACGGAAATGAACTTTATTTCTGTTGTGATGGATGTACCGATTTGTTTGTAAAGGATCCCGAAAGATATATTGAAGAAACAAAAGATTTGATAGTATGCCCTACTTGTTTAGCTGAAAAGACTCTTACATCTGCTACTAAACTTAATGTTAATGGACAGGATGTATATTTTTGTCATTGTCCACATTGTATGGACCTTTATAAAAAAGCCCCAGTATTTTACATTAATCGTCTTGAAGGGAAGATACATAATGAAGGAATATTAGGTCATGATGGTTGTTGCATTGGTACATAAGTAAAAATTATTGAAATGGCATTCGAAGTTTGTAAAAACAATAAATCTATAATTAGTCCTACATTAATCATTATTCCCGATTTTTCTACAATAATTAATGTTTCAATTTTTGCACTTATTGCGAACGGCTTATGTCTTTAAATTTTACAAAAGTCAAACAGTAAAGAAGAGATACATATGAAAGCGAGTATGATTTTTACCTCGAACGATGTTATTATCAATTTGGGAGTTATAACCGCAGGAGTTTTGGTAAATTGGTTAAATTCAAATAAGCCTGATTTGATTATTAGAACAATAGTTTTTGTCTTGGTAATTAAAGGTGCGTTTCGGATTTTGAAATTAGGCAAATGAACCATTCTATTTTCTCTTATCCCCAGCTTCTTTATCAAAAGCAATCAAATTAAACAGTTCTCGCATTCGGCTGCGAACGCGGTTACCATAGCGTACTTCTAATTCTTCAGCATTGAGGTTGGTGGTTGCGTGGGTTTTGATTTTCTGTTTAGTATCAAGGAAGAGTTCATATCGAGATAAGAGTACTTCGCCCATTACATTTAAATCTTTACCATAAAATCGTCCGGCAGGTTCAATGCCTAAATCATCAAAGCAGAAAAGTTTTGTGTTTCCATACTCTTCAATGGTCTTAAAACCAAGATGGTTAAAACTGAAGGTCACATTTCTGCAAGGAATCATTTCATAAGGTCTTTGCATCGGAACAATATATCTCAATAATTTCATTAAGCTAGTTTTTCCGCAGCCAACGGGTCCGGAAAGTAAGATGCCCTTATCGATGTCAATTCCATAGGTTGTGCAATTGGCTTTATCCTTGATGAAATATGAACAGAGCTTTAGAAGTATCTCTCTATCTTCGTCATAAATTCTGAACTTTTTGCCAAAAAGCAGTTTACCTTTAGCGTTCAGGTAAATTAAGATTTTTGGAAAATCGTAGAGCACACTTTTACCATCAAATTTTCCGAGCGAATATTCCACACCACCTTCGGTAATTTTAGAGGGGTTGTCCATAATCTTTGTTTTTAGTGGTTCGCAAGTTGTCCTTGATTTGGGACGCTTGTTTTTTGTTTGAATCAATTTTATCATCGAACAATTCTGTTCTGTCCATCCAATTTGTGGCTAGAGCTCGCCAATCACGAATTGCTTGACCATCACTTGTTTGCCAGTTCCGAGTTTCATAGTGCTCAAAGAACTTTTTTCCCTCATCTACATCAAAACCATTTTCTTCAAAAAAATCAATAACCGCCTGCCTGCCTTTTGGCTGTTTTATATAGTTTTCTTGTTTGGTATTGTTTGTATTAGATACTAATACTTGTCTATTTATGGGATGGTGCTGTCCCACAACAGGTTCACGTATGGGATGGTACTGTTCCGCAAGCTGTTCTAATGTGGGATTGTACCGTCCCAAATTTGGTTCACTACCTGTCCCAATAATGGACATCTTGATTTTACTTCCTTTGTATGGATTGTTAGATGGAAAATAGCATAGGTAAAGCCACGAGTCCAAATCCGTAACACAGCGATGGTATGTGGATTTTGAACCTATTTTAGCACAGCGCATTAAATCTCTACGATTCACGTAAAACTCGTCTGCAAAACGACTACTGTTCCATTCTTGAAACAGCGCCATATAAAGACTAATATGGGTGGGATTTAGGCGGTCATCAAAATAGAACTTTTCAAAAGCCGCGTTGAGTAGCTTTATATAATTCATTATTTAGGAATTTGAACCGTGCTGAACACGGTTGGAAGTCATTATGTTTTGTATTTCCTCGGCATCGTAGTAGATAATACCACCAACTTTAGTATAGGGTAGAGTGCCATTGATGCGAAGGTTTTGTAAGGTACCTGGGCTTACCTGAAGTAAATCCATAACCTCAGAAGATTTGAGGTATTTTTTGAGTTTCCCATTATCTTGTTTAGATAATATTTTTTTAATGTCATCGAGCAATTCTAATTTGAAGTCTCGAAGGTCGTCTGTTGTAATAATACTTGCTGGCATAATAGAACGGTTTTATGGCAAGGGACTACCTAATCACTTTCAACTAATTTGATAGCCCCTGACCTGATTTGACTTTCGTTCTACAAATTTGAATAGCTTTAATGGATTTTATTCCCCAGTACAACCGTACTACGGTTAAAATTTAACATTTTGAAATTTCAATTGTTTTAGTAGTGTTTAAGCGTGCTTTCGTAACTAACAGACCTTGAAATTGTATCAAAATTTATGAAAGACAACTGCGGAATACAATTACCGTAGGTCAACCTTAGTACGGTCTTTTTTTAACATATAAAAGAAGGAACGAATGATAACAACTAGCGACTATTCCTCGCTTTTGTCCATTTCCGAAAGAAGGGAAGCCGTCAATTGGTCGAGGAATAATGTTCGGCTATTTTTACGATTTTTGATGTCCTGAAATGTTTTGTAGATTTCCTTTGGAGTAAAGTCGAATACTTCTTGCAAAATTTTAGATAATTTAATAATACTTAGACCCTTTTGTTTCGTCATTCCAGCAGCACTTAGTGAATATAGAAGTTCAACCCAGTCTGTATTTGTGAACGGCCAAGGAATTTTTTCTGTAGGTTTTATAGTCACACTATTTCCGTTCACTCTACTTTTAATAGAATGTTTCTTTTGGTCCATATAGTTGATAAGAGATATATAAGCCTTGAACTTTCCTAAAAGCATATCTCTCGGTGTACAAAAATCAGGGTCTTGAAAATAGAATTTGGAAGTAGTAATATGATAAATATCAAGATGCTTTCTGGTGTAATAAGCTTTGTCAAAGTGGGTTGCACCAGATTTAACGTATTGGCCGAAATCAAGGTTATAAAGAAAAAAGCGATTTAATTTACTAATCTTCTTTTTTACAAATTTTAATTGTGCAGCTCTGTCTGCTTTGGGAAATTGAATTTCAAAAGAATGAATTTCTGAGAAATATATAAGTTTAACCAATGGCACTTGTTTTATTTTTTTGAAGAAGATTATTTCATTCTCAACACTTTCAAAATCATTGGTCAGAATGTTTCTTTTAAAAACAGTAAGCAAGTTTCTACTTAACTGAATAGAACGATAGGATTGTTCCAAAATCGGTAGATTTTCGAGACTTATCTCGTCTAATGTCACGAGAAGATTTTTGCCTAACATTTCTAAATCCATTTGCAGCCATAAATACAGTTAAGCCCAACAATATTGGGCGCAGTCTTAGTTTGGGTGGATTAGTTGTTGTTAGAGCTCTTTAGTTAGCGAATGCGCAGGACAGGTACTTTGTTAGGAGAACTTTTTACGACAAGGGACATCTAAAGAGCTACTGAAATATAATAACATAATTTTGAATGAAGGATATTTTATTCCGTAGATATCTACGGAATGAACCGTATTTTCCTACGGTAATCGCTCTGGTATTAGGAACAACGCTACTTCGACTTTTTTCGATATCGATTAATAAATTGTCTTCTATTTTTTACACCTGTTTTTTTGTAGATATTTGAAGCGTGTTTGGAGACGGTGCTTTCAGCAATGAATAAATCCTTGGCTATTTGCTTATAACTGAGATTGCTTAGAATGGACAAGGTAATTTCTATTTCCCTTCTTGTCAAGTTTTCATAAATTATTTTTGTGTCTGCTGAGTGAATTGCCTGTTCTTTACTCATAGCAAATACTTCGTACATCTTGGTCTTATTTTCCAAGAAGTATAGGTGTCTGTCAATTTCAACAATGGTTATGGCATAAAAAGCCGCATTCATAACGGTAAAAGTCAACCATTGAAAATCCCCGATTAAGGTCAATATAGGTAACAATGCAATACTTGTAACGCTAATCATCGATAACCTATTACGACGTAATATGTATTCATTTGGATTATTTGGATGTGAAATTCTTTCATAAAACATCCCCAAAAAAACAAAGGCAAGAACCGAAATAGGTATTGTAAAAAGTAACCTTGAAGAATCTAATGAACAAGTAAAGAAATAGGGAATTAAGAAGAGAATAATAAAACTACCAGAAGTTAATATAGCCAAGTTCCTAATGGAAGAATTGTACTTTAATACTATGATATCATATTCTTTATAGAGGTAGTAAACTATATAAACACATAAAGCTATGGCAACGCCATAGGTTATGATGTATTGAAGAATAAGAGGGCCAGGAAAATCCTTTACAGGCAAGAATCCACCTGATAGATTATAAGTAATGAATAAAATACCCAACGATAAAAATCGTTTATAGCCACTTGAGTCTTTTCGGGTAGAATAGTAGAGCGTGAACAATACAATGACCGTATCCAATAAAAGATAGAAAAAAGTAGTCCAATGTATTGATGTTCCAAACATTTATCTTTTTCATTGCTGCTCAAATTTGTTGGTTTCTAAATTTTTTGTTACGTTTTCCCAATGAAATATGGTGCCGTTCATTGCTACATATACATCTGGTTTTAGAAATTGAACTGAGCATATTGCGTAACCTAAATTAAATGGAGCATCTGTATTATTGGATGTGCCTAAAACAAATGAGCCAACCAAGACTATCGTTTTCTTTAGGTTAAGTTTTCCGATATATTTTGCGGTATCTTCCATAGTGAAAGTACCGTGGGTTAATATTATTTTTTCTGTTCTCGTAGCTTTAATTTTATCAACCAAAAGCCGACGGTCATCATCTGTAATAAAGCGACTATCTTTATTGAATGCTTCTTCAATAGTATAATCGAATTTTACATTGGCCGAATTAAGAAAAGTCTTAATCGATATACCTACTTCATTAGGAGCATTTTCTTTTTTATTATAATCTAGCCCCTCTATGGTTCCACCCGTTGTTATAATATGTATCATAATTTATTAGGTTCTAATTTGGTTTAATAGGGTATACCGATTATTTAAAATAGTATCATCACCTGTACTGGCAATGTGATTTTTTGAATCTGCAACTTAAAAATCAATAGTAAGCACAGTTTTTTTATTATACAGCTATCTTATCAGATTGAATATTATTTAAAATATTCATCAGCATACTACTTCTTTGTGCATTAATAGAATAAAAGAGTGTCTGCCCTTCACGTCTAGAAGTAATTAGGTCGACATCTTTCATTTTACGAATATGTTGAGAAATTGCAGGAACACTCATTTTTAAAATATCTGAGAAATCACAGGGACATAGTTCTTTTTCTTGGTTGAGAAGAAAAAGAATTTTTAGCCTTGTTTCATTACCTGCGAGGGAAAAAATCTTACCCATTTCACTAATTGTTTTTGAAGTTTTATCCAAAGACTCTCGACAACGTGATATCTGCTTATGGTCGGCTTCAGCTCTTGTACAGGTTATTTCAAGTTTCATAATTCAACATTTGATGTAAAAATAAAATTATATAATTATCTAAGCAAATAATTAAATATATTTTAATTTTTTTGACGATTTTTTAAAAATTTGAAATGTGACGAATGCTTTCAGTTAAAACTGATGTGAAGATTAAAATTACGAATAATTATGTCGCTTAAAAGTTGACTACACTATCCAAGGCATCATCTGCATCTTTATGGATGAAGTTGGCTTGGTAATTAATGGTGGTTTTTAAATCTGTATGACGATATAACTTTTGAAGCATTAAAGGGTGGATATTATCTGCGGCAATATTGCCAAAAGAATGACGTGCAATATGCATTGTTACCTTTTTTTGAATACCTGCTCTTTTCGCAATTTTCTTTAGATGGTCGTTGAACTTTTTATTTGCGACTTTCTTCTTTCTATAAATATCTTTCGCATCGGTTAAATCTGCTTTTTTCATTTCTGGAAACACAAAATCATCATCATTCATTCTGTCCGTTATATACTGCAATAAAATTTTTTCAACCTTACTGGGTATTTTTAAGGATAACAATTTTGAATTCTTACCCATTCTGTAATGTAGTCTGCCATCATAAATCTGGGACCACCTTGTAAATAGAACATCCGAAACACGCATTCCGGCAAAATAGAAGCTAAACAGCCAAACATTTAAGGAATGTTTTTCCATACCCGAAAGCTCGGAAACATTTTCAAGGGCTTGTATTTCTTTTCCTGTAAGTCCCGTTTTGGTAGTTTCAGGAAACTTGATTTTAAATTTACCTGTCCCAAACGGATATAGTTCTTTACTTACTACCTTATCCTTGATTGCCCGATTAAAAAGTAATCGAATTAAAACCATAACATTCATAGCAGTAGTTTCGGTAAGCGAGCAAGTCCCTTTTAGATAGATTTTGAACTTTTTGAGAAAACGCTCATCAATTTCTTGAAAAGTAAGGTGTCGGGCTTTGCAATATTTCTCAATATAACTGAGCCAAGCTGAATCCGTAGAATGGCGATTAATTTTATTTTCTGCTTCCAGAGCTTCAAGATGTTCATCTGCAAAATCAAAAAAAGTCAGCTTGGAAGTTGGCTTGTAAATTTCCTTTTTAATTTGATGTGCCGTTGCATCCTTGTTATTGGTCTGTAAAATAATTAAACCTTTTCTGGCTTCTGAAAGCTTTGAGGTTAATAGATTGTTCAGACTTTCTGCATTTGGATGTGATTTCTTTACCTTAAGATTTTTTGTGTCCCAATCTTCTAGTTCGATATAGTGACCTATGTGTTTATACGTTGAACGACGGTCTTTAGTTATCCTAATAGCAAGAGGATATAGACCTTTTGAGTTGGGCTTTTTACGAAGAATTATTTTTGCACTTGTTGACATTATGAACCTGTTTTGAGTACGAAAGTCAAATCAGGTACAACATTTTGTCAAAAATTCACCTTAAAGATACGTCTTTATTAGAACTTTTGGGTACAACATAGGTACAACAAATGTTGATATCAACTGATATTAATTGACTTTAAATAAAATGACTGATAACATAAATCATTGAAAATGAGATAATTTATGCTTTATTGGTGCAATATATACCAGACTTAGGATCTAGTGCCGCAAGGTGTGAGAGTTCGAGTCTCTCCGCCTGTACTTATACAACTATGGTTAAATAGTAAAAAGCCTCTCAAAAAATGAGAGGCTTTTTAATTACCCAGAATTTGCTA
>Ga0316209_1003445_pt1 | contig 10745 bp, 11 predicted proteins | sample 6monopyrite_MG_FD_204945 | JGI IMG/M metagenome (GOLD analysis project Ga0316209, IMG submission 204945) | Microbial mat bacterial communities from mineral coupon in-situ incubated in ocean water Damariscotta River, Maine, United States -... | ecosystem: Environmental > Aquatic > Marine >...
ATTAACATGCAGCAGACATTGGTACATACCGCAACGTTATGACGTGCAACTGGCTCTAATTCATACATCGAATAAAAACTCGCCACTTCATATACTTCTATTTTTGCGAGCCCTAAATACTTTGCAATCTCATCCATCAACGGTACAGTTAAAAAACCGTCGTTCTGATGTTGCGCTGCACGTAATGCGGCAAGCAATGCAGATTTCTTTTTATCCGCCGGATAACGTGTTAGCCACTCATCAATTTCTGCAATGGTATGGGCGCTTAATAATTGTTCGTTAGTCATTCCCATTACCTATCTATTTCACCAAATACGATATCTTGCGTACCAATTACGGCTACAACATCAGATAACATATGTCCTCGCGTCATTTCATCTAACGCAGATAAATGCGCAAAACCTGGCGCACGTACTTTTAATCGATATGGTTTATTTGCACCGTCGGAAACAATATAAACACCAAATTCGCCTTTAGGGTGTTCAACCGCTCCATAAGCTTCACCTGCAGGCAAACAAAAACCTTCGGTAAATAATTTGAAGTGATGAATTAGCGATTCCATATCACCTTTCATTTCTTCACGCTTTGGTGGAGTGACTTTATGATCGCTCGCCATTACAGGGCCTGGGTTAACTCTCAACCAGTCAACACATTGCTTAATGATTCGATTCGATTGTCGCATCTCTTCCATGCGTATCAGGTAACGGTCATAACAGTCACCATTGGTACCTACAGGAATATCAAAATCCAATTTATCGTAAACTGCATAAGGCTGTTTTTTACGTAAGTCCCACTCAACACCTGAGCCGCGTAGCATCGGACCTGTAAAACCTAACTGCATTGCTCTCTCTGGAGAAACCACTGCAATATCTACCAGGCGCTGTTTCCAGATACGATTATCAGTTAACAAAGTTTCGTATTCATCAACATAACCCGGGAAACGCCTGGTAAAATCTTCAATAAAATCTAGCAGCGAACCACTACGATTCATATTCAGCCGATCTACTTCTTTTTTACTGTGCCATTTGGTTGCTTTGTACTGCGGCATTGAATCAGGCAAGTCACGCGCCACACCACCGGGACGATAATAGGTTGCATGTAAACGTGCACCAGATACCGCCTCATATACATCCATTAAATCTTCACGTTCACGGAAGGCATACAGGAACATCGTCATCGCACCCACATCTAAGCCGTGCGCACCAATCCATAACAGGTGATTTAATAGTCGCGTAATTTCGTCGAACATAACGCGAATGTACTGCGCCCTCTCCGGCACTTCCACGCCAAGTAATTTTTCCAGGGCCATGATATATCCATGCTCATTACTCATCATGGATACATAATCAAGACGGTCCATATAACCAATGCTTTGATTATATGGTTTAGATTCAGCTAATTTTTCAGTGGCTCGGTGTAGTAACCCTATATGTGGATCTGCACGCTGCACCACTTCCCCATCCATTTCCAGGATGAGACGCAATACGCCGTGCGCCGCTGGGTGCTGGGGGCCAAAATTGAGAGTGTAATTACGAATATCAGGCATAAGCTTATTCTTTATCCTCCGGTAACATATACCGGTTATCGTCACGAATAACCTTAGGCACAAGCACGCGAGGTTCTATACTAACAGGCTCATAAACAACACGTTTTTTCTCTGGATCAAAACGCATTTCAACGTGACCAGATAAAGGAAAATCTTTTCTAAAAGGATGACCAACAAATCCATAATCTGTCAGTATGCGACGTAGGTCTGGGTGCCCATCAAAATGAATGCCGAACAAGTCGAACGCCTCACGCTCAAACCAGTTAACGCCATTCCAAATATCGACAACAGAAGGTACAACAGGCATCGCATCATCTTCTGCATATATGCGCACACGCAAGCGGTGATTATTTTTAATAGATAATAAATGAATTACAGCAGCGAAGCGCTTACGCTCACTATTCATTTCTGGCAACTCGTCACCAAAGCGTAATCGCCCATGAGTAGCTGCATCTACTCCACGGCTAAAACCGTTTTTTGATGCATCAGTTTTCCATTCTTCCTGGCCATATGCCGAATAATCCACACCACACAAATCGATGAGAATTTCAAACGCGAACGCATCATCATCGCGCAGCTTTTTACATACAGACAAATAGTCTTCAGCAGACACCTCTATGGTGACTTCACCCTGTTCCAGCCGGTTGCTCAGCAATTCACTTGAAAAGCTTTTGCTTAGCTGTTGAGAAAGGTTTTCAGCATTAGTCATATTTAATTTTTCTTATCGCGCTATTGTGCAAGTACGCTTAATTTTGTTTTGTAACTGAATAATTCCATACAACAAGGCCTCTGCTGTTGGCGGACAACCTGGCACATATATATCGACTGGAACAATTCGGTCACAGCCGCGCACAACTGAGTAGGAATAATGGTAGTAACCACCGCCATTTGCACACGACCCCATGGAAATAACCCAACGAGGCTCAGCCATTTGCTCATACACTTTACGTAGGGCCGGCGCCATTTTGTTTGTTAGGGTACCGGCAACAATCATTACATCTGACTGTCTGGGCGAACCACGAAATAAAATACCAAAACGATCCAGATCATAACGCGACGCACCTGCTTGCATCATTTCAACAGCGCAACAGGCTAGTCCAAAGGTCATTGGCCACATGGATCCCGTACGCGCCCAGTTAACTACCGTATCAACTTGCGTGGTAACAAAACCTTTCTCTAAAACACCTTCTATTCCCATTCTAGTGCTCCTTTTTTCCACTCATAGATAAAGCCAACCACTAGAATACCGAGAAATAGCCCCATCGCTAAAATCCCAAACAGACCTATATCTTCAAGCACAATGGCCCAGGGGAAAAGAAAGGCTATTTCCAAATCAAAAATAATAAATAGAATGGCGACTAGATAAAAGCGCACATCGAATTTTAAACGTGCATCCTCAAAAGCTGAGAAGCCACATTCATAAGGAGAGTTTTTTTCTGCATTAGGTTTTCTAGGCGCCATCATAAAACCACCAAGCACAATCATGGCGACGCCTACGAACAAACCTACACAAATAAAGATTAAAACAGGTATGTAATTTTCGAGCATTTGTAATTTTCTCCCAAGCCTTCAGCGACCAGGTAAGCTCTTGTAATTATTTATTCATCGACTCTATTCAAAAAGCACTCAGTTGTCATCACATAATATGTGTATTACATGATAAGCGAGACTTATTGGCACTAATTATTGATACCACTCAAACAGAAAATAAAATCCAGATCATTTAAGAGTATTAATACTTTATAACTTTATGTAATACAAGCAGACAATTAAACCAACACTAGAAGCACGATAGTTAATTTCTTTAGAGGCGACAGCCTGTCCAACAAATACAAAGAACTATACCTTTTTCGATATTTTGCACTCTTAATTTATTTTAATAAAAACAGCTGATATTTTGAAAACTAGAATTTAGATAATGACCGAGACTTTGTTGCCTTCTTATTATTAATCTTAATTACTACACCAAATAGATAATGGTACCGATGGCCGGAGTCGAACCGGCACAGCTTGCGCTACACGCCCCTCAAGCGTGCGTGTCTACCAATTTCACCACATCGGTTTTATTACACTTTTTATTTTCACTGGCGTTCAGGCTCCTGCCTTCACTTCGCATTTAAGCGCTGCCAGCCCGATGTCCTATCGGGCGTTCGTGACTCCTTGCCCGTCACTCACCCAATTTCACCACATCGGTTATTACACTTTTAGTCTGGTAGCATATGAACACTACCTGCTGCATCCAGTCAGCAATGATACTTTTTACAGTATCCACCTACACTTCCTGTATAGGCATATAAAAATCGTGAACCGAGGGGCTCGCTTAAAGATAGAAACCGTCTTAAGGCGAACATTTCACAATTTATTTATTCAGAAGCAGGGATGTCGCTCGCCGGCTCTTCAACAGCAGCTGGGATATCTGAAGGCATTACATCGCTTGCAGCAGGTACTTCAGATGGAGCCAATAAAACTGACCCATCAGAAATAGACGTTGCTGATTCTAGATTCGATGACAAATAAGCCAAAGATAAGCTAGTCACAAAGAATGCTGTCGATAAGATAGCTGTTGTACGACTCAAAAAGTTTGCCGCACCTCGGGCACCGAATACGGTACCAGACGAGCCACCACCTAAAGAAGCACCTGCATCAGCACCTTTTCCGCGCTGTAGCATGATGAGGCCAATAATCGCTAGCGATAACAGCACGTGTATAACAAGAACAATTGAAATCACTTGTTTAAATCCTTAATCAATAATCTGATTTAGCCTGCCGCCTGGCAAATAGCTAAAAAGTCAGCTGGCTTAAGTGATGCGCCACCAATTAAACCACCATCAATATCTGGCTGCCCAAGTAATTCAGCTGCGTTTGCTGCATTCATTGAACCGCCATAAAGAAGACGCAAACCATCAGCTACGTCAGCATTCAGTGCTGCAATTTTTCCACGAATAAATGCATGCACTTCCTGAGCCTGCTCTGGAGATGCAGTTTTACCCGTTCCTATTGCCCAAACTGGCTCGTAAGCTATAACACCATCAGCAAGCGCTTCTACGCCCTCTAATGCAATAACTGCATCGATTTGACGAGCACATACATCGTTAGTCACGCCAGATTCACGCTCTTCTAGAGTTTCACCAATACAAAAAATAGGTTTAACACCATTGCGACGAGCTGCTGCAAAGCGCTGAGCAACCAATTCATCACTTTCGCCATAAAGTGCACGACGCTCTGAATGACCAATAATTGCGTATTCACAACCAATATCTTTCAACATTGCGCCTGAGATTTCACCCGTAAATGCACCAGCGTCCTGATCACAAATATTTTGCGAGCCAACTTTTATGTTTGAGCCATCTGCTGCGCCAGAAACACGGGGTATATATACAGCAGGCGGACATACAACCACTTCTGCATTATTAACTGAACCCATGCCTTCTTTAATACCTGCCACAAGCTCTTTAACAGAATCACTAGAACCATTCATTTTCCAGTTTCCGGCTACCATTGGCTGACGCATTGATGAACTCCAAATTCGTATTTTTAAAGGTCGCACAGTTTATAGGTGACGCCCTCTTGTTGCAAGGCAAATGCGTTAGCAGTACGCCTTTTCAATGGCCACTTCAAAGTTATTTCCCCACCTAAACAATCAAGAAGAATGCCGTAAATAAAAAAAAGCCCATGTAGCGAATACGCCACACGAGCTTTTTACATAAAAATCAGTTCTTTCGCAGATCGATTCTAGGTGGGGTTCGCATGTAAAACAGATGCAGAAACCGCATCAGCTATCTGCTGTGCATATTCCATTACCTGCTTCTCATCCTCGCCCTCAACCATAACGCGAATCAATGGCTCTGTACCTGATGGGCGCAATAAGACGCGTCCTCGGCCATCAAGCAGCTTTTCAACTTCATCCACCGCAGCCTGAACTTTAGGTTCATTGACAGGGTTCGTCTTCACTGGCAACGGAACATTTACCAGCACCTGCGGCATCATCGTCATATCGGATAGTGCCTCAGTTAATGTTTCTCCTGTATCAGCCAAATACGCCATTACCTGCAAGGCTGACACGATACCATCACCGGTAGTCGTTCTATCCAGGCAGATAATATGCCCTGAGTTTTCACCACCCAGGCACCAGCCTTTCTCTTTCAAACACTCTATGACGTAACGATCTCCAACATTAGTGCGCTCAAATTCTAGCCCTAATTTTTTAATCGCCAGCTCCAGACCCATATTACTCATCAGGGTACCTGCAACACCACCCTTCTTCTCACCCGCCGCTATGCGTGCTTTGGTAATAATATAAAGAATCTCATCACCATCAATAATCCGACCCTTACTATCCACCATCATCAGGCGATCACCATCACCATCAAATGCCACACCTATGTCGGCCTGGTTCTGCAAAACAGCAGCAGCTAGCGTATGCGGATGAGTTGAACCGCAATCTTTATTAATATTGAGACCATCTGGTTTATCACCGATAGTAATTATTTCTGCGCCTAATTCAGCGAATACATTCGGTGCAATATGATAGGTAGCACCATTCGCACAATCGAGAACAACCTTGATACCTTTGAAGCTTGTTCCAATGGGTATAGTCGCTTTGCAGGCCTCGATATAACGTCCCTGCGCATCGTCTACACGCTCAGCCTTGCCTAACGATGCTGAATCTACTATTTCCATATCGGCTTCAAACATGGCCTCAATTTCATCCTCAATTTCATCCGGTAACTTTGTACCTTCCGAAGAGAAAAACTTTAGCCCGTTATCGTAAAAAGGATTATGCGATGCAGAAATAACGATACCTGCAGAGGCACGCAAAGTACGCGTCAGATAAGCAATGCCAGGGGTTGGCATAGGACCCAAAATCCGCACATCAACACCTGCAGCAGATAGACCCGCTTCTAATGAGGACTCAAACATATAACCAGATATCCGTGTATCCTTACCAATCACTACTAACTTGCTACCGTGACTGGCCAGAACTTTACCAACAGCCCATCCTAGCTTCATAATTGCCTGCGGTTTCATCCGACCTTCGCCAACTCGTCCCCGAATACCATCTGTTCCAAAATATTTTTTTGCCATTACTTATTCCGTATTTCTAATAACTATTTTTAGAGACTGCTTTTAGTGGTTGCATTTTATCACCAGGACCAGTCATAGCTTTATTGTCCTGTAAGTATAATCCAAGATAAAAATTATTCATTAATCAGGTACTTAAAGTTTGCACTGCAACACATACCTTAAGCGCATCGAGCGTTGGCTTAACATCATGCACGCGCAATATTTTTGCCCCCTTAGTGTATGCCAGTACGGCTGCCGCGACACTTGCATGCAAACGCTGGTCAACGGGTGAGCCTAATATCAAGCCCAGCATAGACTTGCGGGACAAACCAACTAGCAACGGCGCATCCAAAGATTCGAACTTATGCAAATGCTTTAGCAGTTGTAAATTATGCCGCAGGTTTTTACCGAATCCAAAACCCGGATCAATAATAATATTTTCTCGCTTAATGCCCGCAGCAACACACTCCTTAATGCGGCACTGTAAAAACGATTTAACATCTTCGACTACATCGTCATAATCGGGTGCTTCTTGCATAGTGCGCGGCCGCCCTTGCATATGCATTACACACACTGGTATATCCAGTTCCGCACATACTTGCAATGCGCCCGGTTCACGCAGGCCATTCACATCGTTCACCAAACTAGCACCTACCTGTACCGCTGCACGCATTACTTCTGGCTTACTTGTATCAATGGAAATACATACATTAGACTGCTGGCGCAGCGCCTTTATTACAGGAACAACACGCTCTATTTCTTCTTCAACCGAAACAGCAGCCGCACCTGGGCGAGTAGACTCTCCGCCCACATCAATAATCTCTGCCCCATCTCGCATCATTTCTAGTGCATGATTAATTGCCACATCACTAGAATTAAATTTACCACCATCAGAAAATGAATCTGGTGTGGTATTTAAAATGCCCATTACAATCGCCTTATCAGTTTTAAGCAGCTCAATTAATAACGACATATTTAACCCCTGAACGCAAAAAACCCCGCAGACAATGCGGGGTTTAATTTTATACTTTATAAAAAGAAATTTTAGTGAAGACTTGCTGGTCCACCAATAGAACCGTCACCTTTTGCTTCTTTTTCATCTTTCTTCTCACCTGCTGATGCACTCGGTGTATCTGAATCATCATTATCAGTCCAGTCTTTTGGAGCGCTTACTTCACCACGCTCCATTAACTGATCAATCTGAGAAGCATCGATTGTTTCATACTTCATTAAAGCGTCAGACATTGAATGCAATATATCTTCATTATCTTTAAGCAGCTGTTCAGCACGCTGATAGTTACGGTCAATAAAGTCACGAATCTCTTCATCAATCACGCGAGCCGTATCGTCTGCTACATTTTTATGCTGTGTCACCGAACGACCTAAGAACACTTCACCTTCATCTTCTGAATATGACAATGGGCCCAGCTTTTCAGATAAGCCCCATTTGGTCACCATGTTTCGTGCGATATCTGTTGCACGTTCAATATCGTTTGAGGCGCCCGTAGTCACACTATCCAAACCAAAAATTAGTTCTTCCGCGATTCGTCCACCGAATAAACTCGAAATCTGGCTTTCTAAGCGACGCTTGCTATAGCTGTAACGATCCTCTTCTGGCAAGAACATCGTTACACCCAGGGCACGCCCACGGGGAATAATACTTACCTTATAAACAGGATCGTGATCGGGCACCAAACGACCAACAATCGCATGACCCGCTTCATGATAAGCCGTTAACTTCTTCTCATCATCAGACATCACCATAGACTTACGCTCTGAGCCCATCATGATCTTATCTTTGGCACGCTCAAAGTGCTCCATAAACACTTCCTTGCTATTTTCACGTGCTGCAAATAAAGCCGCCTCATTAACAAGGTTAGCTAAGTCAGCACCTGAAAAACCAGGGGTACCACGTGCAATTAAAGTTGCCTTCACATTATCTGCCGCAGGCACTTTGCGCATATGCACCTTAAGAATTTGCTCACGACCACGCACATCAGGTAATGGCACAACCACTTGACGGTCAAAACGACCAGGACGCATTAATGCAGGATCCAGTACATCAGGACGGTTAGTCGCTGCTATCACGATTACACCTTCATTACCTTCAAAACCATCCATCTCTACCAGCAACTGGTTCAATGTCTGCTCACGCTCATCATGACCACCGCCAACACCAGCGCCACGATGACGACCTACTGCATCGATTTCATCTATAAAGATTATGCAGGGCGCATGCTTTTTAGCCTGCTCAAACATATCACGAACACGAGATGCACCTACACCAACAAACATTTCTACAAAGTCTGAACCAGAGATCGTAAAGAACGGTACTTTCGCCTCACCGGCAATCGCTCTCGCCAATAATGTTTTACCTGTACCCGGCGAACCCACCATCAAAACACCACGTGGAATTTGTCCGCCTAGTTTTTGGAATTTACCCGGATCACGGAGAAACTCAACCAGCTCACCGACTTCATCTTTAGCCTCTTCAACACCCGCCACATCAGCAAAAGTAACTTTAATCTGGTCTTCACCCAGCATTTTGGCTTTACTTTTACCAAATGACATAGCACCTCGACCACCGCCGCCGCCTTGCATTTGGCGCATGAAGAATATCCAGATACCAATTAACAATAAGAACGGGAACCAGGAAATAAAGATACTCATTAATAACGAAGGCTGTTCTGGCGCCTTGGCATTAATACGCACACTATTTTCTAGCAGATCACCAATCATAGAGGTGTTATCTGTTTCGGGACTGTACGTAGTGAATGGTTTCAAATCACGGCTTTTACCGGTTATTTCACGACCTGCAATATCAACTTCTGAAACATTGCCACTTTTAACCTGCTCAATAAATTCAGAATAAGGAACCTCTAGACTCGCACTTGATCTCTGAGAGAAATTGCTAAATACAGATAATAAAATAAGGGCAATAACGCCCCATAAAATAAGGTTTTTTACCAGGTCGTTCAAGACAACACCTCAGTTAATTAATCACTAATATGAAAGTTACTACACAGATCAGGCAAACACCAGTCAGATATAAGCCTTTAAGCGGATAATTCTATGTATCTTCAGGCTTTAAAACCCATTGCTAAACCATATGTTTCTTTACTTCTCGCGCGCGAAGCTTTTGGCTTTCGCATAGTTACTCGAGTAAAGCTGCTTCTCATTTGTTTAATATACTCATCAAAGCCTTCACCCTGAAACAGTTTGACCAGCAAGCCACCGCCAGGTTTCAATACCTGTCGAGACAAATCAAGGGCTAGCTCAGCCATATACATGGCGCGCGGAATATCAACAGCCTGCTGTCCACTCATATTGGGCGCCATATCGCAAATTACAAGGTCTGGCCGATCATTACCTAAAGTATTTAATAATTCTGTAAATACATCATCTTCAAGAAAATCACCTGTAATGATCTCCACTCCCTCCATTGGTTCCATTGGCAATATATCTAATGCGATCAAGCGACCACTGCCTTTTTGCTTGCGCACGACATATTCACACCAACTGCCGGGAGCGGCACCTAAATCAATTACCGTACAACCAGGCTTAATTAAGCGATCTTTCTCATCAATTTCTTTCAGCTTATAAACAGCTCTCGAACGGTAGCCATCTTTTTGCGACTGTTTCACATACTCGTCGTCAAAATGCTCTTTGAGCCAGTTACCACTGGATTTACTTCTTGCCATTATTTAATAGCATCCTTTTGTCTTTAGTTTATACAGCATTATTTATTTGAAATGTTACAATACTACCTTAAATTATACAGAGAAAAGTAATGCCTCTTTCAAGACCCCAAATCAAATATCTTGTTTCACTTGCTCACAGCCTCAAACCTGTAATTATGATAGGTCAACATGGGGTTACTGATAATATCCTTAAGGATCTAGATATAGCACTCGACTTCCATGAGCTGGTTAAAATAAAAATTGCCGGGGAAGACCGTGAGAGCAAAAATACAATCATCGAACAACTATGCAAATCTTCTGCTGCTGATAAAGTTCAGGCCATTGGCAAGACACTCACTTTATTTAGGCGTAACAAAGAAAAGCAAAAAATTGAATTGCCTAAAAAGTAAATGCCAATAATATTGTATTACCGGCATTTACTTAAGCCCAAAGAA
>Ga0316209_1003449_pt1 | contig 10741 bp, 13 predicted proteins | sample 6monopyrite_MG_FD_204945 | JGI IMG/M metagenome (GOLD analysis project Ga0316209, IMG submission 204945) | Microbial mat bacterial communities from mineral coupon in-situ incubated in ocean water Damariscotta River, Maine, United States -... | ecosystem: Environmental > Aquatic > Marine >...
CGATGCAATAAAGAAAATTGAAGATGCCATATCAACGTATAAACATGAAATGGATGATTAGACGAATCTTAAGGTAAATTTACTTCACCACATAATAAATTTGCAGTGAAGTAAATTTATTTCAACAGCTTTTACAAATAATATTCTATTCAATACTGTTATTAGTACCATCGTCTACAATATTTCCAACAACGTTGTTACTTACTTTATTTTTAACAACACTATTATAACTTGCAACCGCCGTTACACCTGGCGCGACACAATCACTTGCCCCACATAATTTAATACCTACGCCATTATTACTTTCGACAGTATTCTTCGCAACAATATTATTATCACCTTGAATTTGAATGCCATCAGTACCGCTATTAGATACTTCATTTTTTGTAATAATATTATTTATTGATAGACTCGTTGCATTTTCTTGAATAATAACAATACCAACGCGTTTAGCATCAATAACTTTATTTTTCGTTATTGTGGTTTCACTTGAAGGTATATGCAGATGGTCTTCATAATTACCCGATATTATATTTTTTGTAATCGTTGTGCCTGTTGCACGTAAAACAAAAACTCCACGCGAGCCTGGCGCAGTGGGCTCTAATACATCACCACTTCGATTTCGGTTAATTTCAGTTTTTTGAATAGTTATATTTTTTGCAGGCGGCCTAACAAATACACCTAAATCTCGTTTGGTTGCTATACCACCAGGATGTTGAATGGCTAATTTTTCGATAGTCACATCCGATGAAAACACATCAAATACGACATCAATCGGTACACCGGGTGGCGCTTGCTTCGGTGTTACGTCACCACCAGCGGATACCACGAAGGTATCTTCTCGGTTTTCGCCTCGAATATGTAATCCATCTTTACCCATTGGAATGGTTATATTTTCAACATATGTACCTTTACGAATATGAATAGTATCGTCTACTCCGGCAATGTTAACGGCTACTTGAATCGATGCGCAAGGATTACTGGCAATGCAACTATTTCCTGAGCCCGATGAAGCCACATAAAAATTGGCGGCTAATGTCTGCGTACTGATTAAAAAACCAGCAGCAACTAGTGATGTTTTTATATACATGAAATACTCCCTGAGTGAAATTATTATATTTATATAAATACTACGCCTTAATCAAAATATGATGATTAGGAATAGTAAGAGTAATATCTTATTTATAAGTTCCCTATATCAATAATGGATATCTATATAAATCCTATAATCGAATATATTCTGCAGCATTCTCAAGCATTGTTGTTATGTCTGTGTTACTCGACACTTGTTGATCAATCAATGTTCCATAAATATTAATAGCTCCTTCAATACTATTCAAAATTTCTTCCTCTTGATCAGATTCTAACCCAAGCATTGAAAATCGGGAAACCAACATTAATAATAAAGAACGACTGCTTTCTCGGGCACTTGAATTCATCCATTATTCAGATTTAAAAACTTTAACGGTTTCTAGTTTAATAAAAGGAATATATTCTAGCAGTCGTTCTGTACAGTATTGTTTTTCTGATTTACTCGGTATAACTGCCAAGAAGTATATAGTAATAATGCGCTTAAATATGATTAGAAATAAACTCTTAGCAACATCGCCTATTGAAAAAACAATTACACAAGTTGCAAGTGAATTTGGTGTCGTCAATATGGGGCGATTCAAACAAGACTATGAGAATTTTTTTAATGAATCACCTCGACAAACATTAAATAAAATCTAAATTATATAGTATGTCAAAGTTGCATAAGGGTAATTAACAATCCCAAACTTAAAACCCAAATGGTGATTGACACCCATGCAGATTGCCGCGCTTTATTTTTTTCTATCCACGTTCTCGGTTTAACACCCTTAGCGATAAATACAAGTTTTGCTGATAAATTAACGCAAACAACATTAATGGCTAACAACAAACTTGCGCCAATGGCTAAATCTAATCTACCGGCGCCAAGCATTAATCCAAAGGTTGCTGTTGGCGGTAACAATGCGACCGCCACCATCACGCCAACTAGCGAATTACTCCAGCTTGAAGCTAATGATAAAACTGCAGCAGCACCAGCCACAAGCGCTAAGACGACACTGTCGTATCCTACATCGGTACGCGACATTAATTCGATACTATTAAAGTTTAGTGGCCAAAAATATCCAATAGCAATAGAAATAATCAACGCAGTACTTACACCAATCATATTCGTTTTTAATGACTGCCAGATTAAGACTTTATCACCGAGTGAAGACGCAAAAGCAAGCGCTAGATTAGGCCCCAGCAAAGGAGCGATAACCATAGCACCAATCACAATCGCAACATTATCAGCTAACAAACCAATACTTGCCACGATGGTTGAAAGGATAACCATCCATATAAATGTGCTATCTAATTTTATTCCAGATACTATTTTTTGGTATAACTCTTCACGTGTTCGTGTAGAGCTATATTTTTTAGCATTATCATCATTTTCCTCTGGACGCGGAATAGTTGCTTCAACAGGAGTAATAATAATACGACTATTTTCACTTGCGCTGATAATAGTTTGAACAGAATCTAATATTTTTTGTTGATTTTCAGGCTTTACCAATAACTTTACCGTGCATCGTTGAGTTTGATCACAGACTGTTGTCCAAAAATCTAACGTTTCATGTTGCTCAGCTAAGCCTTTTAAGGTGTCTACATGCCCACAATCTGTAATAATTTCGATAATACGCATACTGCCCCCAAAATATATTTTATTTTTTTAAACGATAACCCGACTTAAACATCCACCAAACTGTGGAGAGACAGATAAAAAGAAAAACTAAAACCATAAACAAACTCAGTTCAACACTCACATCCGATACTTCAAAAAAACTCCAACGAAAGCCACTAATTAAATACACCACAGGATTAAATAAGGTAATGGTTTGCCAAGTGGGCGGTAACATATCAATAGTATAAAAGCTGCCACCTAAAAAAACTAAAGGCGTAATCACCAACATAGGAATGAGTTGAAGTTTTTCAAAATTATCTGCCCATAAACCAATAATAAAACCAAACAAACTAAAGGAGATACAAGTCAGAATAAGAAAAGCCAGCATCCAAAATGGATGAGCTATCTCTAAAGGCACAAAAAAACCAGCAGTAGCTAATATAATTAAACCAATGATAAAAGACTTTGTTGCTGCCGCTCCAACATACCCAATTAGAATTTCAATAAATGAAATGGGCGCAGACATAACCTCATATATCGTTCCAGTAAACTTAGGGAAAAATATTGCGAACGATGCGTTTGAAATACTTTGCGTTAACAAGGCCAACATCATTAAACCGGGTACAATAAATACACCATAAGGAACACCATCTACGGTCTGTATTCGAGAACCTATAGCGGAACCAAAAACAACAAAATACAGTGCCGTAGATATAACGGGAGATGCAAAACTTTGTAAGATTGTTTCAAATGCACGCAACATTTCAAATTTATATATAACTTTAATGGCTTCAATATTCATTATTTTTCATTCACTAAACTGATAAAGATATCTTCTAACGAACTTTTCGTAGTATTAATATCTTTTAGTATTAAGCCGGCTTTACTGATTGCTTTTAGTAATTCAGCAATGCCGGTATCGACTTCATTAGTATCGTATGTATAAGTTAGAAAGAATCCATCTTCAGACAATTCTAAATTCCAGCTGGCTAGCGAGCTATGCAATATTTTCACGGTACTCTCAAGCTCTACCAATAATTGGCGCTTACCTAATTTTTGCATTAGTGCATTTTTGTCTTCAACTAACAATAATTCACCATTGCTAATCACACCAACACGATCAGCGATCTCTTCGGCTTCTTCTATATAGTGAGTGGTTAAAATAATGGTAACGCCAGAATCTCGTAACTTTCTAACGACATCCCACATTTCTTTACGCAAGCCAACATCAACACCGGCTGTTGGCTCGTCTAAAAATAAAATGTTTGGTTCATGTGATAAAGCTTTTGCAATTAGCACTCGGCGTTTCATACCGCCGGACAATGTCATTAACGCATTATCTTTTTTATCCCACAATGATAAATCTTTAAGCAACTGCTCAAGATAAGCTGGATTGGGTTTTTTACCGAATAATCCTCGGCTAAAATTTATGGTATTCCAAACGGTATCAAATGCGCCTAAAGTTAGCTCCTGTGGAACCAGCCCTATCAACGCACGTGTTTGGCGGTAGTTTGCAATAATATCGTATCCATCTACCGAGACGGAACCTTCACTAGGGTTAACTAAACCACAAATGGTTGAGATCAATGTGGTTTTACCTGCTCCATTAGGGCCAAGTAACGCTAAAATTTCACCGTCTTTTATTTCAAGATTTATTTTTTTTAGTGCGTGGAAACCATCTTTATAGGTTTTAGAAAGATTTGATATAGATATAATTGCTTGCATAATATATGCAGCGTAACACAGCTAACGATTAAACTTAATGGGTAACTCGGTCACCCCAAATATCTTTTAAGCGACTATCTCGCCCGCAACTTAATCGATAAAAATTATAGCGAATAGGATTATTTTTGTAATAATCTTGATGGTAGCTTTCCTTACCTTTAATAGGATAAAAAGTGGAAGCATCTAAAATAGGTGTAATAACTTTTTTAGTTGAAAATTCTTTTACAACCTTATCCTTAAGCTGTTCTGCTATTTTTCGCTCATTATCATTGGCAACAAAAATTGCACTTAAGTAACTATGTCCTTTATCACAAAACTGACCGCGCGCATCGAAAGGGTCAATATTAACCCAGTAATGCTCGAGTATTTTCGTATAACTAACTATCTTTGGATCATAAGTAATTTCTACCGCTTCATAATGACCGTCATGACCGCCAAGATAGGTTGGGTTTTTATGTGTTCCGCCGGTAAACCCAGAAACAACATTGGTTACACCTTTCAATTTTTCAAAGTCTGATTCCATACACCAAAAGCAGCCTCCGGCTAAGATGGTTTTATCTGCATAGGCCAGCGAGTGCGAAGTAAGGGCTATTAGAGCTATCAAGTTTATTACAATTTTCATGCGAATCTTCCTAAATATAAAAAGAGTGTATTACTATTAAGTATTAGTATAATTCACACCAGTAAATAATTTATAACAGATTTGTAACAATAGATTATTGTTTTTCAACAAGTAGTACCGCACCATCAACTTTTATAATTTTGACTGTTTCGCCGACATCACAATCTTCACCTTCGATTTTCCAAGTGGTATCATCGACACGAATGCGTCCATGTTTATTAATAATTGGTTCATCTAAAGTAAAAGTACGCCCAACGTATTGCATACCACGTTTATTGAGTTGCGGATGGTCGGTTTCGACTTTATTTTTCGAAGCAAAGTGTCTCCATGCAAATAAGCTGGCAACACTAAGAATTGAAAAAATAAGTAACTGGTACTCCCAAGTAATTCCACTGAATAGACTTAAGAGTAATCCCATAATAGCCGCTGCAATTGCTATCCACATAAAAACCGCACCGGGTGCGAAAACTTCCATCACGAACAAAATAACAGCCAAGATAAACCAATGCCAGTTAGTTAGATTTTCAAGTAAACCTTCCATATCTGCCACCTATTTATTAACAGCTTTAGTGAGTTCCGCAATACCACCGATTGCACCAATAATACTACCGGCCTCTAATGGCATAAGAACCAATTTTTCATTCGGCGCTGAAGCAATTTCTTTTAGGGCTTCTACATAATTATTTGCAACAAAATAATTCAGTGCGTTTAAATCACCTTTCTCTATGGCTTGCGATACTACATGGGTTGCACGTGCTTCAGCTTCAGCCGCACGTTCACGCGCTTCAGCATCTAAGAACGCGGCTTCTTTACGCCCTTCAGCTTGTAAAATAGCACCTCTTTTTTCACCTTCGGATTTTAATATTTCAGCTTGGCGCTCGCCTTCTGCTTCTAGAATAAGTGCACGTTTTTCTCGCTCAGCTTTCATTTGACGCGCCATAGAGTCGATTAGGTCGCGGGGCGGGCTGATGTCTTTAATTTCAATACGCGTAACTTTTACACCCCAAGGTGTAGTGGCATCATCCACCACATTTAATAACTGTGCATTTATCTTGTCGCGTTTAGATAATAATTCATCTAGATCCATCGAACCCATAACTGTTCTTACGTTGGTCATGGTTAAGTTTAAAATAGCCAATTCTAGCTGATTCACTTCATAAGCCGCTTTAGCTGCATCGAGTATTTGAAAAAACACCACACCATCAACTCGTACCATTGCGTTATCTTTAGTGATAACTTCTTGCGATGGTACGTCCATTACACGTTCCATCATATTTAATTTTGCACCAACTTTATCAAACACCGGTGTAATCCAATTTAAACCCGGAACGAGGGTTTTTGTATAACGACCAAAACGTTCAACCGTATATTCCATTCCCTGCGGAACAGATTGCACTCCCATAAATAAAAGTACAAATGAAAAAATTAGTGCGAATAGTACAAACGAACCAAAACCTATTTCTAGCATGATGAACTCCTTAATTATTATTTATCCAGTATAGCGTTATTATTGTGTTTAACAGTATCACCTTTAACGCATTGCTAAAATGCGATTATTTTTTAATCAAGCTAAACAGTGTATCGATATCACTTACTATATTATTTTTATCTACATTGACTTTAGTTTTAATGAGTAAACCTTGGAAGGTGCTATTAATAAACGTGGCAAGTTTGTTTGTGTCAGTATCCTGCCTCAATTCGTTTTGCTCGATCGCGCGTTCTAATGTGTTATTGAATAATTCTTCTAACTTCATCCAAAAGCTTCGCACCTTTTCAGCAGCCAATGGATTATGCGGCCCAAGTTCAACAGCAGTGTTACCCATAAGACAACCACTCATGTTATTTTCTGCACTGTGCATAAGAAGGTGTTTAAGCAAACTATCAATATTGCCGATAGGTGAGCCAGAAACTTCTAGTGCTTCCTTTATCATAACCAGACTGGCATCTATATAATGGTCTAATGCAGCAATAAAAAGCTCGCCTTTATTGCCATAAGTTTGGTACATACTGGCACGGTTAACCCCCATTGCTGAGACCAGATCTTGCATTGAAGTCGCCTCAAATCCCTTCACCCAGAATACATCCAGCGCATTTTTTAGCGCTATTTTCTGATCAAATTGTTTATTTGGCCCAACCATGGTTTTCATTATGCCATGTTAAGGCATGCTTTTCTCCAGACATTGATACTATTAATTATTAGTAAATACAAATACTTATGGATATTATTGGTTTTGGTAACTATTTATTTGACTTCTTTACTTAAAGCTGGAATGATCATTCTATTATGGAACAAACGTTCTATATTGTAAGTATAGTTCATTAATCACATCCGTTACTAATGACAGATGTTAATTCAAGGAGAAACAACCATGAGCAATTATCAAACCTATAACTTTGGCAAAATGAGTGATGTCGATAAATATACCTTCGCTCCAGAAGGTACGGGTATAAGCATCCCTGGAAAACTATTTTTAGGCGAACACATTAAAATGAGTTCAATCGAGGCCTCCGTAAACAAAAATGCACCGGGAACCGGTATGAATTTCTTCCATCGCCATATAAATAATGAAGAAAGTTACATTTTTATTGCTGGCAAAGGTGAAATGCTGATTGATGGCGAAAAGGTGGATGTATCTGAAGGCTCTGTTGTTACCATTCAACCTGAAGCAAAACGTTCCTGGTGGAATACTGGTGATAGCGATCTTATATACATAGTCATCCAAGCACCGGTTAACGGTTTAAAGGCTGGTGGTATCAACGATGGTGAGCTGCTGGATGGGACAGTGCCATGGATATAGTTAGGGGGATTATAATCAGGGATTTACAATAAGAAGGATATTTTTAAAAGGTAATGCAAACAGAAATTCTTCAGACTCATAAAGGGATCGCTGCATTTTACAGATGATCCCTTTATTATCTTTATCTAACTTTATTTGTTCAGATATCTTGTTTTACTTATAACCAAAGACTCTCTTCAATAAAGCGGTAGTGCGTTTGGCGGGATCTTTTCTAATTGCAGCTTCCTCCAATGCTAAGTAATAAAAAACAGCATCCAGAGTTTTATTTAAAGTGTAATCACTTAAGTTGGAACGTACCGGCTTAACAAAAGGTAAACTATTATATTTTCCGGCAATTTCATTATAACTCCTAACGACACCTACCTGGTTTAGTGCAGCATTTATAACGGGTGTCATTTCTTTCTTTAACTGTGGCGTCATCTTATTTTGAAAATAGCGCGTCGCAGCATCATTTGGCCCTTTATAAACTTTCTTTACATCATCCCATTTCATTTCTCTAATTGTGCTGACAAATATTTTCTTCGCTTTTGGTGTCGCTTTTTCTGCTGCTCGATTAATTTTAAGTTCCAAATCATCAAGCTTACCGCTAAAGCCAATCATTTTTAATTTATCACGAATTTTATTAATATTTTTTGGTAGAACAATATGTGCAACCTTATCGTTATTAAATCCATTCGTACGCCCAAGATTTTTTACAACCGTTTCGGAACTAACTTGCAAAGCCTCTTTAAGACCGGCAGCAATATCTGATTGACTTAAACGATTAACATTTATATTTTTTTTAAGTTTATCAAGCTCAACACAACCCGCTAATGAAAAGACAATCAATACTATTAATGGTGTTACTAAAACCGAAAACTTTTTATTCATTTTTATACCTTTCATGTGAAAGCCAATACATCGTTTCTAAAGTTCCATTAATATCAAAATATCTTTAGGAAGTGAACAATTTAATGTTAATTCAAAGTTAAATTAATAACCACTTGATATATTCATCCTCACCATATGAGCCGCTGCTCTTAAATTATTGTCATATCTGGTATCTAAAATTGGCATCTGACATCGGCGCCAATATGTTATACTTTATCTTATGACTACACCTCAAACAGCATCAGGCCGTACTTCCAATAGCTTTAATAAATTACGCTCTCGTATCGAGCGTGAAACAGGTAAGGCCATTGGCGACTATAAAATGATCGAGGATGGCGATGTCATCATGGTTTGCCTGTCTGGCGGTAAAGATTCCTATACGATGCTGTCGGTATTACAAGCCTTACAAAAACGCGCTCCCGTTGATTTTAAACTCATAGTGATGAACCTTGATCAAAAACAACCAGGTTTTCCTGCGGAGGTTTTACCTGAATATTTGCAATCCATTGGCGTTGATCATCATATAATTACGCAAGATACTTACTCCATAGTTAAAGAAAAAATTCCAGAAGGAAAAACAACCTGTTCTTTATGTTCGCGTTTACGCCGCGGTATTATTTATAAAACTGCAAAGCAACTTGGTGCGAATAAAATTGCCTTGGGACATCATCGCGATGACATAATTGAAACCATGTTTTTAAATATGTTTTTTGGTGGCAAGTTAAAAGCCATGCCGCCTAAATTATTAACAGATGATGGTGCGCATGTTTTAATTAGACCCTTATCTTATTGTGCTGAACGCGATATAGAACGCTTCGCAACACAAATGAAATATCCAATCATTCCATGTAACCTCTGCGGTTCACAAGAAAATTTACAACGACAAAATATTAAAGCGATGTTAGCGGAGTGGGAAAAAAACTATCCTGAGCGTAATAATAATATTTTTCATGCACTGCAAAATATTGTGCCGTCACAACTCGCCGACACTAAATTATTTGATTTTGAAAGCTTACAAACGGTTGCTATAGATAGTGATGAAAACCTGTTTGAATTTACCACTCATTACAATGGAGTGAGTAACTTAGCCATTCCAGTAAAATAAAAAAACCTGCTTAAAGCAGGTTTTTTTAGAGCGATGAAAACGACTATAATGCAAAGTCTGTCCACGAAATAATTTCATCTGACTCATAAAGTCGATCACCATCTTTATCAATTTTTACATTAATAGATGTGGAATCAATTATTGTAATTAAGACTGCCCCGTCCCCTTTACCTTTAATTTCTATAGTACCTTCATAAGGATATTGCTCAGTATTATAAAGATGCTTTATCGTCGTCAAAGATTTAATAGTAATCTCTCCGCCTATGAGTGTACTGCTTACGGTATAACTATAATCACTTGATAATATGCCATCACTAGTATTCCTTGAAAAACTATTTTCAAAATTACTCAATATAACAGTGTCCGTTAGCTCTGGTGAAACAATACTAAAAGTATAAGAGCCCCCTTGAGTGCTAACAGAACCAACTTGAACAACATCGGTTAACGCAGGAAGTGCTAAATAAATCTGTCCGTTCATTGTGAACTTAGTATTTGTAGATAACTCACTAAAACTATAATTATTTATCCTAACTTCGTGTGTGAAATTCGCAATTGACGCTGGAGTTATAATACTCATCCCTCCATTCAATATAATATTTTCAAGTGAACAATTTACGAATGTATAAGAAAACTCGGTTGCCGTTGCCGTAATATCTGCTGAACCACCGTCCGCTTCATTGTCACAAAACCCTGCAACGAGCTTATTTGAAAATTGAGAAATTTTCGGTGAGCCTGACGCAATGGATGTTGCACTGGACATATCGAAAGTTGCTGTAGAATCACCCGTTGAATATGCTGTTCCCGACATTGTTGTTAATTCTGCATCGGTTTTCTCACTAAAATCGACTTTATCAGCAGCCGTATTTCCGGTACTAGAATCACTACCCCCCCCTCCACCACATGCCGATAAAAATAGTAGAGGTATTAAT
>Ga0316209_1003450_pt1 | contig 10737 bp, 8 predicted proteins | sample 6monopyrite_MG_FD_204945 | JGI IMG/M metagenome (GOLD analysis project Ga0316209, IMG submission 204945) | Microbial mat bacterial communities from mineral coupon in-situ incubated in ocean water Damariscotta River, Maine, United States -... | ecosystem: Environmental > Aquatic > Marine > Coastal...
TCTGGGGCTGGATTTTTGGCTCGGTTGGAATGTTTCTTTCAGTACCGCTGACCATGACGATTAAAATAGCGCTGGAAACCAGCGAGCGAACACGCTGGTTGGCCATTATGTTGGGGCCGGAGGAGTATGTAACCATGCCGTTAGAGTAATATAGAAGGCCTCCTGGCCACTGGGAGTAAAGCGCAACCGACATGCTCAAATAAGTAAACCATCAGGTACTTTGATCCATGTTCGAAAACCTGCCATCGCTCAATACAAACATTTGACTTGAACACAAGCCTACGAGCTAGAACGCAAGGCTCTTTTCTCACAAAATGAACGAGAGCTTGATCCAACTTAGTTATTAAATAATGTTCAAATATCGGGTTAACTTTTACTATACTAGTCTCAATTCTAATACACCGCTCGTTCCACTGAATATATCTTAGATCAGAGCGGGCAACCAGACGGGGAATCACTATGCATATGGATCCTGTTATGCCTCAGTTGGTAGGAGCCATCCTGTTGATCCTTATTGTTGGCTTTCTTCTCAAACTCGCCAGGCAACCGCATGTTGTCGCCTATCTGATAGCTGGAATCTTAATCGGTCCGCATGGCATAGCCTTAATTACAAATACCGAAGTTATTGGCCGCTTTGGTGCAGTTGGGGTAGTACTTCTTCTATTTTTTGTGGGGATGGAAACGGAACCAAAGAAATTGATGGCTAACTGGAAACTGGCTGTGATCGGAACTTTGGTTCAAATCGCGTTAAGTATTTCATGTGTTTATGGGCTTGGCCTGTGGTTTGACTGGCCTCTATCTAGAATCATATTAATTGGGTTTGTTATTAGCTTGAGTAGTACAGCTGTTGTCATTAAATTACTTCAAGATACAAAAATTCTAGGAACCAAAGTGGGTCAGGGCGTCTTAAGTATTTTGCTTGCTCAAGATTTGGCGATAATACCCATGTTGATTATTCTGGGACTAATGGGGACGGGTGAAATTGATGCAGCCCACCTTATCAAACAAGGTATAGGATCCGCGATATCCGTTTTATTGTTTAGCTTTGTTTTTAGAAAAGCACAGCTAAACTTGCCATTGTCTCGCTGGCTAAAAGAGGATAAAGAGCTACAACTATTTGCTGCGCTAGGTCTATGTTTTGGACTCGCACTCTTAACTGCCTGGTTTGATTTGTCGACAGCTTTAGGTGCATTCATTGCGGGGCTTATTATTGGTGTGGCAAAAGAAACTCAGTGGGTTCATCATACGCTTGAACCATTCAAGGTGTTATTCATAGCGTTATTTTTCGTATCAGTAGGTATGTTGGTAGATATGTCATTTCTTCAGAAATACTGGAGTCAGGTGTTGGCTCTGATGATTGCAGCAATCCTCACCAATACCTTTATTAATGCAGTTGTACTTCGATTGGCAAGGTTTAAGTGGATAGACAGTCTATATTCGGGTATTTTGCTATCTCAAATTGGCGAGTTTAGCTTCGTTTTAGCGGCTGTGGGTTCACAAATTGGCATTATCAACGACTTTGGCTATCAGCTGGCTTTGAGTGTTATTTCATTGTCATTACTGGTGAGTCCGATATGGATAAGTCTAGGGGAAAAACTTTTGCGTTGGAAAAATGATAGTGACAAAACAGTAGATCAATCATTTGTTGATTAAAATTGCGATATGTCAGGGGATAAGCAGAGCATGAATATACGGAACGTCTTAATCATGGTTTTTACGATGTTAGGATTTTTATCAGCGACTGCCAGTACTCAGGCCAGTGCTCAGAATGATGACTTAGATCTGACGGATCCCCACGAATATTACTCCAAATTACTTAGTTGAACGACTAGATTAGGCAGTATTTTAATGACATCGAGTATTGCCCGGTCATCAATCGCGTAGCGAACATCATCAATGACTTCGCGACCAATGTAGATTACCGACAAAACATTTCGTTTAGAAAGCGTGTTGGCTTGCAATGTTTTTTGATATCCCTGCTCACATGCAGCAAAGCCGATACACCAGAGTACAAATAAGATCAGTGCTGCGATCAATAACAGGTTGTCATATCGCTCTGGTGTTTTTGAGCGAGCATACTCCAACCCAACCCCGAGTCGCGCATTTTTAAGATCTCTAAAACCTTCTTCGATTTGCATTCGCGCTTGATAAAGCTGGATGACTTTCTTGGGTTTTCTACTCAGCGCATCAGGTAAATTCCCAACCAACAACCACGGCTCTTTAGCTTTTTTCTGTTGGTATTTATCGGTGGTACAACGAGACTTACCACCGCGTTTTTTCTGCTTCTGTCTGCCTTTCGCTTTGCCTTGGTAAGAATAACCGTGACAGGGAAAAGCAGAGGATTTACTATAAAAAATCTGTCCTAAATGCTTTGCAGTCCCTGTCGCTTCGGAAAACCACTTATTGCACTGCTGCCAGTTCTCACGGTCGCTGGATAACATGACATTACCTCTCACTCGGCCTAACCAATACCAGCCTTTAGCTTCGACGGATTTAAACCAGGGCACTCGAAAAATGGCGTCAGAAATAATGATGGGCTGGCAATTTGCAGGCAAGCACTTCTCCAGATCATCCAGAAACTTCTGGTGAGCTTTGCGACTATTGAGTTCGCTCTCTGGATGAACCTTTTCATAGAGGGTTATCGCTCGACCTCCCATCGGAATGCTTGCACGGAGTACTTGAAATATTTCATTGCCCTGAATGGGCGACCAGTCGACCAAAATAATCGGGTGAGGCTGTGCGCCGACCAAACACCGAGTCAGATAAGAGTAATAGTTCAGGCGTTCACCATGTAGATGAGAGTTACCGCATAATCGGTCGGCGCGTTTGATATCGTGCTTTTTAGTGGTTTGAGAGAGACCTTTTAAGCCTCGACCCAGGTAGGTTACGCTGACGCGTTGATCGCGCAGGCCTGATTGGACAAAGGTAAATAACGTATTTAATCTGGCCAAATGAATTTCGGTGTATTCTTCGGCGATATTTTTTTGTAAACTGTCGATGACTTTCATGGCGTTGGTTAATTTGTTTTTGGTGAAAGAATTTGATCATAAATCGCCATGAAAGTCGATCATATTTCTGTGAAATTCAACAGGTTAATATGAATATTTGTGGGGATTCGTCAGCCCTAAGAGTGTTCGCTTTAGTGAACTTCAAAAGGTTTGTGAACATTTCTTTGGGAAGCCACGACAAAGCGGTAGCAGTCACTGCATATACAGAACCCCTTGGCCGGGCGATCCCCGTGTAAACATACAAAATAAAAAAGGAAAAGCTAAACCATATCAAGTTAAACAAGTCCTATTAGCAATTGAAAAAATCGAGGTGAAACATGGCTACTGATATTGAGAAATACACATACCGTGTAATGTGGTCTGATGATGACGAGGAGTTTGTAGGTCTATGCGCTGAATTTCCAAGCTTAAGTTGGCTAGCTTCTACATCCAGCAAAGCACTTAGAGGTATTCAATCCACAGTAAAAGATTGCGTATCTGATATGTTAAAAAATAAAGAGGACATACCAAAACCAATCGCTTCACGTAATTTCAGTGGTAAATTTATGGTTCGCGTACCGCCTGAAGTTCATAGACACCTGGCAGTAGAAGCGGCAGAATCAGGTGTTAGTTTAAATCGAATTGCTAGTTTAAAACTTGCGCATTAATCGCATAACAAAACGATCAGGCCCAAGTCTGTTGAAAATCTGCGCACTCTTGGACGAGCAAACCGAGTCAGTGTAGGTCATGTCTTGCATTGCCACTTTTAAACGATGGGATCAATCGTTAGCCAACTCACCAATTAAGAAAGAGCAATAATCGATCATTACAGCTCCAGGTTGGAGTGTTAAAGGTCACCATTCTGTCGATAGCGCCGATCAACAGTCACGCGTCGACCGCTAGCTACCAGGAGATTTTAGCCGTCGGCTCGGTGAAACCTGGATAAAAAGTGGAAATAATGTAGATTTTCGGCAAAATCGGTTAAAAAGCGTTCAATTATTTTGTGATGTGCGTCACATTCGGGTAGTATCTCGCGCTGAGAAATTTGCCGGTCGGAAACCGGCGTCAGCGTAACAGGGAGGTCATTACCTGCATGTCAGAAAAACCAATGAACTCACCGCAGTTAACCCTAAAAATTGAGAATAAGATCCTGTCCATTATCGAGGCAAGTGAAAGTGCTTCTAAATCCAATGGATCTCTGGTTGCCTCAAAGCATTACGTTCAGCTCGCCGATTTGTACCATTTTCATGGTAATTTCAAAGGTGAAGCCGAAATTCTGAAACGATTTGCTGCTCTGGAGTGGGCTGCTAATGACGACCTTGTGGCAATTTATGATCGAATTGAGCGAGCCAGCCAACTGTGTAAACACAGCGACAAACGCAAACCGGGTAAAATTAAGCTTGAGTTGGTGGCAATTGCTGATGAAAAAGACGATATCGCACTATCCGTACCTCGAAAAACACTAAAAAGGGTCAATAGCAGCCGATCAACTTTTTCGCAAAATCCGGTGAAAGTTCTAAGCGTCTGCTCGGCATTTACTGGCCGCAGCGACCAGGATGAAATTGTCGAGCTATCCTGCATTTTGTTTGAGTACGCCGCCAGTGCATCGACTCCTGCAACGGTCCTGGAAACCTACACCGGGCAAAGAAGCCCTATCAGGTCAATTCCAAACAAAACACAATCGCAGTTTAGATTAGAACTGTCCCAGAAAAATCAAACATTGGATTTGGCAAAAGTCAGCCAGTTGTTTGAGCAGGCGGACCTGGTTGTCAGTCATAACGACGCTGAAGTAGAGAGAAAATTGCTGGCGACCCTGTTGCCACAGGTTGTCGATGTTGACTGGCATTGCAGTCAGATTGATATTCCGTGGCAGGCGTTGGGTTTCAAAACGCGCAGCCTGACCCAACTGGTCGCATCGATGGGTGAAAAAGCGCCGCGAACCAGCCTGGAAAGAGCCAGCGCAATCGTTAAATTGTTGACTAACACTGAGCCACATTCGCAGCAGACCTTTCTGGAGCGTATTTATAATATGAAACCAATGAAAGCGCTGGACTGGACGCCCGAATTAATTAAACAGCGACAAAAGATAGCCAACGCCAAACGCGACCGCCGAATAAAGCAAATCTCCTTGCTGTCAGTGCTGGCGGGATTGACTTATGCCGCTTCGGTAATTTTTGTACCACAGCTTTTTTAACTGGTAGCTAAAAATTAGCCTTGTCAGAGTGATACAATCGAGCCTTCTTCAACTTAACGCAAGCTTGATTAGTGCAGCCAGATCCATCCCTTAACCAGCTATTTCAAACTATTGATTTGCCGATAGTCGAGCAGATCCCGGCAATTCGTAAATGCCTCAGCCAACAGAATAAACTTATCCTGCAAGCTCAGCCGGGTGCCGGCAAGACTTCGTTAGTGCCTTTAGCGCTGCTTTCTCTCATTCCGCAAGGCAAAAAAATATTGCTGCTTGAACCCCGCCGATTGGCGGCTAAAAATGCGGCACTTAGAATGGCTTCGCTACTGGGTGAGCGCGTTGGTGATTCTGTTGGCTATCGCATTAGAGGCGAGACGCGTGTGTCCGCCGGTACTTCGATTGAGGTGGTAACCGAGGCTATATTAAATCGAATGCTGCTTGCCGATCCGGAACTAAGCGATATCGCGCTGGTTATTTTTGACGAGTTCCATGAGAGAAATCTGGACGCCGATGTGGGGCTGGCTTTTTCGCTGGAAGTGCAGCAGACCCTTCGCCCTGATCTCAAACTTTTAGTGATGTCGGCGACTTTGAATACGGCGGCGCTATCGCACTTGATGGCGCAGGCGACGGTGATTGAAGCCGATGGGCGAAGTTATCCTGTTTCAGTTGAATATCTGCCCGCTACCAGAGGAGGCGACTGGAGACAGGTTATTCTCAGAGCCTTGTTTTTAGCGAAGGAAAAAACTGACGGCGACATACTGGTGTTTCTACCCGGAAAAGCAGAAATACTCCAGGTTAAACAACTGGCGAGCGATAGTAAGCTAACCGGAGCGCGGCAAGGAGGCGCAAAACTAGAAATTCACTGCCTCTATGGCGACCTGCCATTTGAACAACAGCAAAAGATTATCGTGCCGGCAGCAAAATCAAAACTGGGAGATGGAATCAGGAAACTGATCCTGTCGACTAATATTGCCGAAACGAGCATTACCATCGAAGGCGTGCGTTGTGTGATAGACAGCGGTCTGGTGCGGCAAAGTGTATTTGACCCCAATGTTGGTTTCAATCGACTGATTACTCAAAGAATCTCGAATTCTTCGGCGGTGCAACGCGCGGGTCGCGCCGGTCGGGTTGCGCCTGGCCACTGCATCCGCCTTTGGTCGGCGTCAGAACAATTAAGGGCCGATCCGGTAGCCGAAATATTGCGCGCCGATCTGGCGAGTTTTGTGTTGGAGCTGAGTAGTTGGGGGGCGAGCTCACCGGCTCAACTGGCACTGTTGCAACAGCCAAACGAAGGCGCGTTGGCTCAAGCGCGGGAGTTGTTAACCCATCTGGGTTTGATCAACGCGCAGTACCAGATCACCGCTCGCGGCTCGCAGGCACTCCGGCTGGCTGTTCACCCGCGTCTTGGCAATATGTTGCTGGGCGCATTGGACTTTGGCGCTTTAGAGTTAGCGTGTTTGATAGCGGCGATTGTCGAAGAGCAATCTGCGGGATCTTCTTTAAATAACCAGAGCGATTTTTCGGCGATACTCTCTAACTTTATTGCCATAAATAGTCGCACGCCTGCGCAGCGACGGGTGGCCGATCAGGCACGTCAACTGCGGCAGAAAATTGGCAAAGTGTTAGATAAGCCCGGCTCAATTGCCAAACAAAGGTCATTGGAGCAAACGCTCGAATTCGCGCCAGTGTTACTTGCCCTGGTTTTTCCCGAACGCATCGCGCAAAAACGCGGTAGTGGTTATCGAATGGCAAACGGTGTCGGGGCGCAGCGACACCCTGAATTTGAGTTATTTGATGAGTATCTGGTGATTATTCAACTGGGTGGTCAGTCTAAAACCGCGCGAATTTTTCAGGCGATTGCAATTGACAAAGCACAAATTGAAGAGATTTTTTGCGGCCAGCTAACTGAATCAGAATCGGTCGAATGGGACGTAAAAAAACAAAGTGTGAGCGCACAAAAGCAGATCAGGCTGGGGCAGTTGATACTGGATTCCAAACCATTGTCATCACCTTCGCCGGAGCAGGTTCAGGAAGCTCTGGTTAACGCGCTTGTCGCTCGCGGACTAGAAAACCTGCCATGGAGCGCCCACATGAAACAGTGGCAGGCGCGGGTCAATCGAATACGTCAATTGGCCAACTTTGCCGCGGAGTTTCCCGATATTTCCATTGAAACACTTAAACAAACGGCGCGTCAGTGGCTTGCGCCGCATCTTTTGGGATTTAAGCGACTAAGCCAGGTGACCGGGCCGGTATTGGAGCAAGCGCTAAAAAGTCTCCTTAGCTGGCCACAACAGCAGTTGCTCGACCGATTAATGCCGGAATCTATCACGGTGCCAAGTGGAACCGTCTGCAAAATCGATTATCTGTGCGGTGGCAAACCAGTACTGGCGGTGAAGCTGCAGGAAATGTTCGGTCAGCCGCAAACACCTTCCATTGCAAACGGTCAGATTTCGTTACTTATTCACCTGCTGTCACCGGCGAGGCGTCCGCTACAAGTAACCGAAGATCTCGCCAGTTTCTGGGCTGACGGTTATCAAAGCGTAAAAAAGGAAATGCGGGGGCGCTATCCTAAACACCCCTGGCCCGATGATCCTGTCTCGGCGCAACCGACGCGTTATACCAAGAAGAGGAGCAAGTAGGTGGCCCGAATTCTCACTTCATCCTTGCCAGGGTTCAAGAGGGCTGGGTTCCAGAGCGCAATGGCGTTTTCGTTCTCTCCTTTGAAAAAAAGGTTGCGAGAGGTCGAGCTGACCAGTACCACCTAATACTCCGAATAATTGCGGCAAAACAAATATTAATCCCGGCCAATAATTAGGTGAACAAGCTCACATAAATAGCGGGTTGACTGCCTATTTACTCTAAGGTTCTGTTATTGCTGCTTTTTTGATCAGTTAATCAGTGGCATAATCGCTCTTCAAATAAATAATAAAGACTGCCTCCAGGGATGGCCAGGGTTGTGGGGGCCCGGTATCCAATGAATCAAACCGTGAATTCGCTTTGGCGATGCGCGCTGGTACTGTGTGTTTTATACAGCGCTACCGCTGGCATCGTTTATCTGTATTACACCACCACTCAAATTGAGAGTGAGGCTTTTTCCGGACTTCGTCTGGCAATTGTTATATTGCTCGCGCCGCTGTTATTGAAATACCTTGTCCAGTTAGTTGTCTCGCCATTTTATTCACTGATTGAAAAAAGTCGCGAAAACCGATTTAAAAATAGCGCAAATCCATCGCACTCACCTTTGGTTTCCGTGCTGATCCCTGCCTGGAATGAAGAAGTGGGGATCATCAAAACCATCCGCTCGGTATTAGCCAGCCGCTACGCAAATTTTGAAATCATTGTGATCAATGATGGTTCAACTGACTCAACCCATGAGCAGATCAGTGGATTTATCTCTGAGTACCAAAATAACTGGGCTGAGTTTGATTGTGACGCTGAAATAAAATACCTTCGTCTGCCCAACGGCGGCAAGGCGAACGCGATGAATCAGGGCTTAAAACTGGCGCAAGGAGAGTTTGTGGTCACTATCGACGCTGACAGCGTGATGCACAAACAGGCGATCAATAACTTAATTAAACGTTTTCGCGACCCAACTGTGGCCGCGGTGGCGGGCAACGTGGTGATCGGCAATCGTCATAAGCCAATTGAACTAATGCAGCAGTTAGAATATCTGTACGGGTTTTTCTTTAAACGTGCCGACTCGGTATTCAAATCGGTTTATATTATTGGCGGCGCGGCGGCAGCATATCGCACCGAGGTGTTGAGAGAACTCGGCGGTTTTGACAGCGAAATTATCACCGAGGATATCGAAATGTCGACTCGAATATTGTCCGCGGGATATAAAACGCGTTACGCCGCCGATGCAGTGGTTTATACAGAGGGGCCCGCGGATTGGAAAGGCTTGTGCGATCAGCGGTTGCGCTGGAAATTTGGTCGATTGTTGACTTTTATCAAGCATAAAAATTTATTTTTTAGCGGCAAGAAACAACACAATCCCTATTTGACCTGTTTGTTATTGCCAGCAGCACTCTATGCCGAGCTGGCGTTGCTGTTCGAGGGTCTTTTGTTAACGGTATTTTTTGCATACACCATTTATTTCAATGATTACTTACCGCTATTACTGGTGATTTCTTTTTTAGCCCTGGTGGTGACCACGCAAATTGCTCTGGATGTCAGCGCTCGTTCACACGCCAATTTGTTGCTGCTCGCGCCGGTGGCCTGGCTGGTCTTTTATGTGATAGACATTATCGAGTTTCAGGCGCTGTACCGCAGCCTGAAACGCTTTATCAAACGGGAAGAACTGCAATGGCAGCGGTGGGTGCGAGTGGGCCTGATAAACCAGACCATCAATCAGACGGTCGCGCCGGCAGAAATTATTTCGGAAACCGATTAGTCGCCGTATTATTTTAGCCGTACTATCATGTCGTCATATTCCCGGGCTCGCTCGCATTTGAGCCTTAAATGCATTGCAGGCTGGGTTGATAAGAACTAAATAAGTTCAATAAAAAACACGCAAAGCGTGACTTAGATCAAATATTGTTGCAAATATCTCAATTTTCGACTAGACTCCGCGCTACTGAAAAAGGCAATCCGCCCGAAAGGACGGACTCGCAAAGTTACCGGTCTAAAAGCTCTTTATCTCAATATCAGTTAAAGCTAACGACAGCGGGACTACCAGGCGCTCTTCAATACACTCCTCGGTAGTTTTCCTTTTCTAAGACTTTTTAATTTTTATCTGACGATGAAGCTTTATTTGTTAATTGAGATTTTCTCGTCGGACACTGTTCACCACTATGGAGGGGAAACAATGACGTTCAGTCGTTTATTTTTGCACGCAGGCGTGATTCTTAGCACACTTCTATTTTCGACCATGTCCTGGTCGCTATCAGCCACAAGCGAATCAAAACTACTGGTTATCGATCCGGATGTAGCCGATTATAAACAGTTAGTTTCGGGTGCGGCGGATAACACTCAGTTCTTGCTGCTCAATAAAAAGGGTAACGCCTTCGGTCAGATAGCCGACGCTTTGTCCAAAAAAACCTACAACTCGGTGCATATTGTTTCCCACGGTGAAGACGGAGCCTTAATGCTTGCTGGCGAACGTTTTGATAGTCAGTCGATTCGAGATTATAGCGAAGAATTGACCACTATTAATAAACTACTTAAAGACGGTAGCGACTTATTAATTTATGGCTGTGACGTTGCCGCTAGCGAGAAAGGTGAAAATTTTCTAAAGCTGCTGGCTGATAAAACCGGTACAGATATCGCCGCGTCCAGGGATAAAACGGGCGCAGAAAAGCTCGGCGGAAACTGGGAACTAGAGCAGAAAATTGGTGATGTTTCCAGCCCTGTTTTGTTTTCGCAAGAAACACAACAAAATTATTCTGCGGTATTAACCCACTTTCGTGGTGGTTCCATCACCTGGCAATCGGTGGAGCTAAATAACTGTTCCAAAAAGGTATCCAGTTAGGGAACTTAAGAGCACTTAAATGATCTGATCTTTTGACTAATAACTCGATCAAATAAGGCTCTTAAGATGGAATACAGTATAAGCAAAATGCC
>Ga0316209_1003455_pt1 | contig 10721 bp, 6 predicted proteins | sample 6monopyrite_MG_FD_204945 | JGI IMG/M metagenome (GOLD analysis project Ga0316209, IMG submission 204945) | Microbial mat bacterial communities from mineral coupon in-situ incubated in ocean water Damariscotta River, Maine, United States -... | ecosystem: Environmental > Aquatic > Marine > Coastal...
CGGGCTGGTCCGGTTTCCATTTGGAGAGCGGCTGGATGTCGGCTGGCGAGCCGCCGAGATCGGTCCAGTCGCGGATGGCGTCCTCGATGAGCGTGGCGGATTTGGAGACCCAGATCGCCTTTCTGCGCCCGGCCAGCCAGTTGACAAGGATGAGCCCCGCGCATTCGCGCCCCTTGCCGCAACCGGTGCCGTCGCCGAGGAAATAGCCAAGACGATAGGCCCGTGCATCCGGGTCATCATCGGCGCGCGTCAGCTTGGTCTGGTCGTCATCGATGGTGAACCGCCCCGGCAGGTCGCGCCCATGGGCATCATGGGCCATGACGATGGTCTCGAGCTGCGCCTCGGAGAGATCTCCCTCCTCGATCAACCGTGCGGGCAGGCGCAAGTCATCACTGCCCGTGTTTGAGGGCATGGGCGGGGCAACCGAGGCCATGGCGATGCTTTCGACGAGCGGGTTGGGATGTTCCTGCGCACCCGCGATCTCGATCCGCTGCGGACGGTAGCGCGCATAGATGTCCGAGATGGGCATGTTGTTGCGCGGGGTCTGAAGGCTCGTGAAGCTGAGCGGACAGACGGCATTGGCCCGGGGTTTGGAGGCGGCGACAGTCGCGGCGCAGCGCTTGCGCGGGGCAGATGCTGGACCGGCCGGCCGCGTTTGAGGGATCGCTGCCGCCCGTTGGGCCGGGCTCATCTCGGTCCGTGTTGCGGCCACGGCATCGACAAATGGAAGGGCTTCATCCAAATCGCACAAAGTGGCGCGGATCATCTCGCCACCCTCCTGCACCTTGTCGAAGACCATCAGCTGGGTTTCGACAGAGGTGCCGAGCTTGCGGTAGACCTGCCCCGGCATCGTCAGCGCCAATCGTGGCGTCAGGAGACCGCAGGCGCGGGACCAATGCGCGGCATCGCGTTCGGGCGTGAACCCCGGCGGCATGATCGCCACCAGGCGCCCACCTGGTGCCAGGCGCTTTGCAGCCGCGATAAGATGTTTGGCGGCGATGTGCTTGTCGCGGGATCGGTCGACCGAGGAGGCGAAGGGCGGATTCATCACCACGACGTCGGGCAGAACGGGCGTATGCAGCAGATCATCGATATGCTCGCCGTCATGGCCTGTGACCTCGCCGCCGAAGAGGGCCCGCAGGAGGCGCTGGCGAAAGGGGGCGATTTCATTGAGCAAAAGCGTGGCACCGGCCCGGGCGGCGAAAGCAGCCAGGGCACCGGTGCCCGCCGACGGCTCCAGCACGGTCTCGCCCTTGCGGATCGCCGCGGCCCGCAAGACCAGCGCCGCGAATGGCAGCGGCGTGGAAAACTGCTGCAGCCGGATCTGCTGCTCTGACCGGCGCGTTTCTGTCAGCAGCCGCGAGGCAAGCAGCCTTGCAGCGGCGATGTCACCTGCCACGCCGTCCCCACGCAGCAGCACTTGGACAGCCGCGGCCTGCATCAGGTCATATGCCATGCGCCAGTCCCAGGCACCGCCGGCATCGCTGCCATGGAACGTCTCGCGCATGATACGCGCGAGCGCTGAACTGCGCAGGGGCTGGTTGTCGACCTCCGCGCCGATCTGCGCGAGGGCAGAGGTGAGGTTAGCGTCGGAGATTGAGAGAGCCGGGTTTGCCGGTTTGAGTTTGGACATGGGGGTTTCCTTTGGATCAGGGTCTGAGTTCCAAAGGACAAAAAGCCCGCTCTACACTTTGAAGGCGTAGAGCGGGCAATTTCTTAGCGGAGGGCCTGCACGCCGATCATGGCCACTGCTGCGCAGCATGAAGAACGCGCAAAATGGTCACCATCTCAGGGCCTTCAACATAAACCACGATGTAGTTTGGCCGAACAACCATCTCCCGGGTCCCATCGACACGGCCCGCACGATACATTTGAGGGCGTTCTGGAAGGAGGGACGTCTTGTGTTCAATCTCATCTTTGAGAACTTGGGCGGCATCCGGGTTGTCGTCAGAGATGTAGTCAATGATTGCCAGCAAGTCGGCTATGGCCGTAGCTTTCCATTCAAGATTTGGCAAGGCGCTTCCCGTCAATCAATGCCTGGGCGTCTTGCATCGCCTTGGCATGGGGCGTTGTGGGCCTTGGATCGTCCAGCGCTTCCTGTACCTTCGCCCGGAACCAGGCGTCATAGGCATCCGGATCAGCGGTCAATCCGGCAGGCAAGCCGCCTTCTGCGGCCACGCGGGTCAGAAGAATACGCACCGCGTCGGAGAGCGTCAGACCGACGCCCGCAAGTGCGTCCGAAGCCTGTGCTTTCAGCTGATCGTCAACACGGACATGAAGCATGGATGTTTGGGCAGGCATGGATGGTCCTCCAGTTGATGAGAGTGATGTATCTCATTTGAGATACGAATTCAAGTCGGCAGTATGTGTGCGCGTGGTCCCGTGGTGTTGTCTCAGCGAGAAACTCAGCCACCCTGCCCCGCGAGATACTCCGCCAGCACAGGACTGGCCCCATCGGAAGGTTTCTTCGTAAAACCACGCTAAGGGAGAACGGATCCTGAACACGGGTTACTGTGTGGCGTTTCTGATCACCTTGTAAGCTGTTGACCTGCCTATGCCGAGGTGTTTGGCGGCTTGTGAGACGGATTTTCCTGCGCCGACGAGGTCTTGGAGAGCTGAGATTGTTTCGGGCGGCAATGGCGGTCGCCCAGGGGCGCGACCATGCTTTCGGGCGTTGATCAGTCCGTCTTTGGTGCGCTCCGAGATCAGGCGGCGCTCGAAATGCGCAATGGCGCCGAAGACATGGAACACCAGTTCACCTGCGGCGGACGTTGTGTCGATCCGCTCCTCCAGGCTGATCAGATTGATTTCTCTGGCCTTGAGGTCATCGACCGTTTTGAGCAGTTCCTTGAGCGACCGACCCAGACGATCGAGCCGGATGACAGCAAGCGTATCGTTGGGGCGGGCCTGATCGAGTAAGGCAGCCAGACCGGGTCGGTTGAACGTCTTGCCTGAGATCACGTCCTCGAACACGCGTACCGCGCCGTGCTGTAGCAGTCGGTCTTTCTGGCCAGACAGATCCTGATCAGCGGTTGAGACCCTTGCATATCCGAGAATGTCGCCTGTGCGTGGCATGGTGTCTCCAAAACGACCGTTTTAGGGCCTGATTTCCTGTGGCCGCTCTAATCTTGGATTAGGACGGTAAATCTGTCTTTTTATCAGTCTCTATAATATTGGGCGTCTTCAAACTTGCAACAGCGTTTTGAGGACACCTTATGGCCCGCAGACTTCTTTCCTCCCGCGCGTATGCGGAACTCTTCGGGGTGCCGACAGATTCCGAAGCCTTGATCCGTCACTATCTGCTGAGCGGAGATGACATTGACCTGATCCGTACCCGACGCCGCGCCGAAAACCACCTTGGGCTTGCGGTGCATATTTCCTTGCTGCGCCACCCTGGCCTGGGGTGGGGCGAAGACCTTATGCCGCCCGCTGAAATGATCACCTGGCTTGCAGAGCAACTTCAGGTCGATGCTTGTTCTCTCGACGATTATGCCGTCAGGCGAAATACCCGGCACGAACACCATGCCCTCGCGATGCATCATTTGGGGCTGTCTTCCTTCGGGCCGGAGCATGTGCAGCAAGCAGAGGATATTGCCACGAGGGCCGCATTCGCGACGGATCACGGCGTCAATATTGTCGAGACGCTCATTGCGGCACTGCGAAGGCACCGTCTGGCGTTGCCGAGCGTCGGCACAATCGAGCGCCTCGCTTTGAAGGGCCGCGCACGCGCGCGGCGGGAGGCTGCCGCTGCGCTGTTCGACGCCCTATCACCAGAGCAGCGCGGCAGGCTGCAGAGGCTTCTGGTGAACGACCCATCCGTTGGGCAAACGCGGCTCACCTGGTTGCGCGGCTTTCCGCATTCGACGAGTCCCGCCAGCATGACCGCGCTTCTGGACCGTCTGAAATATCTGCGATCATTGGACTTGCCGCCAGACCTTGGACAGGGCTTGCACCCGGACCGGCTGCTCAAGTTCGCGCGCGAAGGCGCCGTGGCACCCGTGAGTTTGCTGAACGATTTTGGTGAGCGGCGGCGGATCGCAACGCTGGCGGCACAGATGACGGATTTATCCATCACGATCACCGACGCGACCATCGCCATGTTCGAGCGGCTGACCGGCCAGCTGTTCTCAAGATCCCGCAACCGCCAGGAGGAGGTTTGGCGTATGGGCAAGGCACGGGTCGGCAAGCTGATGCAGCTCTTCGGCGAGTCCATTGATGCCATGGCCCGCGCACAAGAATTGGGGCAGGATCCCTTTGCTGCGCTCGATGTAGAAATCGGTTGGGACAAGCTCTTGGGCACTCGAGCTGAAATCGCCGGCTTCGGGGAACTGGCCACCAGTGATCCGCTTTCCCTGGCGGCTGAGCGCTATGCCTATATGCGTAAGTTCGCTCCTGCTTTTCTTGAAGCCTTCCAGTTCAATGCCACCGATGCAGGGGATGAGCTCAAGGACGCGATTGCCTTGTTGCGCGACCAGAACCAGACCGGCAAGCGCAAGTTGCCGGATGATCCGCCCATGCCCTTTGCCGCCAAGCATTGGCGGTCGCTGATCGTTCAGGACGGTCAACCGAAACGACGCGTTTACGAAACCGCCGTTGTCTCCACCTTGCGAGACCGTTTGCGCGCCGGGGATGTCTGGGTCGATGGCAGCCGTGAGTATCGCCGGTTCGACAGCTATCTCATGCCCCGAGACAATGCCGAAGCCGCTATGCGGGACGCTGGCTTCGAGACCAATCCGGAGGCTTGGCTGGCTGATCGCCGGGCCACGCTGGCGAAACGCCTTGACCAAGTGGACCACGCCTTGAAACGCAATGCTTTCCCTAGTGTCCGGATTGAGCGCGGGCGACTGAAGATCACGCCACATGACGCGGTGACACCTCCCGCTGCAGTGCGTCTGGAGCGGGCGATTGACGCCGTGATGCCACGTATCCGCATCACGGAGTTGCTTTGGGAGGTGAATGCGCAGACGGAATTCCTCGACGCCTTCACCGATCTGCGGTCTGGCAAGCATCACGATGAGCCGGCTGCCGTCTTGGCCACGATTCTGGCCGGGGCGACCAATCTCGGCCTTGAGCGGATGGCCTATGCCTCATCGCGTGTCAGTCATGCGCAGCTGACCTGGGCGCAGACATGGTACCTGCGGCCAGAGACGTTCGCCGATGCCTTGGGCCGCATTGTAGACGCTCATCATGGCCTTTCCTTTGCGCAGCACTGGGGCGCGGCCGAACACAGCTCGTCGGACGGCCAATTCTTCTCCGCGAACCGGGGCAGCGGGGTCATCAACGCCAAATACGGGCCAGACCCCGGGCTGAAGATCTACTCCTTCCTGTCAGGCCAATACGGATCGTTCCATTCCAGTGTGATCGGAGCGACGGCAGGGGAGGCACCCTTTGTGCTCGATGGTCTCCTGGGAAATCCAGCCAGCTTTGACCCCCTCGTCCATTACACAGATACCGGCGGCGTGTCGGACCACGTCTTTGCTCTATTCCATCTGTTGGGGATGACCTTCGCGCCGCGTTTGCGCGATTTTCCCGATCGGCGGTTGGCCTGCTTCGGAAGCGCGAAGGCGTGGGCAAACTTGTCGCCCATCATCGGCAAGCCGATCAACGAAGAGGTGATCCGGCAGCATTGGGGCGACATCATGCGGCTCGCGGCCAGCATTCAGGACAAGTCTCTGAAACCGTCCGAAATCCTGCGCAAGCTTGGGGCGTACCGGCAACAGAACCGGCTGTATCTTGCCCTCGGTGAAATCGGCCGGATCGAACGCACGCTCTTCATGCTCGACTGGATCGAGAACGCCGATCTGCGCATGGAGTGCCACGCAGGTCTCAACAAGGGCGAAGCGCGCCACTCGCTGGCCAGGGCCGTATTTGCGCATTCACAAGGGCGTATCCACGATCGCTCTGACGCGGCCCAACAGAAACGCGCCATGGCGCTCAACCTCGTCATCGCCGCCATCACGTTCTGGAACACGATCTACATGGATAAAGCCGCCGGCCATCTTGCGAAGTCTAGCCCCTTATACGATCCAGCCCTCCTGCCGCATACATCGCCGCTCGGATGGGAGCACATCATCCTGTCCGGCGACTTCGACTGGCATTCCGGAGCCGCTGAGCGCAAAATTGCACGACCGTTAAACATCAGGCCAAACCGAGACGAAAGCTCGCGATCGGGTTCGCTAATTGTTCTCACTTAGCGTGGTTTTACGAAGAAACCTTCCGACGGGGCCCGAACGGCAGAGCAGGTAAGGGCAAAGCCCGTCCTGCGGCCTGGCGGGGCCGTGACAACCGGGTGGAGGGCGTGAATTTGGGAGGGAACCGCGCGGCGGCGCGTGGGAGGAACCGGAATTCTCGACTGGAACCGACGCCACAGGCGGCGCTTGTCGGTTTTCTCGGGCCTGACAGGATGGCAGGCGGATCAACAGGATTTGGAAACTGTCAGAGCTGGGGTGAGCGTGCGTCAGCACGTCGATCCCCAGCTCTGTCTATCACTGAAAGCGAGACCGGCAGTCTGCCGGTCTCACACGATCTCTATGGCTTCTTCATTACCCAACATGCTTAGGCCTAACATTTGTATCAACTGGCACAGGGACCACTTGTGTCACCCATCCACTGTTTCTAACCCCGGCCAAGTCTTAATCGCCAGCTCCGCAAGCGCTGCGCCTCGCTCTTCTATCTCGGCTTCAGTCCACTGATCCCGCTTTTCAAACCATTTGTTCAAAAAGAGCCCTGTGTGTTCCTTGAACTTTTTCTTCTTCTTTTTGAAGCTCTTGTTGCCCGACGAAATGTTCAACCCTCCTGAGAGGAGGGTCAGGTTACCCAAGGTATGAAGCTTGGCGTTTCGCGCAATTGTCTCTTGTTCCAAAGAGGCAGGGTCAGCCGTATCGCCGTCAGCTAAAGGCCAATCGTCGCCCCACGACTGCGGAAGAACATGTTCGACCCAGAGTCCTTCTGGCCGCTCACCGTGCTCAGCCAGCTTTGTCCTGCTTGCTACCTCAAGCTCCCAGAGAATGTCCACCAGCCTAGGCCTTGGTGAAACTGCGTAAGCATTGCCGGTAAGAACCCCACGACGGAACTCGGTATCGTCGGGGAAACGGCTACTATCACCTTTTCGATCAACAAAGAACCTTGTGAACACGTCAACAGATGGCCCTTCTGTTTTGAACTCAGCGCTAAGCGATTGAAACAACTTGTTTAGGTTCTTCGTCGTAAGGCCGCAGATTGCCCGCCGGACAAGGTAGGAATAGATCAGCTCCGCCAAGTCGCGTCGCTCGTCATCATCCAAGTTAGAGCGTCCGATCTGCATGGCGATTGGATAAGCCGTTGTCACTTGCCAGGCCGCGAGCTTCCGTCCCAACCAATGCAAGGCTGAGTCCTCGTTCTTGCGCCCCTCCAAGGTCTCATAGAGCGGTGCGTAAGCCTCGATCAGGCGTAGCTCGTCTTCTACATCCTCGAAACGCGGCTTGTTTTTGGGGACAGCGAACGCGCGATACTCAGCATAAAGCTCCCGCATGGAAATTTTCTCGCCAGTCTCTGCGGCAAGAGTATGCGCGAGGAAATGGTCGATACGCGGACGGGTTGGGCGGGCGTTTGGCGCAGCTTCTTTCCACCACCCCATGTCGAACGGGGTCCAAAGTTTTGTGTAAAGTTGCTCAACCGATGCGCTTTGCTTTTCGGCCCGATGAAAGATGTTGTTTCGCACGAGGTCCATCGCCAAAAGCGGTTCGCCCTGTGAGTTCAGCGTCTCAAAAATTACTTGAGCGTCGTCATTCTCACCCAAGGTGATTACGACCAGCTTCAGGCGATCTAGCATGGCCGTCAATATGGCCTCAAGTCGGTCAGCCACGAGATCGAGATCGACGCCTTCATCTTCGTCCGTATCTGGTGCATTTGCGTCGAGGTCGATCTCGCTTTCTTCATCCGGTCCGTGAAACGAAAAATCGTCGATCCAGCTGTAGAACAGGTGATACGCCCTGAAAGCTGGAAACGGCGTGTTCTTTGGCACCCCTCGTCCCCAGTAGAGGTGGCGGTACTTCTTCGAGACCTCGGGATAGGTCATCTCGATAAGGTCATGAAACAGCTCGCGATCCGATGGCGTGGGATTCAGCTTGAACTTCGCCAGTGGATCACTGTCCTTGCTCTTCGGGACGTTCAGAAGATAGCCGTCGATGTGCTCGATCAGGTCGGCCAATTCGTGGTGCCGGGCAACTTCGCGCAACGCCGCCAACATGATCTGGAAGGTTGTAAGGCGTTGCTGGCCGTCCACGACCTGAACAACTGGCGTGATTCCGATCTGAGACCCCTGATCAACCGGAGATAAGATCAGCGCACCCATGTAATGTTCGAACTTTGCATCCCCTTCCAGAACCTCAATGGCTTTAGCCGTGACGTCTTCCCAGAACGGCTCCAAACGCTTGTCAGCCCATTGATATTTGCGTTGATACAGCGGCACCATGAAGCGGCGGGCCTCTTTTAGCACAACTTCTACGGGGTGATCGTCAGCGTCCATAATATTGTCTTTCTTAAAGTGCTATTCTTAGAAACAACCGATAAACTTGTTCTGCTGAAAATAGTATCGGTCACGGGCAGGTTTCACACCCAACGCAGTATCGAACGGATGCGCCTGAAGTGCCAATACAGGCCAATTTTGCTCGTCATTCACAGGTAGATACGACGCGACGAATTCGTTGTCTGAAGTCAACAAGCTCGGAATACTGTTCCAAAGGAGCAGCGGCGCATCTGTGATATGCCCATTGTCATTCAGAACAACCTGCCCTGCCATGGCTTGTTGCCATGCTTGAATTTCATCTTCGGTTTCAAGCAGCACGAAATCCGGTCTGGGATCAGGCGACAACGAAAGGTCTTTCACTCGAAAAGCATAAACAGTGGGTAGTGTCCCTTGGGGGATACCATCTGGCGCTTGGTACAACATGGTGTCGTAAACGTCTGTGTATGTGGGAAGCGGTTGCGTTTGCTTCTCTTGCTTTTTGAAGAGACCGAACATTAGGAAGCTGTACCAACTGGGCTGGTCTTCAAGCCCTTTGGCTGGTCGCGCCCTTCCCCTTCGAAAGATGCGGGAACAGCATCAATTCCGATATCCCAAAGGGCCGCAAGCAGGCCACCTTTGGCAACCATGTCGGCTGCTTCTTGGCCGTAGGCAGCAACGAAATCATCGGTGGTCGCGATCACTTGTGGGCTATTGTCTGCAATGCTCTGCGCCATTGATTTCACGGCAGGCCGATCCTTGTGGTAGCGATCTTCAAACACTGTGTGGTTCCTTTCTGTTATTAACGTTCTCTGTCGCGATCGCGGCCCTGCCCGCGCTCGGACGCAGTATCACGCCCGCGCCCGAGAATGTCATCCCGCCGCTCTTGGTCACGGCCCTCGCCGTCACGGGCGACGATGCCTCGCTCGACGGCGGCGGCATCACGTTCCTGCCCGATATCACGCCCACGCCCAAGGATGGCGTTCAGACGCTCCCGAATAGGATCGTCGGACGGGGCGCGCTCCCGTCCGACATCCGGCGCTTGCACCTCAGGTCGATCAACCTCGCGCCCCAACACTGCCGCCCGGCGCGCATCCATGTCGCTCCGCTCGGCACCAGCCTGCGGCCTCTCAACCTCGCCCATAACCCTCTCCTTGATCCGTGACATCGCCGCCTCGGCGCGGCCCCAAAGCTGATCCAACCGCTCGCGCGCGGTGGCAATGAAGGCGCGACCCCGCTCCATCAACTCAAGCCGCAATTCCAACTGCCGCCAGCCCAACTCTTGGCGCTGTGCATTGCGCGCCTGCGCCGCACGGAAAGCGTCGCCGCGCTCGGTGACGATCCCGCGCTTCTCCTGGGCATTGGCGGAGGGGCCGATTTTCGGCTCGGGCTCCCGGCTGAGCTCGACCACCTTCTTCTCGTGCTCAAGCGCCAGCTCTTCCTGCCCGCCCCCGCGCGCCCGCTCGACCTGTTGCTCGGCCTCAGTGCGCTGAACATCAAGGGACCGGTGGTCGATCCGCTCCGACCGCCCTGCCCGCTCAAGGGCCGTGTTTGCGTCCCGCGCCCAGGCTTCGCGCCAGCCCATCAGCAGGTCCGGCGCATTCCAGCTGCGGTCCTTCTTCCCGAAGCCTTCGCCAGTCAGCTCGCGCATCGTCAGCATGACATGCGCATGGGGCTGACCGTGACCATCACGGGCCTTGCCCTCGTGAATGGCCACGTCCGCGATCATGCCGCGATCGACAAATTCGCGCTGCACGAACCCGCGCAACAACTCCAACCTCTCGCCCCGATCAAGCTCACGCGGCAGCGCCACTTCGATCTCGCGAGCAAGTTGGGCATCGCGCCGCTTCTCGACGGCTTCGACCGCGTTCCAGAGCTGGTCGCGATCGCGCATCCAGTCGGGCGCATTTTCGGGGGCCATGATCTCGGAATGCACGACCCCGCCTTTGCGGGAATAGTCATGCTCCAACCCCTGCCGGTCATCCCGCAGCCGCCCAGCCGTCCGGTAGGCGGCGGCTGCGACAGATGACCGGCCCCCTGCCCGGCTGATCACTTTTGCACTGAGATGGTAGATCGCCACGCTTGGGACGCCTCTCTTCAAAACAGGGTCCAGCGCCTGGTTGCGCTGGTCGGGAGCGCGAGGGTGAAACCCTCGTTCAGGCGGCATCGCCGCCTTGGGGGGAAGCCGTCCGGCGCGGGGGTTTACCCCCATGAGGACGCGCACGTTGTCGAAGACAAT
>Ga0316209_1003457_pt1 | contig 10713 bp, 8 predicted proteins | sample 6monopyrite_MG_FD_204945 | JGI IMG/M metagenome (GOLD analysis project Ga0316209, IMG submission 204945) | Microbial mat bacterial communities from mineral coupon in-situ incubated in ocean water Damariscotta River, Maine, United States -... | ecosystem: Environmental > Aquatic > Marine > Coastal...
GAAAAGTGTGACTGGATAGTCAGCGACTTAGGTTTTGATGGTGCAATTAATTACAAAACAGATGATATCGACGCAAAATTAACTGAGTTAGCGCCTAAGGGAGTGGACATTTATTTTGAGAATACCGGTGGCCCCATTCAACATCACGTGATCGATCATATGAATGCCCATGGCAGAGCGGTGGTGTGCGGTATGATTTCAGATTACACCGCTGAAACGCCTAGCGCAGGTCCCAACTGGATCCCAATCATCAAAAAACGTATCACTATCCAAGGTTTTGCCATGCCTGACCATTTTGGTCAGTTACCAGAGTTAATTGGTAAACTCACACCTTACGTCATGCAAGGAAAAATCAAACATCGTGCTCATGTATTGAATGGATTAGAGTCATCTGTCAATGGTCTAAACTTATTATTAACAGGCGGTAACAAAGGTAAATTAATCGTTAAGTTGTAAAGCCGATTTATAACTTCTAGATTCCGCAGTTAAACCACGAGAAATAATCACCTCAAAAATTCAATTTGGGGTGATTATTACCTACTTATTATTTCTATAATCGTCTTCAAACTAGTAACAGCAACTTCAAGCAATACCGTCTCCAAGAAAATTGGTTATTTAATATAAAGTATTTTTATCTATATCATTCCATTCACACCTAACCAATTTAGCAATCACATCCTCATATGGTCATGCCAATAATTTTCACAAACTTCTTTAATATCAGACTTTAAACACCACAATTTTCACGCACTCACTTTCCACACAGCCAATAGGTATTACCAATATAGACATAATGCAAAGCCACTTGCATTACCAATTAACAAATGATTAGGTTATATTGGCATAACAAGTTATTGACATACCACGCCATAATTGGTTAGTTTAACCTACAAGCTTGAAATATTTTGTTTACAACACAAACAAAACGTAAACAAGTTGTATGTCATAAAACTATTAAAACCTTTTACATTGTGAATGGAGAACGCATGAAAACTAAACTAAATAAAATAAGCTCTGTACTTAAAAGTCGCAGAGCACATTCAGCGATATACAGTGCAGCTTTAGTCGCATTATTATCAGCTCCAACTGTATCAGCACAACAAGCGCAGCCTGATGATAATCTTGAAGTCATAGAGGTCAGTGGAATACGCTCAGCTCTTACCAGTGCACTTCTGGAAAAACGTGAATCGACTAACCTGATTGAAATCATTCAGGCTGAAGATATTGGTAAGTTGCCAGATCAAAACCTTGCGGAAGTATTAGAAAACGTAACAGGTATCCAAATCACCAGAACCGCTGGTGTTGGCACCGGTGTCCAAATCCGTGGTTCAAACTCAAACAATGTTTTAATTAACGGAGTTGAAACTGTTGGTGCAGGTACTGGTCGAGGCGGCATTAGCTTTGAAGATGTTTCAGCCTCAATCATTGCTGCTGTAGAAGTGATTAAAGCGTCTGAGGCTAAAACAATCGAAGGTTCAGTGGGTGGTACTGTTAACTTGCGAACTATTCGTCCCTTAGAGCTTAATGAGCAATTAATCAACGTTCGTGTACAAGGCGAAGACAGCAGCTTAACGACTGATGGTGTTCAACCACGTTTCTCTGCAGTCTATGGTGATAACTGGGATACTGATAGCGGTAAGTTCGGTTTTGTAATGAGCGGCAGTGTAACAAAGCAAGAAGCTTCTTCATTCCGTCCACGTGTTGACCGTGACGGTAGTTTAGTTGAAAACTGTGATGCTGTTGTTGTACGTGGTGGCAGCGTTGAAGATGTAGCTGCTCGTCCTGTTTGTCAAGATTTTGATTTCTTAGGTATTCAATTCTTAAACCAAGAATACGAAAACTTCGAATATGAAACAACTAACATTTCGACCACTTTTGAATTCGCACCAAATGAAGACACTAAGTTTTTCTTAGATGTTGTTTTGACAGACCAAGAACGTCGTCAAGATAGTACTCGTGTACAAGGTTCTGGTGTAAGCTCAGTACTTAACCAAAACTTACCCACAGAATTTGAAACAGTAAACTACGGTTCCTTAGACGGTGTAGCACTTGGTAGCATCCAAGCAGCCGTTCGCGGTACAATCGAGCCTAATCTTGCTAAGGATGACGATGATCCTAACTTACGTTTTAGTAGTGATACTGGTGCGCGTTTAACTGATACAGAACTTTTCCGTTTTGGCGGGGAATGGCAGGGCGATAATTTGTTCGCAAGCTTTGAAATATCATCAGCTAGTTCTGATACAACTAATCCAAATTTAAGCTCCACATTAAACTTCATTAATCCGAACGCGCCTTTAGATGGTTTAGATGCTGACGGTAACATCACTTCAAGTACAAGTAATGATAACGCAGTCCCATTTATATATGACCTAACAGGTGGCGCATTAACATTTGGTATCAACTTTGATTCACCATTTGCTCCAACTGTTGCAGAATTACTAGATCCTGCAAACGTTGTGTTAGACCAAGTTCAATTAGGTCGTAATGAAACAAACAACTCATTAGACGCAATACGCGCAGATTTCACTTATTACTTAGAAGACTCTCCTGTTACTTCTGTTGATTTTGGTTTGCGTGTGAGCAAACGTGAAAGTACTTTTAACGATATAAGCGATAATATTGGCGGTTTCAGCAAGATGGTTGATAGCCCAAGTGGTTCATTGTTCTCTGAGTTGTTAGTACAGGGTCCAAGTAACTTTGGTGACGCTGATGGTCGTGAGTTGGCAATGCGTAACTTTATTATCATCAATCCAGATTTAGCATTTAACGATCCAGATTATGTGTTAGATACATTAGAAGCTGCTCTCATTGCACATGATTCATCACCTGATTTAGCAAATTTAACGCCTTCATCTTCAGCTTTCTTTAGTATTTCAGAAGAAACTCAAGCCTTATATGCACAAGCTAATTTTGAGTTTGAATATGTAGTGGGTAACCTTGGTGTAAGACATATTAGAACAACAGTTGATTCAACAGGTAATACAGTCACAGCCACTGGTTCATCGTTGACAACTATTTCTGGCGATTACAACTTCACCTTGCCACGTCTAAACCTAGTAGTAACCCCTCATGATGATGTTGTGCTTCGTTTAGGTTGGGGGCAAGATATTCGTCGTCCAGATTTCTCTGATTTAAATACGTCTGTATCTTATGATCCTAATATCAACCAATCAGTGTCTATTGGCAATCCAGGTCTAGAGCCACAAGAAATCACTACCTTAGATTTATCTGTTGAGTGGTATTTTGCAGAAGCGGCCGTAGTGAGTATTGGTTACTTTGATAAAGAAATTGGTAACTTATTCGTTTCTACTTTAGATTCTTCCCCAAGAGATGCGAATGGTTTCTTTACTACCAATGACACTACCTGTGCTGGCGGAGGTATCTATAACCCAGTTGCACAAGGGGATGATTTCCTAGCTCCTTTAGGCATTACCGGTGCATGTGTTGATAAAGCAACTCAAGTCAACGATTCAGCTAAAACAACTCAAACCGGTATCGAGATGGCTGTGCAGTATGATCTATCAAGCTTTGAAGATGATTTAGGTTGGGCATCTGGTTTTGGTTTTATGGCAAACTACACTATCCAAGAATATAAAGGTGGTTCAGTCGTTAACTCTTCTGCGGGTCGTGGTACTGATATCTTCAATGCAATTAACGGCATTTATGATGACGCAGATTTTGTAAAAGTGACTGCAGTTCAAGGTCTTTTAGACTTCTCTGAAAATGCTTACAACCTTACTGCATACTATGAAAAGTATGGTTTATCAGCACGTCTTCGTTACACATGGCGTGAAGCGTTCCGTACCGATGATACCGCTGGTGGTGCATCACGTAACTCTACTTTAGGTTTCCCGGTTTATACTCATGACCGTGGCCAGCTAAATGCAAGTGTTAGCTATGATGTTAACGAGCAACTAAATCTAGGGATCGAAGCAATAAACCTAAATAAATCAGGCGTTACTCAATCCTGTGTTAACGAAGGTGCAATCCTTTGTTTCCAAGGGTTAGCAGACCGTCGTATTACCTTTGGTGCTAGCTACCGTTTCTAGAAATAGAAAACGAGAGCCATATATATCAAACACTGGATCCCCATACGGTGACGGCAATCTACCTCCGGCTTTATGCTGGGGGTAGCTAATAACGCTGGTGACGATAGGATCAATTTGATTTCGTAGCAAATTGTAATGTTAACAAAGCTACACACTAATTTTTGAAAGTTTAAAATTTACCAATTACATTACCAATGCGGAAATTTGGCATTACCATATTATTGAAAAAAGTATTACCAATAACACAACCAATAGTGTAAATTAAACGCCAGAACAAGCGTTAGTCTATAGACAGACTTGAAAATAACCCGTTGTGTATGTGAAAAACCTATGCACATAGCTAACAGCAAAAGTAAAATCACTATAAATAGGAATTATTTATGACAAAACCTACCATAGGCTTCATTGGCCTTGGCCTCATGGGCAGTAACATGGTTGAAAACCTTCAAAAAAAGGGCTTTGAACCAATTGTAATGGACCTCAACAAGGATGCGGTTGCGGCCGTTGTTGCGCGTGGTGCCACACAAGCGAACTCAGTTGCTGAACTGGCTGCAGCCTGTGACATTGTGATGTTATGCCTGACGACTTCTAATGTGGTCGAAAAGTTAGTTTATGCTGACGATGGTATTCTAGCCGGTATCAAAGAAGGTACTGTATTGGTCGATTTCGGCACATCGATCCCAGCTTCGACTCGCAAGATCGGAGCTGACCTTGCTAACAAAGGCGCTGGCATGGTCGATGCTGCACTTGGCCGCACCCCCGCTCATGCTAAAGACGGGCTACTTAATATCATGGCCTCTGGCGACCAAGAAACCTTCGATAAGGTTAAGCCGATACTTGAGATGCAAGGTGAGAATGTTTTCTATTTAGGTGCCTTAGGTGCTGGTCACACAACCAAACTAATCAACAACTTCATCGGCATGACCACAGTTACCGCTATGTCACAGGCTTTCGCCGTGGCTGAACGCGCCGGCGTAGATCGCCAACAGCTTTTCGATATCATGTCGACTGGCCCGTCTAATTCACCATTCATGGGTTTCTGTAAAAACTACGCGGTAGATGGTGTAAGTGATTTAGGCTTCTCTATCAATAATGCCAACAAGGATTTAGGTTACTTCCTCGAGATGGTTAAAGATTTAGGCACCAGTGCTAAAATTGCCGAGGGCACCTCGGCCCACCTTCAGGCTGCAGTTGATGCAGGCATGGGTAACGGCAATGTTCCGGAAATATTCGATTACTTCCTTAAATTGGGCAAGTAATCAAATGTCACCTGTGCAAGCTTTAGGAGTGATTCTTGAAGCTTGTCTGGTTGCGAAAGAACATATTATTTATAAGGAATAGTTCTATTATTAAGCCTCTCAACCAGAGGCTTTTTAGTTCTGTTTACAAGCTGGTGCAACCTGTATTGGGCAGAATAAATCCCATAACTGTCAAGCCACTCATTGCTAAAAGCTAGGAGTTAATTATGAGCCAAAGTGAACACTTTTTATTTGCTAACGAAACTGAAATTGAAGATATTGGCGGTGGTTTAAAACGCCAAATGTTGGGTTATAACCACGAATTAATGGCGGTAAAAATTTGGTTCGAAAAAGGTGCTATTGGCTACAATCATGCACATAGACATTCACAAGTGACTTATGTAGTAGAAGGCGAATTCCATTTTAATATTGATGGTGTCACTAAAATATTAAAAGCGGGTGACAGTTGCTTGATACCGCCACACGCAGATCATGGTGCGACTTGTCCTACTGGCGGTATTCTAATTGATACCTTTAGTCCGGCACGTGAAGACTTTGTAGAGGGTTTATCAGCACCCTAATTACAGCGACGAGTGATTGCATATTTGGACGGCATATTGGATATAATTATGTGGTTAAGTAGGCAAGCATTCTCTGTTCGGCTAAGTCCTTAGGATAATTATTACGACACAAATAATAAATTTGCGGCAACGGGCAAATGCGCAGCTTAAAAATCATAGCTTCGAGACTGCCGAGCTATGAAATGGTTAGATAAAGGACACATTAAAATGCACTTAAGAAAAATCACTACACTCTTATTGCTTGTAGTCACAATTGCAACGCCGCAATTATTACAAGCGCAGCAACACCCAAACTTGATTTTGACCAAGGCTGGTGTAGAAAAAGTTAGGAAAAACTTAGGAAAAGTGCCTTTATTCGATGCCACTGTGCAAAAAGTAAAGCAAGAAGTTGATGCAGAAATTGCATTTGGCATCGACACTCCCATTCCAAAGGATTTTTCAGGTGGTTATACCCACCAAAGACACAAACTCAATTTTATGATTGCGCAAAAAGCCGGGGCGCTTTATCAAATATTACAAGATGACAAATATGCCAAATACATCCGCGATATGTTGTTTCAGTATGAAGCCATGTATAAAGACCTGCCTATTCACCCGCAAGAGCGGTCTTATGCCCGGGGAAAATTATTCTGGCAATGCCTGAATGACAGTAATTGGCTGGTTTATATGAGCCAAGCCTATGATGCCATTTATAAAACGCTTTCAGTAAAAGAGCGCGAACAACTAGAGAATAACTTATTTCGACCTTTTGCTGATTTTATTTCCATCGGCAATCCACAATTCTATAATCGCGTCCATAACCATAGTACTTGGGGCAACGCAGCCGTTGGCATGATCGCCCTTGTCATGAATGATGAGGAGTTACTGCATAGAGCCTTGTACGGTATCGAAGACGATGGCCTTGCGTTAGGTGGCAAAGACAACGATGGCGGTTTTATCAAGGTAGCAGGACAAAAGGCGGGTTTCCTCGCAAATCTGGAAGACCCTTTTTCACCTGATGGTTACTACACAGAAGGGCCTTATTATCAGCGTTACGCCATGTATCCATTTTTGATTTTTGGGCTAGCCATGCACAATGTAAAACCTGACATGCAAGTATTTGAACATAAAGACAATGTATTGCTTAAGGGTGTGGATGCATTACTTAATTTATCAGATGCCGATGGCGAATTTTTCCCCTTGAATGACGGCCAAAAAGGCATGTCCTATTATACCGCTTCATTGGTGACTGCTGTAGATATTGCTTATGAATACGGCAATCAAAACCCACAATTACTGAGCATTGCTGAAAAGCAGAATGAAGTATTGTTAGACCAGTCAGGTCTTGCTGTTGCTATTGGAATTCGCGATGGTAAAACTCAACCTTTTGTAAAAAACTCTATCAATTTATCCGATGGACCCAATGGCAAACAAGGCGGCGTTGGCGTACTTCGGTATGGTAATGAAGATCTAACCCTAGTGTTTAAATATGCAGCACAAGGTTTAAGCCACGGCCACTATGACAAACTTTCTTTTTCTTTATATGAAAAGGGTGATGAAGTTCTTCAGGATTATGGCCTTGCGCGTTTTGTTAATATTGGTCAAAAAGGTGGAGGAAACTATTTAAAAGAAAACAAAACCTGGGCAAAAACCACCATCGCACACAACACCATTTCACAGAATGAAAAAATGCATTTTGATGGCAAATACGCAACCGCGAGTAAACATCACTCAGATCTGTATTTTTATGATGACACCAATAAAGATGTACAGGTGATCAGTGCGACAGAAACCAATGCCTATCCTGGTACAAAAATGCACCGTACTATGGCGGTGATCAAGAGTGAAGCTTTTGAGAAACCCTTTATGCTCGATATTATAAAAATAGATTCAGTCACTAAAAATCAGTACGACTTGCCTTTCTATTTTATGGGTCAAGTGTTGAACCAGAATTTTGCATATGATTCACCTACTACCTTGAGTCCACTGGGCAAAAACAATGGCTATCAACATTTATATATAGAGGGTAAAGGCAAACCATCCTCCAGCAATACGCAATTTTCATGGTTGGGTAAGGGCAAATACTACACCTTAACGTCAGCAACAAAGGCATCTGACGAGTTGTTACTGACGCGTTTGGGGGCCAATGATCCTGAATTTAATCTACGTAGAGAGGCTGCTTTGATGATCCGTAGAAAAGATAGCGACAACAGCACTTTTGTCTCGGTTATTGAGCCACACGGAAGTTATAGCGCTGTTTCAGAGCTGTCGGTCAATTCCAACAGTAATATTGCCGAACTAAAGGTCGTGCTTGACGAAGCTAACTATACTGGCGTTTCAATTAAAGATGTAAAAGGTCAATCGAGCCTATTCATATTATCCAATACTGATGCATCAACGACTAAAAAACATCATTTAAAGATAAACGGCAAGTCATACCATTGGACGGGGCCTTATCATTTTACTGATAGCTAATTCATCATGTAATTTGTCATTCTGAGATTGTCGGTCCTCGGCAATCTCATTTTTTGCCATAGACATTGAAGTCATGTCGTCCCTGTAAACTACGCCGATTGACAGGTAACGTTTTACTCCAAGTTGGTAAATCTAACACATACCCTAGTCTATCGAAGCACTGTCACCCATCATAAAATTAGCGCCATTTGCCACCGAGTCATATATTAACCAATTACCAATATCGATTTATTTTCTTCGCAACCTGCAAGTGATATTAGTGTTGCCAATTCACTTAATTGTCGATACGCTCAAATATCACTCAATAATTTTACCAATTACCATAAATATCAATGAGCTACTAAACAGATCTAAGGTATTTTGATGGTATCACTTTGTATCATATCGACTAGGGGCTGTTCATTATATGTTCCAAGTTAACAAGGAAAAGGATGAGAGAACGCCGTCAGCAAGATATATGGGATATACGCATTGGGCAGATCCATGCCTCGGTTTTTGGAGTGTTTCGACTAAAAGATAAAAACGGCCAAGAAATTACTATTGCCATCGTATTACCAGCCATCTGGTTAGGTAACGCATCCATGTTATTTAAAACCGTCGGTCAACAAGTCACACCCGCCAGCATGGGTTGTCTTATCTCATTGTGGACTGATATCGAACCTATTCGCCAAATACGCTTAGATCCCGGTTTTATGCCTTTTGCAAAAAAAATAGGCTTGCTTGACGTATGGGAAAAATACGGCTGGCCAGATTTATTGCCTAAGCCCGAAATGAGCACATAACATAAATTTTTAGGATGGCATCTGGCCAGTTGCCAACCAATGGGCACATTCTTTATTAAGTTCTCGTTCCGCACGATTTTCATATTCAGCAACATCATCGGCGCTAAGCACTTCACGCCATCGCCCATTGGTGCCTTTATGAATGAAAGACTCGGCACCACCATCCCAAAAAGCGCCTCCAAGAGGCACACTTTTTGTGGCGTTTTCTTTCATATACTGAAAACTACAATGTTTAAGTATCGACTCCCATTTGTTTTCATCGATTGGCACATCGATAAATTCAGCAATCCGCCGGATCTCTCCAGCCATATCACGCTTAAGATTGGCGAAGTGCACAAGATGTACATTTGGCAAATTTCTAGTTTCCCACCAAGAGCGGACATTTTCCCAAAACGGCCATATAGGATAACCGTCGTTATTTAACCAATCTCGATAATACTGGGTGATTGATTCAACCGGCGGGCCAATAGGCGGCCCCACTCGGCCTGGTGTTTCGTTTAGTGCCCCATACCAAGCCTCATTTGCGGTTGAGTGGTGGTGATAAAAACTCCACAATACATCCCGTCCATCGCGCCCAATATAGATGTATTTTGCCTTTTCAGAGAAGACTAAGGCATCTACTGGTAGGTGGGTTTTCATAAAGCGGCGATGAGTCTGTGCTTCCAAAATGGGCAGTTTTACTGCTTTGGGCGGAACCCGTAAATCCACCCAAGGTGACATTTCTGCCACTTCCATGCCCTCCTTACCATTGAATATCAACTGGGCAAGAATTTGCTGAACCCAGGTTGTTCCTGACTTGGCATAGGTTGAGATAACGATATCGTCATCCCTAAATTTGAGGTCGTTCCAAATAGTGGAATCAAAATGGTGGTTATGCAGCTCTCGGCTTTTTGTCGGCATCACTTGTTTAGTCATCATTGCTTCGTCTTAATAGGAATTATGCGCTTTGATTATTTATAGCTAAAACCCCTAACTATGTCAGCCCTACTTCCATCAAAACCGAAAAAATAACGCTTTATTGACGATAAATTAACGTTCGTTTCGTTGACCCTTTAGCTATTCACCAGCCATGCTTATTAGTCTACTAACGCCTGAATATTTGTCACTGTCGTAAAGCTCTATCTGGGTTGGCGTTTTTAGCAAACAATACATTTTTAGGTTAAATGCCCACTCATGATGAGTGGCAAAACAACGGAAGTAAAATATGAAGATGCTTAAAACAGTCATACTGGCAACCTCTTTATTGGTTGCTACCTCAGGTGCCGTGTTGGCAAAAGACTCCAGCTATAGCTACGGCAGCGTATGGGAAGCAGCAATTCTCGCTAACGAAGAATCAGCCCTAAAACAGAGAGTTTCAGCCCGCACAAAAAAACATTTTTCGCGCTGACTTTCTGTCATTTCTCCTCGCAAGTTCAATAATATTATTTATTAAATAATAATATTGAACTTTTCACACCCTCCAAGATCAGATCAAATATCAATCAATATCGTTATCAGGCATTCATTTGGCAACCCATACTAAACCCAAGAAGCATCTGAGTTTTACTGCATTGAGGACATCATTTTCCACTGTGCTTAATGCCATGCCTGAGACCAGAGATAAATCCAA
>Ga0316209_1003459_pt1 | contig 10709 bp, 6 predicted proteins | sample 6monopyrite_MG_FD_204945 | JGI IMG/M metagenome (GOLD analysis project Ga0316209, IMG submission 204945) | Microbial mat bacterial communities from mineral coupon in-situ incubated in ocean water Damariscotta River, Maine, United States -... | ecosystem: Environmental > Aquatic > Marine > Coastal...
ATCACGATTTCAATGTAGCCGTGCATTACGTCTTCCATGTGCTGGTCATTACGTTCTCAGATGTGTATGGATGCTGGGAACGGCCTGCGTTGTCTGGAGATCTCCATGCCCCCAAAAGTTACAGCGTCCCTTATCGGCTCACATCGCCGTCGTGACGTGCGAGATTGCGACCGCCTCAACGAATGTAAATAAACTCCTTAAACGTAAGCATGGCCCGCGCGAGGTTTCGCCAGGCTGTCTCTTGATCATTGGGATCGGGGATATTCCCCATCGCTACGATCTCCGCTGCCAGATCTGAAACCCGAGATTCCAGTTTCGAGATCTCGTCGCGCTGTCGCTCGGTCAGCTGAGCCAGAACCGTGGCTTCGGAAATGAAGAACGGAGCAGCCTTCGAGGTTGCAGCAACTTCGGCACTGGTGAGCGCCCTGTCGTAAACCTGGGCAGTCAGAATGCGACCGGACAGCATCCGGTTGCTCCCAGCGGGCAGGTGGCGCAGGCCGAAGCTGATGACAGAGTTCTCTTTGAATGGCAACAGAGCGTTGCTCTTGTAGCCACGGCCATATGGCTTGCCGTTGCGATAACCGACGATGCGACCGTCGCGGTGGTAGGCGATTGCGACGTGAACCGGTTCCCTGTTCGCCAGGTCTTCAGCGGGAGCTAGTTCAAACGGCTGCGTCCGAGCAAAGTTGTTGCTGCCGGCCAGCCAGCGACGCGGATCGCGTTCGCCGAAGACGATCGAATCGAACATGACGCCGTTTGGTGATTGCATCGTCATGACACCGCCTCCGCGTTGGTTGAGATTATCCAGCTGCACCCAGGCTTCGAGAGTCTTCTCGGCGAACTTGCGTCCCAGCGGAGCACTCACAGCGTGGCCACCGTTGCGAACGACGAGGGCCCCGCCTTCTATTTTCGCACCGCCGCGCAATTTTGCGTGCGCAGCGCCGATGACGTCTTTGGCGCTGGTTTTGAATTCCCAGCGATGGACTGGTTCAGGCAGCTTCGCATTGGCAGCAACGTTCCCGTTCCTGGCGTCGGCAATCAGGCGGGCTCGGACGGGTTCTACGAGGCTCGCAATGTCCGCTTGCATTCGATCGCGACTGGTTCGCAGTTCAGCAAGTCGGTGGTGCCGTGCGCGAAGCTGGGTGGTTGAACTCGCCAGATATGCTTCGATTCTCGCGACGTCTTGTTGTGTGGCGGCGCGACCGAAGGCAGTTCGAAACATGAAGTCAATGTCTGCGGCGTCAGCTGCGGCTTGTGAGGCTTTCGTGGGGGACGGCGAATCGCCAGGGGCGGCTCTGGCGCGATCAACCCACGCGCTCGCGACACGGTTTACGAATTCGTCGTTCATCATCATCAACGATTGTGCGGGAACGTTCGTGGCGTCGCGGCGACCGGTTGAGCTGAACGGCTCAGGGAAATCGAAGGCTCGCAGGAATGGATCGAGCGAGTTGCGAATGACCTGCACGTAAACGCTGCGGCGCGGTGAGGTTCCGCCGACTGATGGACCGAACTGCTTTCGGTCGAGCTGACCTGAGACCGTCAGCATGGAATCTCGAATGGCCTCAGCTTCGAGCCGTCGGACGTTGGCGTGTGCGAGCAGTCGATTGTCCGGATCAGCTTGTCGGGTGTCGGTAGTTGGTGCGGAAGATCGCTGCCAGGCGTCGGTCATCAGGATCTCGAAGATTTGTGATTTGAACGTCTGGTTGTGCTGGGTTGGGAACCGAGAAGCGAGAAAATCCAGGAGTTCCGGGTGCGTTGGTTTTTGACCAAGCTGCCCAAAGTTGTTGGGCGTCGCGACCAGCCCACGACCGAAAAGGTGGTGCCAGATGCGGTTCACGATGACCCGGTTCGTCAACGGGTTGTCGTCGCGCAAAACGTCTTCCGCGAGTTCGCGACGACCGCTCTGTCGGGTGTCGTACGGAGTGGCATCGATGGCTTCGAGGAACCGACGAGGAACCGGCTCGCCGGGCTTGCGATGATCACCGCGCTCAAACAACGGTTGGTTGCGGGCGAGAGTTTCATCGAGGCCCGGCACCCGGGTGGGTTCGGTGATCTCGTTTTCGAGCCGCCGGTATTCCTCGACCAACGACTTCGCCTTCGAGGGCAGCATCTTGAGTTCGTTGGGAAGCAAACCACTCTTCAAACACGCGTCCAGGAAGATCGCATCCGAATCCAGCGACCTTCCCTCGGCCCACCGATCCAGCGCATTGGCGAACGCTCCGACGTAAACAGAGTACAAACCTCGCTCGGTCGTCGGCACCTCGGTCTTTGCTGCGTGTAACAGGGCGTTGAAGTGGGACCAGTCCTTTTGAGGCGGCGCAGGTTCGCCGGCTGGCAGGACCATGGCTTCGCGAACCCCGAACCATGAGCGTTGATTGTTCCGAACCAGCAGCGGTGCGTCTTTGCCGGTCGTTAGCTCGATGTGGATGTTGTCACCATTCCAGTACTTCAGGCTGTAACGGTGCCACCTCCATTGAGAGGTAAGATTGCCGACGGGAAAGACCGTCCCGTTTCGCGGGTAGTTTTGCACGGCATAGCGAACGGTGGCGCCACTGCTTCCCATCGCGCGAACCCACAGGTCGTACTCACCGTTCAGACGGATGTCCGGCGAAGTCATCCGGGCTGCGTGTCGGGAAGAGATCGCGTTCGAGTACACGCCGCTCGGCAGGATGTTCTCGACCACGCTTGGCCCTTGCGGCGCGAGCGTAAAGGTGCCTGCGGGATGCGGCTTCTCAGGCAAACCGCTGCCTTTGGGGAACCACCGCTGGTAGTCAGCCTGCTTCCCAATGGACCATCGGTGGGCGCTGCTTTTCTTGCGGTGGGCCCGGCGAGCGTCTCGTTCGGCCTCCAACTGACGGACGACCGATGCCCAGACCGCCTCGAACGACTCACCCTCCTTCCGACTCTGCACTCGGCGTAGTGGGTACAGGATCGAATCCGGGTTCGGCTTGGCTTGGGGTTCGCTTTCCATGATTCGTTCGACCAGCCGAGCCGTATCGGCCCAGTGATCAATGAGAGCCTTCCGAATCTGCGGCTTCAAACCCTCCAGTCGCTTGCGATTCCGGTCGACCTTCGAATCGACGTCGATCACTGTTCTCGCCGGGCGCGTGGAACCCAGAATGCCGAACAGAGCGTAGTAGTCTTTCTGGCTGATCGCATCGAACTTGTGATCGTGGCAGCGCGCGCAGCTGACGGTCAGGCCGAGGAATGCTTTTGAGAACGCGTTGATCTGGTCGTCGGTGAAGCGGACCTTTTCGTCGAGCGCGTCCGTTGGCGCGAAGCCGTGGAAGACCATGCGCCAGTGAGCGGGGCCGATGGCGGATTCATTGATGCCAAGTTGGTGGTTAATGCGTGGGTTTTGCAGCAGGTCGCCGGCGATGTGTTCTCGAACCAGTTGGTCGTACGGCACGTCGTCATTGAGCGCGCGGATCAGGTAATCGCGGTAGTGGTAGGCGTTGTCGATGCGCGGGTCGCCTTCGCTGCCGTGCGATTCGGCGTAGCGAATCCAGTCCATCCAGTGCCGAGCCCATCGCTCGCCGAAGTGCGGACTGTCCAGCAGGTGCTGAACCATTTTCGCCATACCGTCGCGGTGGTTGGCTTTCATAGCTTTCACCCACCTCGCCGATTCTTTGGGGTCGGGCGGCAGGCCAATCACAGCAAAGTACGCGCGGCGAACCAGAACGTTCGGTTCGGCGGGGTTCGACGGTTCAAGACCTTGTGCTTCAAGTTTGGCAGCGATGAACTTGTCAATCGGTGACGACGCTTTGATGCGTTTCGGTTTTGGAACCTGTGGATGCCGAATTGACTGGAAGCTCCACCACTTCCTGCGCTTAGCGAGCTTGGCTTCCCACGACGTGGCTTTCGCCAGATCTGACGCGGAGGGCGGTTTGTCGCGGGGATCGGTAGCTCCGTCCCGGATCCATTTCTCGAAATCGGCGACGACTTCGCCGCTGAGCTTGCCGCTGTCTTCGGGCATTTCGAGGCCACTGATCTCGTGCCTGAGGATCGCGAGCAGCCGGCTCTTTTCAGGCTTGCCGGGAACGATCAGCGGTTCTTCAACTCCGTCCCGCAGTCCATCGCGATAGTCGAGGGCCAGCCCACCGTTCGCCTCTTCTGCCGAGTTATGGCAGTGGTAGCAACGTTCAACCAGAACCGGCCGGATCTTCGATTCGAAAAACTCGGTGTCGTCGGCGGTGGCGGTGGTCGGCAGGAGAATTGCGAGTAGAGCAATCGAGCGTGGCATGGTGGAGTCTCCGGGTGGGCCTCGATGATACCGCATCTCTGATGCCGCGCAGTAGCCGCGATCAGATCGCCGTCACAAAAGGACACAGAGAGCATAGCGGGACTGGATCCGGCGTGTTCGCGGCTTGCGGCACAAGCCTGCCCGATGCAGGATGTCGGGATGACTATCCACTTGAATAACCTGCTGTTGCTGTGCCTTCTGTGCTGCACCGCGTGCTGGGCCGACCGCCCCAACATCATTCTCATCATGGCCGACGACATCGGCATCGAAGGGTTTGGTTGCTACGGCGGTACGTCCTACAAAACACCCAACATCGACAAGCTGGCCGCGACCGGCCTTCGGTACACGCATGCGTATTCGCAGCCGCTTTGCACGCCGACTCGGCTGCAGGTCATGACGGGCAAGTACAACCACCGCAACTGGCAGTGCTTCGGCATACTGCCTCCGAACGAGCGAACGATCGGGCACCTGATGAAGTCGGCGGGATACAAGACCTGCATTTCCGGAAAGTGGCAGCTGCAATCGTACGATCCGCCTGACTACCCTGGAGCAACCAGGCGTCGGGGAACCGGGATGCACCCGAGGGACGCTGGCTTCGACGAGTACCAACTGTTCCACTCGCTGCATACGGAAGACAAGGGCTCGCGATACGCCGATCCGACATTCCTGCGCAACGGGAAGTTGTTCAAGGAACTTGAGGGGAAGTATGGCGAAGACTTGAACGTGGATTTCATCGCCGACTTCATGCGCCGGCACAAAGACGAACCGATGTTCGTCTACTACCCGATGGCGTTACCGCACTGGCCGATGGTGCCGACGCCGCAGTCGGAGTCGTGGCCCGATCATGCTCAGCGCCATGTTGCAGACACGAAACACTTCCCGGACATGGTCGAGTACATGGACCTGCTGGTCGGACGAATTGTGGACCACGTCCAGGAACTGGACCTGCGAGAGGACACGCTGATCCTGTTCTATTCTGACAACGGCACGCACCTGAAGATCACGTCGAAGATGGGCAAGCTAGTCGTACCAGGTGGTAAGGCGTTGCCCACACAAACAGGCATTCGAGTCCCACTGATCGCGAACTGGCCTGGCAAGCTGGTTCCGGGGCTTCGTCGGCAGTTGATCGATTCGTCAGACTTCGCCCCGACTCTGGCCGAGCTGGCAGGCATGAAGTTCCCGTCCGATTGGCAGATCGACGGCCGGAGCTTTGCGGGATCGCTCTTCGACGAGAACGCGTACGGTCGCGACATGAGCTTCTTTTGGTACGACCCACGTCCAGGCTGGGACAAAGATCGCTTCACGCGCCATATTTTCGCCGTGGATCGAGAATACAAACTCTTCGCCGATGGCCGAATGTTTGCGATCGACGACCTGAACCCGGTCGAGCGAGAATTGCGTTCGGGCGATCTGTCAGCAGCAGCGGTTGCCGCCCGCGGGCGGTTGCAGCGATTCATCGACCGGCAAATGCAGGAACCGTTGTCCGCTGCAGCGAAGACGGATCCCGTTGAGTTTGGAAAGCCGTAGACCTACTTCGGCACAATCGACAGCACACTGCGGAAGATCGTTCGCGCCGAACCGATCAGGTGGACCCGGTCGCCCACCAACCTGACCATTAACTCGCCACCCCGCGCGGAGGCCTGGTAGGCATGCATTTCAGTCTTACCAAGCCGATTGCTCCAATACGGCGTCAGGCAGCAGTGAGCAGAACCGGTGACGGGATCTTCGTTGATGCTGACCGCCGGGCAGAAAAATCGCGACAGGAAGTCATATCGATCATCATCCGAGCCCGACGTCACGATGATGCCACGAGCGTCGACTTTGTCGAGTTCGACGAAGTCCGGTGTCAGGGATCGCAAGACTTCCGGACCAGCCACGTGCACAAGGTAATCGAACTTGCTGCGCCCGATGTGCTCTGCGGTTGTCCCCAGCGCTGGCAACAAACCTTCTGGTGGGCTGGCGGGGACTGCGGGCGTCGAAGGAAAGTCCAGGCGGATCGTGAAGCTGGTGTGATCTGCGCCTTCCCGATGCGCGAACACGTCGCCGCTGCGGGTGCTGAAACGAATCACGTCAGTTTCAGCTGAGACAACACCCTCAGTCCAGAGCGTGTGTGCCGTCGCGAGAGTTGCATGGCCGCATAGATCGACTTCGAGCCCGGGCGTAAACCATCTCAGTGCGAACCCGTCTTCAACAGGGTGAGCAAACGCGGTTTCACTGAGGTTCATCTCGCCTGCGAAGCTCATCAACCAGGCGTCGGATGGGAATGCATCGAGCAAACAAACGGCAGCTGGGTTGCCAGCGAAAGGCTCGCTGGTGAAGGCATCGACCTGAAACAAGTTCATGTATGGCTCCCGAAGTCGTCGAACGGATTCTAACCCAGTGACACAGTTCGTCCGCACAGGGTTCTGCGAACGTTCAACGACTTTAGGAAAAGCGGGAGAACATCGTTCAAGCGGGCTTCCGTAGCCAACACCGAAACTCAGAACATCCCGACCGCATCCGTGGGTAGCCGACGTTGCCTAGTTTTGGTTGCTCCATTCGGTTTCGTAGTATCGGACGAGGATTTGATTGTTGAGGCGATTGATCTCGGTCTCGACGCGCTGCAGGTCGGGCGGGACGAGGAACAACTTGCGCGCGTTTTCTGTGTTGAGGTACCGCAGTTGACTCGCGATGGACGCCGGGATTGTCAGGGCCTCCGGCTCAAGGTTCTTTGGCCCTGCCAGCGCGAAGCCCCACACGCCGAAAGAGGGGACGGGCGCGTGGAACGCCTGAACGTGGAAGCCCGCAGACTCCATCGTCGACAGGATGCACCAGAACGACTTCGGTGCAACCAGTGGTGAGGTGCATTGCACGCTGACGCATGCTGTGTCCGTCAGTCGCTTGCGGAGCATTCCGAAGAAGCGTCGCGTGTAGAGCTTCCCGACGGAAAATGTGCCGGGGTCCGGGAAGTCGATGATGCACAGGTCGAACTGCTGCTCAGGTTTTTCGATCCAGATGAACGCGTCAGTGTTGATGATCGTGACGCGCGGATCGGACAAAGCACCCTCACTGAGTTCTCGCAGCGGCTGGAATCGGTCGCCAAGCGTTGTCATCTGCGGATCGATATCAACCAGCGTGATTGACTCAATGCCGGGGTACCGCAGCAGTTCCCGCACAGCCAGACCGTCGCCGCCGCCCATGACCAGTACATGCTTCGGATTCTGACTGAGATTCACAGCCGGGTGCACCAGCGATTCGTGGTAGCGGTATTCGTCGACAGAATTGAATTGCAGGTTGCCGTTGAGGTACAGCTGAAAGCCACGGTTGCCCTTTGTTACCACGATGCGCTGGTATGGCGTGGTTTCCGAGTGGACGATTTGGTTCGGAAAGATGTTCTCTTCTGCCAGCGACGTCAGGCGGTCGGCTTTGATGAACGCGATGATCAGAATTCCGGCTACCAGAACAGCCCGGCCACGGATTCCGCCGAGGCCTCTGTTTGTCAGCAGTGGCCTGAGCAACCATGTTCCCCAGAAGCCAACGAGCGCGTTGAGTATTCCGAACAGCAGCGACGTGCGGATCAGGCCGAGCCTTGGGACCAGGAAGATCGGGAACAGGATTGAAGCCAACAGGGCGCCGATGTAGTCGAACGTCAGTACGCGAGACACAAGCTCGCTGAAGTCCAGCTGGTCCTTCAGAATGCGCATCAGGAGCGGCAGCTCCAGTCCCACCAGCACACCGATCGCGAAGACCATCCCAAACAATGCGATCTGGAACCAGGAGACGAAGGCGAAGGCGACGAACAAGATCGGAGCTGATAATCCGCCGACCAAAGCCACTGCGAGTTCGACTTCAAGAAAACATCGAGCCAACTGCGTCTTCACGAAGTTCGACACCCAGGCGCCGACGCCGAGGGCCGACAGGTAGACGCCGATGACCAGCGAGAACTGAGTTACCGAATCGCCCAGCACGTAACTTGCCAACGTTCCCGCCAGCAATTCGTAAATCAGTCCACACGTCGCGATGACGAGGACATTCAAGTACAGCAGAAACAGCGGTGTTTTGTGCATTCCGGGTGGTCTGATCAGGCGGATTGGGTCACTCTCGTGGTCTGTGTTCGTCTCGTCAACCAATTGTCGTCGAACTCGATTGTCCGGCTCACAACTGTTGTGAACGGTGCGGATGTTCGTCAGGTCTCTGGACCTGCCAAAACAGGTAGAATGACATTTGACGAGCGCCAGCCCCGCTATTACGCTTTTCAGTCCGTCGCGAACCTTTACGGATCGATCTACGCCGGGGAATGCGTGATCGCTTTTCATCAAGCAAAGCCGCTATGACTTCTTCTCTCGGTGAACTCAACCCCTGCGGGGGTGGCGACCCCATTCCGTTGCTCCACGAAAAACTGCTGGTCGGTCGCCGCAGCTCGTGTGACATCTCACTGCGCTTTCCAAACGTGTCGTCGCATCACTGCGAGCTGGAACTAATTAACGGCTACTGGCAGGTGCGAGATCTTGGCAGCCGCAACGGTGTGAAGGTCAACGGCGAGCGGGTCGAGACGAGGTTCCTGATGCCGGGTGATGTCCTGCAGGTGGCTCGACATCGGTTTGAGCTTGACTACGAGCCAGAGGGCGACGGCACCGCTCCCGAAGAGGAGAATCCACTCTCCCGCGGACTGCTCGAGAAAGCTGGATTAGACCCAACCGGCCACCGGACCCGGACCAACGGTTCTCCAAAGAAGGCCAACGTTCCAACCGTGCGCAGCCGCAGCGAAGATGACTTCTACCTGGAGTGGCTCAGCGACTAAAGTCGCGCGGCGTGCGTCGCCGAAATGCACTGCGGCAAAGTCTGTCGAGATTCGATGAAGCGATGCGATCAGGCACCGCGAGTTAACCGTCCGTCGTGAAGTGCAGACGCGACCATGATCCCGTCGAGTCCCTCGTTCGTGAGTGCGTCGATGTCGTCCTGGGTCCGAACGCCTCCACCGGTGATAAGACGCAGATCCGGATGTGATTGCAGCAGGCGCTGGCAGAGCGGAAGAGTCGGGATGCCGCTTCCGCGGCCGATCGAGTGGAGATCGAGAACGATCATGCGTTCGACGCCCAGGTCCACCGCTTCTTCGGCAATCTGCGATGGCGTCAGTTCGGACCACGGGCAGCTGTCTGACATCAACGGCCAGTTTGCTTTCAGGTCCAGGCTAAACACGACCTGGTCCGGCCCGAATTTTTCAATCGACGCCGCCAGCGCAGTCTGGTCAGTCAGCGTTTCCAATGCGATCACAACGTCGCGGATTCCAAGATCCAGCAGCAAGCCAACCTGACGAACCTGGAACGCCCCGGCATCCAGCAGGATGTCGAAGCCCGCGTGCACGAGTTGTTCCAGGCAGTTTCGGCTCAATGTTCCTGTACGGATCGCGTCGAGATCGGCGATGTAGATGTAGCTGGTGCCGAGGTAGTCACGAATGGCGTTCGCCACTGCAAGCGGTTCGGACGAATCGACAAGGTGGCTTTCAATTGGTCGATACTTGTCGCGCTGGCCGCCGACACCTCGGACGACTGCGCCTCCCAGCAGATCGATGACAGGAATGACTCTCACGTCGTGCTCCGTTTGTGGGCCCACAAGCGGCCGGCAGCTGAGACAATTCTACGATTTGGGTGAATTCGGGGAAGAGGCGAACAAATCATGGTAGGTTTTAGAGGCAGTGCTGAAGTCGCTCGGCAGGAGCAGCCATGAAACAGGATCCGCGTGGGTTATCAAAGTCACTGGCGGTCAGATTTCGGAATGTGTGTCTTCGTGTTCTTATCGGCTATGGGGTCATCATACTGGTGCTTGGCTTCATCCAGCGAATGTTGATGTATGTGCCGACCGTCGAAGCGGAGGTCAGGCCACCGGTTGTCGATTCGGGCCGCGTTGATGTCGTCTCAACGACGACAGAAGACGGGATTGAGCTGAACGGTTGGTATTGGCAGACGACAGGTTCTGAGCAGTCCGACCGACCTGTGGTCTTGTTTCTCCACGGCAATGGAGGAAATCGGCGGCACCGAACCTACGATTGCGAATTGTTCGCCCGGTGTGGATGTGACACTTTGTTGTTCGACTATCGGGGGTACGGCGAGAACAAGGGCAAGCCGACGGAAGAGGGACTGACCCTCGATGCCCAGGCGATCTGGCGATTCGCGACAGAGAACCTTCAGATCGCGCCGGAGCGAATTGTCATCGCGGGCGTGTCGCTGGGCGGCGGTGTCGCCGTGCGCTTGGCTGCTGATCTTTGTGCCGCTGGAACTCCGCCGCGAGGCCTGATCCTGCGTTCGACATTCTCTTCGATGGTGGATGCGGCCAGCTACAACTATCCCTGGCTTCCGGTGCGCTGGGTGCTGCTCGATCGGTATCTCTCGATGGACCACGCGCCGAACATTACGTGCCCGATTTTACAGTTTCACGGGGACGCGGATCGGATCGTTCCGTTCGAGTCAGGAGAGACGCTGTTCGCAGC
>Ga0316209_1003461_pt1 | contig 10700 bp, 12 predicted proteins | sample 6monopyrite_MG_FD_204945 | JGI IMG/M metagenome (GOLD analysis project Ga0316209, IMG submission 204945) | Microbial mat bacterial communities from mineral coupon in-situ incubated in ocean water Damariscotta River, Maine, United States -... | ecosystem: Environmental > Aquatic > Marine >...
TCCCGCAACGGTGGATAACACCCCTGATAGTGTGCATGCTACTAGAGAAATAAATAAGGTTATAGATGCTTTAGATGATAACGCCAGAATTCCTTTTACCATGCACCTCAAAGGCTTTAAGTACAAAGAGATTGCGGAGCATTTAAACATTCCAATAGGAACGGTTAAAAGCCGCATTTACTTTGCGAAGCAGTCTTTGATGAAGGATTTGAAGGACTACAGAAACTAGTAAGAATAGGGTAGGTTGGTAAGAAGGTCGTCAGCGAAAGTTGACGACCTTTGTTTTATCTCAATGGAGCAAGAGAGAGTCATATTAGTAAACGAACAGGACGAACAAATCGGTCTGATGGAGAAGCTAAAAGCCCACCAAACGGGTGCTTTACATCGAGCGGTTTCCGTGTTCATATTCAACAAGACAGGGGAATTGTTACTTCAGAAACGTGCTTCAATTAAGTATCATGGAGCTAATCTTTGGACAAACACGTGTTGCACACATCCGCGAGATGAAGAAACCAATGAAGCATGTGCACATCGCAGGTTGAGAGAGGAAATGGGATTTGACACCGAGTTGGAAGAACGCTTTTCGTTCCTCTACAAGTCAGAAGTAGAAAACGGTCTAATCGAGAATGAATTAGACCACGTTTTCTTCGGAGTGTATGATGGAAAAATCAAACTCAACCCAGAAGAGGTAGAAGATTGTATTTTTGTGCCGTTAGGCAATGTATCCAAAGACGCGGATCAACATCCAGAACGATTTTCAATCTGGTTCCGCATTATCCTAGAGAAGTTTAAGGAACACCTATCAGGAATGGAACACCAGCTACAAAAGGCGGTGGGAGTATAATGAAGGTAACAGTTAGCAGAAAGGCGCAATTCAATGCAGCCCATCGGCTTTTCAACCCCAATTGGTCGGATGAAAAGAATGATGAGGTATTCGGCAAGTGCAACAACCCCAATTATCACGGGCACAATTACGAATTGATTGTTTCGGTAAAAGGAACAATTGACCCAGAAACGGGTTACGTGATTGATTTGAAGGAGTTGAAATCTTTGATAAAGGAGCATGTAGAAGACGTTTTTGATCATCGAAACCTGAACCTAGATACGGAAGAATTTAAAGCATTGAATCCAACAGCAGAAAACATTGCGGTTGTTATTTGGAACAAGCTTCGTCCACATGTAAAACCATTCTTGGAGCTTAAAGTACAGTTACATGAAACAGAACGGAATTTTGTTGAATTTGAAGGATAAGGATTTCGAGGTAATCGAAGAAGTGGGCGACAACCATGTTGGCACTTCTTTGGAGACACCCATGAAGCCCAATGCCCATGCCATTTCCGATACGGAAAAGATGGAGAAGATTGCGGAGCATTTTGGGTATATCATGGACACGCTCGGTCTCGACCTTTCGGATGATAGCCTTAGCGGTACACCAATGCGCGTTGCAAAAATGTATGTAGAAGAGGTTTTCTCAGGATTGAATCCAAAGAGCAAACCAGAGGTTAAACTCTTTGACAACAAATACAACTACAAGGAAATGCTTGTAGAGAAAGATATTAAGGTTCATTCGTTTTGCGAGCATCATTTTGTACCTATTATAGGTGTGGCGCATGTTGCCTACATCAATAAGGGTAAGGTTGTCGGTCTTTCTAAGCTGAATAGAATTGTTGATTATTTCGCAAAGCGGCCTCAGGTTCAGGAGAGACTTACAGTTCAGGTAGCCAATGAATTAAAAGAAGCACTAGGAACAGACGATGTAGCGGTTTTAATAGATGCCAAGCACATGTGTGTTTCACTTCGCGGAGTAGAAGATGTTGCTAGCAGCACGGTTACGGCTAGTTATGGTGGAGCATTTGAAAACGAAGAGACCAAAAAGGAGTTTCTGCAATACGTTTACGGAACGAAATAGAATTCCGAAAGTTTTAGATTCAAAAAGCCCCAATCACATTTGTGATTGGGGCTTTTTTGAATAGTTATTTAGATCAATCAGACTACTTCAAAATCCGATTTGCTCTTATAAACTCCATTTTCTCGAACAACGGCCACGTATGCTCCTTTGCCCAAATTGGCTACATCAAGTGTGTTTAAGCCAAACCCAAGAGTTTCTTCAAGAACAATTTCTCCAACCACGTTAAAAACGGAAACAGTCACGGCACCATTTGCAAGCTTTTCATCAACTTCAATGTTCAATTCATTGGAATCGTTTGTCGGATATATTTCTATACCTGCTACGGAAATAGAGCTGTTGAATGTGTTGTTTGCTTGGCTGCTAACTGCTACAAGAGAAATGATTAAAATGCCAAAAATGCGCTTCATAAAATAGATGTTTGAAAAAATTTAATTACTACCGCAAATGTAGAGTCCGATTATCGAATCAGAAGTAATTTCGTCTCATGTTTATTAACAATTAAATGTTCAAATTCGTATTTAGCTGTTTAGTGTTACGTGTATCACGCAACTTTATGAAGCATTTCGCTTTCACACTCTAATTCAACCATTATGGCAGTAGGAGGTAGGTACTTTTCTTTTACTACTTGAGAGATAGTTAGCCTATAGATTTTTCTGCTTGTTTCAAGTGCTTGAATCTTCCGTGCCATCGAACTACTCAAAATTCCAATTCGATACGAGCCATAATTCACTCCGAACATCAGATGTCTGTTGTTTGCGCCACTAATGGCATGCAATTTTAGAATACAGCCTTTTCGTAAGTGATGGTAAACGAATGGAACATCGCTGGTGTCAATCCCACCAAGAAATCCGGTTAATGAAGTAATGTTTGCGTATTGAACACGTTCAACAGCATTGAGTGATAATGGTTTTTGATTAAACAGCATACCGATATTTTTTTGAAGGATTAATAGCATTGTCAAGTTCCGTAGTTGGTTCGGCCAGTTTTCTTAACCAGGTTCTTATTCCTTCTACGCTGGCGGAATTGCCATTCTGAATATTGCGAGTAGCATCAGCAAGTGATTCCTGTATTAGATGTTTTATATCGGCATGAACAAAGACTGGTTTTAGATTCAACCATTCATGGTTGGTTTCATGCCAAACCTGGCGTTTTAAAAGGCCTTCATTACTAGTAAATTCCGTAACAGACTTCCAGAATGAACGCATGGTGAAAAACACGTTGAAATCGCTGTTGTCAGTAATTGGTCTTGAAAAATCGATGAGATCAGAATCTTCAAGGAATAGCACGGAACCATTTTCGATATTAGTTCTGAAAATCAGTCTGCGGTATCCGTCTTTTACTACTTCAAGAACCAATTCTTTGGTGTTGTTTTCTGTGTTTTTCATTGCTTGATGTTTTAAGTACATCAGCAAACCAACACCACCAGACCGTAATGTATTTACGGAGTGAAAATTTATTTGAGATTTTTTTGAGTTCGAAATCGTGAGTGTTTACATCGGGCGTTTTATCAGGAGAACATCCGTGTCGCCCGCAAGGGTCGATCGTCCTGCAATGAAATATGCGTTATCCACTTCGATAATATCTGTTCCTGTTTGATTGCCTTCACCCCCAAAGTTCAACTCCGCCAATACGTCCCCGTCAGTATTTGTTTTGATAAAATAGGCCTGTTCAGCGTTTCCAAAACTGTTTGTTCTGCCAAGAAAAACGTAGTTGCCTTCGCTGTCGGCAAGCATGCCTTCGCCACCTTCATGGGCGGTGGGTGTTCCGAATTCCTTTTCCCAAATGGTGATTCCGCCAGCGTCTAATCGCGTAGCCATGACGGAATGATTTGGTTCTTCGCTGGCTGTATGGTTGCTCATTACAAAGCCGCCATCCGAAGTTTGCGCAAATGCTTGACTTTCTTCGTAGCCCGCACCACCGTATGCCGAAGACCAAAGGCTGTCTCCATCCACACTTACGCTTTGCAGGTAAATGTCGCGGTCGCCAGATCCAAAGCTGCTTGTAAAACCGAGCAGCATCACCTCTAAATTGTTTACTTGAGTAAGTTCAGAGCCGCCATCAACACCTTCACCACCAAAGGTTCTGCTCCAGGTTTCGTTGCCACTAGCGTCTGTTTTTACCACATACATGCTTGCTGCACCTGCACCAAAACTGTTTGTAGTACCAATAAACATGAAACCACCATCAAGCAGTTGTATGACGTCCTTGGCCTGATCTGAATTGCTGCCTCCAAATTCCTTTTGCCAGATAATATTTCCGTTGATGTCTGTTTTGGTTAGTTGATAATCTCTATTTTCTGTTTCATCGGTGAAACTTCCAATGAGAATAAGCGCATTATCGTTGGTCAGTTTGAGCCCAAAACCTTCGCTACCAAGTTCAAATTCTTTTAGCCATTGTTGGTTTCCGCTGAAGTCTGTTTTAAGCAAGAAAGCTTTGTTGTTTCCACTGTTAATTGAAGTGCCAATGATGATGATTCCGTCAGAAACGGAAATCATTCTATTGACTTCTTGATTTCCGGGTAGTGCAAAGGTTTTCTCAAATTCAGGCAAGGATTCCTCGGTTGAAGGTTGGTTGCAACTTGAGAAGATTCCGACAGCAATAAGGATGAAGAGGTAGAATTGTTTCATGCGCGATGAACGGGATGATGCTCCAAAAATTGTCGAGCAATTGGAAATGGGAAGACGAGAGACCTTCAAGGTTTCCAAAACCTTGAAGGTCTTGCGCCAGCAAACTTATTGCTTCACAAAGCGTGTTCTACCAACTACCCGCGCCTGATTATCATGTAATTCAATCACGTAAACGCCTTGTGCCAAATTGGTCACATCTAAACGCTGTATTGTTTGCCCGTTTGAAGGAGTGCTGGAAACGATGCGACCCGAGGCATCCATCATAATAAGGTTAGTAACAGATATGTTACGGTCTAATGTTTTAATTGTTAAAAAATCTAATGCAGGAATTGGAAATGCTTCCATTCCGAAAGTGCCGCTCAATTCAGAAATTCCATCAGGAACGGAATCTTCTTTCAAAACATTGATGCAATAGTCTTCTACTTCACCATCTTGACCATCATCGCAAGAACTCTGCGGATAATCACCAAATTGAGTTCCATAAGCCATAGAAACACGCATTCTTGCAGAACCTAACTCCGCTGTAAGCGGAATGGTGATGGTGCCGGTAACCGTGGAAGAATTTCCTAGCGTATCATCAAACAACATCTCTGCACCAGAGAACACACCATTTTGATTCATGTCTATCCAAACACGGAAGTGCTCGGTGTATTCTTGATTCAAAAACCCGGGACTGAAGGACACATTGTAAGGTTGTCCCCGCTGTAGGTCAATAGATTGATCTGTAAAGTCGGCATAACCAGATTGTTCTCCAGTTGATGTGTTATCTAGCAAATCAACGGTTACGTTGGCTATCCATTCAAACTGGGTACTTCCGGCAGACTCGCAGAATGTTTCGTCTGTACAAGAACCACAGCCGAATGTTGTGAAAATTTGGCTACTGGTAAAAACGGTAGGGCCGCCAGTACAGTTTGTAGCCACTTGCACTTCATATTCGGTGCAGCCATCAAGCGCGGTTATGTCGAAAGTTATACCCGAAATGTTGTCTTCCTGTGTCCAGCTGCCACCGCTTGTTGGACGCCACTGCAATAAGTAGCTATCTGCAGCAAGAACGGAGGTCCACGTTGCGGTTACTCCCGATTCTGCAGCATTGCTCAACGTCAGTTGGCCTGGAGCTTCGCAGCAGCCATCGGTACTAAAGAAAAGCGTGTCTGACCAATCGCTGGTTTCGCCATCGCAAATAGATTGAGCGGTAAACCAATAATCTGTACATGCTGTAAGCGATGTAAGTTCATAAGCGTTTAGGTCGAGTTCCGGAACTACGGTTGCTGAGCCACCAACAACTCCATAGCTAATGTTGAACGAATCGATGGCTACAAGACTATTCCACACTAGATTAGCCTCGGTATCCGTTATGTTACCAACCCCTAAACTAAAGGGTGCAAGACAGCCACCGCTTGAACAAGTGTTCAGAATTTGGTCTAACGCGCCTTTCAAATTCAATCTTCCGCCTGTAACGCATTCGGTGGTGAGATTGACTACGGGATCAACACCATTGAATATTGCGTTGCGCACCATTTGTGCTGCTAGTGCGGGATCTGAATGTGAGATTGCTGCCAACGATGCGCAAGGAGCCGAATAGACTAGGGCAATTGCTCCGGCCGTTGCAGGGCTGGCAAAGGAGGTGCCAGAAGTTGTGGTGTATCCACCTCCGGCAGCTGTTGTTCTTACATCTTCGCCTGGAGCACCAAGATCTACAGTAGTTTGTCCGTAGCCTGAGAATGTTCTTACATCGGCATTGTTTGTAGCTGTTACAGCAATGAGAAATTCACTAGAACACGCAGTCGGTAAATCTCCAACTACATCAATATTCACATCATTGTTTGCGGTTGAACCAGCACTCAAAATTCCTGAAAGGCCGAGTGTGTCGTAAAAGGCACACCAAAGTGGCGCGTCCAATGGGTCGGCATTGTTTAGTCCCCAAGATGAATTGGTGGCAACCACGTAAGCACCTTTTTCGCCATTGGTTTGCTCATATAAACGTCTCATTACCAGCGGATAGGTATATGCTTCAATAACATTGGCTTCATTTGGGTTGTTTACGCTACCAATGCTGCCGTAGGTCATGGTCATAATCTTTACGTTCCAGTTTACGCCAACCACGCCTGTTCCATTATCGCCAACGGCACCTATCATTCCGGCCACATTTACACCGTGGCCTCCGCCATCTACGGCATCATCGTCATCCACTGGGTTCCAGCCTAGATAGTCATCGATGTAGCCGTTGCCATCATCATCAATACTGTTATTCGGAATCTCATTGTAATTGACCCAGTTGTTTGCCATCAAATCGGGATGATCGAAGTCTCCGCCATCATCTACCACACATACAACAATGGTATCTCCTGTAGCGGTAAGTCCGCCAGTTGTGATTTCCCAAGCTTCGTCAGAATCAATGTCGGCATCAACAATTCCGGAGCCTAATCCATCATTTACATGCCACCATTGCTGATTAAGCTGTGGATCATCTGGAGTTACGGCTCTATGCTCAATGTAATGGTTGAGTTGTATAAGTGTAACCGAAGGATGATTCCAAAGTTGTTGTAGGAATCTGTTGTGACTAATGTTCGGGTTAAACTCTAATAAGTAGGCGGCCATTGGCCCAGAAAGTAACCTGTTCAGTTTAAGATTGGTCGGTTGTCCTTCAAAAAACTGATTGGTGATAATGACCTCATTAATGCTTTTGTTCGGAACCTGAACAATGATATTGCCAGGAACGGTTTGAGGTTTCTCTTGTGCCATTGCCAAGTTGAGCATGAACGTGAGAAGTATGAGGGTTAACAGATTTTTCATGTGTATTGGTATAGGACGTAAATATAGATGTAGCGTTGGCGCAAAATGTTTGCGTTGAGACAGTAAGGAAATCAACGCTTTAAGGTCTAATTATACTGCAATTCGAACAGCGTGCGGTAATGACCTTCATTTTCGAGAAGTTGCTGATGAGTGCCGATTTCGAGAATTTTTCCTTTCTCCAATACAAGAATCTTATTTGCTTTTTGAATAGTGGCAAGACGGTGTGCGATGATAATGGAGGTACGTCCTTCCATCAGTTTTACAAGTGCTTTCTGGATAATGTCTTCGCTTTCTGTATCGATGGATGAGGTAGCCTCATCTAGCACCAGTACAGTCGGATTGTGAACGTAGGCACGGATGAATGAAATGAGTTGGCGTTGTCCTACAGAAAGCATGGCGCCACGCTCCATTACGTTGTACTCGTATTGACCTGGTAGTTGGGAAATAAAGTCATGAGCCCCGAAATCCTTGGCTGCTTGAATGACGGTTTCTATGCTTATTGAATCATCTCCGAGGGTGATATTTCGGTAAATGGTGTCTGAAAAAAGGAACACATCCTGCAGCACCACCGCGATGTTTTTCCGTAGGAACTCTTTGCGGTAATTGCGAATGCTTTCGCCATCCACAAGAATTTCTCCTTTCTCAAATTCATAGAATCGACTGAGTAAATTGATGATGCTTGTTTTGCCAGATCCTGTGGCTCCGACAAGGGCTAAAGATTCTCCACGTTTTACGCTGAAGGACACGTTTTTCAGCACGTATTCTTCATCCTTGTAGGCAAACCAAACGTTCTTGAACTCGATGTCTCCGTCAATGGATTCCCTAGTTATCGTTCCCGAATCTTCAATCCTGTCCTTGGTGTCAAGCACACGGAAAACACGCTCAGAGCTGACCATTCCCATTTGAAGCGTGTTGAACTTGTCTGCCAGTTCGCGAATGGGGCGAAACAGCATGTGTATATATAAAATGTAGGCAATTAGATGGCCAATGGTCACTTCGCCTTGCAACACCTCGCGTGAGCCCCACCAAACGATTAGTCCCAAAGAAGTGGCAGAAAGAATTTCTACCACGGGTAGAAAAATGGAGAAATACCAGACAGAACGAATGTGTGCTTCGCGATGTTTCTCGTTTATCACCTTAAACCGTTCCATTTCTTTCTGTTCACGGTTAAAAACCTGAACGATATGCATTCCTGTAATGTGTTCTTGCAGAAAAGCATTTAGCCTAGAAACCTGAGTCCGAACATCCTGAAAAGACGAACGAATTCCGTTCTTGAAAATGTAGGTGGCAACCAGAAGAATTGGTATGGTACTTAGGGCAATCAACGCCAATTGCCAATCCACATAAAACATAACGGTTACAACAGCAACCAGCTTGAGAATATCTCCGAAGATTACAAGAATCCCATTTGAGAAAATATCCGCAATCGTTTCAATATCAGACACAACACGGGTTACCAACGTACCGATAGCTGTCTTGTCGAAATACTGAAGTTTGAGTTGATTGATGTGGTTATAGATCTCTGTTCGGATGTCTTTGATAACGCTCTGCCCCAGCCAGTTGGCAGAGTAGGTGTAGAAATAGTAGGTGACAGCCTCTACCAGAAGTACTCCGATAATAAGCAGCGTCATCAGCAGCAGGCCATCAGGATTGGGCGTTACGATGTAATGGTCGAATGCGTACTGAATAAGGATGGGCCTAAGTGGCGACAATGCAGCAATGGCAATGGTGAGCATGAACGTGAATATGAACCGCCCTCTGTACGGACGAACATATTTCAGAACCCTGCTGAGAAGGTCCATGTCGAGTGCTTTGCCGGTGATCTGGCTCACGTGTTATTCAGAAAAATGTTGTTTGGATATTCCACGCGCGACAAAAATAGTCCGCTAGCGGGAACGGAACGCCCCGCTTCCGATCTGTTCTTTGAGGCCAGAATGAGTTCAAATTCTTGTAAGCTCGTTTTTCCTTGACCTATATCTAATAGTGTTCCGACAATGGCGCGTACCATGTTTCTTAGAAATCGATTAGCCGTAATGTTGAATAAGATCATGTTTTCATTCTGTTCCCAACTGGCATGATGAACCGTGCAGATGTCGGTGCGGTTATCGGCATTGGCCTTGCAAAAACAGCCAAAATCCTTCTCACCTAACAGCAGCGCACAGGCCTTGTTCATGGCGTTCAGATCCAACGGCACATTGAATTTGTAGGAGCGGTCAGCATGGAACGGGTCTTTACGCGTGGAGATGAAATACTGATAGCTGCGCTTGCTTGCATGAAAACGCGTATGTGCATCATTTTGAACTTGTTGAAGACCGTAAATGGCAATGCTTGCAGGAAGCATCGTGTTCATTTTATGCACGAGTGTGTCTTTGTCAACAGGCAGTTCTTCCGTATCGAAATGCGCAAAGAACTGCGAGGCATGAACACCCGCATCGGTTCTTCCGCAGCCCGTTATGGGCGTTTCCGTTTGCAGGATGGTGCTTAGCTTTTCGGTTATTTCCTGCTGAATGCTCGGAGCGTTGTCCTGCATCTGCCAACCATGAAAATCGGTGCCGTTGTAAGCGAGTTCTAGGAAGTAACGCGCCACTTATCCTCCGGTTCGTTTAACCTTAAAACCTTCGTCTTTCAACAAGCCAATTACCTTCTGAACGTGGTCTCCCTGAATGATAATCTCGCCACCTTTTGCTGCTCCGCCTACACCGCACTTATGCTTCAGTGTTTTGGCGAGGTCTTTCAGATCATCAATGTGAAGGTCTCCAAAACCCGTGATCAGCGTAACCGCTTTTCCGTTGCGCTGCTTCTTATCTAACGAAACACGGAGGTCAATGGCTGATGGGTCAATGCCATCAAATTCAGCTTCTTTTTCATTAGCTTCTATCGGTCTGTCGGGTTCTGTAGAGAACACCAACGAAGCAAGGCTGTCTAGGCCTTTTGCTTTTTTAGGTTTGTTCTTACTCATTCTGTAATCATATTAATTAGACCTACTAGGTTTTCAAAACCTAGTTGGTCTCGCTAAAACCCTTCGGCTTCGCTCAGGGAATGAGCTTGGTTGAGCGAAGTCGAAACCATTTGTTCTAAACTTCATTCGGCACAATAACTTTTAAAGACATCGGTCTAATTCTGATTTCGATCACTTTTCCAAGATCAAATGGGTCGCCATCTAAATGCGAGACTTCATCCCGCTCTTGCGTGATGGTCATCTCCTTAAACTTGAATGTTTTGATGTATTTACTTGTGTGTAACGTACCCTGAAAAAGCCGATAGAAATTGAGAAACATTTGGAATATCGGCATTGGGTTTAGAACCACCGCATCAAGCAACCCATCGTCAACTTCCGCTTTGGGAGCTACCAATGCATCGTTTCCGTACTG
>Ga0316209_1003463_pt1 | contig 10688 bp, 6 predicted proteins | sample 6monopyrite_MG_FD_204945 | JGI IMG/M metagenome (GOLD analysis project Ga0316209, IMG submission 204945) | Microbial mat bacterial communities from mineral coupon in-situ incubated in ocean water Damariscotta River, Maine, United States -... | ecosystem: Environmental > Aquatic > Marine > Coastal...
CCGAGGGATATTGCCTGGCGTTCGGGTTGAAGGATGGGCATCAATTGGCAGAATTAGCCCGGCAAACAAAGCTGCAAATTATTGGTGTCGATGCCGATGCAAAAAAAGTTTCGCAAATACGAAATCACCTGGATGCCCTTTCGCTGTACGGCAAACGTATTTCGATTTGCGTTGCCGATCCGGTTCCGTTGGATGTTTCCCCTTATCTGGCAAGTCTGATCATTTCCGAAAACATTGATGATTCGGGGATTGATCAAGGCGTACCGTTTGTTCGCAGAATCTTTCAGGCGCTGCGTCCTTATGGCGGAGTCGCTGTTTTCAATACTTCTGATGAGCAGCATGATCAATTCAATGTTGCAGTCATAGAAGCAAAGTTGAAAAAGGCAGAAGTTTCTCGCTCTGGAAAAATGACCATTTTGAAACGGGTCGGAGCGTTACCCGGTTCGGGGGATTGGACGCATCAATACGCGGATGTTGCCAACACCGCGGTTTCCAAAGATAGCCTGGTGAAAGCACCGCTCGGTATTTTGTGGTTTGGAGGATCGACGAACGAAACGATTTTGCCTCGTCACGGGCATGGTCCGAGTGAGCAGGTTATTGGCGGGCGGTTGTTCATCGAAGGGGTAGATTCGATGCGGGCGATGGATGTTTATACCGGTCGCATTTTGTGGGAAACAAAATTGCCTGGCATCGGGAAGTATTACAGCAACACGAGCCATCAGCCGGGGGCGAATTCGGTGGGAAGCAATTACGCCTCGGCAAAAGATGGTATCTACATCGCGTACGGCAACAAAGGATTACGGCTCGATCCCCAAACCGGAAAGATACTTGCTGAATTCAAATTACCCGCCGATGAAAACTCGAAAGCTCCCGAGTGGGGTTATATCGGTCTCTGGGAAAACCTGCTGATTGTTGGCTCCAGCCCGATTAAAGAAGAAGGAAAGACGCCTGGAAAATTCACGCAGGATGGCACGACCAGTAAACGGCTCGTCGTGATGGATCGGTATTCGGGAAAGGTACTCTGGAAAAAAGAAGCAGAGCTTGGTTTTCGTCATAACGCGATTGTGCTGGGCGATGGAAAACTGTTTTGTATCGACCGCCTGCCCGATTCTGTTGTCGAAATCATGAAACGGCGTGGACTCAAAATTAAAGGAACGGATCGGCTTCTCGCATTGGATGCTGTTTCCGGAAAAGAGATCTGGAGCAGCGACAAAAACATCTTCGGCACCTGGCTCGCTTATTCCACAGAGTTTGGAATCCTTCTGCAATCCGGGCGGGCAGCTCGTGATATGTTGCGCGATGAACCAGCCAATCGGATGATTGCTTACCGGGGAGATGCCGGCGATGTAGTCTGGGATAAACCGAATTCACACAGCGGACCATGCCTGCTTCATCATCAGCGAATCATCACACAAAGTGGAGCGTTTGATTTGCTCAGCGGTGAAAAAGAATTGCGAACCAATCCACTGAACGGCGTGAAATCTTCGTGGAACTATTCGAGAAACTACGGTTGCAACTCAGCCGTGGGAAGCGAATGTCTGTTGACATTTCGCTCGGCTGCGGCTGGATATTTCGATCTGCTCAGCGATAGCGGCACGGGCAATATGGGCGGCTTCAAATCGGGTTGCACATCAAACTTAATTGTCGCTAACGGCGTTTTGAATGCACCCGATTATACACGCACTTGTAGTTGTGCGTATCAAAATCAAACCTCACTCGCTTTTATTCACATGCCCGAAATGGAACAATGGACATTCAACACTTTCAGAATTAACAAAGAACGCATCCGAAAACTGGGCATCAATCTCGGGGCTCCTGGCGATAGAAAATCTGACGCGGGAACCTTGTGGTTAGAGTACCCGTATGTGGGCGGTCCGTCCCCCAAAGTTCCTGTAGAAATTTTGCCCAAAAACGCAAAATGGTTTCGATTTCATACCTCTGAAATGAAATCGGGAAAGAACAAGTGGATAGCCGCCAGCGGCGTGGAAGGAATTGAATCGATCAAAATTACGCTTGATCCTCTCGCTAAACAGACAAGAAAATATACGGTTCGGTTGCACTTTACAGAGCCAGATTACGACATCGACACTCAACGTAAGTTCTCTGTCTCAATCCAAAATGAAATGAAAATTCCAGAATTAGATATAGCCGCCTCTACAGGCGGTTCGCATCGAGGTATCGTGAAAACATTTTCTGGAATTGATGTGAAAAACGATTTAGTTGTCCAGTTCAAACGAAACAGTGGCATTAAGTCCGCCGGCGCGGTACTCTGCGGGATAGAGGTCATTGAGGAAGGTCACTAAATGTCGGGCAATTAATAACTGCCTGGCTCTTCGTTATTATTCGAGTGACCCTAACCCGGCATAGCTGGAAGTAGGTTAGGCTTTCCAGCCTGACATATGTGGTATCCATGAGATTTACTCTCTGGTTCATGAGTGAGCGTTGTCTTGTTAATTGAAAGATCGGTACAATTCGTGTCAGGCTGGAAAGCCTAACCAAAAATCCAGCCTCTTTTACGCAGCATTTCATTGAGAAAATACTAAGCTGATAACCAATGAGAAAGATGGAGATGGTGTCAAAAAAAAATAGGCGTTGCGGCGCGATTAACCAAGGCGTACTGATCGCCATTGGTTCGCTGCTGGCGTTGGGATTGCTTTCCGCTTTTCTCATTTCAACCCCCAGCAAGAACAGACCTGTTTCATCGCAACAGGTAAATGAAAAAGGCGAAACGGTTGAGAACTCCCAGAAAAATCTTGTTCTGTTTTGTGCAGCGGGAGTCAAACCGCCCGTTGCATCTGCTGCTTTGAAATACGCAAAGGAAAAATTCGGCACGGAAATTCATCTACAATACGGCGGTTCGGGAACACTGCTCAGTAGTTTGAAAGTCGCCAAGATGGGCGATTTATATCTCGCCGCTGATTCCAGCTATCAGCAGATCGCCAAACAAGCAGGCTTGGTGAAGGAAGTCATCCCGCTGGCAAAAATTCGCCCCGTCATTGCAGTCGCCAAAAGGAATCCGAAACAGATTAAAACGTTGGATGACCTGCTCAAAGCAAACGTCAAAATAGCATTAGCGAACCCCGAAGCCGCTTCCATCGGGAAGCAATCAAAGAAAATTCTGCAGCAGACGGGGCATTGGGAACGGATCGAAAAAAAGACAACCGTTTTCAAACCGACCGTTATGGATATCGCAGCCGATGTCAGCCTGGGAGCCGTTGATGCGGCCATCGTCTGGGATGCAACGGTCAAGCAATTCCCCGGCAAACTGGAAGCAGTGCATGTTCCCGAATTCGATGCCAGCGAACAAACGATTTCTATTGCTGTATTAACCTGTAGTAAAAAACCGACCGAAGCACTCCGTTTTGCCCGGTATCTGCAAGCTCCGAAAAAAGGGCAAGTCGAATTCAAAAAATATGGCTACGAACCAATCAATGGCGACCCCTGGGAACTTTCTCCTGAACTACTTTTGTACTCCGGCGGGGTCAACCGTTTAGCCATTGAAGATACCATTCGGCAGTTTGAAAAACGAGAAGGCGTAACCGTCAATGTCGCTTACAACGGGTGTGGCATTCTTGTCAGTCAAATAAATGCCGGCGCAATGCCCGATGCTTACTTTGCCTGCGATGTTTCTTACATGCACCAGGTGCAGGATAAATTCCAGGCCCCGGTGACGGTATCGGAAACCGATATGGTTATCATTACGAAAAAGGGAAACCCCAAAAACATCAAGAGCCTGAAAGACCTGGCACGCGATGGGATTAAACTTGGGATTGCTCACGAACAACAATCAGCATTGGGCGCGTTGACCAAACGGATGATGTCGAAAATTGACTACAACGGGCAAGACCTTTATTCTGCGATACAAAAAAATGTCAAGCAGAATACCCCGACGGCTGACCTCTTAGTCAATCAACTTCGTGTCGGCGGGTTAGATGCTTCGGTTGTTTATCTGGCGAATGTTTCTCAAGTGAAAGATAAACTGGATATCATTCCGATTACCGACGCCGACCCCAAAGCAGAACAGCCCATCGCGATTCGAAAGAAAACGCAGTACCACTATTTGATGCAGCGGTTACTCGACGCGATTGAATCGGCGTCATCACGCGAAAAATTTGAATCACACGGATTCCGTTGGCGCATCCAGGGACCAACACCATGAGTGCTGGCGAACAAGCGGAGCCAACTGCATCGAAAAAACCGGCGAAAGATTTTCGGATCGGTTCCGATGTTCCGTTTTATCTCTGCTTCGGGATTTTGGGCAGCGTTTATGTTTTTCTGATCGTAGCGATGCTGATCGCAGAAGCAACGTACACAACACCCGGTCATATTCTGAATGTACTCAACAGCCCGGAAATTCGTTATTCGATCCGCCTCAGCCTGCTTTCCTGTGGAGTGACGACCATTCTTTCGTTGTGGGTCGCGGTCCCGATTGGTTATATCATGTCCCGATTTAATTTTCGTGGCAAATATATTCTCGATGCCATTCTCGATATTCCGATTGTGTTGCCGCCGTTGGTCATCGGGTTATGTCTGCTCATTCTCTTTCAGGTCGATCTGTATCATGGAATGACGCTTGAAGAACTGATCAACAGAGGAACTCTTTACGTATTGGGGCGTGAATATGGTGTCACTTATGAAATCCCCGCTGTTATTTTATCGCAGTTTATGGTCGCCAGTGCGTTTGCAGTGCGAACGATGCGAATTACGTTTGACCAAATCAACCCGCGTTACGAACAAGTCGCTTTAACCTTGGGGTGCAGACGATCTCAAGCGTTTTGGCAGGTCGTATTTCCGCAGTCTTTTCGAGGCTTGGTTGCAGCCGGGACGTTAGCCTGGGCCAGATCATTAGGGGAGTTCGGACCGATCCTCATTTTTGCAGGAGCCACCCGCTTCAAAACAGAAGTCCTACCAACAACCGTCTTTCTGGAATTAACCGTTGGCAATATCGAAGGTGCAGTCGCCGCTTCGTTAATTATGGTCATTGCAGCGGTGATCGTGTTAATCATCGCAAGATACAGCGGCTTATCACGTTCCGCTTTTTGATGACGCAGTTAACGGACCCGACGCCGAGAAAAACAAGATGATTTCTGTCAAACAATTGAGTATTCAAGTCGGGAGCTTCTCGTTGAACGAGATTTGCTTCGAGGTTCCTGCTGGAGAATACGCGGTCTTGATGGGCAAAACAGGCAGTGGAAAAACAACATTGCTGGAATCTGTTTGTGGCCTCAAGCCGGTGAAGGCGGGCAGCATCACTTTAATGGGGGTAGATGTCACCAATAAAAAACCAGCCGAGCGTGGCATCGGTTATGTCCCGCAAGATGGAGCACTGTTCACAACAATGACGGTGCGCGACCATCTCGCATTTGCTTTACGATTAAGAAAGTGGACCGCGAAGTTAATCGAAGAGCGAATTGCAGAACTAGCCGAGTTATTGGGGATCGCCTATTTATTGAAACGGCTTCCGCATGGTCTTTCCGGCGGTGAACGTCAGCGGGTCGCACTCGGTCGCGCTCTGTCTTATCGACCGGGAATCCTTTGCATGGACGAACCACTCAGCGCTTTGGATGAAGACTCCCGCGAAGAAATGTGTGCCTTGCTCAAAACCGTGCAAGCACATACCGGCGTGACGGTTTTGCACGTCACCCACAGCAAAACCGAAGCAATCCAACTGGCAGATCGTGTCCTGTTTTTGAGCGACAATAAAGTGAGTGCAAAAAAGCCTGAAGAATTTCGCGGGGGTACCTAACCCGGCGTAGCCGGAACCAAATAAGAAAATAAAATTAACCACAGAGACGCAGAGATCACGGAGAAAAAACTCTCGCAAAGAATTTCCCGCATCGTCTGTAATAATATAGAATTCAAACGGCTCGTTTTATCTGTTTAATATTTTTTTCTTTACACGCAACTCTTTTTTTGCCTCGGTGTTCTCTGTGCCTCGGTGTTCTCTGTGCCTCGGTGTTCTCTGTGCCTCCGTGGTTTACCTCTTTTCTTTTTCGTGGTAATAATTCCTGCCACTTTTTTGCGCAACATTTCATTGATAAGAGCTTATAACGGCAACAATCGCCCTTTATGGACGGCGATTTCTGAACCGTCCGCCAGGAAGGCAGAGACGGGAGATTGCAGGAACGGAACAAACTGGTCTCCATAAACCTGGGCGATATCGCAATCCAACTCTGCCTGTTTCGCATTCGTCACTCGCCAACTGGGATGTTCAACCTGATACTCCATCGTGCGTCCATCTTTGCGACGGGCATAACCCCAGTAATGCTCCGTAATAAACTCTTCCATCGAGCCTTCTTCAACGTAACCAGATTTGCCTTCCAAAGTCACCTTCATTTTATTTTCGTTCCCCCGATGCGACCAAAAGTAGCAAGCTGATTGCACTGTTTTACTCTCTTGATCAGCAAACAAAATTTTGTGCTTCATCGGCATCGAAACATAATTTTCGCCGTACACTGTTTTGGCAACCCATGCAATGGCAAAGCGCGGAACAATTTCCTTCACAAAAACAACCGCTCGTTGCCAGCCGTCTTCTCGCTTGCACCGTACATAAAATCTGAGATTCACTTCCTCGAAGTTTTGATGAAACGGAATCGGCATTCCCAATACACGAGTCTTCAGAAAAAGAAAACCGACCAGGCTGATATAAGTTTTCCCATTCCATTGATCCAGTTCCGTCCCCACAGGTACCAGCGGCAACAAAACCTGCGGATCTATTTCATAATTCAACATCACCAGGTGATGCCATTGGGCGGTAAGAAACGGACGAATTTTGGTTGTCACTTGAAACCCCTTCTTAACGCAGTCGCGCAGGGGACGCTGTGCGTACCATTTTTAGCTGGAATTATACAAAAAAAGAGGACCGTGCAACAAGCACGGCCCTCTAAGGAGACGAGAGAGACATTTTATTTTTGTGGCTGCTGCTTCCTAATGAGGGAAGTAAGCCAATTCTTTTTTAATAAGCAGACCCGACCATCTTAACCGGGTCTGCCGGAGTCAGTCCTGTGTCGTCTTATCGGCAATCTAACCGCTTTCACTTTCAGATTGCCTGACAATTTTCGGAACAATTGTCAATTCTATTACTTGGTGCAACCTTCGTCACATCCGTCCGTGCAACCTTCATCGCCACCATCGGTGCAACCCTGTGGGGCACACGCGGTCTGGCAGGGATCGCTGCAAACACGCCGACGAACAACTCGTGGAACGCACTTGGTTCGTTTCACCATTATTGTACGAGGCACACAGGTTGTTTTTGTGACATACCGTGTTTCACAAACCGTGCGACATGTCGTGTAAGGAACCATACGAGTACGGCATTCTTTCACCATTGTGCAGGTCGTGTGAGGAATACGTCGCTTGATGGTTTCGCATTTCCAGGAACACGTTGTGTAAGGTACACGCTTGGTGATACATCGTGTGACGTACTTGCAAGTCGTGTAAGGAACACGGCAGTGCTTGGTTTCACGAACCATGTGACACGTTGTGTAAGGAACGCAGCGAGTGCGGCTTTCTTTCACGAAGTGACAAGTCGTGTAAGGAACACGACGCTTCACCGTGTAAGGAATTCGTTCGCAGGTTGTGTAAGGTACACGACGTGTTTTCACACAGGCCACATAAGTGGTGCAACAAACCTTCTGCTTCACAACTTTAGGACACCAGACCTTACGACAAGTGACCTGGGGTGGGCAACGAACCTTTTCAACCGTACAGCAACCCGGAGTGTACTCGCATTTGCAGGTACAAGGATTCCACTTCCAGCTTCCGCAACCTCGTTTTACTTGAGTAGACCGGCAACCAGGAACCCGTTCACGAATGGTTTTCCACTCGCCAGAACAAACATCGACCCACTTCGTTGTTGTGACCGGCTTGCAAACTGTGTAGCAAACATTGCGGTAACAAGTGCGGGTACGTGTTTTGTACGCGGTGCCACAAACAGTACGGTAGCAAGTTTTGTAAACAGGGCGATTCACCGTGTAACAAACGTTGCGATAACATGTTTTTGTAACAGGTCGGCAAACCGTGTAACAGTGGTCCCGGTAGCAGGTACGGTAAACTGGTTTACGTACTTTGCAGGTCACCGTGCGGTAACACGTTTTGTAAACAGGTCGCTTCACTGTCTGGCATTTTGTCGTGTAACACGTTTTGTAGACAGGACGACAAACAGTGTAGTTTTCGCGACGATAACAAGTTTTGTAAACAGTTCGTGTACATGGTACAGCCACTTTTTTACAGCAGGTATCGTAGACGGTAACCGGGCAACAGTATTCCTTTTGTTCCCAGACAATATCTTTCACGATGCGAGTTTTAGGCTTGCTACATCGTCGGGCGATTCCGAATCGGCCCCAGCTTCCACACGTTTCTGTTGGACAGCAACTATAGCTATCCGCCCCGCAATAAGCGGCTTCAGCCTGCTGACCAATTGCACTAAACAGTAATGCAACGGCAGCGACCGGTATCCAGGCTGCTGACTTCATAACTCTTGTCCCTCAATGCTGTAGCAGAGAATTCGTTTGAATTTCCTGCTTCTCCATAATGTGTACTGACCAGAGGTACTGTTGTCCAATCCCTTTACATACCCCATATGACTCATCACACCCATGTTCCGAAAAAGGTGCCATAATCAGTTTCGTCCACTTACGCACCTTATCTTTTGCACAATGCCTATCTATTTTCAGTATCCTGGGCGATGCAGTACCCGCCTGCTGCGTAATCGGAATAGTCGTTCTATTCGCGATTTCAGCCCGAGGAAAATAGAACACCACAACTCTGTGAGCCCTGCGCGTCACATTCAATCCATGCACACAGATGAATCGTTCCGCAAAAATCGTTATGCTCTGCACAGACACAGATAATTCGTTTAACGGCAACCCGAAGGCGACTGCGCAAACAGGCGTAGGGTCCGCAATAGCCAAGCATCACTGAAGAATGACAGGAGCACAGACATTCCTGTCTGTCTTGTTTCGCAAGTGTCGTAAACTTTTAACGTTAGAAGCACATCCGGGAATAATCAGAGGGAATTAAAATGAAATACGCGATCTGTCAGGAACTGTATGAAGGCTGGGAATGGGAAAAGCAATGTGCGTTCACCGCTGAGACAGGATACACCGGCATCGAAATTGCCCCCTTCACCATGGCCTCCCGAGCAGAAGAAATCTCGGCAGAACAGAGAAAGCAAATCGGCAGCGTCGCCCAGGCGGCCGGACTGGAAGTCGTTGGCTTGCATTGGCTGCTCGCAAAAACAGAAGGTTTTCACCTGACGACCAACGATATCGACGTCCAGAAAAAAACTGCGGCTTACTTTGGAGAACTCGCCCGATTATGCAAAGACCTGGGCGGCAGCGTAATGGTCCTCGGTTCGCCTCCCCAAAGAAATTTGCTCCCCGGCATCTCTCACGAACAGGCAATGCAAAACGCAACGGCTGTTATCGAACAGGCTCTCCCTGTTTTTGAAGAAACAGATGTTGTTCTCGCGATCGAACCACTCGCCCATTCAGAAACCGATTTCATGCTCACCTGCGAAAAGGCAGCAGAAATCATCACACACTTCAACAGCCCGCACATCCGATTGCATCAAGATGTCAAAGCGATGTCGGACGAAGAAACTCCCATCCCCGATTTAATCAAACAATACAAAGATGTCGTCGCTCACTTTCACGCCAACGATCTCAACCTAAGAGGCCCCGGCATGGGAGATGTCGACTTCCTCCCCATCTTCCAGGCACTTAAAGAGACCAACTACAAAGGATGGGTCTCAGTAGAAGTCTTCGACTACACCCCCGGACCAGAACGAACCGCAAAAGAAAGCATCCAATACATGCAAAAAATCTGGGAGCAGCTAAATTGAGAATACAGCCGGGTAGGGTCTGCTGTGCAGACCATATTCAGTGGCCCATATATTGCCATGGTTGCAAAGAAACTGGATAACACAGACAATCCCCTTCAAGGTTGTCTGTGTTGCGCAGCAAACCGTATATCCCTAAAATGATCATTACGAACCAAGATAACGCGCATAAATCGTTTTTGCTTCCGCTAAATCTTCCGTCCCTTTGATTATCGCTCGCCCATCTTGGAAAAGATGAATTTCAATCCCCGGCTTCTCTGTCGGCTCAAACCAGAACAGGAACGGATTGCATTTAATTTCCCCCGATGATTGCAAGCTTTGCGCAAGTTGCTCGAAATCAACCTGCTTCTTTTCGGGGGGCGTCATCTGCACCGCGTTGCGACCACACAAAACAGTCGTTTGCGAACCTCGCTTCCCCTGCAACCAGATTCGCTCTCCTTTTCCGCAGGCAGCACAATCATTATTTTCCGATAACGAAGTTAAATCGATCTGTTGAAAACTCCCCTCCCAAAGATCAACCACCGTCATCCGACGATCCGGCTGGTCCGGCTCTCGAATCAACTGCAGCGCCCGAATCACCTGTAGCGAAGCAATAATATTCACCGCAGGACCAAGCACTCCAGCCGTGTCGCACGTTTCTGTTTGCGTCGGAACCGAATCGATCAGGCATCGCAAACAAGCCGTCTTTCCCGGAGCAAACGTCATCACCTGCCCACTCGCACCAAGGACACCGCCGCTGATCCACGGTATGCCCGTTTCAAGGGACGCATCGTTAATCAGAAATCGCGTTTCAAAATTATCGGTCCCATCCAGAATGAGATCAACATCTTCACACAAACTCAGAATA
>Ga0316209_1003464_pt1 | contig 10686 bp, 8 predicted proteins | sample 6monopyrite_MG_FD_204945 | JGI IMG/M metagenome (GOLD analysis project Ga0316209, IMG submission 204945) | Microbial mat bacterial communities from mineral coupon in-situ incubated in ocean water Damariscotta River, Maine, United States -... | ecosystem: Environmental > Aquatic > Marine > Coastal...
GTCGACAGGTAGTGATTTCAGAAAAACCAAGCATAGCATCCAGTTTATGCCGCTCTACTCGCTTATGCGTTTCATCGGCTTCGGATGACTCCATCATTTGCTTAAGCATAATGACATCCTGCAAACCGTACATCATCCATGCATCTGACGGTAAACCATCACGCCCTGCACGACCCGTTTCCTGGTAATAAGCTTCAATACTTTTCGGTAAATTTAAATGTGCAACAAAACGTACATCGGGTTTATCTATACCCATACCAAAGGCAATAGTCGCAACAATAATAACGCCATCTTCAGTTAAGAAACGTTGTTGATTTTGCTGCCGAAGCTGTTGCGATAATCCTGCATGATAGGGCAAGGCATTTAGGCCTTTCGTACTCAACCACTCCGCTGTCTGTTCAACTTTTTTACGCGACAAACAGTAAACGATACCCGCTTCGTCTTCATGTTCATTTTTAATAAAGCGATACAATGCATCACGTGCATTGCCAGAATTTTCTGCCACGCGGTAACAAATATTTGGTCGATCGAAACCAGATACATAACACTCTGCATGGCCAAGTGACAAACGCGAAATAATTTCCTGTCGCGTAGCTTCGTCAGCGGTTGCGGTTAATGCAATGCGTGGAATATGCGAGAAGCGCTCGTGCAAAACCGATAGTTTGATATATTCCGGGCGGAAGTCATGACCCCATTGAGATACACAGTGCGCTTCATCAACCGCAAATAATGCGATTGAGGCTCGATCTAATATATTCAAAAATCGCTCGGTCATTAAACGCTCTGGAGCAACATACAGCAGATCGATTTCGTTATTTAATAATTTTGTTTCTACTTCCTGCGCCTCAAAACCATCTAATGATGAATTTAAGAATGCCGCACGAACACCCGCCTGCTTCAGTGCTGATACCTGATCCTGCATTAAGGCTATTAGTGGAGACACCACAATGCCTACACCATCACGCACCATTGAGGGTATTTGATAGCAAAGTGACTTACCGCCACCCGTGGGCATTAATACCACGGCATCTTCTCCGGCAATTAGTTGATCAATGATCTTTTGCTGATGGAATCGGTATTCGGTGTAGCCGAAGGTGGTTTGAAGGATTTGTAGTGCGGTTTCGGACATTGGGGAGGTTTGGTTGTTAATTAGGTGTTGAGACTTTACTTGCTGGGCCAGTAGATTGCTAGCCCTACTATGGCTAGTATAACGATTAGGATGATGAGTTCGATTAGCATGATTGGTTTTCTAGGCTCTATTTATTCACACTCTATTACAGGCCTAACCCTAGCCACAGGCTGGAGTTTTAAGGTTCGCCTGATGGCGTAGTTCTGGTTGAGTGTTACGGGCGCACAACGTAGTCACTGGCTGAATGTCTAAGTTTCGCCTGTTGGCGCCTTACTTTTTTCTGCAGCCAAAAAAGTAAGCAAAAAGCCCGCTCACCTTTGTTGCTAGCTCTCATAAAAAGCAATGAGGGTTCCTGAAAACTGTTTATTACTTCTTTCATAAATTTATTGCACTGTTAGTTCACGGCTCTTTTTCCAGGTCGTTTCGATGCGCCGTCCTGGCTTAATCGAAACTCAATTCCACATCCCTGTGGAATTGCCCCTATAGCTGTACAGTTTTCAGCTAGCAACAGGGCTGGTTGTCGCCAGACTGGAATCAACATCTTCGATTTAAAAATATCTCACTAGATTTAGATATATTATGTTTCCTGCTTAATGGATTAAAACACTAGTTTGTTTTTGTAGGTGTTAGCTTTAGCTGACGAATTTCATTCGGCGTTTCGCGAGCTAAAGCTACGCCCCTACGATTACGTTGGTTCTAATGAATTACGACTATGTAAATGAGCTTGCGACAAACTTCCATGTGACTTGCCGAAAATTATTTCTCCCTAGGGGCAAAATCACAGGGATGTGATTTTAAGTGGCGATTAAGCCCGGACGGCGCATCGACACGACCCGGCAACGAAGTTTTTAACTCACAGAATAAAAATCGCTCGATATTCTTTTGTATAATTTTCGGGTACCTTCATTGCTTTTCATGAAGGCAAGACACTGGGAACGGCAGTCTTTTGCTTACTTTTCTTCTGCTGCTGCAAGAAAAGTAAGGCGCCAACAGGCGAAACTTAGACATTCAGCCAGTGACTACGTTGTGCGCCTGTAACACTCAACCAGAACTACGCCATCAGGCGAACCTTAAAACTTCAGCGCATAACTCGGGTTACCCCCTAACAAAAACCACAAACCAGCTAATCATCACTATAATAAACCCCGGGAATCCAGCTCTTCTTCACCTTAGTGGTCTTCTCCAGATTCACCTCATCCTCATTAATAAACGAAAAGCTATTCCAGCCTACCCTTACCACATCATTATGATGCAACAATTGTTTATCAATCTTTTGCTCATTTACATAAGTACCATTTGTACTACCCAAGTCATTTAACACATATTGCACTTCCCCATTCTCACCCTTTAAAAGGGAAATAACTGCATGTTCCGAACTTACAGCTTTATCGCCAATAACGATGCTATTTGTCGCAATACGACCAAACTTAAGCCCACTATCGGTAATCTCGAAACGGTTCGCTACCACGCCATCCACTAGCTGAACAATTGAAGCCACATCTACACCTTATGTAAGTCTATGAATAGGGAGATAAAATCCTATGCTTTTAAATGAATTCATTCAAGCGTATTGATTTAAATTTGCTGTCGAGTTCTGTATAATGCGCGCGCATAAAGGGAGGTATATCATAATTTACAAATGTACTTATGCGTTAATTTGCTAAATATAATATTAAAGTATCAGGAATACTTAAATTATATTGATATGAGTCAGTAAGTTATATGACACGCCTTTATATAATCTAGCCGTTTTTAATGTTAGCCGGCCTGAGACTTGTTGTATGTGGACTTTCTGGTGATCTTCAGACCAGTGGTTTGTACAAGAGTTCAATCGCTTACTAACACTTAAACACGCCTTTCACTTGGCTCACTAACTCATTGAAACATATGAGTTTAAAATAAAAAGAAGGTGTTGGAGTAAATATTAAACTGGTTTTCTTGTACCCCATTTTAAGGAATATAAGCCAGTGCCTGTTTCAATATTTGTTCTACACATAACTTGCCAGGTGTTAGCAAGAAATTTTTGGACTATATAAAACCTGCTTATGTAGATTTTATACAGTCCCTAAATGGGGTTGCTGCTCGCAGCATTTAATTCACAGAGGAGACACTCTCGTGCAAGCTACGCTTGATCAGAAGTATAACTTTGAAATCATCAAAGCGTTTTCAGTAATGGCTATTGTTTACCTTGTGGTAGGCACTGGTATTGGTGTGCTTATCGCATCACAACTAGCCTGGCCAGTTCTGAACTTTGATATTGCCGAACTAACATTCGGCCGTTTACGTCCACTACATACTAATGCAGTCATTTTTGCATTTGGTGGTTGTGTCCTGATGGCAACATCTTTTTACTCAGTACAGCGTACCTGCGGTGTGCCATTATGGAGTAATAAGCTGGCATGGTTCGTATTTATAGGCTGGAACCTGGTTATCGTTGGTGCGGTAATTACTCTACCTTTAGGTATTACTCAATCTAAAGAGTACGCAGAACTAGAATGGCCTTTTGATATTGCGATTGCGATTGTTTGGTTGTCTTACACACTTAACTTTGTAATGACGATTGCTAATCGTAAGACTAAACATATCTACGTTTCTAACTGGTTCTTCCTGTCTATGATGGTAATGATTACCTTATTACACGTTGTTAACAGCCTGGCAGTTCCGGTTGATATGTTTAACTCATACTCAATTTTCTCTGGCGTACAAGATGCGATGATTCAATGGTGGTGGGGCCACAATGCGGTAGGTTTCTACCTGACAGCGGGTTTCCTTGGCATCATGTACTACTTCGTACCTAAGCAAGCAGGCCGTCCTGTTTTCTCTTATCGTTTATCAGTTATCCACTTCTGGGCACTGACATTCGGTTATGTATGGTTAGGTGCTCATCACCTTCAATACACAGCATTACCTGACTGGACTGGTTCAGTTGGCGCGGCTATCTCACTTGCGATGATCATTCCTTCCTGGGGTGGTGCTATCAACGGTATGATGACGTTGTCTGGCGCATGGGACAAACTTCGTACGGATTACATTCTACGTTTCTTAATCGTATCCCTGGCGTTCTACGCAATGTCTACGTTCGAAGGCCCGGTTATGTCAGCTAAGACAGTTAACGCACTGTCTCACTATACTGACTGGACAATCGGCCACGTACACTCTGGTGCTTTAGGCTGGGTTGCTATGGTTGCTGCAGGTGCTTTATACCATCTGGTTATGAAACTGTGGAACACACGCATGTACTCTGAAAGCCTGATTAACGTTCATTTCTGGATGGCGACTATCGGTGCAGTTGTATACATCATTGCGATGTGGGTATCTGGCATCATGCAAGGTCTAATGTGGCGTGACTACGATGAGTTCGGCACATTGACTTATACCTTTGCAGAATCGGTTGCGGCAATGCACCCATACTATGCAATGCGCGCAATTGGCGGTCTTATCTACTGGATTGGCGGTGTTGTAATGCTTTACAACGTAATCATGACTATTCGTATGGCAACAGCGTCTAATGCTGTTAAGCCTGCAACAGCCACAGCTTAAGGGAGGACTGAATAATGTCTGATAATAATCAAACTGGTCCTATCCAGAAAAAGTTTGAAACTAATATAGTAGTGATGATCCTTATCACTCTAGGCCTGGTTTCTGTTGGTGGTATTGTTGAAATCATTCCATTGTTCTATCTCGATGAAACAATGGAGCACAACCAGCACAAAGAGATTCTTTGGGATCGCAAAGATGGCCAAACATTAAATGACTGGCAAGCTGGCGACGGCGTTCGTCCATATAAACCATTAGAATTAATGGGTCGTAAAGTTTATTTGCGTGAAGGCTGTTACCTGTGTCACTCACAGATGATTCGTCCTTTCCGTGATGAAAAAGAACGTTATGGTCATTACTCTCTTGCTTCTGAATCTATGTACGATCACCCTTTCCAATGGGGTTCTAAGCGTACTGGTCCAGATTTGGCACGTGTAGGTGGTAAATACTCTGATGAATGGCATGTGTTGCACTTACGTGCACCACGTAGTGTTGTTCCTGAATCAGTAATGCCTAACTACGTTTGGTTAGATGACGTAACCATTGACCCTGCAACAACAGTTAAGACGATGGAAGTTATGCGCGATATGCCTATATCTCCAGTGCCTTACACTGCTGCCGACATCGCCTCTGCTAAAGCAGAAGTTGAAGGCAAATCTGAAATGGACGCACTGGTTGCGTACCTTCAGGTGCTGGGCACAATGGTTAAGTTCGACGAAACCAAAGACTACCGTTAAGGGGTACGCGTAAATGTCTGACTTTTTTGCTACAGATTGGGCTGCAATGACACTGAATGACTGGGCGGGCCTCATCATTACAGTTGGCATCTTTTTTCTAATGATTTGGGCTTACGTTTACGCGTTTCATCCAAAGAACAAAGAGAAACTTGAATCTCATCGTTACGATGTTCTAAATGACGATGACATGGATTCAAGCTCACAGAATGGGAACTCAAAGCTATGAGTGAAGAAAATAAATTTCCTGGTGAAAATAACACTGGGCATTTCTGGGACGACGATCTACGCGAACTAGACAATGAGCCACCAACCTGGTGGACCATTGGCTTCCACGCAAGCTGGATTTTCGTAATTTTATACACGCTGCTCTACCCTTCATGGCCAATGATCGACACGCACTTTAAGGGCTTGTTAGGCTGGACGTCTATTGGTGAATACCATGAAGACATGAAGTCAATTGAGGCAGTACGTGCACCTTTTGAAACTAAGCTAAAAGACATGTCTGCTGCAGACATTGTTGCTGATGAGCAGTTATCTAAATATGTAACAGCTTCAGGTAAAGTTTTGTTCGGTGATAACTGTGCAGCCTGTCATGGCACGGGTGGCCAGGGCAACGTTGGTTTCCCTGTACTTGCAGATGATGACTGGTTATTTGGCGGCACAATAGCGGAAATTGAAGCATCTATTACTGGCGGTCGTCAGGGTATGATGCCTGGCCATGCTGCAATGCTTGATGATGCAAAAGTTGATGCACTAGCAACAGCAATTCTTAACGGCAAAGTATTAGAAGAACCGGCTTATATGGAAACTGGATGTGTGGGTTGCCACGGCGGCGATGCAAAAGGTTTGAGCTTTATGGGCTCAGCTAACTTAGCTGACAGCATTTATCGTTTTACTGCGCAAGATCAATTAGCGTCTGTAAAACACACCATAAAATATGGTGTAAATGATGCGTCAAATACTGATACTCGTAACGCAGTAATGCCCGCTTTCGGTGGCGGTAAACTGTCTGATATTGAGATCAAAAAGTTAGCTGTTTATGTCCATAAGCTAGGTGGTGGGCAATAACACCCATCATAGAAAAATTAGCAGCTAACTGAGGGCCGGTGATTCGCTGAACAATGATGACATACCATCATTGCTCAGAGTCACATAACTCCCTCAAACCAGTTACTTTCTGTTTTCGTCTACTAAACCTGGGGAGGTGTATTATGGATGCAGTTGTAATTGGTTCAATCGCAACGGTGGTTGCTACAATTATTGTGTTAGTCGGGTTCCTTTGGTACTGGATTAGCAAAATAATTCATCATCCAACCACACACGATTGAGCTGCTAACAATAAAGGGGCCTTGAGCCCCTTTATTTTTACCTGGAAATTACCCTGTATTAAAATATTATGATAAAGTGATTTTTATTAATTTTTTTAGCGCCTTCCAAAATTCGGCATCTATAATTAATAAAGACTTCTTAGGTCAGTAACGACTATTCATCTAGCTTAGGTGCATATTGACTGAATATGTAAATAGTGGCGGAGAACTCAGTGGATCAAAAAATAGACGAGACAGCAGACAAGCCTGAGATTAGTGTCGCTAAAAGTGCTGCCGAGTTATACGAAGAAGCTGATCACTGGCACGTTAATACTGGCGATGAGATTATCCACGCCAAGCGCATGCCAGGAAAATTTCGTGATCTAAAATGGATGTCCATGATGGTATGGCTGATCTACTTTCTAGGCCCTTACCTTCGCTGGAATGATAAACAAGCCGTTTTATTTGATGTACCGAATCGAAAATTCCATATTTTTGATATCACTATACTGCCTCAAGATGTTTGGCTACTTGCCCTAATACTTTTATTCTTTGCTATTGCCCTAGCAGCGGTAACATCTGTCGCTGGACGCGTGTTTTGCGGTTATTTCTGTTTTCAAACCATCTGGACAGATATATTCACCTATATCGAAGAAAAACTAGAAGGATCCCCTGCTAAGCGTCGTAAGTTAGATAACGCCCCATGGAACTTTCAAAAAATTCGCTTAAAAGTTATTAAGCACAGCTCATGGATTGCCATTGGTTTTATTACAGGTATTTCGTTTACCGCCTGGTTCACTGATGCTTACCAATTGTGGCTAGAAATTTTCACCCTTAATGCGGGCTTTTTTGTGTATGTGTTATTAGCCGCATTTAGCATTGGCACCTATGTGCTTGCTGGGTTCATGCGCGAACAAACCTGTTTTTGGTTATGTCCTTATGCGCGTATTCAAGGCGTAATGTATGACACACAAACTATCTTACCGACTTACGATGTTGAACGCGGTGAACCTCGTGGAAAGTTAGCCAAAGGCCAGCCTATTGAAGGTAATGGCGACTGTATTTCCTGTAATCAATGCGTTGCAGTTTGCCCTACTGGCATAGATATTCGCGGTGGCCAGCAAGAAGGCTGTATTACCTGTGGTTTATGTATAGATGCTTGCGACTCCGTAATGGAGAAAATAGGTAAACCGCATGGTTTAATCCGTTATGCATCTCTAGATGAAATGCATGGTGTTGAAGTTAAACCCTTTTTCAAACGCCCTCGCGTATTAATATATCTGGGCATTATTGCATTCTCAATTATCGGCATTCTTTACGGCTTAACTCATCTGGGCACATATGATCTCAAAGTCATCCACGAACGCCAGCCATTGTATGTATTAATGAGCAGCGGTGATATACAAAATAAATATGATTTGAAAATATTGAATAAAACTGATGAAGAAATGAACATCAGCATTGTCGTAACTGGAGCAGAAGGCATTACAACTCAGGGTATTCGTACAAAGATGACACTGCCGCCCAGTAAGTTGACAACATTTCCTGTATTTATACGTATTCCGAAAAAGCATATACTGAAAGAACGTACACCTATATATTTTACAATTGAATCATATCAAGAATTTGGTGATTCACTTGAATATCAAAGTATGTTCTATGGTCCAAGAATGTAATTATTAAGATAGGCAAATATTAGATTATGAGCGAATTAACAATGAAGAAAGACCAAATATCACAAGACAACCCAAAGGCGCTGAAAAATCCCTGGGTGCTTGGCTGGCTATCGTTACTACTTGTAGTACTTGCGGTTAATATTGGCTTTATTACTATAGCGATTACGACAAACCCTGGGCTAGTCGATAAGAACTACTATGAGAACGCAAAGGACTATGAAGAAAATTTAATCAAGTACCGTAATGCTCGCTCAGCACTGGGCTGGAGTTATCAAGCTGATTTTCCATCTAATCCAGTCATCAATACACGAGAAGTATATCGGGTAAGTTTTGTAGATAAAGTCGGCCAACCCTTAACCGCGGCTACAATTAAATTGAATGCTTATCGCCCATCTGATGCATCGGCTGATTTTGAAACTACATTATCAGAAGTAGGTGCTGGCATTTATGAAGGCTATGTAACTTTTCCTTTAAAGGGCATATGGGATATTACAGTCAACATTAGCCGTGAAGATGATCGCTATGACTTTACACGCCGTGCAAGTATCGTAACAGAATAAATATTAAGTACTGCGCCAGTTCGCTGCATTTAATATAATTTTAGGGTGTGCACAAATAATTTTTTGCGAGCACCCTAAAATATAAAACCACACCTACCTATGACACAAACTTCCTCCATTAAAAATTCTAGCTGTTACCACTGTGGCCTACCCGTTAATGATAAGAATCGTGTCGTAAAAATAATCCAGAAAAAAGAACAAGCTTTTTGCTGCCATGGCTGCAGCACTGTTTGTGAAATGATTTATGATTCAGGTTTAGAAGGATTTTACCAACGTACGCCTGATGGACAATTACTTGCACCGCCTCCCGAACCGCCACAGGAAAGCAAGCTCTACGATATCGACGAAATTCAAAGCGAATTTGTTCATGACATGGGCGACACACGTGATATACATTTAATTGTTGAAGGCATTCATTGCTCCGCATGTGTCTGGTTGATTGAGCGTAGCCTGTCAAAATTACCGGGCATACTGGATATAAAAGTAAACTTAGCTAACAAGCGCTTATTTATTCACTGGAATAATACACAAACAAAAATTTCAAATATTATCGAGCATCTAGGCAATATAGGTTACGCCGCAACACCATTTAATCCAGAAACTGCGGAAAGCAGCATTCAGAAGCAAAACCGCTCTTTATTATTGCGCATGGCATTTGCAGCTTTCACTATGATGAATCTTCTCTGGATATCCATCGCTTTATACAATGGCGCCGATGAAGGTGAATTTAAATCACTATTTCAATGGGTAGGTTTTGCGCTAGCAACCCCAACTCTACTCTACTCTGGCTGGCCTTTTTTAAGAGGTGCTTATACTGGTATACGACATTTAAATTTGACCATGGATGCACCTATAGCTATAGGTGCTGTTACAACTTACAGCTATTCTGTATTTGTAACCTTAAGCAACACGAGTGTCGGAGAAGTTTATTACGATACGGTTGTTAACTTTATTTTTGTAATTTTAGTCGGGCGATTTTTAGAAGCAAAATCTAAGCGTCATGCCGTAGCCGCCACGCAACGCTTAATGGACCTACAGCCACGAGTAGCAAATGTTATTCGAGATAATGAGACACACATTGTACCTATTCGCGCCATTCAACAGAATGAAACAATTATTATAAAACCCGGCGACAAAATACCGGTTGATGGCATAGTTATTACTGGTGACTCTTCAGTAGATGAATCTTTATTAAGCGGTGAATCTGCAGCTGTTAAAAAAGTTACCGGCGACACACTATCAGCTGGTACCGTTAACCTTAATAACACCTTAACTGTTAAAGTAACCGCAACACTACGCAACACTTCACTAGGAAAAATCATAAGCCTGGTTGAAGAAGCACAAGCAAGTAAAGCGCCTATACAGTGCATAGCTGACCGAATTGTTCCATGGTTTGTTGCCATCACTTTAAGCCTTGCTACTTTTACTTTTTTATTCTGGTTTAATGATGGAATTGAAATCGCTTTACTCACATCAACCTCTGTTCTTATTATTACCTGCCCTTGTGCATTTGGTTTGGCAACACCTATGTCAATCGCTGTTGCTTCAGGCCTTGCTGCTCGCAATGGTTTACTTATTAAAAATGGCGCTGTTCTAGAATATCTTTCAAGTATCAATCATTTTGTTTTTGATAAAACGGGCACGCTTACTGAGGGAAAAATGCGTGTTAAAGAAATTGTTTCTCATAATGATGCAAGCAATGTTTTAAGCAGGGTCGCCCATTTAGAAAGCTTATCCGAG
>Ga0316209_1003466_pt1 | contig 10685 bp, 8 predicted proteins | sample 6monopyrite_MG_FD_204945 | JGI IMG/M metagenome (GOLD analysis project Ga0316209, IMG submission 204945) | Microbial mat bacterial communities from mineral coupon in-situ incubated in ocean water Damariscotta River, Maine, United States -... | ecosystem: Environmental > Aquatic > Marine > Coastal...
GAAACACCAGGCTCGCCCGTTGTTTTCCAGGAGTCATCATGCTCGTGTGAATGAATAATCTTTCGTTTATTATCCAGCTTTTGAAATTGACCTGTTTTAAATAATAATGTGCAGCCATTTCTGGTGGCAGAAGTGTATTTTTTACCAGGAGGATTTCGAACATAAGTGCCAGGGCTAAAGATTTTTTTATCGTTAGAAAAATCACCAGAAAGCACCAGAAATTCTTCCCCTCTATTGTGGGAGCATTTTTTAAATGTAAGACCAGGAGGGAATTGAACCAAACTGGTTAACCTGGGCCCGTCTAAGTTAGTATATTCGAGACGTTTCCTGATGATGTCTGTTTTATTTTTAAGATGCCAGTTATGCAAATTAGCTTTAACGATAACGGGCGTGGAAAAATTACCATTAATTTCCTGAATGTAAGTGCTATTATTTTGAGCGTTTATTGTCATATGTGCATCTATGTCAGTTATTACTATTACTGTTAATTATTTACCTGATTTAAAAGTTATGTATCGAAACGCACTAAGCTAAGCTAACTTTAATTTCATTTGCTACATCTTCATATTCAGGCAATAAATTGAAATTTAAATATTGGTAGATATCATCCGCCATAACTTCAATGTCTTTAACGCCATCCATGTATTCTTCTACACTTGGAATGTGACCCAGTGTGGCGGCGACAGCGCTTAATTCGGCTGATGCCAGATAAACATCAGCACCATTACCCAAACGATTTGGGAAGTTACGTGTTGATGTTGATACGACGGTTGAATTGTCTGCAACACGTGCCTGGTTACCCATGCAAAGTGAACAGCCAGGTAGTTCTGTACGTGCGCCAGCACGGCCAAAGATGTTGTATATTCCTTCTTCCATTAACTGACGCTCATCCATTTTAGTAGGGGGCGTAATCCACATACGTGTTGGTAGACTGCTGACTTTTTCCAATACTTTGCCTGCTGCACGGTAGTGACCAATATTGGTCATGCACGAACCGATAAAGACTTCGTCGATATGTGTGCCAGCAACTTCGGATAAAGTTTTAACGTCATCAGGATCGTTAGGGCAGGCAAGAATAGGTTCTTTGATTTCGTTTAGATCAATTTCGATAATCTCTGCATATTCAGCATCGGCATCAGGTGAGATCAGTTCCGGGTTTTTCAACCAGTCTTGCATCGCGATAATACGACGTTCTAATGTGCGTTTATCTTCATAGTTGTTTGCAATCATCCATTTCAGTAAAGTAATGTTTGAATTTAAATATTCGATGATGGGTTCTTTAGCAAGGTGTACGGTACAACCATTAGCAGAACGCTCTGCGGATGCGTCTGAGAGTTCAAATGCCTGCTCAACTTTTAAGTTAGGTAAACCTTCAATTTCTAAAACACGACCGTTAAAGACATTTACTTTTCCTTTCTTTTCCACGGTTAATAAACCTTTTTGAATTGCCGCGTGAGGGATTGCATTAACTAGATCACGTAAAGTAACGCCAGGTTGCATCTCGCCCTTGAAACGGACCAATACAGATTCAGGCATATCAAGTGGCATCACACCAAGAGCTGCACCAAAGGCAACCAGGCCTGAACCGGCAGGGAAGCTGATACCCATAGGGAAACGTGTATGTGAATCGCCACCTGTCCCTACCGTGTCTGGCAGAATCATACGGTTTAACCAGGAGTGAATGATGCCATCACCTGGGCGCAAAGCTACGCCTGCGCGTGTTTCCATAAAATCAGGAAGTTCGTGCTGCATTTTGATGTCAACAGGTTTTGGATAAGCGGCGGTATGGCAGAAGCTCTGCATCACTAAATCTGCAGAAAAACCTAAACAGGCTAATTCTTTTAGCTCATCACGCGTCATGGCACCGGTAGTATCTTGTGAGCCTACAGTCGCCATTTTGGGTTCGCAGTAAGTACCCGGGCGTATACCTTCAACTCCACATGCGTGACCGACTATTTTTTGTGCCAGCGTAAAACCTTTACCCGTTTCGTCGCCTTGTTGTGGACGTAAGAAGACATCCGAAGGGCCTTCATTCAAAAATGTGCGTGCACGATCAGTTAAACCACGACCGATGATTAAGGGGATGCGACCATTCGCCTGTACTTCGTCAGCCATCGTTGCAGGGCTTAAATCGAATTTGCAAAGTTCTTCACCCGCTTCATTAATGACAACTCCGTCATAAGGACGAATACGGATGACGTCGCCAGTTTGCATTGATGAAACATCGCATTCAATTGGTAGAGCACCAGAGTCTTCTGCAGTATTAAAAAAGATCGGTGCAATCTTGCCACCTAAAATAACACCACCCTGATGTTTGTTGGGGACGCATGGAATTTGTTTACCGGTATGCCATAACACTGAGTTGATCGCAGATTTTCTTGATGAACCGGTGCCGACTACATCGCCAACGTAAGCAATAGGGTGACCTTTCTGTTTCAGTGTTGCAATATCTTCTAGCGGTGTTTCCATTTTTACGGATAACATAGACTTGGCATGCAGAGGAATATCCGGACGACTCCATGCATCAGTTGCCGGTGATAGATCATCAGTATTGGTTTCGCCCGGCACTTTAAAAACGGTAACTGTTATTTCTTCAGCCAGTTTTGGTTTCGAGGTAAACCATTCAGCATCTGCCCATGAACGGATAATACGTGCGGCGGCATCATTGTTTTTTGATTTTTCAGCGATGTCGTGAAAAGCATCGTAGATAAGTAATGTATGTGATAGTGCCGTTGCTGCAGTATCAGCGGTTGTTTCATTGTCGAGTAAATCAATCAGTGGTTGAATGTTGTAACCACCTAACATAGTGCCTAGTATTTCTGTTGCACGTACAGCATCAAGTAATTTACAGGCTGTTTCACCTTTTGCAATATCCGCTAAAAATGCAGCTTTGACATAAGCCGCCTGATCGACTCCGGGTGGTACGCGATTAATTAGTAAGTCCATTAAATAATCTTCTTCACCCGTTGGACAATCTTTTATTAATTCGACCAATGCGGCAACCTGACCAGCATCAAGAGGTAATGGTGGCAGGTTTTCTGCTTCACGTTCAGCAACATGTTGGCGATATGACTCAAGCATCAGGCTTCCTCAATAAATATTTATGAGCCAATAATATAACACTAGATTGAATAATTGATGTGCAGCAACAGAGGGTATTTTGATTGTAATTATTAATACTAAATATAGGAGCAACTTTTACGAAGTTGAGTGTTGTATGCTGTATTTTTCGTTTTTAATGAGTGCCTAACTTGAAAATTAGCCAACAACCAAGTCCTGTTAAAGTCGTTATGGCAGGTTTATTTAGCCTTGTTCTTACTTTAGGTGTTGCGCGGTTTGCTTATACGCCACTGTTGCCCGTGATGATGGATGCTACGATGCTGAGCGATGCATCAGGTGGCTGGTTGGCCACGTTTAATTATCTTGGCTACATGTGCGGTGCGTTGATTGCCGCTTCAATTAGTAATCTTCAACTTAAAGATGCGCTGTATCGTATCGGCTTGATCATCGCTGTAGTAACTACCTTTGGTATGGGGCTGGCTGAGAATATCTGGCTATGGGGTATCATGCGGTTTTTAGCCGGGCTGAGTAGTGCAACAGGCTTACTCATTGGTTCTGGTTTGATTTTAAACTGGCTTATCAGACATCAGCAACGCGCAGAACTTGGTTTGCATTTCGGCGGCGTAGGTATAGGTATTGCTGTAAGTGCAATAGTCGCCGCGTTAATGTTTGACCGTTTTAGTTGGGATGAGCAGTGGTATATTTTCGCAGCGTTAGGCGTAGTGTTGGTGATACCTGCCTGGTTCTGGCTGCCGCGACCAGAAGTGGGAGAGGGTGCTGTTACCAGTAGTGGCGCAGTTTTAGAAGATCGTCCACCACCGAAAAAGTGGCTGTGGACCCTGTATGCTGCTTATTTTTGTGCCGGTTTTGGTTATGTTATCAGCGCAACATTTTTAGTTGCCATTGTTGATGGTGAACCTTCCTTACAGGGTAACGGTGGTCTGGTCTGGCTAATTACCGGTATCGCTGCAGCACCTGCCTGCATTATTTGGGATCGTATCGCACGAAAAATCGGGCAGTTAAAAGCATTAATGTTTGCTTATGCATTGCAGATTATTGGTATTGTACTTCCTGCCCTGGATACTAGTTTATTTATTGTGATGTTTAGCGGCGCATTGTATGGCGCAACATTTATCGGTATTGTTAGTTTAATGCTTACGATGGTCGGACGTTTTTTTCCTACACGTCCAGCCAAACCTATGGCTAAATTAACCTTGAGTTATGGTATCGCCCAGGTTGTCGCGCCTGCATTGTCAGGAATGATGGCTGAAGCTACGGGTAGTTATAATGGTCCTTTAATTATTGCCTCGGTTATTATGCTTGTCGGCATGGCCTTGCTGTTTGTGTTGAAGGCAACGGATACACATCTTGAAAAATAGTTATTGAGCAACACAGCAATAGATTTTCTTCATATTAACTATTAAGAAAACTGCACCATAGTCTTAGGAAACTCCACCTTAGTCTTATAGACATCCGCTCTATTGAGACATATTCTACGACTGCCTATCACTATAAATTCTTCGGAGGGTATTTTGAGTACTCAAAAATTAACCTATTGGCAGAGAAATCTGCGATTAATAGCGACATGCCTGATAATCTGGTTTGTCGTTTCATACGGCTTTGGTCTTCTTCTGGTGGAGCAACTTAACACCATACGCCTTGGTGGTTACAAACTGGGCTTCTGGTTTGCTCAGCAAGGTTCCATCTATGTATTTGTCGCTCTGGTTTTTTATTATGCTCACGCTATGAATAAACTAGACGCAGAATTTCACGTTGACGAAGAATAAGAGGCCTTTGTAATGGATTTAAAAACTTTAACCTATATTGTAGTATTTGGTACATTCGGGCTCTACTTTGCTATTGCATGGTGGGCTCGCGCTGGATCAACCAGCGAATTTTATGCTGCTGGCGGCGGCGTTGGTCCGGTGGCCAACGGTATGGCCATTGGCGCTGACTGGATGAGTGCTGCGTCATTTATCTCTATGGCTGGCTTGATCGCCTTCCTCGGATATGGTGGTTCAGTATTCCTGATGGGCTGGACAGGTGGTTATGTACTACTTGCCATGCTATTGGCACCTTACTTGCGTAAACACGGTAAGTTTACGGTCCCTGAGTTTATCGGCGACCGTTACTACTCTAAAGGTGCACGTATCGTGGCAGTACTCTGTCTGATCATCGCCTCACTGACTTATGTAATCGGTCAAATGAAAGGTGTTGGCGTAGCATTCTCACGCTTCCTTGAAGTTGATTATGGTTTAGGTCTGGGCATCGGCATGGGTGTTGTCTGGGTATACGCGGTATTAGGCGGCATGAAAGGTATCACCTATACGCAGATCGCTCAGTATGTTGTACTGATCTTTGCCTACACCGTACCTGCAGTATTTATTTCGCTGCAACTGACTGGTAACCCCATTCCTCAATTAGGACTGGGCAGCACGATGGCTGATGGTAGTGGCATGTACTTTCTAGACAAGCTTGATCTGGTAGTAACAGACCTCGGCTTTAAAGAGTATACGACTGCCGTTTTAGGTAATAACATCAATATGTTTGCTTACACACTGTCTCTGATGGTAGGTACAGCTGGTTTACCTCACGTTATCATGCGCTTCTTTACCGTTCCTTCTGTTAAGGCTGCACGTGCTTCTGCGGGTTACGCCCTTGTCTTTATTGCTCTGTTGTACACAGTTGCTCCAGCTGTTGGCGCAATGGCTCGTCTGAACCTGATGAACACGATTGAACCTAGTCCAGGACAAAATCTTGTTTATGAAGAACGTCCTCAATGGTTTAAAGACTGGGAAAAAACGGGTCTGCTGAAATTTGAAGATAAAAACGGTGACGGCAAAATTCAGTACACCTCTGATGAGAAATCGAATGAAATGGTGAAAGTTGACCGTGACATTATGGTACTGGCTAATCCGGCTATCGCTAATCTGCCCAACTGGGTAATAGCACTGGTTGCTGCGGGTGGTCTAGCGGCTGCGTTATCAACCGCTGCCGGATTGTTGCTGGCAATTTCATCGTCGATCTCGCATGACATGATGAAAGGGATATTAACGCCTGACCTGTCGGAGAAAAGCGAGCTATTGTCGAGTCGTATCATTATGACTATATCCATATTGGTGGCTGGCTACCTGGGGCTTAATCCGCCCGGATTTGCCGCCGGGACCGTGGCACTGGCCTTTGGCCTTGCTGCATCATCCATCTTCCCGGCACTAATGATGGGTATTTTCTCCAAGAAAATCAGTGGTACTGCGGCTATCGCCGGTATGTGCTCAGGTATTGGCGTGACCATGCTGTATGTATTCCAGCACAAAGGCATCATGTTTATCCCTGGCACATCCTTCCTGGGCGAAATGGAAGCAAACTGGTTCATGGGTATTTCACCTAATGCCTTCGGCATTGTTGGTGCAATCGTTAACTTTACAGTGGCATTCACTGTCGGTAAATTAACCGGAGATGCTCCACAAGAAATCCAGGATATGGTTGAAAACTTCCGTTCACCTGGTCCTGCTGGTGCGGCACATGCCCACTAGTTGCTCATGATGTAATCCTGTCATGGATTGAGCACATGGAAAGGCCCCTTTGTTGGGGCCTTTTTTTAGTTCGACCCGATTTATATCAAGAACCCGGTATTCTTTGAATCAGATTTTTAAAAATGGATGTAAAATCAAACCATGAACAAAGATAAAAGATTAGCTTTCATTCTTGCTCCATTTCTTTTGATTGGAGGCTACGTGATATCGGATCAATATATTGAATTCAAAGCTAATGAACCCAAGATATTTGCTCTTACTGCCAGTGGCGAATGCGCCATGTTTACCGGTGACTGCATCTTGCAATCGGGTGATATGCAAATCAATCTTACCGATGAAAATGGTATTACCAAAGGCAACACCAGTTACCCGGTTGACACGGTAGCCATATCACTGGTTTACGATTCAGGAAAAGAGATTATTTACGGACTGGATAAAACGACTGACCCACAATACTGGGAAAGAGCAACAGATATCCGCTCTACCTTAACAAAATACAAAACAGCTAAGACACTTCGTGTCGTCATAAAAAGAAAAGGCAGCACGTATTTAGCCCAAATTAACCCTGTTACCACCACTCAATAATGAATCTGCAACATACTCAGGAAACACCATGAACTCGGAATTAAGAGAAATCCGAGACTTTATAGCTTGCTTACCTCCTTTCGATCGCCTGCCAGAAGAAGTCATTGAAGCACTGACTGAAAGCATCACTATTCGTTACCTTCGCAGCGGCCTTAATCTGCCACCGAAGAATGTCTCAGAACATAGACTTTATGTATTACGCAAAGGCGCATTATCGCTGATTTCTATCGAAGGCGATTTATTAGGCAAGCTGAGCGAGGGCGATATCTGCACTGTGTTCTGTACACAGGCAGAAAATAATGAGTTTATAGTCCATGTCGAAGAAGATACGCTACTGTATACCATCCCCTGTACTGAACTAACGATACTGACTGAGCCTTATCCTGAGGTTCAGGCCTTTTTTATCGAGACTGCTGCTCACCGTCTTAATCACCAGGTCAGCTCGATGAATGATGAAGCGATTATTACCTCGACTCTGATGGCGACCTCGATAGGTGATCTGTTTAGCACTCCTGCTATCACTATTAACAGTGGAGTTAGTATTCGCGACGCCGCAATCAAGATGACGGATGAAGGTTATTCTTCATTAATGGTTCTCGAGGATGGCAATCTTAAAGGCATCATTACCGATAAAGATATTCGTCGACGTTGTGTTGCTGCATCGCTATCGCCTGAAGAGCCTGTTGATAAAATAATGACCACCGACGTGCTCTCTATATCATGGGCAGAAAATGCATTCGATGCATTGATGTTGATGTCACGCAAATCCATCCATCATTTACCGGTGATACACGACGGTAATCTAGAAGGCATGGTCACCGTTACCGACCTGATCAGACAGGAAGAGCAAAATGCGGTTCATCTGACGGGTATCATACATAAAGCCGATACACTGGAAAAGCTGGTGGAAGCCAGCAAATTGCTGCCACAGATACAGGTTCAGTTAGCGCGACTAGGGACGACCGCTGAGCATGTCGGCAAAGGCATCACTGCCATCACCACGGCACTGACACATCGCTTGATAGAACTGGCCGAAGAAAAACTGGGGCCAGCACCTGTACCTTATGCCTGGGTTGCCGCAGGTTCACAGGCAAGGCAGGAACAAACCTCCTGCTCTGATCAGGATAACGGCTTAATCATTTCGGATGAAATGAAACCCGAACATGATGACTGGTTTAAAGCACTCGCCACATTCGTCTCGGATGGACTTGCGGCCTGTGGTTATGTGTATTGTCCGGGTGATGTTATGGCGACCAATCCGAAATGGCGCCAAACTCAGGCAGTATGGACCAGTTATTACAATACCTGGATCGAAACACCGGAGCCGATGGCATTGATGTATAGCAGTATTTTCTTTGACTTATATACCATCCATGGCGAAACCTCGTTTCTGAAAGATATCCGTCGTGCCATGCTCAAAAAAACGCAGAAAAATACACTTTTTCTGGCGCATTTAACGAATAATGCTTTGAAACTGCGGCCTCCACTAGGATTCTTCAGAGATTTTGTGCTGGTACACGATGGTGAACATAACGATACCCTGGACCTGAAACATAATGGTATTGCACCCGTTGTTGATCTGGGCCGTATTTATGCCTTATCGGAAGGTATTTCTGCAGTCAATACCATTGAGCGCTTAAAACGTGCGGCGGGCACGCCATCTCTTAGTAAGACAGGTGCAGCTGACCTCATCGATGCTTATGAGTTTCTGGGCATGTTACGCATTAAACATCAGGCAAGACAGATTAAAAATAATGTACCAGCTGATAATTTCCTTTCGCCCAAAGATATATCCAAGCTTGAGCGTGAGTATTTGAAAGATGCTTTTAAAGTCATTCAGGCGATGCAGAACAATCTTCAATCACATTACCGGATAGGCTGATGAGGAGAGCAATATCATGTTACAACAGATTTTCGGACTGGAAGCACGTCGTAAAAGATTACTACGCAAAGCGCCAGAAGGTCCGTTAAAGAACTTTCTATCTGTTCCTTTCCCTGATCCAAAATCTTCGATTGAAGATACGCCCATTTTGGCAGTTGATTTTGAAACCACTGGCCTGGATCCGGTGAGAGACCAGATATTAAGTGTCGGCAGCATCGCCATAAACGAAAATGAGATTGTATTATCCAGCGCTTATCATCAAGTGATCTGTGTTGAAGGTGATTTAAAAGAAGAGAATGTCGTTATTCACCAGATAACCGATGATGCCAAAGAAAAGGGCGAAACATTAGAGCAGGTAATCACAGATTTACTGAGTGCTCTGACAGGAAAAGTGATGCTGGTCCATTTCGCGCGTATCGAAAGAAACTTTCTGCAACGTGCCTGTAAGCAGCTATGGGGAGTAGCACCGGTATTTCCGATTATTGATACCCTGGTGATTGCCAAGAGAAGACTCGATAAACGTGGCTTACCCTATGAGCCAGCCGAACTTAGACTATCAAACCTGAGGGAGTGGCATGAGCTTCCCCAGTTTTATGCCCACAATGCCCTGAATGATGCACTGGCAACAGCCGAGCTGCTAATGGCTGAAATCGAGTTAGCCAAACCGGACTATTCGCCACCACTGAAATCTATACTGCTCTAAACTCGCAACAATTCTTCTGATAGATATTAAGCTATCAGAAAAGTCCACAACTCAAAATTTAAAGAAATGAAAGCCTAAAATCTGGGTGAGTTTTCCCGTACTATTTTTATGGTGCGGTCAATTTCGTTTATCTTTGAATACTCTTCAAGTATGTCGTTAGCCAATCATAAAGCAATTTTAAAATTTCAAAAATCGAGTCTGACCACATCGATTCTATGCTGTTGAGAATTGTTATATTGATTATTAACGTTCTTATATTCTAGGAATGTTATTTAGACCGAAATTTTTGATTTTTATCATTACGCTGTGAATTAAAAAAGAGGATTCTGTACTTATAGATTAGCACTGAGTCTGGTGTTAAGAGTTTTGAGAATTTTAAACCCACCTACCTGTAAGGAGGTAAAAATCATGTTAAGTCTTGACGACATACTCGGATTGTGTGACTGCAGCGAAGAGGAAGTAGAGGCTATCGCCATGCATGAGCATGTACCAGATGCTATCGCATCCGAGATGGCTGACTACCTGGTTCATAGCCCTGACGGCATTATGCGCATTCGCCGAATTATTATCGACGATATCGAAACCGCCAGAAACAAGGGGCATGACGAGCAGGTGAAAAAACTCAACGATGTGCTGATTCATTTCATTGCCAGTCATCCAGATTATAAAGCTAAAATTTCTACCTGAGCATTTCATCGAAATGCTCAGGTAGAGTCGACAGGCTGTGCTTATTCTCTGGTACCGCATACTGATGGCATGTGGTTTGTGCGCGAACAGATGTTAGAGATAAATATCAAGCTTGAAAAGCCATATATCGCTTTGGGTTGGTTTTTCTTAGTTAGGTTCAGTTCTAAAAGGTTCGCTTTGTGGTGAACTCAGAATTTGAATCATAGGCTTTGAATGTCGTCTTAAAGTAGACACC
>Ga0316209_1003467_pt1 | contig 10684 bp, 9 predicted proteins | sample 6monopyrite_MG_FD_204945 | JGI IMG/M metagenome (GOLD analysis project Ga0316209, IMG submission 204945) | Microbial mat bacterial communities from mineral coupon in-situ incubated in ocean water Damariscotta River, Maine, United States -... | ecosystem: Environmental > Aquatic > Marine > Coastal...
CAGCTTTCGATATTTTATTTGTTTTGCTTTTCGACAGGCTCAGGCTGGCGACCTGTTCCTTCGACATGTTTTGAAACGTAATCGAAGTGATCCCGAAAACAACCTCATGCACATTTCTGGAATTAAATTCACCCGAAGCAATTTTCGATTCAAATTCGCTCAGTTTGATTTTCTTGCTGCGCATATCGCTGGTGTAATTGGTAATCAATGCAGCGAGTAGAATACCACCAATTAACAAGACCCAAAATGTGGTGCTGGTTGTTTTTTTCTTCTCATTTTTGGGATTTTCCGGATCAGGAGAACCTGGCAGATTGGGACCATTATTCTCTGGCCCAGACTGTTTTTGTGACATCAATTATTACCTGATAATTCTATTTCACTAGATATAACGGGAACTGCAAATGACTCTACTGAATAAAAATAATCCGAACAGAGGCAACTTGTTCAAAATGAATCGTTCTACCTGATTCGGTAAGAAACGCCATGTAGATATGTCACTCTAAGTATGAAATGAAGCAGGGTCAACCGGGAAGAGTCTTTTTCCCTAGGCTGCTCAGTTTCTTGGCTGCATTGACTAATAAACCGTGACCGATATGCTGGGCTTTGGGAAACAGGACAGTAAAAAATAGCCGACACTTGGTCTCATGGTTCATCATGTCTTATCGTTACAGCTCGCCTCCTCGCTTTTTAAGGTCTCCAGGCCGACTGTTGACCGTGATGCTGCTGGCCATATTTGTTGTCGAAGTGGGGGTAATGCGTGCATTGCCTTACCTGCTGCCCCAATCTTTGAACAGTCAGACAGAAGCAGTTGTTGATGCCTGCCTGCTGGCTTTAGTAAGTGCTCCTGTTTTGTGGTGGATATTGGTTGGTCCGCTGAGGCGTATCGCGTTGGCAGAAATAGCTCGTTCTGAAACAATTGTTGCCAATGCGAGTGAAGGTATTATATCGATTGGGGCTCAGGGGAAAATCGAATCGATAAATCGATCCGGATTGCAACTCTTTGCGATCGAATTAACAGACGTCATCGATCATTCAATTAAAAAACTAATTCCCAATCTCGATATTGGTGAACAGGCTCCGAATCAACAATTATATTTGAACGCGAGGCGGTCTGATGGAATCCATTTTCCAGTTTCTATTTCATTCAGTAAATTGCCGAACGGACAGTGGCGAAAATATGTTGTGATTATCCACGATTTGACCGAAACAATCAAAGCCGAGCAGGAACGTCTCCTGGCTGTTCGCGAGAAAGAAGCCTTGCGCTCACAGCAGATGACAAACCTGGCTCAACTGGCAACCGGTGTCGCCCATGAAGTCAGAAACCGCAATCGAAGCAACGAAACTGGGCGCTTATGACTATCTCTTTAAGTCGTTGGAACTGGATGAACTTCGCAGTCTAATTGATAAAGCCTTCCATCTGAGCCACATGATTCGTGTGCATCCCTCGGTTCCCGGTTCAGATGAAGAAACTGAATCTGAAGCAATTGTCGGTCGCTGCTCTGCCATGCGAGAGGTTTATACATTTATCGGACGGGTCGCTCCACAAGATATTACGGTGCTTCTTCTGGGAGAAAGTGGCACCGGAAAGGAGATCGTTGCTCAGGCAATTTATCATCACAGTCTCCGTGCGGATGGCCCGTTTCAGGTCATCAATTGTGCTGCGATCCCGGAAGCATTACTTGAAAGCGAGTTATTCGGTCACGAAAAAGGATCCTTTACCGGAGCAGAGCGTCAGCGAATAGGAAAGTTTGAACAAGCTGATCACGGAACAATATTTCTGGATGAAGTTGGCGACATGTCCCCCATGACACAAGCCAAACTATTAAGAGTGCTACAGGAAAGAACATTCGAAAGAGTCGGCAGCAACAAGCAGGTCCAAGTAGATGTCCGCGTGATCGCAGCCACCAATCGTGATTTGAAACAGCTTGTAGAAGAGGGGGGCTTTCGGGCAGACCTGCTTGGGAAGTCCTCCCATCACGGTTTCTACCGGATAAGTGACGTAGCGTTCGACTTCCACCGGAGATAACGAGCCAGCATTGGTCACAACCTGAACCTGCACGTTGGTCATATCAGGCACAGCGTCGATCGGAAGATTAAATGCAGAGTACAGACCGGCGGCAGCCATCAGAAACTTCCTCGCGATAGCCCAGCATTGTTTCCAGAGACTGCCTGGCAATACGCAGACGGCGATTAGCATCGGCAACATCACTTTCTGCCTGCAGTTTTTTCTGGACGCAGCTGAATTTCGCCTGGTCACAAATCGCGTGATAAGCCGCACTGGCTATTTGTTGGTCACTTTCTCTCTGTCGGATTAATCGCCCGGAGACCGATCCGGTATTGGCAAGTGGCTGTATTTTTTTTATCAGAGTTTTTGCAAGTAAATCTTTCGAGTAGGCAGCCAGTATTTGCTGCCTGTACATTCCCAGTGTCAGGTCTGCAAACGATTTTTCGACCTCAGAAATGCTTTTATTATTATTCAATTCGGCGAAAAGGTGTTCAAGATGCTCTGCGATTTTCTTTTCGCGGTCGTATGTACGAATAAATATTTTCAACTCTGAGCGACGCTTCAGAACATCAGCACGAGCCTGACCTACCTCAGGACTGTTGATGACAGCCAGCAGGTCGCCTTGCTGAACACTGTCCCCTGGTTTATTCAAGACATCAACAAGAATCCCACTCACTGGAGCCTTCAGGTCAATTTGTTTTGCAGCGTCATATCGAATTCGCCCCGGAACCAGATGATGATGCTGAACCATTCGAAGCTTAACAGGTTCGATCTTTAAGTTTGCTGAACGCAACTTTCCATCAGATAACGTAATCAGATTTTGCGATTTGCCTGCTTGCTCGACTGCCGCCCCTTTTTCCATCGCATGGCTTTCGCCTGTGGTATCGAGTTCATGAACCACGAACCAACCGACTGCCAGAATGCCAAGTAAAAAAAAGACGGGCACCGCTTTGATGATCAGTTTCTGGATACTCATTGCCATAATGCTCAAGCCTGTACTTTATTTTTTATGCCAAGATTTCCGAGATCCAATTCTCATTTCATTCGAGAGATCCATTCGGTTCCTTAATAAAGCAATTGCTGTACCAGAATTTGTCAGATACCACCTACGTTAAGAAAATAGCGTTCTTTCTGAAGAATTGTCCAAAAACAGCAGTTAACAGACAGAGATGAGACGGCAACAAGCACGACAGGACCATTTGATTCAATTGAATCAATCAAGAGGTGGATAATTGCTATCCACTTTGATGGTCAAATAATATCCAGTAAGCGAGAGAAGCGAGATCCCTTTGTACCCGATAATTGAAATGCTATTGGATACTACCTGCTACCGGGCTTAACCTGTTCGTATATTTCAGCGTGCTTTTTCGATTCCTCGAGTCGACCAACATTTTGATACGCATCGACGAGCCAACCATGAATTCGCCAGTCACCCGGAAACTTGAGCAAAGCCTGTTCCGCTTTTTGGATTCCCTGTTGAAATTGATCGGTCAGACCAAGCATATGAATCTGACGCCCGGTAGCATTCCTGTCCCAGGGATTGATTTCAAGATAGGATTGAAGATAGCTGATTCCTTTTTCGAAATCTTGCATTTCAGAACACAACAATCCAAGCTGTAAAAGAGCCTCTTCCTGCTGAGGCTTGAGCAACAAGACTTTTTCCAGGTATTCTTTTGCTTTTGGTTTTGATCCATAAAGACGTTCCATGATTCCGATTTTAATCAGGAGATGAACATCATCAGAATATATTTCCAGAAGCGGTTCCAGTTTTTGACTAGCGGCTCTGGCAAGATAAACATCATTATCCTGTTGGGCATAAATAGCCATCAGTATTGCTTTGGCTCTGTTAACAGCCTGTTTGGGAAGAATTTTTTCAGCATGATCATGAATGACCAGTTTCTCACTGGCAGCGCGAGCTGGTGTGAAGGATTTATTTAATGGAGCTTTCAACACTCGATGATCAGTTTGTGATGTGTGGGGAACATCGCTTGCGTTAAGTGAGGGCATATGGCAAGCGATACAAGAATCTTCAGGTGTTTTTTTCAGTCTCGATTCGACCAACATACTGCAAGTTTTTTTGTTTTCAGAATGACAGGCAAGGCATTTGTTTCGGTAAAAAGAAACCCGTTGTTTTTCATCGGGAATCATATGAGGGTCATGACAAGAGGTGCAATCCATTTTCCCCTGACTGCCTTGATAACAGGCGGAACTATGCATCTGTTCGACATGGCTCACCGCTTCAGTTGTACTCCCCTTCACGCCAGTCCCTTTAACAAAAGTGATCCAGATATCACTTAAGTTATCACCAGGCCTGAAATCGTATTCGGTTCGAGCGTATCTTAAAATTCGATTTGCTCCGACAAGGTGACACTGATTGCACAGGCTTTCTCTTTGACGTGAATCCATTTCATTGATTAACAGAATCGGATCTCTCTCAATGGGGTGCTCTTGAGATGTACCCTGCTGGTAAGCAACATGCTTGGCTGCCGGGCCATGGCACCGCTCGCAACTAATGGCAGCTTCAATCATTAATCGAGACGATTGGGGAGCGGCATGGGCAGCAGAACCTTCGATATCTGTCTTCTGAATTATTTTTTGATCAGGAGAATCAACAAAAATATTTTCACGTTTTTGAGGATCCGTATTAATGCGACCGACATGGCAGGTGATACACCCATCAACAATCCGACGTTCAAAATGCGGATTTCTGACTGAATACCCCGGTGAAAGCCCCCAGCGTTTCGCACTGGAATACCATGTGATTGGCGACTGAAATAACAGCCCCTCTTTTTGAAGAAGATAAGAGCGTCCCCGTTGTCCAGACCCCAGGTAATATTCCACAACATGGTCGAGTTGATAGACGCTCTTGCTTACTGCCGTTTGCTGATCAGGTTCATTTGTATTGCCTGTCTTGTTGCGCTGGGAACTCTTCTCTGGAACACTTGTTTTTTTTTCCTGCCGATACAATTTTTCCTCGCGATGAACGATCGGTCCATCTTCTTTTTTTATCGCAGAATAGGCTAATCTGTCGTTTGTTAGAAAATGAGCAATCTCATAATTTGCCACCACCGGTCCGGTTGCCAGACTTCCTGCCGACTTTCCCATCGGATGTTTGGCAAAAAGTGCAACAATTTCTTCGTGGCACTCCTGACAACTTTGGCTCCCTGCAAAATGCTGGTCTGGAGATGCAGGACGAGAAACTAACTCTGGTTTTTCAGCCTCTTTACCCGATTTGCTTGGGGGAAGTTCTTGAGAAGACCTGTCGCATCCACTGCAAACAATGGAAACGCAACACCAGAAAAGAGATGAAATGAACCGTTCAGAACGCATCATTCGGAAGCTTCTTCTATGATAGAAATAGGGGCTGTTTGTCTCAGGTCTATACTTTGGCCTGACTCAACTTGCATCGATTCCGATACAGGAGGAAGTGTTGCCCAATGCACAACAATATTACAGACTCCCTGGCTCTCTCCCAACCCAAAAAACAGACGTGGTTGATGTGTCGTACAAAAACTGCTTCCGGCAACGAGCTGCTTCACTATTTTTGTCTTGCCGCAAGTTACTTCCACAATAGCGCCTATCCCTCGCCTGTTTGTGGTAATTCCATTCAAGCCGATGTCTAACCAGTTGCCATCACGTTTTTCATTTTGCAACAACGCGATTCGCTCTCCCTGTTGGACAATCATTAAATCAGGGTCGCCATCGTTATCGAAATCGGCTTGTGAAACAGCTCGTCCCAAATGAGTTCCCTTGAAATATTCACCCGCTTGCCCAGTCATTTCCTTCCATTGATTCTTTTGATAAGAAAATAATTGTGCAGGCATTTTCCATAAATCGCCTTTATCACGCCAGTCATCAATATGACCGTTTGCCATAAAAATATCCATACATCCATCGGCATTAAAATCGTTCATCACCGTCCCAAAGGCAAGGTAAGGGATTGTTGGTTTGTGAAATTTTTGAATAGATGTCACATCACGAAAGCCAACATCTCCCAAATTCTGATACAGGGTATTCGATTCATTGGAAAAATGAGTAATGTATAAATCAGGGTAACCATTGCGGTCGTAATCACCACAGGCAATTCCCATACTCGCCTGAAAGTGTCCCAACCGATCCATTGCGCATCCCATCGCAACACCTTGCTCTTCAAACCTTCCTGGACCTGTTCCCAGAAAAAGATGATTGGCTGTCACATCGTTTGCGACATAAATATCGGGCAGACTGTCCCGATTAAAATCCGCGACAACAACCCCCAATGACTTCCCGTCGGGGGCTTCCAGATTCCATTGTTTAACAACAGAGCGAAATTGACCATTCCCCAGATTTTCATAACATTGATTATCTTCCGCTTCGAGGTTTTCAGGATGGCAAATTCCCGGCGAGCCATCTTCTTTCGTGCAGGCAATGGGATCATGCACATCGTACTGCGTGTAGTTGCAAACATAGAGATCAAGATCGCCATCCAGATCGAGATCTGCCCACGCCGCACTCGAACTCCAATGGGGATCACCCACTCCGGCAAACACGGTTACTTCCTCAAAAGTTCCATCTCCCAGATTATGTAGAAGAACATTCGGGCCAACATTCGTGATATAAAGGTCATCAAACCCATCGTTGTCATAATCGCCAACAGCCACTCCCTGACCATGATATCGATCAACAATCTGAGAGTGTTCCAGAATCGATTGAAACTTCTTTGCACCGATGTTTCTTAATAATTGGTCTCCCTGTGGATGGGGCTTTTCAAGCAGGGGGTCACCACCTTGAACAAGAAACAGGTCTGGATAGCCATCACGATCATAGTCAATCCAACCGCCACCGCCGCCCGTTGATTCAATCATGAATGCCTTGCCGTTGGCTCCGGTATCGAAAACAAAATCGATCCCCAGTAACTCTGCAACATCCTCGAAAAAAGGAGCAGCACACGAAGTCGTATCATCCTTTTGGTCAGACTTTTGGTCAGAGTCAACGCCAGGCGGCTTTGTTCCCGTTTCCAAAGTGCTGTCTGTTTTCGTTGCCACTGCATGAGAGTTGTTGCGAGACGGAGAGACCTGTTCAGCAGATTGATCAGAACAGCCCGTCAGCGCGAGCATCAGAATAAGCAGGCACGAATCAAAATAATAATGGTGTAACTTCATATCGGTATTAAAATAGAAACATCATCGCGATTGTAGAGCAGGGAGATTGCTTGAGTGTAAAAGCTCTCCACGCTTCTCCATAAAGAGAGCTGCCAGACGAAAACAGGTCTCCGGAAAATTCACGGAGACCTGTCTTTAATTACATAATTATGCTGGATTGAAGATTAGAATTCTCCAACATTTTCACCACCTGATCTGGTTGCCAGTGCTCTTTGCACCTGCACGGCAATGTTTTCAGATAGAAAACGAACAGAGCCATCACCCAGGACACATTGTGCCCCACCGGAGTGTACACTACTGAATGAAGAGCAGCGACCATCGTCGCCACCGTTACCACCAACCACTTTTACAACATCGGTATTGATCGCTTTAACCAACGAATCAATGGCACCAATTGGACTGAACCAGAGGCCATGCTTGTTAGATTGCCCAGCTTTTTGACGACCTTCCTGCCAGTTGTGGTTTTCAAAAACAGCGATGGTGTTAGAAGTTCCATCAACCAGATCTCTCATTTTGGCAGAACCGCGCCACCAGAAAACACCCCCTAAACTTGGAAGGTTTTCCGCATTTTCCGTGAATTCATGGCCTGGGTCGACCCAAGATGCCCCCGGAAGCTGACCATCTCCGCAATCTTTCCATCCTGTCCAGACGAATCCCATGCTACCAACGTAGTCGGTCCTTGCACCAGTCATATTACGGCTGTTTCCATTCCAGCCATTTCCATCATATACTCCGGCTCCAGTGTTAATTGCCCCCTGAGGGTTACTAGGACACATGAGTGTAGAAATGGGCTGAATTCGAGCAATTCGAGCAGCTACATTATCTAAACCGTAATGAGTTGTTGCCGGATCAGTATTAATAAAATCAATTGTGTCGTACAAGGGCGCCTGTTCTAAGTAGGGTAGGCTCATCGTGATCCAGGAAAATCCCCCCAAGTTAGGATTTGCCCCATTTCGCGTAGGCTCATAATTCATAGGGTACGTGTTGTGCACATCGTGATAGTTGTGCAAAGCCAGGCCAATTTGCTTCAGATTGTTCTTACAGCTTGAACGACGGGCTGCTTCTCGTGCTTGCTGAACGGCTGGTAACAATAGTGCAACGAGAATAGCAATGATCGCAATGACAACTAGCAATTCGATCAGTGTGAATGCTTTCCGCATTCTCCATGGGTTTAACATGGCAACTCCTTAAATAAAAAGAGGACAAAAAAGTGAAAACTGAATCAGTTCAGTCAGATCTTATGGTATTTCAATATTAATTACGTTATCACCATCGGCAGTAACAGTAATGGACTCATCAGTTTTTTCTTCAGAAGTGTATTTTGCAGGAATAGCATCTTTCGCATCAGGACTCTTGGGCTTTCCTGTGCTATAGTCCATCTCAGCGGTATTACTTCTAAGTAATACCTTGTACTCCCCGGCAGGAGCCCCTTTTTGTCCTGCATTGGTAGCGATCTCAAAAGTGCCATCTTCCTTCGTTACTCCAATCAGCATAGGAGCCTCTGTTGTCCCTTGCGCCGCAAGAGAAACAGTAACTTCCGCCAAGGGACTACCCCCCTTGGTTACTTTTCCGGTTACAGGGAACACAGTCAGCTCTTCAGCCCCGCCTCCTCCACAACCAACAAGAAATGGACAAAGAAGAAAAGCAGAGAAGATGAAATTTTTCATAATGGACTTAAACAAATAGATTAGTTATAGGAACGAAAAAAATTGAATGATCAATCGCATACGAAAGATGATCACCAATTAAATAGCATGAAACGCCAAAGATAAAGAAATGTGAAGGGAAAAATAAGTGAAGATTCTCCCGCACACATCCACCAAAGGTTATATTATTCAAGATGGACAATCAATAGTTTTTTGATAATAATTGACTAAAATATCATAATGTACCGATTATATCGATTTGTCCACTTCCTGCTTTTTCACATAGATATCGTTAATGAATGAAAATCATCAAAGACCCAAAACGCGACGAAATTCCCACATCAAAAAATGAAGGAGATCAAAGTCAATTTCCAGGTTGGCGAATAGTACGATTGCTTGGCTTGCTGGTTGTTTTGGTTGCCTGCTTACTAGGTTACAATGGATATCGAGCTTCACTCCCAGGGAAGTATCAAAATTTATATCATGAAGCGAACCAGAATGAAGATTGGAATAATGCGGAATTCTGGGCAAGAAAATGGACAGAAGTAGATAACGCTAACGGTGATGCCTGGCTGGCTTTGGGAGATGCGTTACAGACGCAGCAGAAATGGCAAGAACTTTCTGATGCCCTCTCGCAGTTCCCGGTTGATGACAAAAGAGCCCTGAAGATATTGGACATGAGAGGGGACTTACTGGTTTCCGAATTGAACGATATTGTTGAGGCAGAAGCGAATGATTTAAAGCTGCTCAAGCTGGAACCATTAAACGCCTCTGCCAGACAAAGGCTAACCTATATCTACAGTATGACACTCCAAAGGGAGAAACTATCACAATTGCTTCGCGATTCCGTTCAATTGCAGCGTGAACCACAAGAGGCTTACTACTATCTGTTTTCCTTATCGAATCTGAGTTTTTCAGATGGATTATTAGTTACAACCAAGTGGCTGAAAAAGAGACCTGAGTCTGAACCGCTGCAAATTGCTCAGGCCATTTTTTCCGTCCGCACTAAAACAGGAAAATCACAATCTTTATTTGAAAAGGAAGGCATCCTTCCCGGTGACTTTTCGCTGCTTGAAAAGTGTAAAAATAAATACCCTCAAAATGTCGAAATTTTCGCTTATGAGATTTATCAGGCGATGATAAAAAACGACGCTGAAACCGTCGAAAAGTTAATCGAAAAAATTGATCTGGAAAAAATCCACGACAGCAGAATTTTTCGTTATCGAGCATGGCTGTTCAACACGCAAGGGAAAATTAAAGAAGCATTGGCAAATTGCAGAAAAGCATTAGAGCTCAACAAGCTTGATTGGAGGATTCACCTCGATTTAGCAGAGTTGGAAAGGCTTTCAGGAAATAAGGAAATTGCTGCAAAACATGCGAAACTTGCTTCACGCGGTAAATCCATCGAAACTTCGTTCCAAGCTCTTAAAAATGCGACGGTGGCTCCATTCGACCAATTAAAAACTCTTTATGAATACATACGCGATTGCGGCGAAGAAGATCTTGCATTTGTATTAGGCAAACGCCTAAACCTCTATTAAAATGGGCGAATGCTTTATCTCGGGGATCATACTTCCAAAGAATCTCGTGCTATTCTTACACGAATCAATCTCTTAATCAGTGAAATGCTGCGCAAAAGTGGCAGGATATTTTTTACCACGAAGATGAAAGATGTGAACCACGCAGGCACAGAGAACACCGAGGCAAAACAAAATGGAAACGCACGATTATTGAAAAAAAAGTATTTCACGCAAAGACACCAAGACGCAGAGAAGGAAAGAAAAACAAAAGGAAGAAGTTTTTGTGGGTTGATTATGATTAATAATCTGTTTTCAAAAAGAGTTTTTCACATTGCGCTCTATAATAATTGAGCCTCGAATGAACGAATGAAG
>Ga0316209_1003470_pt1 | contig 10679 bp, 5 predicted proteins | sample 6monopyrite_MG_FD_204945 | JGI IMG/M metagenome (GOLD analysis project Ga0316209, IMG submission 204945) | Microbial mat bacterial communities from mineral coupon in-situ incubated in ocean water Damariscotta River, Maine, United States -... | ecosystem: Environmental > Aquatic > Marine > Coastal...
GATTTGATGATTTTGGAGGTTAGAATTCCTGTGAAGGCAGGAATTTCACGATAGAAAATCTGAAACTAAATATAGATTCCTGCCTTCGCAGGAATTTTAAAACCCAATACGAAAGTGTTGGGTTTTGTTTTTATGTCATTCTTTTAAATGTGAGGGCTCTTATTAAATAAAATAACTAGACCTTTCAGTCCAGAAGCTTCTGGACTGAAAGGTCTTTTTTTAGTATTATTTAAAGATTAATTATTTTTTTACAATCCTAAAAATAGATTTTATGCCATTATGTTCAAATCTGAGAAATAATATTCCAGAATTAAATTCAGAAATATTAACATTAAAACTTGAAGAATCACCATATTGATAATCTTTTCTAAATAAGGTTCTACCTGTTAGATCAAAAATATAAAGCTGGGCTACACCTTCAAATTCAGCAGATTTTATATTGACATAATCTCCAGCTGGGTTTGGAAATACTCTTATTTGTCCATTAGTATTAGTTGTCAATAAATCTGAGTTAATTTTAGAATTATCCTTATTTAAAGGTGTTTCTGCTGTATTTGTGCTTCTAGAAGCAGTGTTAACCTCATCACAAGGATTAGCATTCGATCCATTTGCAGATTTAGAAGCAGAGGCACACCCTTGTGTTATAACCTCCCATTGTAACCTGCCGCCATTAGTGTAAATTTCAAAGGTATGGGTTCCTGGTAAAAAGATCTCAGGTGGTGACCCAATAAATTGAGCATTCCCCTTAAACTTATTGTTAGCTCCATTAGGGATATAAATAGGGATGTCCAAATTATTGGTATATTCAAATTGTAATAAGTTAGTTATGTTTGGGTGACCATCTAGAGAAACTGAGCTTTTACAAATGTCAGAGGCCTTAATTCTATTGTTGCAACCAACATTTGGATTAACAAATAGTGAACCTGGAATTTGTGAAACGGTGTATGTTTCATAGCTGTTTATGCTAGAAAGATCAGCAGATACAATATACATGCCAGCAGATAAATTTCCAGTTTGTACAACTCCACTTTGATCTTTGATAATGAAACTACTTATAGTTGGAGTTATGTCATTACAGACGAGTCCGTTTGCTATAACATCAAAATTGCTAGGTGTAGGATCTCCTTCTGAAATAAATGACGAGCTAATTTCTAATTCAAGCTCAGCATTTTCAATTGTTAATTGGCCAGATTGATAGGTGATATTATAATTTTCTGGTTGAGTGATAGGAGATACTGAAACAACATTATCTTGAGTACAAGCAGAATCAGGGGTAAAAGATAATTCGCCTAAAATATCTTCTACAGTCTCATTATATGGTAAGGTTTCTGGACTTGTACTTATTCCAAAGGATGGTAAGCTTTCCTGACCATAGGTTATTGTAGCATCATCAACCATTACAGTTAAACTAAATGGATTGACTGTTAGCATGCCTGTGTTAACATACAAAATGTTATAGTTTGAAGAACTATTTGTCGCAGATGCTTCAATAGTATACGGACTCTCTATCACTCCACATTGGGTACAGTCAACCGTATATATAATACCTTCTGGGAAGACACCTTCTGCAGTATCATTGTATTGCAAACCATCAATAATTCCTGTTAAACTGGCTTGCTCATCACCATAAATAATTGTAGTGTCTCCTGTAGTTATAGTAAGGTTTGCTGGTAAAATTTCTAACGGTGTTGGTTCATATCTTATTTCAAAATTTGTATCTAAAAACCCGCCAGGAATTATGTATTGCGTGCCTGCATCTACTCCTGTTATAACATTAACCGGTTTAATATCAATTGCGATGCCACTAAGCGCGTCATCTCCATTTAATATCACAAATGCATTTTCAAAAGTATTCAATATAGAAGTACTTTCACTATTCACTAAAGGAATACCGTTAACTAGTGCTAGTCCATTAACCAGAGATAGTCCATTAACTAATGATAGGCCGTTAACTAATGATAAGCCATTAACAAGGCTTATACCGTTAACAAGAGGGATGCCATTTACAAGAGATAATCCGTTAACTAAAGAAAGTCCATTAACTAGGGATATTCCATTGGTTATGTTTGAAAAATCTCCATTAGCGATGACAGTGTCAGAAAAGAGATCTGCACCAAAGTTTACTAATTTTTCATTACCTGTACCATTAACTAATGATAATCCATTCTGTTCTATTGTTTCCGATTGATCAATAGTACTCTGAGAGACAAAGAATGTTTTATTTACTAGTGAAATACCATTGATAGTAGGCTCATTATTTACCAAGGAAATACCATTAACAAGTGAAAGTCCGTTGACTAATGATAAGCCATTAACTAGAGATAAAGCATTTACATGGTTTAACGCAAAAGTATCTGCAACATCAGTATTTATAGTAACATCAGTTTCATCTGGATTACCAAAAACATAGTCGAAACCAATTTCAGGCAGTGCATCTCCATAAGTAATGGCCTGAGTTACCTGAGGCTTTATGGTAACTTGCATTGGTGTTATATTGAGTATTCCTGGTTCTAAAATAAAATTGTACAATTCTAATAAGCCAACATTAAGGTTAGCTAATTCTAATTCAATAGCATAGACACCAATGTTAGAGTTAGAGACTGCAGCTGTTGTCATAGATACAGATGGCATTAAAAGGTCTAATATTTCCTGGGGAAGCGGTTCTTCAGTGTCACCTAGAGTTGTTGTAAAGGAAAACTCAGGATTGGTTTCACCGTATCTACGTGAAACATTACTTGGCTGCACGATGACATTGGTAATAACAGGATCTTCAAAAGTCAAAACTTCTGATTCACCTCCATCGGAGCCATTAGTGAGTGGTCCAGGTTCCGTATACACATAAATAGGTGGGTTGCCTATAAATTCTGGAATGGTAGTAATCAATGTATTAGAATCCACAAAAGTGGTTTCTATTTCTCCCCCTCGAAAAATGACTATAGATGATTCATTAAATGAATTTCCTTCTAAAATAAGATCAAAACTCACATCACCAGGAGAAAATTGTGAAGTGTCTAAATTTTCAAGATTGAAATTGATGAGATTAGGAGAAGGGTTAGAAAAAGCACCAATGGATTTATCTGCCGAAAGGAACCCATGACCTGTTTTGTTATCAAAACCGGGTAGTCCCATATCTATGGCGTTAGTGGTGAGTAAACTACGTACACTAAGGTTAGGATCTAAATTTGAAATATCAACGTTAAATTTTGTTTTAGCCTCAATAATCAATGCAGCTACACCTGCGGCATGAGGTGCAGATGCTGAAGTACCAAAGAAATTAGGTAAAGAATTTCCTTCATAATCGGGAGCACCTAGGTTGACAGAAGTATCACCTCCTGTAGGTGCCATAATATCGGGTTTACTTCTTACGGATCCATTTGTTGAAGTGCCACCTAAAGATGACGATTGTTGAGCTGTTAGTAAACCACCATAGTTAGGGGTGTTGTCATATCTTACAGCACCTACCGTAATGGCGCCATCGGCATTGGCATGCCCAACGACTGTTGAGCTATTGGCTGCCGGAACAGCTTCAAAATTACCATTATCTCCAGCTCGGAATACTACATATTTAAATTTAGGCGATACGCCAGATCCTGAAGCGCGTTCTATTACAATATTCGTTGTTGTAGGATTGATTACTGTAAACGGCATAATTTCTACGGGATCTGCACCAAGATTATTTCTATTAAAACCATATTCTATAGTGCCATCGTTATTAGCAAGATAAATGTCAAGATCATTCATGGCTCCTGAATTCGAGCCAAATGAATAAAAATCGTCATCCCATTGTAAAACCACTATATAGGAGCCTGTTTCTAAGTTAAGACTTTGCAAGGTGTTGCCTCCACCAAAATTGTGACGTAATGAATTTGTAGGGCTAGCCACAAACGTAGACTCATAAGATCTAGAACCAAAATTACCAGCTGAAGTAAAGTAACTCACTCCATTTGCCGTCGCTTGATTAATGGCATTTGCTACAATGCCATCTCTATAAAAAGGCGCTTTCATATAGGTAAGATCATCAACAATAACATCGCAATCAAGAGCTACAAGTTCTGCAATGCCAGCTGCCATATTGCCTTCAGAAATATATCCAGTCCTAAAGTATAAATCGGCTTCTGGTGCGACATCATGAATAATTTGTAACATTGCTCGACCTTCATCGGTCGCCACACCATAAGGATAATCTTGAACAACCATAACAGATTTCTCATCACCTGGAAGATCTCCGTTAGTGATATCGGTTTGCACTGCCGCACTCATTCCAGAAACAACACCTGATTTTCTATCGTAGCTATCAGAAATCACTCCTATTTTAACCCCTTCGCCTCCTATATTCCATCCTAATCTTGCAATATTAGAATTTTGAGCAATATCACCTTGACTGTCTATGAGTCCAGCATTTGGTATAGGAGGTGACACCTCATATACCTGATTGATGATATCGCTCCTTGGATTTAAACTTTCAAGATTTGCAATAGGGAAGAACAAGGTTATTACACGTTCATCATCTGCAGGATTATAAACATCATCAAGGTAACTACTGGCACTTATACCGAAAGTACTTAAAAATGATGATACGGCGTTGAATTGATTATTAAAAGCAACGATTTCGATTAAGACTTCATTATTGCTATTTATGTTATAAATATATTGGTTTGAAGGCTCATTAGGATCGTAATTAGTAAAGAGGGACGTTAGGGCTGAGCCTATAATTTCGTTGATTTTAGAGTTTTGTGGATAGCCTGGAATAATATCACAGTTAATTAATATGCATAGGCAAACCGCATCGACTTCTTCTTCAGTACTTGGGTTAGTCGGTAGGCCACTGTTGCCTTGGCTGTAAAAAATAACGTTAGCATTCCAAGTACCCGAGTTGTTAATATTACCCGTAGGCGTTTTAACGCTTCCTGTTCCAGTCACGGAACCGTGATTATTAAAATTTCCAGAGGTTAATTGTACGCAGGCATTTGACATTTGCAACATATTGTCATTGATGAAATTGCCATTCTTTATCATTAGCGCATTGGTCAATTGTATGGTTCCTTGATTTTTAAGAACGGCTGGTCCAATTTCAATTTCACCTTGATTCACCACTAACAACCCACCAGAATTTACTTGAATATTGCTTGTTATAGTTAATTTTGCTTTATTTAGAACATGTAATTCCGCTCTGTTCTTTAATTTGATGGGGTTATTCGTATTTAAAATAATATCATGAGTTATGGTAATTGTAGAATTACCAATCTCAATATTAGGAAAAGGATTGCGATTACAGTTGCCTCCAGAACAATTCCATGCTGTAGGATCTTCCCAATTGCTTGAAAGCCCTGTTGTGGTGTAGTTTTGCCCATATAGTATAAAATTAAAGAGAAGGAAAAATAAACAAGTAAAAAAAGATTTGTTAAAATTAGGTAAGACAGTTAAACTGCCTTTTTTGCATGTGAGTTTCATAGCTTTTGACTTAAGTTAGTATTATGCATAATACATAAGTCAATACTATCAAGAGTATTTTTGCTTAATTAAGTTGTTATTAGAATCGGAGAAATACTAAAAATTAGTCTAAGGAAACTACAATATACGATTTTTTATTGATTTGAATACTTAAGATTTATTAATCTTTGCTTTAAGCTCTTTAAGTTTTTTTATTTTTAACGATCTACGGTTCCATTTTGCATATAAGGTATGATAGTTATGATTTTCAAGAAATTTGATTTGTAATTCCAACCATTCGCGTTCAAATTTAATCACACCAAAATGTAGAAGTTCTTGATGAAGGTTTTCACTAAGTTCATCATAATCTGTTCTTCCTAAGTAATCTAAATCGGCGTCAGCTACTATTTTCTCATAAAAGGTGGTTGGCTCCTGTGGCACCTTTGTAGCTCTTATCATGCCGTTTACTAATTCTATGTCTTTAGAAGAGAGTAGAGGTTTTAAAATAGGTTCGAGCAAATCTATACTTTTTTCTTCATGATTTATGGGTGAAACTGTATACCCAAAATCATGACCTATAGAAGCAATTCTAATAAGCTTTGCCATGTTTTTATCAATCCTATAAATTTTGATATAATAATTACAAATATTAGCAACACTAATAGTATGGCCGTAAGAATGGTAGCTTAAATGAGGAGCTAATCTTTTTTGCATTTCATCCAGAAGATAGAAGCAGATATCTGGATATGCCTTTTTGTTATTAAGAATCATATATGTGTGGTTCTGATACTAATATTATATTGGATAAGCCAAATTATATCATCTATTCATTTCTTTTTTAGTTGATTATAATATATAATTGGCTATTGAATTATATTAATTTAAATTATGTTTTCTTCTTCTTCAGCATAGTACATTTTAAGCTGTTGTTCATTTTTAGTCTTAATAATGCCTCTATACTTAAATTGATGATTATCTTTTAAAAGTTGATATGTATTTTCTGAAATATTAATTTTCCCAGATATTGAATTAGATTCCATGCGTGCAGCAATGTTAACTGTGCTTCCCCAAATATCATATTGGAATTTTTTAGTACCAACTACACCTGCAACTACAGGACCTGTATTAATTCCAATACGAATCTCAAAAGGGTAAATACCTTTAGGTGGATTTTCTTGTGTATTATTCACAAATTCCAATATTTCCTTTGCTGCATCAAAGGCATTACTTGCATGAGTATTGTTTTCAGTTGGAAGACCTCCAGCACACATATATGCGTCACCTATGGTTTTAATTTTTTCTAAATGGTGCTTTTCTGTGATCACATCAAATTTTTTAAAATAATAATCCAAACTATTAACTAATTCTTCGGGAGAAATTTTTTCGGCTATTAATGAGAATAGCCTAAAATCAGTAAAAAGGACAGTTGCTTCTTTAAAGAATTTTGTTTGTATAGAGCCATGTTCTTTTAATTCTTCGGTCGTTTCTTTAGGAAGGATATTTAAAAGGATATTTTCACTTTTATTACGCTCTATGGCTAGACGTGCATTTGATTTTTGTGTAAATCTATAACGTGAATAAACACCACCAGTGACTATAAGGAGCAAGGCTCCTAAGGCATAAATTAGATTTTTAGAGGCTGCGGATCGTTCAATTTGAGCTTGTTTTAATTCGTTATCTATGTTGAGTAATTGTATTTCCTGTTCCTTATTCTCTAGATCGAAACTAAATCGCATATTGCTTATGGATTCTTCATAAGAATCGTTCCTTATAGTATCATTTATTGCAGCGGAAAGTTGTTGGTAGTCATAGGCATTTTTATAATCTTGTATGCCGGAATAAGCCTTAGCTAGCCCGTCATAAATTTCTTTTTTCTCACGATTAACACCAGTTATTTCTGTTAGTTTTAGCCCTTCTTTGAAATTTTCAATGGCTTTTTGAAAGTTTCTTTGCTCAATTTGGACTTCACCCATGCTAATAAGTGCATTGGTTTTTTCTAATTTTGCATCGTTAAGATTTGAGGCTTCAATGGCTTTTTTATGATAATCCTCGGCGAGATCATATTGTTTAAGCGCTTTGTAGGCCTTGCCCATATAGTTATAGGTGTTGGATAAATTACCACCAATTTTGGTATAGGCTACTAAGGCGTCATTAAGATAGGGTAAAGCGGCTTTAGCGTTATTATTATCTATAAATAACTCTGCAATATTAAGCGCGGCAACGCCCTCGCCTTCAAAGTAGTCTATTTCACTGAATATATTTTTGGCTTTATTGAAAGACTCAAAAGCATTTTCGTAAGTTGTTTCTTCATTTGAATATACTGTTCCTATATTTAAATGTGTGGTGCCAATTCTTGTAGAATCTTTTATTTTTTCAGCAATTTTTAGAGATCTAATTAAGTAGTTTAAAGCTTTTGGGTCATTACCTTTAGTTTGGTAAACTGCACCAATATTACCAAGTAAATTACTAATGCCAGCTTCATCTTTGATGTCTTCAAAAATAGCCAAAGAAGTCTCCCAATGTACAAGGACATCAGAGAATTCACCCTTAACGTAATGACCTAAGCCTACGTTTTTATGCGCATAAGCCAATCCTTTCTTAAAATCAATCTCCGTGGCTAATTCAATGGCTTTCTTTGAATACACCATTGAAGAATCTGGTTGAGATCTATACAGTTGAGATCCTATATTTATAAGTGTGTTGACTTTGGTAGTGTCTTTGGATTGCTTGGCGAGTTGAAGTTTGAGTTCCTCAATACTTTCTAAATTTTGCCCAAATAAATTGAACGTATTTAATACGAAGGCCAAAAGGAAAAGTTTGTATAGTTTCATTAAACTTTTTGTATCAAAATGTTCTTGAGGATAGTTAAAAATAGTGATTATTTATTTATAATTAAATTAATTCCTATATTATTACTACTTGAGTATGTGGTTTTATGCTTATTTTAATTGATAGATTTGTGATTTCATAATTGCTCTCTTATTCCTTAAACTTATAAGACCTTTTTATTTTCTCCATCAACTCTATAATTATTCACACCAAAAGACTGAAAAAACATTAAGAATAAAACCATAAATAAACTGCTGACAATAGCAACCGTTAGTTTATATGATTACTTATAGTGTAGCTCATTTTCACTTCACATTTCAAAGACAACAATTAAAATACCAATAACCACCAGTACAATTTCGCCAATGGCGTATTTAAAGTATTTGACTGTTTTTCCTGTTTTTCCTGTTTTCATAAGATTGTATCATATTTTACGAAAGAATTTTATCATGTTTGTATGTTTTTGACCCACCCCTTAATCCCCTCCCAAGAGGGGAAAATGTAATGTGTTATTTTAATGAATTTAATTAGGTAAGATGTTTAAATTATAAGCATTGTTTAATGAGGTTATTAAGTTTTCTGCTAATCTTAGTTGTTCTATATATTCGGCTTCTGTTTTTAATCTGTACATTTTTATTCCTGCAATTAAATTTTTTAATTCAATAGTTGAATCTTCAGGAATCTTTAAGAATAGTTCATGGTTTAAAGGTAAATTAAATCTAATATTAGCCATAGCTTCAACGTTCATCCCTTTCCAAATAATATTCGCCATTAGCCAAGAGGTTTCATCTTCGGCATTAGCCCAATAAGTAATTTTTTTTAATTGCATGTCATAAGCATTGAGCTGATTTGCAAGCGATTGATCAAATAATTTTAAAGATCCAGAGGTTACGATTTGTTGGTAGGTGCCTGTTGTTGGAAAAAAGGGATTAGATTGCCCAACAATATTGAAGCTTTCATAAATACGTTTATTATCCCACTGCTCCTTAGGCTGAGATATTAAAGTTAATAAGGTGTCGCAACTTCTTATTTTTTCTTTACTAAAGGTTAGTGCGGTTTTTAAAAAATCAACATCTTTATTTAAATCTTCAATCAGTGATTTAGCTAATATAGTTGCCGTATTATTTTCTTTTTTTTGTTCGTTCCAATTGTTGATGCTTAACGCAATAAGAATACCAATAACCACGAGTACTATTTCGCCAATAGCATATTTAAAGTATTTGCCTGTTTTTCCAGTTTCCATGAGGTTGTATCGTATTTTTCTAAAAAACTTTATCATGTTTGTATGTTTTTGCCCCACCCCTTAATCCCCTCCCAAGAGGGGAAAATGTAATGTATTTTTCTAAAGAATTTAATCATTGTTTCAATTCTGCTTTAAGGATTTTTCTAAGTTTATGATTAGCTTCAGTCAGTGCTCTTAAATTTTGAAACCCAGCAGATATCTTTATCCTAAGTTCATATAATATTTGCTCAAACTCTGGTGTATTAAATTGTTTTGCTAATGCTTCATAATTAATAGAATTTCTGGTATCTACTTCTTGATATCGTTTTTCTACATATACATCTTCTAAGTTCATTAGATTATTTCGTGTAATGTATGGCCTAACCATATCTGCTTTAAGTTTTTCAAAAAAACCTACAATTCGCTCTGCCTTTTCTTCTTCTTTAAAATAATCAATAATAGCCTCTCTTATTATATCATTTGAAATCCCATCTACTTTATTTTGATAATTATCTTTAAATGTGGGGTCAAAATTAACGGACCACCTAAAGATGCCATAACGAATATTTGGGTCGTAAGTAGCCTTACCTATCATGGTATTGTAAAGATTATAATGGATGTCTTCATGTATTCTAAAAACACTATCAACTTTATGTATGAGGTTTAATTCACTATCTAAATTTTCTAATAATTTCACATACAATTCTTGCTCTTGTTGTTGCGTTTTTTGTAATTCATTCCAATTGTTAATGCTCAAAGCAATTAAAATCCCTATAACCACCAGTACAATTTCACCAATGGCGTATTTAAGGTATTTGCCAGTTTTATTTTCCATAAGGAGAGATTTACGAATATGACGAAAGAATTTAATCATTCGGTATATGCTTTCGTTATTTCTATAATTTGGTCTATTAAGACATCTGCCTTTTCAATTTCTTGAAAATTCATTTGGTGCAAGAATAAAAAGTTGTCCAACAAATTTTCGTATTCTAATGATTGGAATAATGGATCATATGGCTTTTTTAATTTAGATTTTCCAGTCCATTCATAATTACCATTTATATCCATTTCTTTTAGTGAGATGTATTTAGACATGATGGGTAAAATTTTGTCGTAGCTCCAATTGTCTAAAGCACGCTCTCTTATATTTACAGCGTCTAATTGCGCTTGCCATTGATATAATAGTTTAATGATATCT
>Ga0316209_1003472_pt1 | contig 10676 bp, 4 predicted proteins | sample 6monopyrite_MG_FD_204945 | JGI IMG/M metagenome (GOLD analysis project Ga0316209, IMG submission 204945) | Microbial mat bacterial communities from mineral coupon in-situ incubated in ocean water Damariscotta River, Maine, United States -... | ecosystem: Environmental > Aquatic > Marine > Coastal...
ATACTGTGCAAGCTACAATGTGCGGCGGTAGACTCTTCTCCCAGCGGGGGCTGGTACGAAAAATGCCCCGCGCGAGGGGCATTGAGTGGTAGTCAAGCTAAGTCCGAAAAATCTACTGCGATGCGACTAGCCGGAACCTAGAAATTACCCGATATCTGCAAGCCATACTCTGTGCCGCCGGTGACTCCCGCAAAGGCGATAGTACCCGGAATCGTGACCGCAGAACTGAACTCCTCTTCGTCCCCCAGGTCGCGACCAAAAGCGGTTATTTTAACGGTACGATCAGCGCTCCATTCCCACTCGTAGGCGATGGTGGCATCCCAGACTCCCCGGTCAGGCAGCAAGCCTCGTGGATCATTTGACACTTCTACCCAGTACTCGTCCGTGTAGCGATAACCGACAAAGGCAGTCAGGCTTCCAGGCCCTATTTGCTGGGTATAGGTGCCATTGACACCCCCCGTCCACTCCGGAGTACGACGCAGTTCCAGCCCGCTATTGTCAGTCGCGATTCCGTCGCCCGTCAGGTCAGCGACATACTCGTCATACTCCGAATCGAGAAAGCCGAAGTTGGCATTCAAAACGAAGTTCTCGCTGGCTACCCAGGTGAGCTCTCCCTCAACACCATAGGACTCGACCGTAGAAGCGTTTCGTACCACCGTATTGGAACCTCCCAATCCGTCCGGCTCGATAATCTCCTCTTGCTTGTCGCTGTAGTCCGTGTAAAACGCCGCGAGATTGAGGCGGATGGTGTTGTCGGCAAAATCCCCCTTCATGCCGATTTCGTAGTTATCGACAAACTCCGGATCGAATGGGCCGATGTTTTCAGGTCTCTGGTTACGGCCGTTGAACCCACCGGAGCGGAAGCCCTCTGAATAGCTTATGTAGGTTAAAACATCATCATTGACTTGATAATCAAGGCTGACTTTCGGACTAAACTCCTGCCAGTCCTCTTTGCCGGCAGCTCCGCCAAGAGGAATAAAAATGGGCGTACCAAACACGTAAAGATCGGGCTCTGCACCCCCTCCATCTGGTAGATAACCCGCGAAGTCTCCGCCACCAATGAACTGCTCTCCGGCGTACTCCTTCTCTTCGTCCGTATATCGACCACCCAGGGTCAAATTAAACTTCTCACCCAGCGCAATATGAACCTCTCCGAACACAGCCCACACCTCACGTTCATGGTCGGCTCTGGGATTCTGGAAAATGGCGCCCTGAGGACCCCCGAAGGCGGCAATCGATGTTCGCTGCTCCAGCTGATACTCATCTTCCAACCAAAATACACCGGCAACGAAATCCCAGCTCTCGCTGAACTCGTCGCTCGAGGCAAAACGCAGCTCCGTGCTGGTTTGTTCAGAACTTTGCAAGCGATTTGCATGGAAGAAATTCAGCGAGGTGCCATCGAAATCTGTCGGTACAGCTTCGTCTGTTTCCTGAAACCCTGTGATCGATGTCAGAGTACCGATGCCAAGATCCCAATTCATATTCAGGCTATAGCTATCCCACTCGAAATCAATCGGATTGAGGTAGTCCTGGGTAAAATCACTGATGTCAGTAACGTCATCTCCGCACACCATACCAAACACAGCTGCGGGCAGAACGCAGGGTGTCTCAGGCGCCGGATTAACCGGGTTGTTGGTATTCAGGGAGGTTATATTCTGAAGGCCGACACCGTCGTTTTCATCCTCGTACTTAACGTAAGTGAACGTTGCGTCAAAGTTCTCCGAAGGCGTGAACAATAAAGTGGCGTTAACTTCGGTATTATCTGCATCGCCAATTCTATCGCCGCTGATAATATTCTCGCGCAAGCCCCCGTCTCGCTGACTGGCGAACCCTAATTTACCCGCCAACAAATCTTTGGCAATCGGGAAATTGAGCACCGCCTTAATGTCTTTTCGATCATCATTACCGGCTGTTAATTCATACTTAAGCCCCAGCTCACCCGTGGGTGTGGTTCTGCTGATATTGATTACACCACCGGTGGTGTTACGGCCAAACAGTGTACCCTGCGGACCACGAAGCACTTCAAAAGAGGCGAAATCGAACGTGTTTGCCATTGACCCGTTAACAAACGAGAGCGGCACTCCATCAATCACTACACCCACGGCCGCATCAAAGCTACGCTCAACCTCCTGGGTACCAACGCCACGGATATAAACCGAGGCTCCAGCGGGAGCTACACTGACTGCATCTATCACCAGATTTGGGATAAAACCTTCCATCTCGCGTATATCACGCATCACCAAATTACTGATCGCTTCACCACTGAAGGCGGACACCGCAATAGGAACACTTTGCATAGATTCGGAGGTCTTTCGCGCGGTGACAATAACCTCCTCCAATACGGCTGAATCCTGCGCAAGAACAGTCGGAGTTATCGCCATAGTTGCACCCGCTATTGCGAGCGCCGTGGCAATGCGAGAATAACGAAATGGGGATTGCTTTGCTAACATAGGTATACTCCTGCCATGCCACTGTGTGGCGTTTATTATCAAAATCTAAACTTGCCCCCCGCTTCTCGTCCCGAAGCAGGAACGAATAAACAGCAGACGGAGTTATTGGCAAAAAAGACAAACAGCCCTGCTTGTTTTTTTAGTATCAACCGTTTTAGGGTTAAATTGCAACTGTTCAAATGTGAAATTTGCACCCCAAAAGGATCATAGGTTTTGCACCGAGAGCGCGAGGCTCAAACAGAACTGCTGTGCAATGAGTTGTAGAAACCTCACAGCATTGCGATCTGCTTAGTTACCGCTATATTGGTCTATGCCTCTTCCGGCATCATCAGGAGTTCAGACGTCATGGCATTACAAAAAACCAACCTCGCGCTCTTTTGCCTGTGTGCTCTAACTTGCTCAACCACCACAATCGCCAGTGATTACTCACCTTACATCGATAGAACAGGACTGGAGCAAGTTTACTGGGGCGATACGCACCTACACACACAGTATTCAACCGATGCAGGCATGATTGGGACCTCTTTGAAACCTGGGGACGCCTATCGATTTGCTATGGGCCAGCAGGTCACCACCAGCACTGGACTGCAAGCTCGACTGTCTAGACCATTGGACTTCCTGGTAGTTTCCGATCACGCCGAGAGCTTAGGATTACCCATCGCCATTGAAGAGGCGATGCCTGCATTGCTGGGAAATCCCTGGGGACGCAAAGTCTATGACCTGGAGCAAGAAGGCGACGGCTACGCCGGTTTTTTTATGTGGGCGATGGATGGGATGCTACCAGGCAAAGACCCAATGAATGAGCCCGAGATCAATAACAATATCTGGCAGCGGCAGGTCGCCACAGCCGACAAATTCAACAAGCCCGGACATTTTTCTGCCCTGATCGGCTACGAATGGACCACTACGAAAAACGCCAAGAACCTTCACCGGGTTGTAATATTTAAGGACGGTGCCAGCAAGGCGGGTCAAATCATTCCATTTTCATCATTCGACTCCAGCGACCCCGAAGATCTGTGGTCTTTTTTGGAAAAATACGAACGGGACACCGGAGGAGATGTCTTCGCCATCCCGCACAACGGCAACCTGAGTAATGGATTGATGTTTGCTCCCCTGCGCCAGAATGGCGAACCTATGGACGCAGACTACGCCAGCCGCCGAGCGCAGTGGGAACCACTGACGGAAGTGACTCAGATTAAGGGAGATGGCGAGGCGCATCCCTGGCTGTCACCAGACGACGAATTCGCCGACTTTGGAACTTGGGACAAGGGCGATATCGGCGGTCAGGATGCTAAAACAAACGCCATGCTCGAATTCGAATACGGTCGACCAGCGCTCAAGAACGGCCTGAAGTATGACGCTTCCCTGGGAGTTAACCCGTTCAAGTTCGGCATGATCGGCGCCTCCGACTCGCATACGGGTCTGGCGACTACGCGGGAAGAAAATTACTACGGTAAGTTCAGCAAGAGTGAACCTGCACCGGGTCGTTGGAAAGAATTTATTGTTCAGTCAAGAACGAACGATGCGCTGTCGCTGCTTGCCTATGAGGAACTTGCATCGGGGCTCGCCGGCGTCTGGGCAACAGAAAATACTCGCGAGGCCCTGTTTGATGCAATGGAAAGACGCGAAGTTTATTCCACCACTGGCTCACGTATTGTGGTCAGAATGTTCGGTGGATGGGACTACCTGAAAAGCGATGTCAGCCGAGCTGAAATGGCGCGCATTGGATACCGCAAAGGCGTACCCATGGGTGGGGATCTTCCGCCGCGACCTGCGAAAAAGTCACCGGTATTTATGCTCGCCGCGAGCAAAGATCCCGACGGCGCAAATCTGGACCGAATTCAAATCATCAAAGGTTGGCTGGACAGCAGTGGCGCAACTCAAGAGCAAATCTACAATGTGGCTTTGTCAGACGGTCGTAAGATCAACCGAAAAGGAAAAGCAAAGCCAGTTGGCAATACGGTGAAGGTTAAACAAGCCAGCTACACGAACGATATCGGTGCACCGGAGCTCAGGACCGTTTGGACAGACCCCGATTTTCAACCATCGCAGAGAGCGTTTTACTACGCTCGAGTTCTCGAGATTCCCACACCGAGCTGGCAGGCCTATGATGCCAAGGCATTTGGCGACGAATTTCCCGATTCTGTGGAGATGAGCATCCAGGATAGAGCCTATACTTCGCCTATTTGGTACACACCGTCGGAGTAGAGAACATCATCCTCGCGAACATGACACAGGGTATAGTTGCCGCCAACAAGCTTAGCCTGAGATGGCTAATCTTGTTGGTGGCTTTAGTGGCAAGCATCGCGTGTACCTCAACGGTGCCGATGGAGCCAACGGTAGTCTCGGGCGTCTCCTGGAATTTGTCGCAACACCGCTCCAAGACGCTTTCAAAAATTCATTACCGACTACACTTTGATATCCCAGAAAATATCGACCAGGACATTCACGCTCGACTCCAGCTTAGCTTTGACATCAATAGCAGGAGTAAACCACTGCAGCTAGATTTTACGGGGCCTGAGGAATCGATTACCAAGCTATTGTCCAACGGTATCAAGACCGCCTTCGAGGTTCGCAACGAGCACATCGTGGTACCCACATCGGCCTTGCGCAAGGGCCACAATGTCATCGATATCGAATTTGTTGCAGGACAGTCTTCGCTCAATCGAAATCCCGAATTCCTTTATACGCTTTTTGTACCCGATCGGGCGAGAACCGCTTTTCCACTTTTCGACCAGCCCGACTTAAAAGCGAAATACGATCTAACGCTGTTGCTGCCACCGCAATGGACGGCTCTTTCCAATGCCCCACTACTGTCAGTTCAGCGGGACGAAAAGAGCGCCAGGTACCAGTTCGCGACAAGCGACCTAACTAGCTCCTACCTGTTTTCATTCGTGGCTGGAAAATTTAAAACCGTTACGCGCTCTCGTGGCGATAGATCAATGACTCTTCTTCATCGGGAAACAGACCCCGAGAAAGTATCCAGAAATCTGGATGATATTTTTAATCTCCACTGGCGCGCCATTGAATGGCTGGAGTCCTACACTGGTATCGATTACCCCTTTCAAAAATTTGATTTCGCGCTTATTCCCTCTTTTCAGTACGGCGGCATGGAACACGTGGGTGCTATTCAGTATCGCGCATCATCTCTGCTGCTTGATGAGTCACCCGCCGAGGCATTGTTGTTAAATCGAGCGAGTCTGATTGCGCACGAAACTGCACACATGTGGTTTGGCAATCTGGTAACCATGAAATGGTTCGATGATGTATGGACGAAAGAAGTTTTCGCAAACTTCATGGCAGCTAAAATTGTCAATCCCAACTTCCCCAAGATTGACCACGACCTCAGCTTTCTTCTTCGTCACTACAATAGCGCCTTCAGCGTGGATAGATCTTCCGGCGCTAACCCAATACGACAGCAGTTGTTAAATTTAAACCAAGCCGGGAATCTCTACGGTCCAATCATCTACAATAAAGCTCCCATTATGATGCGGCAGTTGGAAATGCTACTGGGCGAAGACAAATTTCGCCTGGGTATGCGCGAGTATCTAAAAAACTACGTGTTTGGCAACGCCACCTGGCCCCAACTCATTGAGATCCTCGACTCGAAGACAGAAACCGATCTAGCCGCCTGGAGCCAGGTTTGGGTTAACACTGCTGGTCGGCCACACTTTGAGTTGAACAAAGACAAGGATCATGGCTACTCAATTCAACAAAAAGACCCGTTGTCCCGCGACAGGATATGGCCACAGCGCTTTTCATTGAGTACCGGTAGCGAAGCCGGCAGATCATCTATCGATGTCAGTTCGCAGTCCAGGAAGACAGGCCTGGACAGTACATTTATGGACAATAGCTCGAGGCTGTTATTCAACAGCGATGGCCTGGGTTACGGACTTTTCCCGGCGGATATTGACATTTTCCAACCCTCCGAAAACTTGAACGATATCGAGCGGGGATCGGCGCTGGTAAACCACTTTGAGAACCTATTGGAGGAAAATTCGGATGATGCGCTGGAGTATTATTCAGTCCTTCAGGACATGGTTAACCGGGAAAGGAACCCGCTTCTACGTCGACTGATTGTGTCGCAGCTTTTGAGAATACATCACAGTTTTTTATCCGATCAACAACAAAATGCCCGGCAGCTAGAGACCGAAAATATTCTCTGGCGGGCGATGCTCGAGCAAAAAAAATCCAGTGATGTAAAAACTCTCTTCGATGCCTTCGCCGCTGTCGCAAACACTCCCGACGGGCTGAAAAGAGTCTATGATGCATGGACAGATAAGAGCGCTCCTACACTACTTAAGTTAGCTGAGAACGACTACATCGCCTTGGCCGAGACCTTGGCGATTCGTCTCCCGGATCAATCCGGAGCGATTGTGGCAAAGCAACTGGAGCGGATTGACAATCCGGACAACCGTCGTCGCTTCGAATTCATCGCCCCGACTCTGTCCGCAGATGTAGCTGTGAGAGACGCCTTCTTTGCGTCACTTGCCGATGAGAAGCAGCGCAACACAGAACGTTGGGTTCTGGATGCTTTGGCAAACTTACACCACCACAGTCGAGTCAATCAGTCCCGAGCTTATATTCTCCCGAGCCTGGATTTATTGGAGGAGCTTCAGCGCACAGGAGACATATTCTTTCCGGCGGGCTGGCTGAACGCCACACTGCGTAATCACCGCAGCGAAAGCGCTATCGAAACGGTAGACAATTTTCTCGCGACACGGCCCAACTACAACGGCCAGCTGCGCATGAAAATACTCCAAGCGGTTGATTTTCCTCGGCGAGCGGCGCGAGTCAGAAAAGAGCACTAATATTGCCTGCGCTACAAATGGTCTCCATCGAGGTAATACCAGCGCCCCTCCACTTTTTCGAAGCGACTTCGCTCGCGCAAGCGGTGGCCTGTTCCAGCCACTTTATATCGAGCCACGAATTCCACCTCGCCTTGGTCATCCTCTTGCATACCCCCATGTGTGGACTTGATCGATAGTCCCAACCAGCGCTGTGCAGAGTCAAACCGGACTCTCGAAGGTCGAGTCTGGGAATGCCAGGTCTCCAGCAGATAGGCCTCGTTGCGCTCAACAAACGCACTGTAACGGGAGCGCATCAATGATTGTGCAGTCGACGCCGGGGAGCTACCCGCGATGACAGGACCACAGCATTCCTTGTAGGGCCCATCCAGTCCGCAGTGGCAGCGGATGTCTTCAATACTCGAGTTCAAATTTATCTCCCTGGGGCATTCTGAATTGGCATTATCTGAAGCCCGCTCTTTGCGAGGGATTTCATCAATGAAGAGCGAGTCCACGATGTAGATTACAATACAAACCAGCAGCAACGATATGGGAACACATGAATGCCAGTACTTTTGGGCAACAGTGATCAAGGTGAAAAAGTATTCGCGGTCGAGCTTTGCAACTGCAAGGGAGATTCTGCACGCATATTGACCCTGGGAGCCATACTACAAAATCTAAATATCACCACTAATCGGCAAGGTCATATCAATACCGTCTTGGGTTATGAGAATTGGGAAGAGTATCTTCGAGATACCGTTTGGATGGGTGCCACCGCTGGGCGCTACTGTAACCGAATAGCCAACGGCAAGTTATCGATTGGCGCGTCCGAATTCCAATTGGAACGCAATCAGGGTGACCATCACCTCCACGGCGGATCCGAGGGCTTCCATCGCAGAGTCTGGACTATCGAACAGCGCGAGCAAAATGCGCTTACCCTGGTTCTGCACTCTAAGGATGGAGATCAGGGTTATCCCGGAAATCTCGATGTTCGGCTCAGGTACCACCTGAAAGACGACTCAAGCCTGAACATTACCTGGCGGGCGCACACGGACCGCGACACCGTGGTGAGTATTACCAATCACTCCTATTTCAACTTGGCCGGTGCAGGAAGTATCAGTAACCACCAGCTGAAAATATCTGCTGAAAACTACACCCCTACCGGGCCGTTCCAGATACCCACGGGCGACATTTTACCGGTGGCAGGTACCTGCCTCGATTTCAGACAAGCCAGGCCTTTGGTCACAGTTTTAGAGAGCGCCGATCCCCTCATCGCCAGTTGCAATGGCCTGGACCACAACTGGGCCCGAGGTGAAGCCTCCGAATTGCAATCCGCAGCCCAGTTGTATTGTCCCGAAACGGGTTTATTGCTGGATCTTCAAAGCACTTTACCAGGACTGCAGTGCTACACCGGCAACCATTTAGCGGATCATGGTTTACATGCCTCACACAGCGGTATCGCTTTGGAGCCTCAGTACTATCCCGACAGTCCAAACCAACACCAATTCCCCTCCCCCATATTGCGAGCAGGTGAAACTCGCCAGCACGAAATTCAATTCTGCTTTTCTGAGAAAGAGATGGCAGAAACGTCCTGAGCAAACCCTCTATTAATGATCTAGACTTCTAGGAACTTGCCAATACTCTTAATGGGAGTAATATACTCCTAATGAGAGTATCAATTAATCGGAGACAATCGCGTGTACAAATTACAGTTTTTGATTCTCAGCCTGATTCTCCTGGCCACGATCGGTTGCAGCGACTCCAGCGATCGACGTTCCGCCGTTGTGACACCGTCCGCCCAGCCTGAACCGGCCGATGTGGCAGCATTCAATGCCACACTGCATCGCACCGAAGGTGGCATACCACATATAGTTGCCGAGGATTGGGGCAGCATCGGCTACGGCACGGGCTATGCGGCTGCCCAGGACCATTTTTGCGAACAATCGAGAAATCTACTGAAATTTCGCGGCCAGTTAGCTCAATTCCTCGGCCCTGATGACGGCAATCTGGACTCGGACGTATTTTTCGCTCTGCTTGAAGAACTGGGTATTTACAATGAAGTGATAGACCCTGAATTTGAGGCTCTGTTTGCAGGCTATGCTGCGGGTTTCAACCGCTACCTGAGTGAAACCGGACTCGACAGCATCAGCGATCCCAACTGCCAGGGCGCCGAGTGGGTGCAAGCCATGTCCGCCGACGACGTCAGACGCTTCCATCTGACGCCCGCATTTTTGCCCAACTTTGCAAGATTCATCGTGCCGGCGGTACCACCTGTCACAGTCTCAGTGGCAGAATCGCGGTCTGACCCCAAAAATGAAAAAGCTGTGGGGAACAAGTCGGCGCTCCCAAAGTTGATGACAGAGTCCGAAAAAATCCAACTGGCAGCCCTGGCGAGCTCTGCGATCAATCCCTACGACAAGGGGAGTAATGGCATCGCTATCGGCGGCGAGTTATCTGCAGACGGCAGCGGCTTGCTGTATACCAATCCGCACCTCGACTGGCAGAATTTCGATTTTCGAATGTATGGCTTGCACCAGATTATTCCCGGATTAAGCAACATGCTGGGGGCAAACCAGGCTCAGCGAGCCCACGTGGGATTTGGTACCAACGGCGACGTGGCGTGGACCAATACCGTTTCAACCTCACAGGCGTTTATGTTCTACCGACTGGATCTTGTTCCGGGGAATCCCCTGGCATACATCTTCGACGGTGAAAATCGCGACATGGAGGCGATCGACGTCACGGTAAACACCCTGGATGAAAGCGGAAACGTCACCGAATTCAGGCGCACTTTTTATCGCTCCCATTTGGGATTGATGATGGGCGGCCAATTCCCCTGGGCGGAAACATTTGCCTTTTCTCTACGTATTGCCAATGAAGGCGCGCGCGGATTTCAGGGCGGTGCTATGGCGATGGCACGAGCGACCAATGTCCGCGAATTGAAAGCGGCCATCAACACCTATCAAAGCACCCCGGGAATCAACACTATAGCCGCCGACAGTTCGGGTGAAGTGTTATACGGCGACCTTGGTCCTGTAGTTAACTTCACCGATGAGCAGCTGGCCGAATGCAATTTTACCGGCCCGGTGTTCTATGGGCGCAGCAGCGATTGCGAGTGGAACACGGATGAAGACTCCGCGGTGCCCGGCCTATTAGGTGCCAGCAAGCAGGCCAGCTTGTTCCGTCGCGACTATGTCACCAATTCCAATGACAGTTATTGGCTGGCGAATCCAGCCGAGCCTATTACGGGTATTCCGCTCATTCATGGGGACATCAATACCGAACGCTCCATGCGCACACGCGCCGGTCTATACATGATTGAAGCGAGACGCAATGGCAGCGACGGATTGCCCGGTAACCGTTTTGATCTCGACAACTTGATTGAACGCAGTTTAAGCAACTTGAGCGTGTCCGGCATGCTGTTAAGAGATGACCTGGT
>Ga0316209_1003474_pt1 | contig 10667 bp, 9 predicted proteins | sample 6monopyrite_MG_FD_204945 | JGI IMG/M metagenome (GOLD analysis project Ga0316209, IMG submission 204945) | Microbial mat bacterial communities from mineral coupon in-situ incubated in ocean water Damariscotta River, Maine, United States -... | ecosystem: Environmental > Aquatic > Marine > Coastal...
CAACTTCTGAGATGTAGTCAGGAACTATATCGACATCTTGGACAAGATAACCAAGAACAAAGGCACAAGCTCTGACAACAGCAAAAGAAACTTCATCTTCTTGATCTGAGAAATGATTTTTTAAAATATGATACATTTTGTGGATTTTGTCATCATATTGCTGTAAAGGAGAGTTTGGATCTACGATTTCGGAATACTTTGGCAAATTTTCATAAATCAGTTTTACCGATTCTTCTGTTAATTTTGCAGCACCTGCTACCAAAAATTCTTTGTTGATTATTTTGTTAAGTTTTTTATACATATCTGCTGACATTTTCTTTTCTCATAAAATTGAATATTAGGAAACTCAATATATAAAAAAATAAAATAAAACTAGCATAAACACTATTTATTCATAACTGGCAACATCTAAAAACCTAACCGTCATACCTGCGTAGGCAGGTATCTGCCTGAGCAATATCCGTTTTCTGATGAGATTCCCGCCTTCGCGGGAATGACAACATCAAAATTTCAAAATAAATTAGGTTTTTAGAGATTGCCAACTATTTTATCCAGTAAGCAAATTAAATTTGAGGTTTCTTAGCTCATCTTCAAGATTTAGCAAATGTTCCATCGTTGAGGCGATTGAAATATCAATTTTTGTAAGGTCGGCAAGTTTTTTTGCTCTTTCTCTTTCTTCATCACTTAATCCATCAGCCCTTGCGACCCTAAGAGCGTTGAAGAGCAGATGGCGATAAAGAGTTGGATTAATATTTTCAACAAGTTGGTCCATTTGCTCATTTTTATAATCAAATGCCTGCAAAGCGTCTACTAGTTCGAGCGAACCTCCAACCGAATCAATAAATTCGAATATTACGTTCCATTCCTCATCTGAAACTTCTCCATCGGCACCTGCCACGATTAGCAGGACTTTGCAACTATTATCTAAATCGTTTCTGTGTTCGATTGGCTCAGGAACTTCACTCTCTATTTCTGTAAATATTTTTATATTATTTTGACTTTGTTTCATAACAATTCCACTTATTTCCAAGAGTTATATTCTCAAGATAATAAAATATTATTAAATTTCAGAAAAAAAAGAAAAATAGAATCATTAAAGATTATAATCCAATTAAGGATAGCAACAAAAATGGCTATATTGCGTTATTAGATAATACAAATGAATAAAAATAGAATAATATCGATTGGCTTGGTGGGTATTTTATCCCTGATTATGGTTGGGTGTAAAAGCTGGACAAATTTTACAACATACTTTAATACCTATTATAATGCCGAAAAATTGATTGAAGAATCCGAAGATGAGTTCCAATATCTTGCCGCAAAAAAAAGAATTAAACCAAGAGTTTTGGTTCACAAAGAAAGGAAGGCAAAAACAAAAGAAGATTTTGAAAGGAAAATTCCAGATTTTATGGTGGAATTTATAATCACAAAAGATCAATTCCAGCCCGTAAAAGTTAAACTCGATTCAGTTCTTATCAAAGGCTCAAAAATCCTAGCTCTCAAAAGAGAAAGTGATTATGTTGAGAAAACACTTTATCTGATGGCTCAATCCTATTTCTACCGCTCCGAATGGTTGCCTTGCCAGGTGAAATGTGGTGAGCTAATTGATATTTATCCTGGTGGTGAAAAATCACCCGATGCACATCTTTTGTTCTCCAAAGCTCTTCTTATTCAGAAAAAATTCCATTACGGCAAGCTCATGCTCTCCCGAACCGTCGATATCGCTTGGCAACTAGAACGCTATGATATTTTGGCAGAAGCATTCAGATTGCAGGCAGCTCTGGCAATTTATGAAGATGATGAAAAGGCTGCTCTTCGCCCTTATTTGCAAGCTATTACACAATCTGGTAGTGGTAAGTTGAAAGCTCGATGGCAACTCGATATGGCATCCATTCTCTATGAAATAGGAAATTTCAAGGACGCAGAAATTGCATTTTATGATGTAAATGAAAAATATGATCCAGACTATCTTGGAATGTATGAAGCTCAATTATATAGGGCTGATTGTCTTTCTCGATTAGGTCGCTTTGAAGAAGCTGAGATAATATTGGAGGATATTTACGAAGATGGTAAATTTGAGGAATGGCGAGATTATACATTTACAATGAAAATGAATCTGATAAGATATAAGCTGTTGGCAAATGATTCTTCTGTAAAGATGAGTGATCTTATGACTGCCGAAGAATATTCAGACACAGCCAATACGGGCAATAGACTTGCTCTTGTCTATCTCCACGAAAGAGGAATGGATTTCTATGAGCAAAATGACTACAAGAATGCACAAAGTTATTTCTCAAAAGCACGCAAAGCACGGTCTGATATTTATAAATCTGCAACAAAAATGTATCGCAACTTAGCTGAACTCAGCAACAAAAGACGGTCATTGCAAAGATATATGAATCCAGATTCTGTTGAATTAAGAAGAAAAGGTGAAAACCATGAACTTGCAAAAAATGCTTATAAAATTGCCAGAATACATTCAGAACTTGAAAATCAAGACTCGGCAACATTTTATTACAAAATGGCAATCGATCTTGCCGATACGCTGAACCCACAAACAGCAAAATTTATTTACGCATATTCAAGACAAAAAAGAGAAGATGAACCAATGGCAGCCGATTCTTTGCTTGAACAAATTGCAGAGAAATATCCCAACACAGAAGCAGGAGTTGAATCGAGAAAATTCCTAGGGTTTACCGAAGCATTTGTTGTCGATACTGTTGCTGAATTATATAAATCTGGAATTGATCTAAAAAAATTCAATGAATTCGCCTATGCTGTTCGTCAGTTTGATGATATTGCCAGCAATTATCCTAAAAATGAATATGCCCCAAGAGCACTTTATGCGGCTGGTTGGATATTCGAAAAAGAAATTTCAATGAGAAATGTCGATAGTGCCATCCATTATTATGATCGTCTCACAAGCAAATACCCTAAGAGTGAATATGCAAAGGATATAATGATGAGCCTTGCATATCTCAAAAAAGCAAAGTTTGGAGAAGAAGTACCTGATTCACTACGCTTTGATAAATTGGCAAAAAGTATGAAACCAATTATCAAAAAAAGAGCTGGAGAAAGAGTTATCGTTGATCCAGGAATTAGAGTTAAGGAAGATGAAGGCTTTGATTTAATGAATCTTAGTCCGGGTTCTTTGTTTGATGCCTCGAAGAAATTTCTTCAAGATCAGTTCGGACAAGCCACAAAACCGCTTGATGAGTTGGATTCGTTGAAAAACAAATTTGATAGCCTCAAGACTATGGATATTGATGATTTAAAAGAAATGGCCGATCCTAAAAAGTTTTTTAAATTGGATTCAGCTTCTCAAAAGAAATCCTCAAAAGATTCTTCAAGCGTTCAAGATTCGACAAAATCGAAAAATAAAATTGCTCCAGACTCCACATCTGGGAAGAAATAATTTCACAGAAAAAAAAGGCTTGATTTTTGATTATTAGCTGTGTTAATGAATTTTTTTCAAGCAAGGAATGAAAAATGGCTGAAGAAGAACTAGAGATGGGTTTTAATCCTTCGGGTTTTGACCCTTTTGGTGAAGAATTTTCTGATTCTGATGTTATTGGCAGAAAAGATCAAGAAATAATTGACGAGCAAGCCAAAGGTTCTCGAGTAATCAAAAAAGAAGAAGCCGAGGGACGAGATACTAAAGCATTTGAACTTGGTGGATTTTCGCAAAAGGATATCGATCAGCTAGTTTCCTATGACAATGAAAGGCGAAAGCAAATATCGTTTAAAAATGAAATTGATGATGAGATTGATTTAGATGTAGAGAAACCTGATAGTGTAAATAATTTTAAAGATTTTATTGTAGCACCACAAATTTCTGGGAATAATAAAAAAATTAAAGGTGATGCTACAATTTATCCCTCTAATTTGGTTCACAAAACTGGTCATAAAACAGAAATATTAGACCACCCGTTCAAAGAACGTGATCACAAAGAAAAAGCTGCCGTAATTATCAACCGAGATGAATCGGGTGATGTGGATAATATTGAGATTGTTTGTTCTTGTGGAGAAAGAGTTTTGCTGAAATTCAATGTGACAGACGTAAATGATACCGAACTCACTCGCTCAGAATATAAAAAAATAGAAGAACCAGACCCCTTTGATTTAAACGATATTAGAGACAAAGAAGGCTCAGATTATTCAGAAATTTTTGAAACGCTAATCGAAGAAGAAAAGGAAATAGCAGCAGGTAAAAAGCTCACAAAAGATGAAAGATTTGATAAGAAAAAAGAACAGGTCATCAAGGAATTATCAGAAAAATCAGAAAATTTAAAAGATGAGAAAACTCAAGAAATTACAACAGAATCGGGTGAAGACAAAGAAGAGGAAGACTGGGAAAATATTTCTGAGGATGAAATAGATATGGGCGATATTGATCTTTCAGATATTTAGTCATCTTGCTTTTTTTCATTGATAAATCTCAAAATTTCTTCTGCTGAATCAAAAATTGTTAGAATTAAATTATTGTAAATACCATCATTGTTCATTTTTTCCAGAAATGGAAAAAGCGGAGTTCTCTCTGTCCAAAACTCCTTATCCAGAAATATCATAGCTGATTTACTTATATTTTTATAATGATTTTGTTGAACTTCTTGGAAGATTTCACTCGTTGTGCCAACTGAACCTGGTGAATAAATAACAGCACTCTTTGCTATTGATAGCAAACCATCTTGGCGAACTGTAACGGAAAAAAACTTTGCGATGTGGGTTGGAAATGGGTTTGGTGGTTCGTGGCCATAAACCCAGGTGGGAATGCCAAGGGATTCAAAGCCAAATATTTGAGGATATTTTTCCATCACCTCGTGTGATTTACTGAGCCAGAGCGGGTCTTGGTAGTATTGTGCAGATTGCATTATCTCAATTCCAGCACTTAATTCCTCTTTACTCCTGCCCGCAAAATGAGCTCCCAAGTGAGCTGCTTCCATCATCCCAGGACCACCACCTGTGAAGATTAAACATCCATTTTCTGTGAGGGATTTTGCGATGAGGGCAGTTTTTTTATAATTTGAATCTTTGCGTGATATGGCATGACCACCCATGATTCCAATAAACTTCTGAGATGATATTCTTTTCTGGAGAAATTTATTCATTGATTCTTCGACTGCACGGTCGTGCATGCTACGAGCAAATGATTCGTGCATGGAATTTGGTGAATTGCCGCCAGAAGAAAGAAAATGTTTATAGATCAGGTGATCTTTTGTGCTTTCGTAAGAGCTAGTATTGGTAGGATCATAATTGTTAAAAAGGCTGTTTCTTGAGTAAAGTTTATCTTGAAACATTGAATAAGGAAGATTCAACTTCGGAAGCACGTAATTTTTTTCGTCATGTATTTTATTTAAAAGATCACTATTCATCTTGCAGTCTACAAAATAACAGTTTCTTATATCTTTTTTTAAAAGCTCGGTTTCAAAGGCTAATAAATCAATTTCAAAAACTACGAGATTTTCAAGTGTTTGATTGTTTTTTATATGCTCGGCAAAATGGGAGCTGGAATGGAAATGTATTTTATTTTTTTCTGGTTCTTTTGTCATATTGAATATTTTGATTTTTTTTTGAATAAGAGGCAATCTCTAAAAACCTAATTTACTTTAAAATTTTAACGTTGTCATTCCCGCAAAGTCGGAAATCTCATCAGAAAACGGATGTTGCTCAGGTAGATACCTGCCTACGCAGGTATGACAACTAGGTTTTTAGAGATTGCCAAGAATGTAAATTAATAAATTATAATTGATTCTTGATGAGATCGGCCACACGGAAAGAATTTGCATAAATTGTCCAAGTGAATGGAACAGACCCTCCTGTTGGCATAAATGAGCCATCTGTGACAAACAAATTTTCAATCTCATGTGAGCGACAATCTTTGTCTAAAACAGAATTCTCGGGGTCATCACCAAAACGACATCCACCAGCTTGAAGATTTGAAGGTGGATTTACTCCCAGATGAGATTGAATGTTTTTCCCGCCAAGAGCTTCAAAAATTTCAACTCCTTTTTGGTTCATAAATTTACCGACACTTTTATCATGCCCATGTTGCCCGATTCTCACTTTTGCAACGGGCAAGCCCCATTTGTCCTTTTCATTCCCACCAAGGGAAACAAAGCAATGATCGTTCGGAGTCCAGTCTACAAATACTTCAAAGCGTAAATGCTTGTTTTTTGTGAAATGATTATACATCTTTTCTTGTAATTTTTTGCCCCACATTAATCCATCATCATCCCATTTTAAATAATTTGATCGTGCAATCGGGTTGGGATGTCGCATTAGAAATTCTATTGTGCCTCCTTTCATGTTGTTACTATTTTGAGAATCTTCATACTCATAATATTCTTGAACAGCACGGTTTATGAATGGTCCTTGGATTTTCATTTTCTCTTGAATATCTTGTGGGTACATTTCAAAGGGTAATTCACAATTTGCAGAACCACCTGAAGAAAAAATCAAATTCTTGCCCACTTGACCATTTTTATTGGAAAGTCCGTTTGGATGAGATACACTCTTAGAATTTAATAAAAGTCTCGAAGTCTCAACCGATTGTGCTGCGATCACATAGATTTTAGCCGATACTTTTCGTTTGATATTTGTTGATTTATCCAGATATTCTACATATTCTATTTTGCCTTTTGAATTAGTTTTTATATTAAAAACATAGGAATTCGGCCTTATTTGACATTTTCCTGTTTCCACTGCTTTGTCCAAAAGTGCTACTCGGGAAGATCCCTTTGCTTTGGAATTACAGCCATAAGATCCGCAATATCCAGACAAATAGCAAGCACCTCTGTCGCCCTCAGGCTTTGTTAAAATGGCTCTGGGAACAGGAAAATTGGAAATTTCTAATTTCTGGCAAGCATCGTCGATTAAACTAGAAATGTGATGTTCTGTTGTTGGTGGATATGGGTAATCACTTGTCGATCTGGGCTCAGAGAATTTGTGCTTTTTATATTTTCCACTCACACCGACAATGCGTTCAACTTTCTCATAATAGGGCTCTAAATCATCATAAGTTATTGGCCAATCGACTATATTTCCATAATTAATTTTGCCGTATTTGGATAATAAATTGAAATCATCTGGCTTTAATCTGTGAAAAAATCCGCTCATCAGATTTGATGATCCGCCAACCATTGAGCCATTCCAGAAGTCCCAACCAGAGTCGAGTGTGGATTCTGCATCCCATTCGCCATTTTTTAATTCTTCAATCACATGTCTTTCGTCTCTGAGATTTGGAGTGAAGACAGAACGCCTGCAAGAGCGAATCTCGTCTTTTGCAAAATCTTTTTCTTTAAACCATGCACCCTTTTCCAGAACTAAAACATCTCGCCCAGCATTTGCCAGCTCGTAGGCAACAGGTCCACCGCCCGCACCAGAGCCAATCACTATCACATCATAATCTGGATTGGTACTCATCATAATGCTCCGTATTTATTGAGTTCATTGGAATTTGGATAGCCTGCTTGGTGAGAAATCCAATTCCAGCCACCTCCTTTTGTGTTTCCTTTATTGTGACCATAAATTGGATCGGAAAAAAGAGCCTCGATTATAAATAATAATAAAATCGAAATGAATGATTCTCCCCAAGTATTTTTTATGTTTACTAATAATCTTTCCGTCTCATTTTCACTTAAATCTAGAATATCTTTTTTAAATTTTGATTTTGATTCGGCAATGATTTCACCGGTCCATTCATAAATATTAACTCGAATATCCTTGTCATAATCATCATCTAGCAATACTTTCTGCAAAAAACCTACTGCATCAATTTCACTTGCCGAAGGATTATTTTCGCCTTTTGGGAAAAGATGATTCTGAATTTTTGATACTACTTTTGTTTGATATTTTGATAGTTGAAAAGAAGAATGCTGAAGTTCAAAAGATTTTAGACTTTTGGGAACAAGTGCAAAGCTGGAGAGAATGAATGATGAGATGAGAAATGATCTTCTGTTTTGTTGCATGTCTTTCTAATGATACAAATTATTTTTTCTTGAATTGAATTGAAACAGAATTTATGCAATATCTAAGCCCAGTTTTGTCCCTGGGACCATCTTCGAAAACATGCCCAAGATGTCCGCCACAACTTGCACAAACGACTTCAGTGCGTGTCATTCCGTGGGAAGTATCTTTGATTTCTTTGACTGCAGAATTTGATTCGACATCGTAGAAGGAGGGCCAACCACAATGAGACTCGTATTTAGTTTCAGAGCTAAAGAGTAAAGCTCCACATCCAGCACATGAGTAGCTTCCGCCAGCAAAATGTAAGTTATATTCTCCAGATCCAGCTCTTTCTGTGCCCTTTTCTCTGAGCACCCGGTATTGCTCCTCGGTTAGCTTTTCTTTCCACTGTTCTTCGGACATTTCTGTCGCTGACATTTCTGTTGCTTTTATATTTGCCGCTTCCACAATTGCTTTGTTATTTTTTAGTTCTTTGCTCTTGTCTGATACTTTTTCGCTTGCAACAATGTGCGAGGAAATAAATACGAGTCCCATAAATATTAAAAATAATCTCATCTTTTATGTTTAGTCAAAAAATAATTTCCGTAATATAAAGATGTTTCACTTGAACTTTTATTGTTAGAATATATTACAAAGTGTCAGTTTATTTTTTATCGATCAATGACAATCTCTAAAAACCTCATTTATCAGAGAATCTCATCAAAAAACGAAATTTCCTTGAGGAGATACCCGCTTTCGCGGGTATGACAGCTAGGTTTTTGGAGGTCACTCAAAATGTGTTATTAAATTATTAATGATTTGTACTTTTTTGCTAGTCGTCTCAGCTCTCTTTCAAAAAAGTCCGTGTAGACTATTTCATATCTCATCGAGTAACTGCCTTGCCGACTTCAATTGAATTTCCCCTTTATTATACGAATTTGCTTGATTAATAGACTCTTGTAAGCCAAGCAAGAAATCATATTTCTCCTTATCTATAGTTTTTGTTTCAACAAAACTAAAGTTTGAGAGTAACTCTTTTATAAATTCAACTTTATTTTCTTGGATTTCCAATAGTAATTTCATAATACTTTTATTTTAATAGTTTCTGAGTGAGACCCCTAAGATAATCAATTTTATTGATATAGAAAAACAACAAATTTTTTCTCAATTATTTTTTTATTTGGCAAAAATCAAAGCATTTTAGCATGATTTAGCAAAAATTTGTTGTTTCAAAATTTTATATCTAAAAATTGTGAGACATCATTTTTTCATTTGTTTAATCACTTTCAGAATATAACGTGACGAATATCTGAAGGGAAAAGTGTTTGGGATTTGGATGTTTTAATAAAAATATAATCGTCTTATCTGACCCTCTTCATTATCTCAGGTTTGATTTGCATGAGAATATCTTTTATTTGTGTCCAATCTTTTTTTGTGGGACTCAGAATATAGGAATCTATCTTTTGTTCTTCATTTTCTTTTTTGTCCTGATATTTAATTTTTATTCCACCTTCTAATTTAATTGGTTTGTCATAATGAAAACCAAAGTCTTTGTCCTCATAAGCAGAACGAAAATGTATGTCTCCATTTTTTATTTCAAGTAGAATCAAAAGATAATATGTTTTATCGTCATCTCGCTTGGAAGGGAAATTTACGACTAAGAGATCACCATCTTGCTTAAAGATTAGACCTTTGAGATCATTGCTGATTAATGGTTCATCGGTAAACCCTTTGAACATCCCGTCTGTGTATTCAATATGATCACCCAAAATTTCAAGAGTATCCTCGTCTGAGAAATAAGAGCCATTAAAACTGTCTGGAAAACCATTTAATTCATCTCCAAAAGGTGGTTGTGGGGAATCAAAATAGACCAGTGTGCAAGAAGAAAGTAGAAATGTAAGTGAAAAAATAACTAATAAATATTTCATAATAATCCCTGAAAATAAATTAATATTAATTGTAATACTTTATTTTATGATAAATGTTTCACATCTGATAAAACAACAGTCTCGACAAAACCAATCTCAAGATTAAGATGCTCACGGGCAACTTTGATGAAATGAGATGGTTCGTCTGTGGAGTAATAGCTACATTGTGGCATTTTATTTTGTACGTCATTTGACCAAGTATTGTCAAAAAGTTGTTTTGCATTTAAAGCAGCCGATTCGCCTGTGTCAATTATATTTACATCTGGCAAAATATCAGAAATAATTTTTCGTAAAAATGGATAATGTGTGCATCCCAAAATAAGCGTGTCAATGTCATGGGAAATAAATTCTTGGAGATATTCCCCCGCAACTAATTTTAGCGCTTGGGAACCAGTTTGTCCTTCTTCTACAAAAGGAACAAAAAGTGGGCAGGCTTTTTCAAAAACTTGAATATCAGAGTTGAGTGATTTTAATTTATCGGAATATGCACAAGATTTTATTGTTCCTCGTGTGCCGATAATCCCGATTTTTTTGTTATTTGATTTTGCGAATGCAGATTGGGCTGCGGGTTCAATCATGCCGATGACAGGGCGAAGACCAGCTATTTCATTTATTTCATCCATTGCTTCTGAGCTGGAAGTATTGCAAGCGATGACTATTGCATCTACATTTTTCGACAAAAGAAAACGTGTGGCTTGCTCTGAATAATTTTTTATTGTAGAACTGGATTTGTTGCCATAGGGCACACGGGCGTTGTCACCTAAATAAATATATTCCTTGTTTGGGAGATGTTCT
>Ga0316209_1003479_pt1 | contig 10663 bp, 8 predicted proteins | sample 6monopyrite_MG_FD_204945 | JGI IMG/M metagenome (GOLD analysis project Ga0316209, IMG submission 204945) | Microbial mat bacterial communities from mineral coupon in-situ incubated in ocean water Damariscotta River, Maine, United States -... | ecosystem: Environmental > Aquatic > Marine > Coastal...
TGGTGGTAAGAGAACGGTCTGGTTATATGGTTTAAATGAGCTGCAGGTGAAGCAAAGTAAATTATTTGTTTATGCCAATCATATAGAAAATAAACCGCAAGGCATGAAGTTTATGTTGGTTAGCTCATATGGTTCAGCTGAAGTTAATCTTGGGTTAATAGGCGAGTTTAATATTTACAATGCTCTTGCCTGTTTTTGTGTTTTATTACAAAGCGGTATGAATTTTAATTATGCCGTAAAGCGTATTGAAAAATTACAAACGGTTACCGGCAGAATGGAAGTTATTTCAAAGGAAGATAAGCCGGTTGTTGTAATTGATTACGCACATACACCAGAAGCATTGTCTCAGGCATTAATAAATGTGCGTAAACATGTGATAGGAAAAGTCATTTGTGTATTTGGTTGCGGTGGGGATAGGGATGCCGGTAAGCGGCCTTTGATGGCTCAGGCAGCAGACGCACTTGCTGATTTGGTTATTCTTACAAGTGACAATCCGCGAAATGAAGATCCGGCCCAAATTATTGATGAAATCAGACAGGGTATTAGTAGTGAGCTTAAGTTAATAGTAGAAGAAGATCGTGCAAGTGCTATTCAGCAAGCAATAAACATGGCGTCAACTGATGACTTAATACTAATTGCAGGTAAAGGTCATGAAGAATATCAAATCATAGCAAATAAAAAGATCCCATTTAGCGATAAGCAAAAAGCGATAGACAGTTTGGAGGCTTATAAATGATGTCATTACTGCAAGCATCTGAAATTCTAAATGGAACTATGCAAGGTAATGATGTGGAATTTTCTACGATATCAACTGATACACGTAGTTTGCAGCCAGGTGATTTGTATATAGCGCTGGAGGGTGAAAATTTTGATGGGCACGATTATCTAGCTCAGGCGGAAAAAACTGGCGCAGTAGCAGCGATTGTGCATAAGACGATAAATACAAATCTACCGCGTATAAAGGTAGAAGATACACGGAAGGCATTAGGTGGTTTAGCTGCGGCATGGCGTCAATCATTTGATGGGAGCGTTATTGCGATAACCGGAAGTAATGGAAAAACAACAGTTAAAGAAATGACGGCTGCAATTTTATCTGAGCAAGGTGATGTGCTTGCTACCAAGGGCAATTTCAATAACGATATTGGTTTACCGCTCACATTATTGCGAATGGAAAAAGAAAAATTTGCAGTGATAGAAATGGGTGCTAATCACTCAGGTGAAATAGCTTATTTAACTAATGTAACAAAGCCCGATGTCGCAGTTATTACAAATGCCGGGCCTGCACACCTGGAAGGTTTTGGTTCTATTCAAGGAGTAGCTGAGGCGAAAGGTGAAATTTATCAAGGATTAAATGAGCAGGGAATTGCTGTTATAAATCTAGATGATGAATATGCAGACTATTGGTTAAGTCTTAATAAACAGCGTAAGACGCTTACTTTTTCTATGAATGATGCAGCTGCAAATGTTTGTGGGGCATGGCAACCGACAACCAGCGGTGGCAAGTTGAATGTAAAAGTGAACGGCGAAGAGCTGGCTGTAAGTTTACAGTTACATGGTGTTCATAATGCAATGAATGCATTAGCTGCAATTGCACTTGCAGAATCCTTGCAAGTACCAAAAGCCAAAATGGTTAAAGCATTAAATGAATTTAAGTCTGTAGACGGTCGGCTTAATTTTCATCAGGTAAATGGTTCATTGCTAGTTATTGACGATAGCTATAATGCGAATCCAGCATCGCTAAAGGCGGGAATAAAAGTGCTTGGCGAGTCTTTAGGTGAGCACTGGTTGGTGCTAGGTGATATGGGAGAACTTGGTGCTGAAGGAAAAGATATACATTTTGATATGGGTGTTCACGCAAAACAAGCAGGGGTAGATGCTTTGCTTGCTGTCGGTGACGTAAGTCGGTATGCCGTTGAAGCCTTTGGTGATGGGGCGATGTTTTTTGAGTCAAAAAAAGAGCTTGTTACATTTGTTCAGCAGCACGAATCAGAAAAAATAAATGTTCTAGTAAAAGGCTCACGGTTTATGCGTATGGAAAAAATTGTCGAATTACTAATAAAGGGAGCTTGCTAATGCTTCTCTGGCTTACTGATTACTTAACGCAATATCATAGTGGTTTTAATGTTTTTCGATATCTTACACTTAGGGGAATACTGGGTGCATTAACTGCATTGGTTATATCGTTGATTATTGGCCCATCAATGATTAGAAAGTTAACCATGTACAAAATTGGTCAGAATATTCGTGATGATGGTCCACAAGCTCATTTAGCAAAAGCTGGAACACCAACTATGGGTGGCTCACTTATATTAGTTGCAGTTGCTATTAGTACTTTGCTCTGGATGGATTTAGGTAATCGACAGGTCATTATTGCGCTGGTAGTGACAATGCTGTTCGGTGGTATTGGTTTTGTTGATGATTATAAAAAATTAAAAGGTGGTAATAGTAAAGGTTTATCGGCTAAGGCTAAATATTTCTGGCAAACAGTATTTGGTTTAGGTGCAGCAATATATATTTATCAAACTGCTGTACAGCCAATTGAAACAACATTAATCATTCCCTTTGTTAAAGATGTATTTATTCCATTAGGTGCAGGTTTTGTTGTATTGGCATATGTCGTTATTGTTGGAACTAGTAATTCAGTTAATTTAACTGATGGTTTAGATGGGTTAGCTATATTACCAACTGTGATGGTGGCAGGAGCGTTGGGCGTTTTTGCTTATGTAACAGGGCATGTGAATTTTGCAAATTATTTAAGTATTCCATATGTAAATGGTGTCGGCGAGCTGGTTGTATTTTGTGGAGCCTTGGTCGGCGCGGGTTTAGGGTTTTTATGGTTTAACACCTATCCTGCTCAAGTATTTATGGGTGATGTAGGTGCTTTAGCCTTAGGTGCGGCTCTTGGTGTTGTAGCCGTTTTGGTTCGACAGGAATTGGTGTTATTCATTATGGGTGGTGTATTTGTAATGGAAACCGTGTCGGTGATATTACAAGTAGCATCATTCAAATTAACCGGGCGCAGAATTTTTAGAATGGCGCCATTACATCATCATTTTGAATTGAAAGGCTGGCCTGAGCCAAGAGTCATTGTAAGGTTCTGGATTATTACAGTAGTACTGGTTTTGATCGGTTTAGCGTCGTTAAAAGTAAGATAAGCATGAGACAAGAGGAATTATGAAGGTAACTGCAGATACATTGTTGAGTATGTCTGTAGATACATTGGAAACAGCAATGATGACAAATGATAAACAAAAGTCAGAATATATACTGGTTGTCGGTTTGGGCATCACCGGTCTTTCTGCTGTGCGTTACTTGTCATCACAGGGAAAGAATATTGTCGTAGTTGATAGTCGTAAAAATGCTCCTGGTCTGAAAGAGTTGGAAAATAATTATCCTGAAGTGAATGCATTTTTGGGCGAATTTGATGAAGCGTTATTTTTGGGTGCATCAAGAATTATTGTTAGCCCTGGAGTGTCTATAAAAGAAGATGTTATCCAGCAGGCAATCGAACGAGGCGTAGATGTTATTGGTGATGTTGAGTTGTTTGCTCAGCAAGTTGATGCTCCCGTCGTTGCTGTCACCGGCTCAAATGGTAAAAGTACAGTCGTTAGTCTGCTAGGTGAAATGGCCAAAGTAGCAAAAATTAATTATGCGATGGGTGGCAATATCGGCATAGCAGCACTGGATTTAATAAGTGATGATGTGGGTTTGTATATTCTAGAGCTTTCGAGTTTTCAGTTAGAAACTTTAAAAAGTCTAAAACCAGTTGCTGCAGTGGTATTAAACCTTAGTCCAGATCATATGGATCGATATGGTAATTATGCTGAGTATATTGAAGTAAAGGAGAATATATATCAGCAGTGTGAAACCGCCGTAATAAATCGCGATGATGAGCATGTAAACGTAATGCAATCAAGTCACAAATCTATCACAGGCTTTACTTTGCAAGAGCCTGGAGAAGGTGATTATGGATTGCGTGAATATGATAGTGAAATGTGGTTATGCAAAGGTAAAACAAAATTAATACAGCAGAAGGCACTTAAATTAAGCGGTAAGCATAATACGGCCAATGCATTGGCTGCGCTGGCCCTGGGTGATGCTGCAAACTTGCCTAATGTAAGTATGTTAACCGCCTTAACAACATTCTCTGGATTGCCGCACCGTACACAATTTGTTGCAGAAAAGAAAAATATAACGTGGGTGAATGACTCTAAGGGAACTAATGTCGGAGCCACTATTGCGGCAATTAATGGTTTGCAAATAAAAAATAAGCTCATGTTGATAGCAGGTGGTATTGCAAAAGATGCAGATTTCACACCCTTACAAGTGGTAGTAAAAGATAAAGTTAGAGGCGTTGTTTTAATTGGTAAAGACGCGGCAAAAATTGAACAGGCACTAAAAGGTAAAGTATCAATCTGGCATGCCAAAGATATGCAAGAAGCAGTGAAAATAGCAGCTGATAATGCAGTTGAGGGTGATACGGTTTTATTATCACCTGCCTGTGCAAGCTTTGATATGTTTAGTGGTTATGAACATCGCGGTGAAGTTTTTGTAAAGGCAGTGGAGGGCTTGCAATGAATGTAGGTCTATTGTTTCAACAAAAGCATAGCTCAGTGAATGCGCGAAATGATAAGCCGGTGGTATTAGAAGGTTTAGATTCGACATTAATTGTTTTAGTTGTAGCGCTAATAATGATTGGCTTGATTATGGTTGCATCGTCATCCATTAGTGTTGCAGATAGTAAGGCTAGTACTCCTTTCTATTATTTTTATAGGCAATTGATGGCGGTTGCAATAGGCCTTACAGCTGCAATAGTAATATTTAAAATTCGTCTGGTTTATTGGGAAAAGTCAGGAATGATTTTGCTGGCAGCTTCATTTGCATTAGTTGTATTAGTGTTGATTCCAGGCATTGGCAAAACAGTTAATGGTTCAACTCGCTGGATTCCAATAGGTGTTTTAAATTTTCAGGTGTCAGAAATTGTTAAGTTATTTTTAATCGTTTATGTGGCAGGTTATTTGGTACGTCACGGTGAAGAAGTACGGTCTAGTTTATGGGGCTTCATTAAGCCAATGATTATGGTAGGCATGGTTTGTATGTTTTTACTATTGGAGCCTGACTTCGGTGCATCGGTGGTAATTATGGCAACCGTGTTAAGTATGACTTATTTAGCAGGTGCAAGATTTATACAGTTTGCTGCTGTTATCACATTATTTAGTTTGGCTGCAGCATTACTTGTATATACATCACCATATCGATTGCAGAGACTTACAGCATTTGTGAATCCGTGGGCTGATCCTTTTGATTCTGGGTTTCAGTTGACGCAATCTTTAATTGCCGTTGGTTCTGGCGGATGGTCAGGTACAGGGCTTGGTGGAAGTGTACAAAAATTATTTTACTTACCAGAAGCTCATACAGATTTCTTGTTTGCAATATTGGCAGAAGAATTCGGTTTAATTGGCGTAGTGATCGTGATTGGTTTGTTTTCAGCTCTAGTGTTTAAAGCATTTATGATTGCTCGAAAAGCAGAATCATGTGGTAACCAATTTGCTGCATATTTGGCTTATGGGATTGGTATCTGGTTGGGTTTACAGGCCTTTATAAATATTGGCGTGAATATGGGTGTGTTGCCAACCAAGGGTTTAACGTTACCGTTGTTAAGTTATGGTGGCAGTAGCTTGATTGTTGTGAGTTGTTCAATTGGTCTGTTACTGCGCATAGCTTATGAATGCTCAAATGGACAGGCAATGAGTAAAAAAACAACATCAAGAAAGGCTTCAGTGCAAAGAAAAATAAATAAAAAGACAGCAGCAAAGTCTCCCAGAACAAATAGAAAAAATAAAAGTGTAAAAGACTTAATCGAGGAGGCGGCATGAGCAATTTGATAGTGCGCCCCGTAATGATTATGGCTGGTGGTACAGGTGGTCATGTTTACCCAGCACTGGCGATTGCTGAAGAATTAAAGTTGCGTGGTATTCCTGTTGTCTGGATGGGAACCAGAAAAGGTATTGAATCTCGGCTCGTGCCTGAAGCCGGTATTGAAGTTGATTGGCTGGGTATGAGTGGTTTGCGAGGCAAAGGTGTTTTAACTTTATTACTAGCGCCACTAAAAATTGTAATGGCGTGTTATCAAGCTTTTAGAATATTGATGAAGCGTAAGCCCGCAGTTGTATTGGGTATGGGTGGATTTGTTTCAGCACCAGGCGGCTTAATGTCATGGGTGGCGCGAGTTCCATTATTAATACATGAGCAAAATGCTGTGCCAGGTATGAGTAATCGTATACTTGCAAAACTAGCAAATAAGGTGATGGAAGCATTTCCAAATAGTTTTGTAACAAAGGCAACACATGTGGGTAATCCTGTACGCAGAGTGATTGCTAATTTGCCATTGCCAGATGCGCGCTTTATAAAAAGAACAGAGGCTCTACGAATATTTGTTTTTGGCGGCAGTCTAGGGGCTGCGCGGTTAAATGAATTAGTGCCGCAAGTTTGTGCAGAATTAAAAGATACAAAAGAGATGATCATAAAGCATCAAACGGGTGCGGGTAACTTTGAGCAGACTCAAGAAAACTATAAGCAGTTGAATATCAAAGCGGATGTCTTTGAGTATGTTGATGATATGGAAGAGATGTACGCATGGGCAGATTTAGTGATTTGTCGTGCAGGCGCTATGACTATAGCTGAGCTTGCAGCAGCAGGCGTAGCATCGATATTAGTGCCGTACCCATATGCAGTGGATGATCATCAAACGTATAACGCGCGTTATTTGAGTGAGGCAGGTGCTGGTGTGTTACTACAACAGAAAGATTTAAATGTAGATTCACTGGTTAGTGTAATAAATAAAATAGATAGAAATGTAGCACTTGCTATGGCAAATAAAGCCAAAGAAAAAGGCATGCCAGAGGCAACACGTTTAGTCACAGAGGCATGTCTGATTGCAGGAGGATACGATGTTAATTGAATCGCATCCTATGCGTAAAATTCAGCGTGTTCATTTTGTGGGTATTGGCGGCGTTGGAATGTGTGGCATTGCAGAGGTCTTGCTTAATCTTGGATATAAAATTTCGGGATCAGACGTAAAAGAGAATGTGGCAACAAAACGGCTCAGTCAGCAAGGTGCCGAGATATTTATAGGCCAGGCAGAAAAAAATATTGAAAGTGCTGAAGTGGTTGTCGTGTCAACTGCAATTGCAGCAGATAATATAGAAGTTGCTGCAGCTAGAGAAAAACGTATACCCGTTGTGCGCCGAGCAGAAATGCTTGCGGAAATAATGCGCTTCCGTTATGGAATAGCGATTGCTGGAACGCATGGCAAAACGACAACTACGAGTTTAACGGCAAGTATTTTAATTGAAGCTGGAATAGATCCAACGTATGTAATTGGTGGAAAATTAAATAGTGCAGCCACCAATGCGAAATTAGGCGAAGGTAAATACTTTGTTGCGGAAGCAGATGAAAGCGATGCTTCGTTTTTATTGTTACAGCCTATGATGGCAGTTATTACAAATATAGATGCGGATCACCTGGAAACACATGGCGGTGATTTTGAGAAATATAAACAGTCATTTATAGAGTTCTTGCATCATTTACCTTTTTATGGCCAAGCTATTATTTGTTTAGACGATGTGGAAAACGAACAGATACTTGATAAGGTTTCACGACCAATTGTTACCTACGGCATTGAATCTGATGCTGATGTAAAAGCAGAAAATATTCATTGTAACGGTATGCAATGTCACTACGACTTAAAACTTCCAGGTGAAAAGAGTGCAATTAGTATTACGTTGAACTTACCAGGTAAGCACAATGTTTTAAATTCACTTGCGGCAATTACAGTTGCGCATCTTTTAGGAGTTGCAACGAAGTCAATACAGAAAGCGTTGCAAACATTTGATGGTATTGGTCGCCGTATGCAGCAATATGGTGAAATAAATACAATTAAAGGTAATGTTTTATTAGTAGATGACTACGGGCATCACCCAACAGAAATTAAGGCGACACTTGAGGCAGCTAAAGGTGCGTGGAGCGATAAACGTATAGTCGTTGTATTTCAGCCACATCGATACACACGTACAAGAGATTTATTTGAAGATTTCAGTAAGGTTTTATCAGAAGCAGATAAATTAATAATTACAGAAATTTATGCGGCGGGTGAAGAGCATATAGCCGGTGCAGATGGTCGTGCACTTTGTGCGGCAATTCGTGCAAGAGGGCGCGTTAACCCTGTATTTGTCGAAGATCTTCAAGACTTAAATTCATCAATTATCGATCTGATTGATGATGGTGATGTTTTGCTTACATTGGGTGCAGGTAGTATTGGCGCTATTGCGGAAAAATTACCTAAGGCGCTGGCGAAATGATGGCTGCTACAAACGTATATGATTTCAAAGGAGTACTGCAATTAGATGAGCCAATGTCAAAGCATACTAGTTGGCGTGTGGGTGGCAAAGTTGATCAGTTATATACACCTTCAGATATAGATGACTTGTCTGAATTTTTGAAAAATTTACCATCAGCAGAGCCAGTTATGTTTATTGGGCTGGGTAGCAACTTGCTGGTAAGGGATGGCGGTATTCGTGGCACGGTAATATCTTTAAAAGGGTGTTTGTCCGAAATTACTTTATTAGAAAAGGATGTAATTAGAGCAAGTGCTGGTGTTAGCTGTGCGAAGTTATCACGTTTTTGTCATCGCAATAATTTATTGGGTGGAGAGTTTTTTGCGGGTATCCCAGGCTTGTTAGGTGGAGCATTAGCAATGAATGCTGGGGCGTTTGGTGGAGAGACATGGTCGGTAATTGAATCTGTAACCACTATTGATATGCAGGGGAATATATATGTTAGGTCACCACAAGATTATGAAATTGCATATCGATATGTAAAAAGGCCTAAAGACGAATGGTTTGTAGGTGCTGATATTAAATTGACTTTGGGTGATGGAGAGGCAGCAGCAAAAAATATTAAAGCGCTTCTTGAAAAAAGAAACCAAACACAGCCTACTGGTTTACCAAGTTGCGGGTCTGTGTTTAAAAACCCACCAGGTGATTTCGCAGCACGTTTAATTGAAGCCTGTGGCTTGAAAGGATATAAAATTGGTGATGCGGTTGTTTCTGAGAAACATGCGAATTTTATTATTAATAGTGGCAATGCCAGCGCCAGCGATGTAGAGAAACTAATGGAGCTGGTGCAGAAGACAGTAGAACAAAAAGAAGGTGTGAAACTGCAGTCTGAAGTAAAGATTGTGGGAGAGTTTGCTGATGAGTGAATTTAGAAAAGTAGCAGTACTTATGGGAGGCTGGTCAGCAGAACGTGAAGTCTCATTAAATAGTGGTACGGCAGTGCTAAATGCATTAACCAGGCAAGGTATTAATGCTGTTGGCGTTGATGTGGATCGTGATATTTGTAAACAATTAAAAGAATCTGATTACAGCCATGTCTTTAATGTCATGCATGGTCGTGGTGGTGAAGATGGTGTTGTTCAAGGTGTTCTGGAACTATTAAGAATCCCATATACTGGATCAGGTGTGTTGGGTTCAGCGTTGGCAATGGATAAATTGCGCTGTAAGCAAATCTGGCATGCAACATCACTACCAACACCAGAATATAAAGAACTAAATACTGCAGAAGATTGTGAAGTTGCATTAGAACAATTAGGTTTGCCAATGATGGTTAAACCAGTGCTTGAGGGTTCGAGTATTGGTATCAGTAAAGTCAATACATATGAAGAAATGCTACCTGCATGGGAGCTAGCAAAGAAAAGTGGCGGAACCATTATCGCGGAGAAGTTTATTCAAGGTGAAGAATATACCGCGGCTATTTTAGGTGACCGTGTTTTACCGATGATTCGTTTGCGTACAGATAATGATTTTTATGATTATCAGGCAAAATATATTTCTAATGATACGCAGTATATCTATCCCAGTGGCTTATCTGAAAGCCGTGAAAATGAGCTTGCGGACATGATGATGCATGCTTTCAAAGCGGTTATGGCAGAAGGCTGGGGACGAGTTGATTTTATGCTTGATAGTGATGATCAAGCCTGGTTGATTGAAGTGAATACAGTGCCCGGTATGACGGATCATAGTTTGGTACCTATGTCAGCGAAGCACGCTGGTATCTCATTCGAAAATTTGGTATTGGAAATTTTGCAGGGAGCGTTTGTTCATGAATAAAAAACGCCAGGCTGTAAGAGGAATGCATAAAGCTAATAATAAAAATAAAAAGGCAGGACAAGCATTATCAGTTGTAGCAACATTGGCGCGTATTTTATGGAGGCCGAAATTAATAGCGCTCTCTACATTAGTAGTGTCAGTCTTTATTTTGTTTGCACAAATTAATATGCAGAAAGTGCTACCTATATCTTCAGTGAAAATTGAAGGTGAATTTAAATATCTTGATAAAAAGCAATTACAAAAGCAGGCAATGCCTGTTGTGAATAACGGTTTTTTTAGTGTTGATTTAGCAGCAGTGAGAAGTGTTTTTATTAGTTTGCCCTGGGTTGAAGATGTTTCAGTGAGGCGTCAGTGGCCTGACCAGTTACTAGTTAGAGTAATTGAAAAAAAACCAGTGGTTTATTGGGGAGATGATGCAGTGCTTAGTGCAAAAGGCGTGTTGTTTGTACCAGAAAAAAAATTGAGTGAGAGTTTGCCCTATCTTACCGGGCCAG
>Ga0316209_1003480_pt1 | contig 10658 bp, 8 predicted proteins | sample 6monopyrite_MG_FD_204945 | JGI IMG/M metagenome (GOLD analysis project Ga0316209, IMG submission 204945) | Microbial mat bacterial communities from mineral coupon in-situ incubated in ocean water Damariscotta River, Maine, United States -... | ecosystem: Environmental > Aquatic > Marine > Coastal...
AGACTATGTCTTAGCCCTTAAAGGGAACCAGCCCGATCTGTACGATGAAGTCCGGACATTTCTCCTAGACCCAGCCTTGGGAGGAAAATTACCAACTATGGAAACAGTTGATGCGGATCACGGAAGAATTGAGAAAAGGCGATATGTGCAATGCGGAGATCTTGAGTGGCTGACAAAAACAGGGGCTTGGGAAGTCATGAAAAGCATAGGGATGGTGACCGCCACTAGCCCGGATATTTCACCGGTGCTGATAGAATCGTAAATTCTAAAGAATTCCACCCCGATCGTGGAAATTTCATATATTTTCACCGGTATTTTGGGCATTCGGGCACAGCTCCCCCTTACCCCCATTGTTTTTCCGGTGCCGGGGACAGCGCCTTTGCCTTCAGCCGCTTCTCAAAGCGGCAATGACATTCGTGAGCATTTCATTGTTTGGGTTGTGTTCGCTTGCAATGATCCTGATGCGCCGTGTGTTTCCAAGGACCACGGCTCCTATTTTCAATAGCTTCAGCCGGATGGTGTCGCATCGCGCACGGGCAAGATGGGTTCCTTCGAGACCAAATCTCCTGATGCCTTCCAGCAGGGCGTATCCCAATCCGGATAGAAGCATTCTGAACTGGTTCGGCCACCATTTGGTGCAGCTCGTGCGGTCAGCGAATAGGCAGAGCTGCTGTTCCTTTATCCGGTTTTCCATCTCTCCCCGCGCGCAATACACATCCTCGTAGAGAGCCTTGGCCTCACCCGCTAAGGTGGTGACGACGAAACGTGGATTCGCCCCCAGAGCGTGATGTTCGGCTTTGAGGATCACCCTCCTCTCTTTTTTCCAGCTCTTGGCTCCATAGCTCAAATCAGTGAATTCCCGCTGTTTGAGCCGTGCACCGAGCCATTGAATGCGAGCCTTCTCCATTGTAGGCTCGCCCATTTTTTTCAAAACGGCGTTCCCGGTGCACCCGATGATGTAGTCCACGCCGTTGCGTTCGCACCACGACATCGTCATTTTTCGACAGAAGCCGCCGTCAGCGCGGAAGATAATCCTGACTTCCGGCCATTCCTTGCGCAATCTGTCGGTCAAGAGTTTCAGCACCGCTGCGGAATGCTTGGCTCCGTCCTCGAGGCTCGGCCTCAAATACGCGCACAGCAGCCTTTCGCCCGCGAAAACATAGAGAGGCAGAAAGCAGTAATGCTTGTAATAGCCGTGAAATCCTCGGTTGTCCTGTTCCCCATGGACACGGTCGTCGGTCCTGTCGAAATCAAGGATGATTTCCTTCGGAGGCGAGTCGAAGGATTCAACGTATGCGTCCACGAGCAACATGTTGAGTTTAAGAGCCGTGGAACGATCCGCTCTGTTCTGCATCCTGCAAAGGGTCGGTGAACTGGCGAGAGGTTCAAGACTGCCAGTCGCGGCGGAGATGCAAGGATCGTTTCGCAGCGAATCGTGATCGTTGAGATCCTCGTACCCCAGAGCGAGACCGAAGACCATTTGCTTCAACATCGACTCAGTAGTGTGAATGATCTTCGACTGATCCCTGTCGTCGGGGATTGCAAGGGACGCCCGTCGGCATAGATCCAACTTCTTGTCGATCATGGGAAGAAGCAAGGCCCCGCCGTCGGAGGTTACATGATTCCCGGTGAACTCCATGAAGATGCGACGCCTATTTACAGCTGGAAATTCTATCGGTTCAAGGTTACAATCTGTCATGGTGAATCTCTCCTCTGAATTCTTTCTAGTTAATTGATATTCTAGAGGAATATATGAGATTCACCAGCTTTATCATGAAATATTCGGGTTAGAAATCCTGTGACGGATTTCCCCTGTTTGGGTCAAAACACCCTTCAACAATACGATCCCCTGATAACGCCTCATTATATATTATGGTTCAGTCGATTCCGTTGTCCTCAGTTGCACCACATTGCCCTCAATCACAAACACGAAATATCCAGCCTGAAGACCTTCCATGACGAAATCAATATCAACCGTCGCAGCATCACCAGCAAGCTTCTGCAACTGAGCATGAAGCCCATCCTGATCGTGTAGAGCGACGGCCACCAATGCCCGCAATGATGCACAATCTCGGTAGTCGCCAATTCGAATTCTTTTAAATGCCTGATTGACCAGCGTCCGGGCTCGCCTATGCTGGTTTCGATTTTGTTGAGTCATTTACGCTGTTTCTTCTTTGGCTTCTTCTTTGGCTTCTTCACCGGAGTGATATCCACAAAGTTGCTCGCTTCAGCAGGTCCAGCAATCAGCAGTTGATTCAACCTTGTATTCTCGCCCAATATGCCTCGGATTGTGTCTTGTGAAGTCTCCGCTTGCGCAATCAGTTTGGACTCACGATCAGACGATTCAGTCAGCCTTTGTTCAAGACTGGCAATGTGCGCCATCAACGGGTATAACTGCATATTTAGGGAAAATCTGTCATAGGAATTGAAAGCATTTTCTTCCCTGATATCGAGTTCAATAATACGTACGTTATTCCAGACTGTCCCTAAAGCTGTCTGTTTTAGCCATATCCGGCCATATTCTGGATTAATTAACCCATTCACTGAATCAAAGTTTAAAAAACTGCTGTCTTGTTGGATTCAATAAACCATGTGAATTGCTCTTTCCCGAATTTTAAGTTCTTTTTAATAGTAAATTCGGGAGATAAAAAAGTGGCTGCATATCAAGTAAAATAAGGGATTGATCTAAACCCCTGTGACAGATTTTCCCTAAATATGCAGATCCACCCAATGTGCACATTTAGTCGTACTGTTACCACCCCACTTATCCACTGATTTCTGAATAGCATCATTGAGTGCGTCACCGATCCGGTTGATCTCCTTCACCATTTTGGGCTCCAATCCGGCCACATGCCGTTTGTGGTCTTCCTTCACCAATATCTTCATCTGCCTTCGTCCGTGTCTATTCATTGTCCTCTCGTGGTTCAATTTTACCCTCTTCCTCGGACCTTAAAGGGGATCTGCCAAGAGATTATCTGAGCGGATTTGAGCCATGTGAAAGTCTATCATTTCTTGATTGCGACCGATTTCAGCCCTAACCTCTTTGCGTAACTGGTTGGCAACTAAGTTCCGTAACTTGGTTGCTTCCTCTAATTTGATTTTCAATTGAGTATTTTCGGCCCGCAATTCATCATTTTCAAAATCCTTCCGTCTGAGCTGGGCCTTATAGAATAAGACATCATCGCTATGTGCTGCGGTCGGCTTTAAGCCTCTTGCGCCCTCAATAGCCTTTAAATCGGCTTCCGAAATCAAGCTTGAACGGCCCTGCTTAATAATCGGAATTCCCTTCTTTTCGATTCTTTTACGAACAGCTTGAGGCGTTATGCCCAATCTCCGCGCGGCTTCTGCCAGATTCAACATTGATCAACTCCATAAGTTACCAAATAGGTTACTTCAAAATATCATGCAAAAGATACACCATTTCAGTATTTTAGAGGTTAGGAACCATGGTTACTCCGGAACCGCGATTTTAAGCCTATAATTAATTTTATCCTAAGAGCCTTTGGACTTCATTCCGGATTATATCTCGGGCAGTGGCATTATTCTGGCCCTGCAAATTCATTGGCTGACCTTCACGAGCAATTTGAACAATCGTGGGAATATCCGAATCGCGCAGATCTTCAACCTGAGGAACCCATTCTCTCAACTCTGACCAAATTATTTCGGCTGGCTGTTGCTGCCATTGTTCTATTTCAAGAGCTATGGCAGTGGATTGATTTTCTAGTCGCATAAGCTCTCGATCATCTCCACCAGCCCTAATTATTTGAAGTTTCTTATGCTTCTTCTCTTGGTTCTCTAGCCTCTTCTCACGCAGTTTTTCTTGCTGCCTTTCCCTCTTGCCTTCATCGAGGCCAGAAATACCCATGAGGATTGAATAGAGCAACCCTCCCACATTGATTTTAGCCTTTGGTGCTTCGCGTTTGCATATATCAACGGCTTCCTCAACTTTGCCCAAGATAGCTAAGAGAGGATAAATATTGTTCTCGATGTACCATTTAGATTTTGAAGGCATCCCCAAGGCAATAAGCACCCCCCAAAACCATAAAAATTCATTCCATTTGGATTGCTCGCCGTCAGGCTGTAGCTTTAAATTTAAAGGGGTATTGAGGGGTCTATCTAAAGGGCGGGATGGGACTTGGTTATTTGCGGGATCAGACTTGGTATTATGAGTTTCAGAGGCTTGGGACACATGAAACATGGAACCCTTAGAATAATGGCGTCTTCCCCTTTTATCTTCCCATCTCAACCAATCAGCATTAGCAAGGCGGCGTTTAGATCTACGTACTGTATCGATCTTAATATTGGCTAATTCAGCGATACGATAATCTGAGGGAAAGCATTTCCCACTTGTTTTGCCATGACAAAAGATTGCAGACCAAACGGCTAGATCAACATCATGCAGAGCTTTATCTAACCTCATTCTAGGCGATATATGGGCGTAGTCCTTCCCGAAAGGATTGGCGAGCTGATAAAGCCCATTTCTGCCTTTCTCCTTATGTGCAACACCCTGCTTAATCAGCAAAGACATTTGATATTGAGCTGAATTATAACTTATGCCCAGTTGATCCGCTGCATCGGTAATGGTCCTGATTTTAGACTGAGACTCGCCTAAAACAACGACCAGAGGCGCACAAAAAACCGAAATTGATGAATCAAGAGGGTACAGCGCCAGAGACTCTTTTTTAAGGAGCGGCTGAGGAATTGATAGGGGGAATTGGGGATTTGTAGTGGAATTTGCTTGATCTACTGCGGCTAGATAGGGCATAATTACTTACTCGCAAGAGTGTGTGCTTAGCCCTTGTTCGCGAATTTCCGACCAAAGAAATTTCATCGCGTCAGGGGCTTGTTGCGTCCGGATTATTCAATACCAAGACGCAGGATGATATTCAAGTGATTCATACCGTATTGTATTTATTCGCCAAATTTTAAGTATATCGTTAATCGAAAATATTCGTAAATTTACATCCGATAGCATCAAAATTATGCCAAAGGCGATGAACAAAATTCATCGCCTTTGGCGTGTCGTAGTGAACAAAGTGAACGGTCATACGTGGCAATATTTTCAATTTTATCTAAAAAATTTGTGCGTCGCCGAGCGATTTGAGAAAACAAAATAACTCGACGTATCGAGATATTTTCTATTTTTGCCGCGGTGCGGCTGGAGAGCGAAGCGAGCATCAAACGGGCTTTTCCCGTGCCCAGCTTCCAGCAGGACGCACCCCCCGTTTTATCAGGGGGGATTAAGTGCGCCATTCTTTCCGAATGGATATCATCCTGAATGAAATTCACGTTTCTGAATCAACGGGCGGCAGCACGGCAAAATTTGATTGTCGACATTGTCGATGAAATGGCTTTGCGCCAAATCTCTATTCACAGAATAGCGCACCTAATACCCTCAGCAAAAAACAGAGGGGTTCGACCTGCCGGTGGAGTTAGACGAAACTGCCGTTTCTTGGAATTCGCTTCGCTCATCGAGGAGCTGCATTCGCAGCACAATTCTTTGTTAAGTTAAATACAAAGTTAATAATCAGGAAATCTAAAATTATGTCACTGAATGATTCTCAGCTCAAAAAAGTTGAACCGGCCATAATGTGAAAATTGAATTTATGTGTGCTGATATGGAAACTTGAGAGAGGGCGCATTCCTGCGAAGAAACTACCAGATTCGCGCAGCAGACTCAATATCTGTGAAAAAGGATTTTGTGGCCACGCATGTAGATATTGGGCAAATCAATTTACTGAATAAGCACGTATAACCGTTCACTGTGTTCACTACGAACACGGCAAAGCCGATTCAATGAAATGTTGGTTGCAACTTGTCAGTCTAAGGCCGCCAGTCCCTCTGTGACGAACGAAATATAGATTTAGGCAGCTTCCTGCATAAAATAGTAAAACATAGCATCAAGCACATGCTGAGGTTTAATGATGATATCAATCAAAGCGTGGAGTGATATTCGTTTGGATATTTTTTGATTATCAGAGGATGACATGTTTGATGACGAGGAGTGCATGGTGCAATTATTAGCCTGCCACGACGAGAAGCCATGGGCAGGCGCAGTAGGGTGATCGGCTCGCTTACTATTTTTCTAGGGATCTCTGCTCGGCATCGGTAAGCTTCATGCCGAGATTGTTCTTGATGTAGGACTTCGTCGCGGCACGAGCCTGGCGGTTCGACACGACGGAATTGGCTACGATGCAGATGTTCTCCCACTCCGAGTTTTTCTTAGACCAGTTAATGTTTTCTAGTCGGGAAAGGCGCTCCCGCCAGTCATCATTCTTCATCAACTCCAGCCCTAGGCCGCCTAGCGAGCGGAGCACTGTCGAGTGGGACGAGATCGTCTCGGCCCGCAACTCTCTCGCCTCTTTGTGGCGACCAAGCACTGCCGTCCAGTCGGGCATGTGTTTGATGACCTCGGCCCAGTAATCGGCCAAGAACGCTGCATTCGCAACGACCTTCTCTTTCTCCCGCCCCTTTAGGAGATCACGGTTCGCGTCATAGTAGGCGGACAGAGTGAACAGCTTGGTCGACTTCACCCTCAACATGTTGTTTTCCTTGTCAACAAGATTGCTGAACACCGGCAGCTCATCCATTGCGGCCACCGTGGCGGCCGCAATCACGTCGCGCTTGTCAAAAAGGATATCTAGGGACTTCGCTGTCTTCTTAACAAAGCGATTCAAGTCAGAGAACATCTGCTGCATACGCTCGTGGTTCTCGTAGGGGAAAAGAATCACCGAGATCGAGTCGTTGCCGATGGCCGGATTCTCTTCGAGAGCCTTAACAATACCGGCACAGCGATGCTGCCCGTCGTTGATGATCAGCTCATCGCCAGCCATTATCTTTAGTATACCGATGTCCGTGCTGCTGTCGTTATCTCCAGTTTTGTTTGGCTCGAATTCCGGGATGCCCTTGTATGACGCCGTGATCGAAGAGAAAATGTATGCGTCATCGTTGTCCACGATGTATCGGGTCAGAGCGGGAATACGCTTATCCTCTAGGATTCGCTGCGCTCTGTCTTCCGGGGTGAACCCCTCCCAGTCTGTGAACTTGAAGAATTGCGGAATTGCTTTCATAGGCATGAGCGCCGAGTAGTAAATGCGGCCACCCATTTTCCCTTTCATGGCTGAAAGATGGAAATACATGTTGTTCTCCTTCTATGTTCGAGTTCACTTTTTGGCAGAGCGATAAACGCTCATTCGAAGCCTAGAACTCTTAGATCTAAAATCGCAGCTCTTGCCAACAATTGACTGAGCTGCATAAAGCATAATGTCAGACTCTCGTTACATAGTCAACAGAGTCTATCAATATAATGAAGGAGTCTACTGGCTATAATAAACAGCTCTATCAAAAAATCACTGAAGCTCTACATGATGTTAGGACCCCGTTGGTATCAGCCACTTGCTATTTCGGCTCCAATTCCATCATGAAATACATGTAGGATGCATGTTCGATAAAACATATATGCCTAAATACATTATTTATACTTAATATTAGGGGTAGTAGGGGTCGGAGTAGCAAATGGCCAGAAACTGTCGATCTTGATTTAAAAGTTCAACAAACGACCGTTAATTGAACTCAGTTGCGTCAAGGCTTGGCTAACGAAATATCAGTGACTTAAAGAGTTCGAAAACCCTGTTCAGAAACCAGAGTACAGAAACCTGTTGAAGTAACGTTTTTTGAACTCTTGGGAAAAGGCGAATCACTCATATTTCATCAGTGTTTGAGCCATGTTCCTTTCATTTTAGATGAACAGTTCCATGCCAGTTGCTACTCCCACCCCAGAATATGCAGCTTCATATATCCTCTGTGGCCTTCAATAATTTCGAGAGCAATATTGTTATCCAAAAATATTATAGAGTCGATAGCGAGTGAATGAGTGAGCAATAAAACCAAAATAAAATTACATCAGGCGTGTTTGATTGATCAGATCATTGAACATGAACGACAAAAAAGAATTACAGCATTGGGGCCAAAGAAAAAAAATATTCAGATGGAAATGTTCATTGAATTTGAAAAAATAGAGACAGCAAAATTTAGATAAGCACTGCAAAAAATATCTAACCAATGAAATAAATTAAATCGCCTTGGGCGTGTCCATCATTGTTCTGAAATCATGGAATCATGATTTGTTTTCTAGAATTACCTCATCTCTCTTCAATGGAATCATGATTTGTTTTCTAGAATTATCTCATCTCTCTTCAATGGAATCATGATTTGTTTTCTAGAATTATCTCATCTCTCTTCAATGGAATCATGATTTGTTTTGTAAACTTTTTTAAATAGTTTTTTAGAATTTCATGTGCCGAGGCCATGGAAATTATAGATGTATAACCGAAAGAGAACGTAGTGTCTCTGTAGGTATTGTAAATGAATACGATTGTTGATTCTTACCAGAAATCATTTTACCAATCCGTAGAAAGCTTGGTTTTCCATAATCGTCATTCTATTGATATGATTAAACAAAATATGGCCTCGCTATGGCCTCGCGAGGCCACTATTGACTTAGGCCGAGGCCATGGCTTTTCCGTTGATTTTTTATTCATCAAAATCAACGATTCAATCTTGAAGATTATGGAAAACCAAGCTTTCTACGGATATGTTTTTTGATAATCATCAAACCAACTTCCGTCCTTTACAATACCTAAACAGTGACACTCACTCTCTTTTGGTTCATTAAACAGTCGATCTTCCGACTGTTTAATCTTGAACAAGGTTGACTCATTCTGAGTAAACCTTGTTCACTTCTTGCGGTGATTCTGATCACCAATCCGCATATTTTTTATAGATGAATCATAAATATTGCCACGTATGACCGTGAATAAATTCACTACGACACGCCCAAGGCGATGAATCTTGTTCATCGTTTTGCAATGATTTTGCTGCTATCGGAATCACTTATTCTGAAAATATTTTTATGAAATCTGATTTCAATTTTCAATTAACTTTGATTATAACCTATACTTCTCAAATAATTATTTTGAATTCTTTGATCACCAAATCTGAGATATTTTTTTTGAATTCTGAGATTTCTGATCACCAAATCTGAGATATATTACGCCCAAGGCGATGAATTTTGTTCATCGTTTTGCTAAGAATTTGGTGATATCAGATGTGAATTCACGATAATTTTTGATTATCGATATACTTGTTGTTGGGTGAATAATACGATTATGTAATCAATGACTTGTAAAGCGTATTCGATATTGGTATTCCTGAATCCGGACGCACCAAGCCCTTGACGCGAGAAAATTTCTTTGCAGGAAATTCGCGAACAAGGGCTAAGCACACACTCTTGCGAGTAAGTAATTATGCCCTATCTAGCCGCAGTAGATCAAGCAAATTCCACTACCAATCCCCAATCCCCCCTATCAATTTCTCAGCCGCTCCTTAAAAAAGAGTCTCTGGCTCTGTACCCTCTCAATTCATCGATTCAGGCATTTTGTGCGCCTCTGGTCGTTGTTTTAGGCGAGTCTAAGGCTAAAATTAGGACAATTGCCGATGCAGCGGATCGATTGGGCATAAGTTATAATTCAGCTCAATATCAAATGTCTTTGCTGATCAAGCAGGGTGTTGCACATAAGGAGAAAGGCAGAAATGGGCTTTATCAGCTCGTCAATCCTTTCGGGAAGGACTACGCCCATATAGGGGTCGGAGTAGCAAATGGCCAGAAACTGTCGATCTGAATATTTGTCTAATAATCCCTCGTTTAATAGACACTTGAAATTCAAGCATTTGAAGACTAAACATCAGTAACTTGGGTGTCTAAAAACTCTGTCTAACAATCAATGTTTGAAAACTATCACCAAATAGGTTTTTAGACACTTTTGCCAAGGATTTTGCCAAGATCGACAGTTTCTGGCCATTTGCTACTCCGACCCCTACGATGAAAAAATGGTATTGAAACCCCGACGCAAGCTCAATATTGAACTGGTCGTTGAGGAATGGGATAATATTCAGCGAATTATGGTGTCTCTGGCGATGAAAACCACGACTCAGAATATTATCGTCGGCAAACTCAACGCCTTTGTCCGTAAAAACAAAACTCGGCAGGCCCTGTGGGAATATGACAACATGATCCGCAGCCTGTATCTACTCGATTACGTCGATTCACCGCCACTTCGTCAAAACGTTCAGCGATCGCTCAACCGCGGTGAGAGTTACCATCAGTTACGCCGAGCCGTTTCCTATGCCAATTCTGGGAAACTGCGTTTCAAAACTTAACATGAACAGCAGATCTGGGGCGAGTGCGCCCGACTCATCACAAATTGCATTATTTATTACAACGCGATGATTCTATCTAATGTGCTGATCTATAAAGAAAAAGCCGGTGACACCCAAGGAACATCCCTTCTCAAAAAAGTTTCTCCAGTCGCTTGGCAACACATCAACTTGTACGGGCGTTACGAGTTCAGTGGATCACTGGAAACCATCGATATAAATGCAATTACCCAGAAATTATCCCAAGTTCCCCTCAGCTAAATTCTGTCTGTTTGATCTGGAATATACCTTTTCGGGGGGATATGCATAAAACCCCAACATGGAAGCTTTCGCAGAGCTCGTCGGCGACTGGAAAGGGTTGCTCGTCAGCGACGGCTACGGCGTGTACCAGCATTGGGAGCATGGCCGGCAGACTTGTCTCGCTCATCTGTACCGCAAGTCCA
>Ga0316209_1003481_pt1 | contig 10658 bp, 13 predicted proteins | sample 6monopyrite_MG_FD_204945 | JGI IMG/M metagenome (GOLD analysis project Ga0316209, IMG submission 204945) | Microbial mat bacterial communities from mineral coupon in-situ incubated in ocean water Damariscotta River, Maine, United States -... | ecosystem: Environmental > Aquatic > Marine >...
CTAAATGGTGCAGCTATAATATTTAGATAGCGATGCTGCAAACGTGCAACACTAAAGAGCGCAATAACACTAAATAATAATGGAAAAACCTGTGTAGCAATTTTCAAATCAAAATACACAGGTAAGGCAAATAACCAGCTTGCTCCTACTACTGACATTGCTGTTATTATTAGCAATGCCAGTCCACGATTTAAATCCTGATCATGCTGACCAGTTAACTCATCCAGTTTGTTATTATCTATTTTTTCGTTGAACAACAGCCTATCCTTTTATGGCATTAAACTTAACGATAACTAAACCGAAGCTTAGCTTTTTACGAAGCTTCTATGTTCTTCAATTTTGGCAATAATATCTGTAGGTGTTTTTACGTTACCAAAAATATCATCAAAATTGGTCTTAATATTTTTTGCAAATACACGATTATCTTTTTTACCCATCAATTCTGCCAGAGCATCTAAATTTTCACCTGACCCCTTAGCTGCTTCGTTTCGAATAGCTATGTATCGCTTACTTACAAATTCGTTAACTGTGACATCAGGCGTAACGGCATCAACAGTAGAGCTTGTGCTAGATGTAATATCGGTAATACCTGTACATGCTGCCATAGATGATGTTAGAGCAGTAAGAAGCAGTATTTTTGTAAATTTCTTCATTGTTGAACCTCATTAAATATTTCAAATTGTGCATTATAGTAATTTGAGTGCGCTCCACATTTCATGGGCCACTTCTTTTTATCAAAGCTTACTTCAGCCTTCAATAATGAATAAGTACTCATTAATAATTTAGCTTCAAATAGCATAATACGACGTGTTTTCTATTTTACCTATCTTAATTCACCTGACGGTCGCAATCCTGTGCTGAGCCGTAGTATCAGGAGTATAGTAACGTACAACTATATTGCCAGACAGATGTGAAATATTATCGATTTCATCACATACATATGGGGATGCGGGTACTTTTATCGTAGGATCAGGCTGGAAGGAGTTTACCCGCTTAACAGGACAGCCCAAATGCAGGGTATCCAGATGATTGAATAATTAATAGATTGCGCTCAATATGCTAGCTGTACCAGTAATATTGTCTGAAATTTTTGCCTATAAGTAATTAAATCCTTATAGCTAGCCGACATTACCATTTAAGCAGCGCGGCACCCCAGGTAAAGCCACCACCAAAGGCTTCTAACATGACTGTTTCACCTTCCTTAATACGGCCTGCTCTAACCGCCGTATCTAATGCCAGCGGCACTGAAGCCGCTGAGGTATTGCCATGCTTATCTACTGTAACAACAACATGATCTGGGTTTAAACCCAGTTTTTTACCCGTGGCATTAATAATGCGTATATTTGCCTGATGCGGTACCAGCCAATCTATATCAGATTTTTGCATATTATTTGCAGCGAGTGTTTCATCTACTATGCGGCCTAATGTATTAACCGCCATTTTGAACACTTCATTACCTTTCATAGTAATGTGTGCACCCTCGTCTCTAAAGCGCTGCTGATCTTTTGAAATACCCGTTGGAACCGCTAGCAAATCAGCATAGCTTCCATCCGCATGTAAATGCGAGGACAGAATTCCAGGCTTGTCACTTGCTTGAACAATCACTGCACCTGCACCATCACCAAACAATACACAGGTACCTCTATCGTCCCAGTCAAGAATTCTTGATAATGTTTCTGCACCTATAACTAGTGCGCACTTCGAAGTACCGGCTTTAATGAAATTATCAGCAATTCCCAATGCATAAATAAAACCTGTGCATACGGCTTGAACATCAAAAGCTGCACAGCCATGAATACCCAGCTTATGCTGCAATAAACAGGCAGTACTTGGAAAGACCAGATCCGGCGTAGTTGTTGCAACAATGATTAGATCAATATCTTCTTTATTAATACCTGACGCTTCAATTGCCTTTAACGCGGCCTGCTCAGCTAAATCAGACGTAGCTTGATCATCAGCAGCAATATGGCGCTGCTTAATACCTGTGCGCTCCTGTATCCACTGGTCTGTTGTATCAACAACCTTTTCCATATCCGCATTCGTCATAATACGTTCTGGTAAGTAACTGCCTGTGCCTGTAATGCGCGCGTATTTCAATGTCTTTACTCTACTTTAATATGTTGTGACTACTTATATAGTTAGTCTAGCTAGTTATTCTCTACCTGTTTATCCAGTAGTGCATCTAAATGACTATCTATCTGTTGCGGCACTGATTTTTCAACTTCTAAAATAGCCACGTTAATCGCGTTAGTAAATGAAAATGCATCAGCTCCGCCATGACTCTTGATTACAATATCTTTTAAGCCTAGCAAACTTGCTCCATTGTATCTGCGATGGTCTACGCGTTTTTTAAATGATTTCAGAACCGGTAGCGCAAGCAGGCCAATAAATTTTGTAAAAATATTTTTATTAAATGACTCGCGCATAAAGTGCGTAATCATTTTTGCAACACCTTCAGTACTTTTTAGTGAAATATTACCTACAAATCCATCACAAACTACAACATCAACGGAGCCATTAAAAATATCATCACCTTCAACAAAACCAATGTAGTTGAGGCCACTATTCTGCAATAAAGGCTCTGCCGCTTTTACTTGAGCGTTACCCTTCATGGCTTCCGAACCAACATTTAACAGGCCAACACGTGGCGCTTTAATATTATCGACAGCCGAAACAGTAACCGAACCCATAACAGCGAATTGAAAAAGATGATCTGCACTGGAGTCTACATTAGCACCTAAATCCAGCATATGAGTATGCCCAACCGTATTCGGTAAGGCACTCATAATGGCTGGACGATCAATACCAGGTAACGTTTTAAGCACAAATTTAGCTGTCGCCATAAGTGCCCCGGTATTACCGGCACTCACTACTGCTGTGGCCTTACCCTCAGCGACCAGATTAATCGCCACGCGCATTGATGAATCTTTTTTCTTCCGCAATGCCTGTGCCGGCGGTTCATCCATAGCCACTATTTCGGATGCATGCTGAATAGATAAGCGACTCGACAGCTCTAACTGATTCTTTGCTAAATGGCTGCGTAATTTGTCTTCTAAACCAACTAATATCAGGTTTACATCTTTGCGTTGTTTAAGAATATTAGCTGCAGCGGCAACTGTAATCTCTGGGCCAAAATCTCCACCCATGGCATCAATCGCTATAATTGGGAAATCAGGCATATAGTCTCTGTATCAAAGTTTGAAGGATTTAATCAAAATGCAAGTAATCAGGCTGTAGGCCGTAATTAGGGTGTTGAGGTGAAGTTAAACTTCACAGCTTGGTACTATTTTGTTCATTGCTCAGGAGGACTAACGAACAATATTAGGACTCAGAGCTAAATATGATCTAGCCCCGAGTGTATCTAATAATTAGTCTTCGCTCTTCGTAGCAACGATTTTACGACCTTTGAAGTAGCCTTCTGGGCTAACGTGATGACGCAAATGCAATTCACCCGTTGTTTGCTCTACAGATAGTGTTGCACCAGTAAGCGCATCGTGTGAACGGCGCATGCCGCGTCTTGAACGTGTCTTACGGTTCTGTTGTACAGCCATGTCAATCTCCAGGATTAAATATAAATCAATAACTTATGTAACTAAATTAAAGTAGATCCTTGAGTACTGCAAAAGGGTTATCCTTTTTATCAGACTTAGATTCATCTACTTTTTCGTCTTGTTCTGATTCCTGTTGGTTCAGGTAATCAGAACAATCAAAATCGTGCATTGCCACCAGTGGCATAGCGAGCAATAATTCATCTTCCAGCATATCAGGTAAATGATTATTCTCTTCTTCTAACAGATAAGGCTCATACTCATCCGGTAGTTTTTCTAACTGTGCATCGTTTTGTACCATGCCCATTTTAAAATGCGTATCAATGGGGTACTTTACGCTTTGCATGCAACGCTGGCATTTAAGATTAAACTCAGCCTTAATATGCCCCACAATGAATGGGATCGGCCCTGCTCGATCAAAACGTAGCTCTGCTTCTATATCACCTTCATTTGTCAGTAATAACTCACCAAGACGATTTAGCTTATTAATAGGCCAAATTCCTTGAATTTCGAAGCCAGTTTTAGCTTTTTGTGCGAAATTCAGATGTACTGGTAGTATCGGCTTCATAATAGACGCGGGATTCTATAGCTAAACAAGCTTTGTGTCAAAAGAAATTCCTTTATATTCAAGGATTTCCCCTCAAAAATCAATAAGCCTGCATTTGCACTTGCCAGCATTATTCTAGCGGTTATTATGCTGTTTTTTCTTAGCCATAAAAATAAGCAAATGAAACTCGTTTTAGCCTCAAGCTCTCCCTTTAGAAAAGCCTTACTGAATAAACTTCAGCTGAATTTTGAATGCGATTCGCCCAATATAGATGAGGCAGTCGAAGCTGGCGAATCAATAGAAAATATGGTTAAACGCCTTTCTGAATCGAAAGCTCGTGCCCTGGCCAATTCTCACCCAGACGCTCTGATTATCGGCTCTGACCAAAGCGCCAGCTTAAATGAACAGGTACTGCATAAACCCGGTAACTTTGAAAATGCCTTTAAACAGCTAAAAGCGGCATCTGGACAAACCATCACTTTTTACACAGGCCTCTGCCTGCTTAATACACAGACACAACAAGCTGAAACAGTATGCGAACCTTATACCGTCAAGCTTCGTTCTTTAAATGACAGTGAAATCGAACACTATTTAAACCGTGATAAGCCTTTTAATTGCGCCGGTAGTTTTAAATCTGAAGCTCTCGGAATAAGCCTGTTTGAAAGTATGCAAGGGGACGACCCAAACACGCTAATTGGTTTACCCCTAATTCAGCTTTGCCGTATGTTAAAAAATCAGGGTATGCCTGTTATCTAACAAGCTTAATTTTAACTGCTACAATTGCATAGAATACTAATAAACATAGTTAGCAATGAATTCTAAACACCCGCTCTGGCAAAACTTATTTAGACCTAAAGATGATCGTATTTCTGAAGTAACAGAAATGTGGATGTCCACTCCCCTGTTTGAAAAAATCCCAACTAGAGAATGCCGCGAACTGGTAAAAACAATGCATCCTCGCCAGTATAAAAAAGGTGAGAAAATTTTTAGCAGTGGTGAAATCGGTGCCAGCGTTGTACTTATTCGCAGTGGTGGAGTAGAAATAAAAGCCGCTGAAAAACTATTAGCTGAATTATGCCCAACCGATTTTTTTGGTGAAGTCGCATTAATATTAGATGAACCACGTACCGCAGATGCCATTGCAACAGACGACTCTGAACTTATATTTTTTCTCCGCTCCGATCTGGAAGAATGGGTAAAAAGATCACCCCGAAGTGGTGCACAATTTATGCTTAATATTGCAATAGTCCTTGCTGCAAGACTCAGGCACACCAATATATTACTGTCTCTGCAGAACAACTAATGATTCAATTATTTTTCAATCATCCTCTTGGCCGTACCATCAGTGTATTCAGCTTAATTTGTGTAACTATTCTGCTATTGGCCACATTGTTATCGCCCATACTAGTCCCGCTTATATTATCCTTTGCTTTATACGCACTACTAGAACCACTTTCTGAAGCACTGGAACGTCAGGGCTTTTCAAGAAGCGTATCTTCGTTAACGGTTCTACTTTTGCTTGTCTCTGTTGCGGCCATTGTAATTTCTGTATTACTCCCGCACTTAGCAAAACAGTTATCGACCCTGCAGTCACAACTGCCTGGTGTATGGCAAAGTACGATGAATATGGGGAACGAATTATTTAACTCACTCGGCATAGATATAAGCACCAGCAGTATTACTCAACATTTTTTCACACAGGCAAATGATTGGGGATCAACAGCCTTTGTTCAGGGCTCTAATATATTAATTAGCTTGACGGTATTTTTGATATTCGTGCCAATTATTACTTTTTTCCTGGTTCGAGATTACCATAGCTTTAGAAACTACATGTTAGACAAATTACCTAACTCAAATTTTGAAATGGGCTGGCTAATTTATCACCGTGTTGCTCATCAGCTACAGGAATATATTCGTGGCATCATGATCCAGTCGAGTATCATGTGTGTAATGACCAGCATAGGTTTTTATATCATTGGTTTAGACTCACCCTTTTTGTTGGGTGCAACGGCAGGTGTGCTTAATTTAATTCCCTATGTGGGCCCACTCCTGGCAACTGTTTTACCTATACTAATGGCAATAAGCGAAGTTCCAATTGAGCCATGGCTAATAGGCGCGGCTATATCTGTTATATTAATTGCACAGATAATTGATAGTATGCTTGTAATCCCATCGGTGATTGCAAGTGCTGTAAATCTACACCCTCTCATTGTTATTATGGGCATAATAGTTTTTGGAAATTTATTTGGCTTTATTGGTATGGTTATCGCAACACCTACACTATCAACAGCAAATATTATTTATAGAGGTTTGTATCAGGGAATAAAAACAAGAAGTAACTTAAAAACAGCACATGCAACTGAAAACTAGGCTTACTGCTTTTTACTAATAACCATTTTATTACCTTCTTTATCAACTTTCATTCGATTTAAAAAGGTCATTCCTAAAAGTACCTGGTATGGATAATCACCATCGATAACCGTACCGCGAATATTTCTTTCTACTAACTGCCCTACACGAACACTATCAAGATTAAGCGCCCAGCCATCGGCAACGCCTGAAGCTGTATTTGTTTTAATTGGCCTACCCTTCAGGCGGTATTGAATACCCAGCCTACGCGCTTCTTTAGCACTCATTGCAACACTACTTGCACCGGTATCAATTAGAAACTTAATACTCTGTCCATTTATACTACCGTGAACTCTAAACATACCATATTTATCAGCAATAACCTGTTCACTGATAACTTCCCTTTTACTGAATTGAGTACTAACAGCAGCACCCATAAAAACTGTCTTTTTTTCACCCTCTATTTCAAGTACAGCGGATTGTGTGTCAGAGAATAATAGTTTGATACCTTGAGTAACAGGACTATCATTCTTCAGCGTAACGCGTTCATCATCAATTAGTAAAACCACCATACCCGGCATTAAAGCCTGAACCTGAATATTTTTATCTGCCTGACTCGACGCACAAAACAAAGCAAGTGAAAGCGTCAAAAAAAAAGTGGGTGAATTTATTATTTTCATCTTATAAATCAAGCAAAATAAAACATTAATAAATGTAAACAAGACAATGCAAGCAAACCTGCTATAACATCATCAAACATAATACCAAAGCCGCCATGAATATTTTTATCTATCCATGAAATTGGCCAGGGCTTTAATATATCAAACACCCTGAACAAAACAAATCCAGCTAGAACCCATATCCATTCTGCGGGTACCGCTATCATTGTAATTAAATAACCGGCAATTTCATCTATAACTATTCCAGAGTGATCATGTACACCTAAGGCATTACTGGTATAGCTACATATATAAATGCCAACGATTGAAATAATCACTGTTATTGAAATAAACAACCATAAATCCAACTGACTCATTAAAAGAAAAATTGGAATAGCCGCTATAGTACCAAATGTACCTGGAGCTTTTGGCATTAAACCTGAACCAAATCCAAGTGCTAAAAAATGCATAGGATTCTTTAAATATGAAACAGGTATTTTAATATTATTCTTCATAAGTCATATTCTTAATTATTAAAATGATTATAACCAGTGCCCAGGTTTAGATATGGCTCATCATTTAAATAACATTTAATTTCACAGGTATTATTTATTACACCTATAGGAAACACATTAATACCGTGGTTACTTAAATCTGAAAGCAAAGCATCAACACTACTTGGTGGACATGTAAAGCAGAGCTCATAATCATCTCCTGCATTACATATCATCGACCAATCAGGTTCATTATCCAGCGCAATAATTAACTGTTCAGACAGTGGTATTTTATTTAATTGAACATCAGCACCAGTAGAACTAGCCTTACAGATATGATTTAAATCCGCTAATAAACCATCTGATAAATCAATTGCAGCCACAGGATACTTTGTTAAAATCTGCCCAATAATAACTTTCGGCTCAGGCCTGTTTAAACAATTTAGGAAATAAGCCTGCTGTTTTTTATCTGCTATCGACACATTTCCAAGTACAGACTCAAGCCCTAAGCGCGCATCACCAATATTACCTGTAACAAAAATGATATCGCCGACTTTAGCACTACTGCGTTTTAGTGATTTATTAATATTAACAAACCCGGTCACACTTACAGTAATGCTTAAGGGACCACGAGTTGTATCTCCACCAATGAGGGCAACATTATGCTTTTTTGCTAGCTGATTAAAACCCCGCATAAATGCATTAATCCAGTTTTCATTTACATCAGGCAGTGAAATAGCCAGGCTCGCCCAGGCGGGTTCAGCCCCCATTGCGGCTAAATCACTTAGATTAACGGCGAGTGATTTATAACCAATATCTTCCGCTGAAGTATTTGTAGGAAAATGCACACCAGAAATGAGTGTGTCTGTACTAACTGCCAGCTGTTTACCGGGTGGTGGTGACAGTATTGCACAGTCATCACCTATTCCCAGTAAAACATCGTCACGTTTAACTGTGGTTGATTTGAAATACTGATTGATTAATTCAAATTCTGACACAGTAACGAACTATTAAACTTCTGCTCGCATATGCGGGAATAAGATAACATCACGTATTGATGGCGCATCTGTAAGTAACATAACTAAACGGTCTATACCGATACCCTCACCTGCCGTAGGTGGTAAGCCATGCTCAAGTGCACGAATGTAATCAGCATCATAATGCATCGCTTCATCATCACCTGCATCTTTATCTAGCACTTGCTGTTTAAAACGTTCAGCTTGATCTTCTGCATCGTTCAACTCAGAGAAGCCATTTGCAATTTCACGCCCCCCGACAAAAAACTCAAAACGATCAGTAATAAAAGGGTTGTCATCATTACGACGAGCCAGTGGAGAAACTTCAGTTGGATATTCAGTAATGAATGTTGGATTCATTAAACGATGTTCAACCGTCTTCTCAAAGATTTCTATTTGTACTTTACCAAGTCCATAAGAATCTTTAAGTGGAATATCCAGGTCTTTTGCCACCTTGCGTGCTGCATCAATATTATCAATATCAGCGGCAGTTAAATTCGGGTTGAAATGTAATATAGAATCGAAAACTGACAATCTGGCAAATTTACTACCATAGTCATAAATCTCACCCTGATACTCAATTTTTGATTTACCTATCACATCTTTTGCCAAACCATGTAGTAATGCTTCAGTGATATCCATCAGGTCATTGTAATCAGCATAAGACTGATAAAATTCCAACATTGTGAATTCAGGATTATGACGCGTCGAAACACCTTCGTTACGGAAGTTGCGATTAATTTCAAATACTTTTTCAAAGCCTCCAACAACTAAACGCTTTAAATAAAGTTCTGGTGCAATACGCATAAACATCGGCATATCTAGTGCGTTATGATGTGTTTCGAAAGGACGCGCTGTAGCACCACCAGGAATACCCTGCAACATTGGCGTTTCCACATCCATAAAACCACGATCTTCAAAGAATCTACGAATGTAAGTTATGATTTTAGAGCGCAGTTGAAAAGTTTCACGTACTTCCTGGTTCATCACCAGATCCACATAACGCTGACGGTAACGTGTTTCCTGATCTGATAGACCATGAAATTTTTCTGGTAACGGGCGCAATGACTTTGTTAGTAAGCGTACACTGGTAACTTTAATAGAAAGCTCATCCGTTTGTGTTTTAAACAAAATTCCTTCTGCGCCAACAATATCGCCGATATCCCACTTTTTGAAGCCATCGTTATATAAACCTTCAGGCAAGGCATCACGTTGTAAAAATAATTGAATGCGGCCACTCATATCCTGAACTTGAGCAAAACTCGCCTTACCCATAATACGTTTTGCCATCATTCGGCCAGCAACAGATACCTTTACATTAAGCTCCTGTAACTCTTCTTTTGTTTTAGAATCATACTGATCATGACATTCAGCCGCCAATGAATCTCGACGAAAGTCATTCGGAAAAGCATTGCCCTGTTCTCGCATAGTTGATAATTTTTCACGACGCTGTGATATTAATTTATTTTCATCTATCGCTTCATCTTTTGTATCTGCTGTATTATTTTCTTCGCTCATTATCTTTTCTTTGTTGTGCTAACTCTTATTTAAATTAATAGTTATGTTTAAATACCACTTTTTAAGCTGGCTTCTAAAAACATATCAAGACCACCATCAAGAACGGCTTGTGTATTCCCCGTTTCAACATTGGTTCGTAAATCTTTTATACGTGATGAGTCGAGTACGTAGGAGCGTATTTGACTACCCCAGCCTATGTCCGACTTAGTGTCTTCTAAGGCCTGTTGGTCGCCACGTCGTTTTTGCATTTCCAGCTCATATAACTTCGCTTTAAGCTGCTTCATCGCACTGGCTTTATTTTTATGCTGTGAACGATCATTCTGACATTGCACTACAACATTGGTTGGATTATGTGTAATACGAATCGCCGATTCTGTTTTATTGACATGCTGACCACCAGCACCTGATGCACGGTAAGTATCAATACGTAAATCAGCCGGATTTATATCTATATCGATATCATCATTCACTTCCGGTGAAACAAACACCGATGCAAATGAAGTATGTCGACGGCTCCCGGAATCAAA